>ERZ808240.1890-NODE-1890-length-24482-cov-33.769395_pt1 | contig 24482 bp, 16 predicted proteins | sample MGYA00521084_ERZ808240 | MGnify/ENA primary metagenome ERZ808240 (study PRJEB31516, sample SAMN03275571) | gut metagenome | biome: mammalia-associated habitat; material: feces | host: Papio cynocephalus | place: Kenya | collected 2012-08-06 ... | reverse complement strand
TTTTCTCTTGTTTTTTACTGCCTCGTTCGACAGCTTCATTAGTATACCATGTTTTATAACGTTTGTCAATACTTTTTTTCAATTTTTTTATTCTTTTTTTGCATTTTTCTTTGAAATTTTGAATTTCAATACAAATCTGGCGGCTGTTTCTGTAGGGGCGACCATTGGTCGCCCGCCTGAATTATGGTTAAACCATAATTTCAGTATTTGTTTTCTGTATGAAAAATTATTGGTTAATCGATAAAATTATTAGTTATCTGTAGACCGAAACGGGCGACCAATGGTCGCCCCTACAGAACCAATTTTCATATCATTTAATCCTGAATTTCAGATAAACGAATTACAGAAAACAACAATTGAATTTGCGTTCATTATAGTTAAATCATAAATCCATTGGTCATTTGTCTAAAATTCCGGTAAACCATAACGGGCGAACACAGTTCGCCCCTACAAATCATTTTACACAAATTCAGCAACAATTTTTTTCATTAACGTAACACCAATTTGACAACAAATATTTGTTTTCCGTGCAGAAATATTTTAATCTCCATGGTAGAATATGCAGTTTATCAAAGGTATTGCAAATGAAAATGCAAGTGATACAAGTACTTCTTTTCCTGAAAGTGCAGCAGTTGCAAATATTGCCTGAAGTGGCGGAAACCATATTGCTGACACAATTATTGCCGCTGAAAACAATACTGCAAGCAGAAGCTTTTTATTATTGAAATAAGGAACTGTAAATATATTTCCTTTTTCTGATTTGCATTCAAAAACATGAATAAGCTGTGACATTACAAGTGTAAGCAATGCACAGGTTCTTGAAACTGCAATATCCGCACCAGTGCCTATTATTGCAGTAAAACAGCCGAGAGTACATAATCCTATCATAATTCCACGGAAAACTATTCTGAACATAAGTCCGTCAGAAAAAAAGCTTTCATCTGATTTTCTGGGAGGTCTGTTCATGACTCTGCTGTCAGTGGGTTCCATGCCGAGAGCAATTGCCGGCAGTCCGTCAGTTATAAGATTTACAAGCAGAAGCTGCACCGGAAGCATTACAAGCGGCAGTCCCATCAGTATTCCGGCAAACATTGTTATTACTTCGCCTATATTGCATGAAAGCAGATATCTGACAAATTTTCTTATATTGGCATATATCCCCCTGCCCTGTTCAACAGCCTGAACAAGCGTTGCAAAATTATCGTCAAGAAGTATTATATCAGCGGACTGCTTTGTTACATCAGTACCTGTTATACCCATTGCAACTCCTACATCAGCCTCTTTTATTGCAGGAGCATCATTCACTCCGTCACCAGTCATTGTAACGATATGGCCTTTTTTCTTATAAGCCTTTACAAGTCTTAGTTTATGGCAGGGTTCAACTCTTGCAAAAACTGATATATCATCAATGCATTCAAGGAGTTCATCATCGCTGAGGCGGTTAAGCTCCTGACCTGTCATAACTTTTTTTCCTTTAAGAATGCCCGCCTGTCTGGCAATAGCGGCAGCAGTGTTCTTGTGGTCGCCGGTTATCATTACAGTGCGTATATGAGCCTTTGCACATTTTCTGACAGCAATTTTTGCTTCTTCACGCAAAGGGTCAATCATTCCTGTAAGACCGAGAAAAACCATTCCGGAGGGTTCGCCGTTCTGATATGATGTTTTTTCAGCAAAAGCAAGTACTCTTAAAGCATTTTCAGACATTTCATCAACTTTGTTCTGAATCTGACGCTTTACTGATGATGTAAGAGGGATTATTCCGTTATCGGTATAAATAAATGAACATTTTTCGAGTATAACATCGGAAGCACCTTTTGAAAATGCGGTTTTCTGATGAGATTTTTCTGAAACGATAACAGTCATGCATCTTGACTGGCTGTCAAATGGTATTTCATTTATGCGTATATAATCATATTTAAGCTTATCAGCGGTAACATTTCCCTTTGCAGCCATCACCAGCAGAGCTGTTTCAGTCGGGTCGCCCACAGCTTTCCAGAATCCATTGCTTTTCAGGCTTCCTCTTTCTCTTGATGATATTTCATGTTCAGAGGATATGACGGCATTATTGCAGAGAACGCAGCATTTTAATATTTCGCTTAAAGATTTTGTACTCATAGGATTTACAGCAGAATCCTGATATTTTATATCTCCGGCAATTCTGTAGCCGTTTCCGCTTACTGAAAACTCTCTCATATCGCAGAAAACTTTAGCAACAGTCATTTTATTTTCTGTTATAGTGCCGGTCTTGTCGGTGCATATTACGGAGGCACAGCCGAGAGTTTCAACTGAATGAAGTTTATTTACAAGAGCATTCTGTTTCATCATTCTGTTTACAGCAAGAGCAAGTGCAATTGTAACTGTTGCAGGGAGTCCCTCAGGAATAGCGGCAATTGATATTGTTATTCCGGTCATAAGCATATCGAAAACCGGTTCGCCTCTTAAAACGCCGGCAAGAAATACTATTATGCAGACAGCAATGCATATAAGTGCAACAACTGTGCCGAGTTCACCGAGTCTTTTCTGCAAAGGAGTCTGATTTTCCTGTATTTCTGAAATCATACCGGAAATCATGCCCATCTGAGTATTTCTGCCTGATGCAATAACTTTGGCTTTTGCATGACCTTTTACTATAACAGTGCCGCCGTATACAATATCTGCTCTGTTTAAGGAATTATCCTTTTCATTTAAATCGCCTGAATGTTTTGAAACGGCTTCAGGTTCTCCGGTAAGTATTGATTCATCAGCACAAAGACCTGTTTCATCGATAACAACGCAGTCGGCAGGGACTTTATCACCTGTATCGAGTTCAATAATATCGCCTGCAACTATTTTTTCAGCCGATATAACGCAAAGTTTTCCGTCACGGTAAACCTTAGCAGTCGGTGATGTCATATTCTTGAGAGTTTCAAGAGTTTTTTCAGTCCGGTATTCCTGAATGAATCCGAGAACCGCATTGAGCAGAACTATAAGTATAATTGTAACAGCATCATATACTTCTCCGAGCCAGACGGAAATACCTGTTGCCGCAAGCAGAATCATAACCATAACATCACGGAACTGACCGAGAAATATTTTAAAAGCACCTGTTTTTTTCTTATCCGCAAGACAGTTAAGACCATCTGATTCAAGCCTTTTTTCAGCTTCAGCCGCAGTCAGTCCAACCATAATTCAAATACACCCCAATCCGGTTTTTATTGCTTTTATAATAATATTATGAACCATTGAGGTAAAATAATGCCGGATAATAAAATTATTTTCAATGATATTGAATTTATTCTGTAGTAATTTTTTAAATATGTCCGTTAATTCACCGTACAGCCTGCATAAAATAATGAATTTGCGTTATTTTATATTGATTTTTAGCAGTTTATGAGTTATAATTATAAGTATGTATATAAATTATATAATTATACCTCTTTGCATATATTGAATAAATTATTATTTTTAGGAGTAAATCATGAAATTTTTAGCTGCTGCCGATACGGATATCGGTATTAAAAAGGCTGCGAATCAGGACAGCCTTACTTTAAAAATTGCTGAAACAGATTTCGGGCATCTGGTTCTTGCTGTAATCTGTGACGGCATGGGCGGCCTTTCAAAGGGGGAACTCGCAAGTGCAGTTGTTATACGTGCATTTTCAGACTGGTTTGAAAACAAGCTCCCGAAGCTGCTCTCAGAAGGTGCATCACTTTCTGATGACCTTATAAAAAATGAATGGATAACCATTATAAACAATGAAAACGAACGATTAAGACAATACGGCATGGAAAACAATGTAAGGCTTGGAACTACAATAACAGCTCTTGCAGCATGGGACAATCATTATATAGTAATGAATGTCGGCGATACACGAGCATATAAAATCACGGATTCGCTGCTTCAGATAACAAATGACCAGACATTTGTTGCAAGGGAAGTTGCTCTGGGAAGAATGACTCCTGAGGAAGCACTTGTAAGTCCGCAGAGGAATATACTGCTCCAGTGCGTGGGAGTTACAGCTACAGTATCACCTGATTTTTTCTGCGGAGAATTTGAATCCGAAACATCATTCATGATATGCTCTGACGGATTCAGGCATCTTGTTTCACCGCAGGAAATACTCAATGAATTCAGACCTCATTCCCTCTCTGATGAAAATGATATGAGAAGACGCATAAGAAGTCTGATAGAACTTAACAAAATCAGAATGGAAGCTGACAATATTACAGCTCTGCTTGTAAAAGCCGCTGACTGAGGAGGAATTTTAATATGCTTCAGACCGGTGAAGTAATCAACGGAATCTATGAAATAATATCTGTTATAGACAAGGGCGGAATGAGTGTCGTATATCTTGCAATGAACCGCCGAGCCAATAAGCAATGGGCTATCAAGGAAGTACGCAAAACCGGTGATAAAAAGCTTGATGTTGTAAGACAGAATCTTATTGTTGAGATAGATATGCTCAAAAAGCTCAATCATCCGAACCTGCCGAGCATCATTGACGTTATCGACAAGGACGATACATTTCTCATAGTTATGGATTATATACAGGGAAATTCGCTCCAGAAGGTACTTAAAAATGAAGGTGCACAGCCGCAGGAACGTGTTGTAAGATGGGGAATACAGATATGTGACGTTCTTCAGTATCTGCATTCACAGAATCCGCCTATCATATACAGGGATATGAAGCCTGCAAATGTAATGTTAAAGCCTGACGGCAATATCACGGTTATCGACTTTGGTACTGCAAGAGAGTTCAAGATTGACAGTACTGAAGATACAACCTGTCTTGGAACAAAGGGCTATGCAGCTCCTGAACAGTACAGGGGAAGCAAGCATCATCAGACAGATGAAAGAACTGATATATACAATCTTGGAGTAACGCTTTATCACCTGCTTACAAACAAGCACCCGAACGAGCCGCCTTATGTGCTTAAACCTATTACCGAATGGAATTCAAATCTCTCAACAGGTCTTGAAAAAATCATAATAAAATGTACAAGAGAAGACCCGGACGAAAGATACCAGTCGTGTGCGGAGCTTATGTATGACCTCCAGCATTACCGTGACGGTGATATAAAAAATTTAAAAAAAAGCAAGATGAGGCTTGGCGCATTCGCCGCCGCTGTAATACTGAGTCTTTCATGCGGCATCACCTCGGCAAGTTTTCATCAGAAATATAAGAATTCAATAGTTGCAGACTACAATACACAGCTTGAAAAGGTTTCATCAGCTTCATCATATGATGAAAAGCTGCTTTACTGTCTTTCAGCGATATCAATTGACCCTGCGAATGTTTCCGCATATGATGAGCTTATCAATATGTTTATAACAAAACAGCCTGACAGCGATGAAACTGAACCGGTATTCACCGCTGATGAGGATAATATACTTAATTCACTTATTCTCGGAAAAACAGATTCAATTGTAAAAGGTCTTGAAAAGAAAACAGGAATTGACTATGAAGGACAGAGTTTTTCATCTCCTCCGCTTGATTCGCTTAAACAGAACAGTGAGGATTATGCACAGTTCTGTTATGATACGGGAATAGCATACTGGTTTTACTATGAAGATGATACATCAAGAAAATCGAATGCTGTAACATGGTTTTCAAAAGCTGAAAAGGCTGCGGCAGATGGCAGTGAAATAGCTGTCAATGCATCACTTTATGAGAAAATCGGTGATTTCTACAATAATATATATGACCTCAACTACAGAGGTGCAGACTCTGGAAAGTATGCTGAATACTGGAACAATCTCAAAGCACTCAATTCAACAGAACTTGATGCAGGTCTTAAAGTAAGACTGTATGAGGAAATGCTTACAAATATCATAATATACGCAGCAAACCTCAAGGTTGACCAGGTAAGCTACAAGGATATTTCAGATATGATAGAATATATCTCACAGCAGCTTGAAACTGATGAAATATCCCGTGTTTTCAGGTCAGAGGAAATCAAAAAGCTTATTCCGCAGGCAGTTGAAAAGCTTAATATGACATATCCTGAAGCAATTGACGGCAGCAGTTCAGAAGGGGGAGAACAGTAAAAATGACCAGTACATATTACATAGTATTTATTATAACAGCGGCAGCAGCAGTTATATGCCTTATTGCAGCAGCAGTTATGTTTTTCCTGTTCAATATTCCTAAGATTACAGGACAGCTTACAGGATACACCGCAAGAAAGCAGATAAAACAGTTAAGGAACAGAGAATCCGGTCAGAACAGCGGATACAGCAATAACTCTGACCACCTTGATGCATTCATGGAAAAACAGCGTAATATCGCAGATAAAGTAAAACAGGGCGTAAAGCCTACAGGAAATCTCTATAATACAGATACCCCGACAGGAGATACTGAAACAGTCGCACTTCCTGAAAATCATATTCATCAGAGCTATGAAACAGTTCCGCTTTCTCCGCCGTCAGCTGATATGCCTGAAACAACCTGTCTTGAAACAGCTGAAAATATTGATGAAACTACAGGAAATCTCACCTCAGAGCATAAGTTTGAAATTATATTTGACCTTAATTTTATAAATACTGATGAGGTTATAAGATGAAAGGAGCAGTTTTTTTATGTTAAATAAAAATGTCCGGAAAAGGACTCTGGCATTTATACTCGCACTCTCAGTAATCGGAAGTATTCCGTTCAGTCTTGATGCAGCTCCGGCACCGCCGCCGCCTCCGCCCGTGAATGATTCACCAGCTGATAATTCAAGTACAGGCGTATCAGTAAATGGTCAGGAAATCGCTGAAGGAGCTGATATAGTCTGGTTTAATCAGATATGGCAGTTCAGTGTAAATCCTTTAAAAAAGGACCAGTATACAATATCTCAGGACGGACGTGATATTGAAAAGAATATCGCACCTTATGAACTTACAAACGGTCAGTATGAAGTATGCATATACGGAAACGGAAACGACAAGTATTATTACAGCTTCGGATTTGATAATGAAAAGCCATCTCTTTCTGCAATATACAATTCTCAGAACAGCTCTCTCAAATTCAACGCTTCTGATATGTACAGCGGAATTGACAAGTACTGCATAAACGGTTCTGACAACTATGTTGATGCAGACCAGTACGGTGTTGCATATGACGTTCAGGATGCAGGAGCTGTTACAGTAAAGGACAAAGCCGGAAACTACAGCGATTATGTAACACCTGAAACATATACCCTTTCAATAGACAGCGGTTCATATGTATTCAATGAAACAAAACCGTCAGACAAGGCAGTAACTCTTGTGCCGACACTCAGCACAACTCCGTCATGCGACTATAAATTCCAGTACAGCAGCGACGGCGGAAACACATGGGCTGAAACTGAAGGAGATAAACTGGTAATTGCCAATACTGACGGTGCTGAAGAATATATTTTCAGAGCAGTATGCACAGATGGTTCTGATTTTGAAATATGCAGAAATTCAGCAAAGGTAAATGCTGATACAACGCTCCCTGACAAGGCAGTTGTTTCCCCAAAAGGTGACTGGGACGAAAATCATCATTACTATATAACTGTTCCTGAAATTTCAATAACAGCTCCAGCCCGTGACACCACAACATACATATGGGACGATACCGAATATACCGTTCCGGCAGGTCAGACTATAATCGTTCCGAAAGACAAAATAACTGACGGCAGTCATAAGCTTACAGTATCGGTTACTGATTCAGCCGGAAACAGCGTAACTGAAAATTACGATATAAATGTAAATGCTGTAAAACCTGAAATTTCAGAAATTACTGCAAATATATCACATTTCAGGGCAGACAGCTCATCAAAGACAATCTATTGCAGCGGAACTCTTTCAATTACAGCCGCAGCAAACGATGAAACGTCAAAGATAGTGCCTGTATGTGACGGAAATGAAATTGACAGCTCATTATATACAATAAACGGAAACACTATTTCATTCAATGAAGATGCTGCTGTAAACGGCAGAATAGGCATAAAGGCATTCGATAAACAGGACAGTGAAGTCATTTTCTATATCGGTGAAATAAAGAATCAGAATGAAGGCTCATTTACAGCAGCTGCTGAAATATCAGCTGAAAACGCATATAAGCTTGTATTTGAAAATACAGTCCTTTCAAAACCTGAAATAAAGGTTTCATACAATAACGGAAATACCCTTACATTCAATAAAGATTCAGAAAATTTTCAAACTCCGTGGATAAACAGCTCATTTGATGTTTCATTTTCAAAAACTGATGAGAGGGAATTTTCATATCAGTATAAAAAATCCGATGCAGACGATTCACAATGGACTGATTGTGACGGCAGCATTTCAGTATCAGAAAACGGAAAATATGATTTCAGGTCAGTTTCAAGAGCCGGAATATACTCTGAAATACTGACAATTGATTTCAGAATACATAAAACCGCTCCGTCAGAAGCCTCTCTTACAGTTTCAGGAGGTTCATCAAGCCAGACCGGCTGGTATGGCGATATTCAGCTTGAACTCAGAAACAACAATCTGAAAAATGATTCAGTACCGCTTGCAGTAACTCACTGCGATATATACAGAACTGACACAGACGGCACAAACAAGGTAGGATATCTTAAAATCGGCAGTGACGGAACATTTGAAAAATACAATATTGCAGACGGTGTTTCTGTTTCAAATGACGAAAGACTTGCTGATATAAGCCTTTCACAGACAGGCATATATGAATTCAGATACTGGACATCAGATGAAGCCGGAAATACTACTTCAACAGCTTCATCATCATTCAAGTTGCAGACTGAAAAGCCGGTTATATATTCACTTGATTTTGAGGGAAGAAATATTCTTACATCAAAAAGTCTTTTCTTTGTATCGGCTGACCTTGCACAGCTCAGTGTTGATGCAGATTTCGGATTCAGCGGCCCTGCCGAACAGGATTCCGTTATATATGAATATAAATCTGCTCTTTCAGATGAATGGAAAGTATGCGGAAATATAAATCTTTTCAGAAATGACAGATATAATATCCGTGTTACAATAAAAAATAAAGCCGGAATGACAGCACAAAGCGATAATTCAACTATAGTTGTCGACAGCAGAATGCCTGTAGGTGAAAACAATGCTCCTGAAATAACCATGAAAAATTCAGGCACTGTACAGAACGGCATTTACAGCAGTGATGTAAATATTGATATAACAGCAATCGACCCGAAAGAAAACAATGTATATTCAGGTCTTAACAGAGTTTCATACAGAGTTGAAAACAATGAAACAAATGAAGTTGTTTCATCAGGCGACCTTTTCAATTTTGATATAACATCATATAAATCACTTGATGATGTAATCCAGACATACAAGGGAAGCATAACAGTTCCTGCATCTGTAAACAGCAATGATATAACCGTATACGTTGAAGCAGAGGATAATGCCGGAAATATCAAGCTTTCATCACAGAATATAAAAATAGATTCAGCAGCACCTCAGCTCAATATTTCATTTGACAACAATAAGATGACAAACGGCATATTCAGTGCATCAAGAACAGCAACTATAACAGTTGATGAAAAGAATTTTGATTCAGCTGACATGATAATAAAGGCTGCAAATTCAGATGGTTCAGCTCCTCAGATAAGCGGCTGGTCATCATACGGCAATGTCCATACAGCAACAGTAAGCTTCAATGATGACGGAATATATACATTCAGCGTTGAATACACTGATATGGCAGGAAACAAGGGAAATGTAACATACAGCGGTGAACAGCCCAATTCATTTACAATAGATAAAACTGCTCCTGTTGTAACCGTTGAATATGACAACAATGATTCTGAAAACGAAAGCTATTACAGCAAGCCGAGAACAGCAACAATTACCGTAAATGACAAGAATATCAGCAATGAAATGCTTTCAGCCGGCATAATCATAGACGGAAAAGCTGCCGGAGAAAATATCTCATGGTCTTCAGCCGGAGAAAATACCGTTTCATGTAAAATACCATTTACTGAAGACGGAGTTCACAGCCTTAAAGTTTCAGTTTCAGACCTCGCAGGCAATGTATCAGCATCAGCAGTAAATGATACATTTACAATTGATACAACAGCTCCTGTACTTACAATAAGCGGAGTTGACAACAATTCAGCAAACAAAGGTTCTGTAATTCCTGTAATTGAATATTCTGATACAAACCTTGACAGCAGCAAGATTGAAATAAATCTTCTCAAGGATAATAAAAAAGCTTCTGTAAAAGAGGACAGAACATCCAAAGATGACAGCGGAAAAATTGTTATAAATAATTTCAAAGATGAAAAATCCGAAACAGATGACGGATATTATATCCTTAATGTAAGCATAACTGATATGGCTGGAATAGTCACATCAAAACAGATTGAATTTTCAATCAACAGAACAGGCCCTGTATACCGTATAGATGAAGCTCCTGACGGCTATAACCAGACAGCAAGCAATCTTAAAGTAACTGTAATTGATGTTGACCCTGTAATCTCAACTGATATTGATATTGTAAAGGACGGTATTCCATCAGCATCACTTGAAAAAGGAGTAAATTATTCAGTTACAGAAAACAAACCGACAGAAGATTCAAACAGATATGAATATCAGTATCTTATAAATTCATCAAACTTTGAACAGAACGGCAGCTATAATGTAATAATCACCACAAAGGATAATGCTGACAACAGTTCTGACAATACAATTGCAAAGCTCTCACTTTCTGATGAGAAACTGAATGAAACAAGTACTGAAATAAGATTTACAATAGACAATATACCGCCTACAGCAATATTTGATGATATTGCTTCAAATGGCAGATACAATACTGACAATAAAACAGTTTCATTCATAGTCCGTGACAATATATCAATAGCATCTCTTGCAGAAAAATCAGTTGAAATATTTATAAACGATACAGAGCTTGCACTCAATGCAGATAACTACAATGAGGAAGACGGAAGATATACATTTAATATTCCAAGCAGCGACAAGCTCCAGACTGTACTTGTAAAATGCACTGACAGAGCCGGAAATTCAAGCGAATATAATTTTGAAAATATTCTGATAACATCGGATAAATTCAAGCTCTATCAGAAGCAGATAATAGCCGCAGCAATAGCCGCAGCCGCAATTATAGCCTGTTCAGCAGTCCTGTTTGCAGGCGTAAAATCCAAAAAGAAAAAGAAAAATTAAAAAAATATATGCACCCAAAAGGCAGCCACTTTTGGAGTGCATATTTTTTTTATTATAACGCCAATTCGATTTGTAGGGGCGAACTGTGTTCGCCCGTTGGGGCATTCTGTAAACCGAGCGGGCGACCAATGGTCGCCCCTACAAAATTATAATGAAAAACCCATATTTTCAATTATAAAATTTTGTTGTTGGATTAGCGTTATTTAAGGAGGTTATTCATATCTTAATGCATCTATCGGATTCATCTTTGCCGCTTTGTTAGCTGGATAATATCCGAAGAATATACCGGTAAGCATTGAGAATATTACTGCCACAACTATTGCAGAAACTGAAGGCTGTATTGATATTACAATTATATCCAGCTGTTCTTTAAAAACTGTATCAGCAAGAAGTGCAGCAACCTTTCCTATGATAATACCGTTTATGATACCGAGTATTATACCGATTAATCCGCCGATAAGGCATATTATTATAGATTCCGTTACAAACTGTAATCTTATCGAGGAATTCTGAGCTCCGAGAGCTTTTCTTACGCCTATTTCCTTTGTTCTTTCAATAATACTTACAAGCATGATATTCATTACACCGACACCGCCTACTATAAGGGATATCGCAGCAATTACTGATATTGCAACTGTAACAACATTTATCACATTGTTTATCATATCAAGCATACTCTGTTCATTTTCTATATAGACAGTCCAGTATTTATTCTCTTTATATTGTTCATCAAAGAACTGTCTTATATTATTTTCGGCTTCACTCATATCGTTGTCTGTGTTCCACATAACCACAACATAGCTGTATCCTGAGGCAGACTGACCGTTAGGATTCAGTTTTTTCTCTGTATTAAGCGGTATAAATACCGGAGTTACTTTATCTTCATCTTTTGTTCCCGGTTCAAAAGCACCGATTTTACTTTCAGAATATTCATAAACGCCAACTATTGTAAAGTCATAGCTTTCACCTGTTGAAACAGTAAAGCTTATATTTTTTCCGACAGGATTTTCATTTTCCGTGAAATACTGTTTTACGAATATATCAGAAACCAGAGCTGTATGTTTTTTTTCTTTATTGTCACGCTGAGTTATATTTCTGCCCTGAATGATATCAATTTTCCCCTGCTGGATATAGCCATCAGTAATGCCTGTAATTGCAGTGTTGACATAAGCATTGTTTTTATTGATTGTCTGAGCATCTGAATAATATTCACTCATTGAAACAGTATACTGGTCAGGATAGGTTTCAAGGAGGTTTTCAATCATTTCATCAGTAATCAAGTCATCATCGTTAAGAGTATAATCAAAATCAGTATCTTCATAAGCAGTTTCCTTTACATTAAGATAAAGGTAAAACATATTCATGCCGAACTGATTAAAAGTATTTGAAATAGTTTTCTGAATTGAGTTTCCGATAGTTGTAATAGTTATAACAGCACTGATACCGATTATTATTCCGAGCATTGTAAGCAGCGAACGCATTTTATTTGCAGCAAGTGCAGTAAGAGCGAGTCTTATATTTTCAAGAAATCCCATTTATCTTTTCCCTCCTGTATCAGAAACTATTGAACCGTCACTTATGGTTATAATACGTTCAGTTTCCTGTGCAAGTTCAGGGCTGTGGGTGATAAGGACTATGGTTTTTCCCTCATCTTCATGGAGTTTATGGAACATATCCATAACCATGTGACCGGTTTTTGTATCAAGAGCACCTGTTGGTTCATCAGCAAGGAGAAGTGACGGATTGTTGGCCATAGCTCTTGCAATTGCCACACGCTGTTTCTGACCGCCTGAGAGTTCATTCGGCTGATGGGTATATCTTTCTTCCATTCCGACGAGTTTAAGCAGTTCCATAGCACGTTCATGGCGTTCTTTTCTTGATTTTCCGGCATAGAGCATAGGCAGTTCAACATTTTTAAGAGCATTTGTTCTTGGTATAAGGTTGAATGTCTGGAATACGAAACCTATCTGAGAATTTCTTATATAGCTGAGTTGTTTGTCATCGAGTTTGCTTATATCAGCACCGTTAAGGTGATATATGCCCTCTGTAGGTCTGTCAAGAGCACCGATTATATTCATAAGAGTACTTTTTCCTGAACCGGACGCTCCGACTATTGAAACAAATTCTCCCTCATTGATATCGAGTGAAATTCCGTTGAGAATCTGGAGTTCATTCGGCATACCGATATAATAACGCTTGATGATATTCTGCATTGATATAATATTTTCACCCATGATTAATCACCATTTGCAGTATCCGAGGATTCATTATCATTATTATCATCAGAAACACGGACAGTTTTTCCATTATATACAATTGAAGGATTAGTTAAGAGTATATCTCCTTCCTTTATTTCATCAGAAATTATTTCAGTATAGTAATCAGTTTCAAGACCTTTCTGAATTTTTACTTCTTCAGCCTTATAAATGCCGTTTTCATCTTTTCGGGCAATGTATACGATATTGTCACCGTTTTTATTAGTGGATATTGAATCATAAGGGACAGCAATAACATTATCCTTTTCATCAAGAATTATTTTAACCTTTGCATTCATGCCGATAAGGAGCTGATTATCCTTGTCATCAACGGATATTTCGGCAGTATATCCGCCCTGCTGCTGAGTTGTCGGGTCTGCACCGCTGATAATATTCACAACTCTTGAAACTTTGCCGTTTATCTCCTCATCGCCTGTTGCATCAGTTTTTATAACGGCTTTAAGACCTTCCTTTACGCTAAGTATATCAGCTTCCTTTATCTGAACAGTAATTTTAAGGCTGTCAGTATTTTCGATACTCATTATAGCATCTGTAGTAGGAATACTTCCCTCTGCAACATTAAGAGAAGTTATTATGCCGCTTTTCGGAGCAGTTACAGTACATTTTCGGAGCTGTTCAGCGAGTTTGTCAAGCTGTGACTGAGAAGTATTATCCGTACTGAATTTTTCAGCATTTATAGTATCCTGACATGACTGTATAGCAGCATCAGCATTTCTTTCAGCGGAATCATAAGCATCATATGCATTCTGTACAGCTGAATCATATGTACTGAGCTGTTCATAAAGAGCATTCATTTCAGTTTCAGCGGACTGATACATCTGAACGGCTTCCTGATATTCCTGATAAACGGACTGATATTGAGTTTCATCTTCAGTATTTTTAAGAGTGTTATTAAGTTCATCTTTTTTCTGCCCATAGCTGTTATATCTGTTTACAAGGTCATCATATTTGCTGTATGCATTGTCACGGGCAGATTCCGCATCATTGATAGCTCGCTGAGCCTGACTGAGAGCGATATCCTTTTCACTTACTGCATCATCAAGATTTCTCTGATTTATTTCATGAGTATTCTGATTCATAGCGTCAGAACGGTCAATACTTGCTTTAAGGTCATCATATTCCTTCTGTATATCCGAGCTGTCGAACACGCAGAGGACATCACCTTCATTAACATAGTCGCCGATATCAACATTAAGACTCTGGACTCTTGCACTGAGAGTACTTGTAATTTTTACAAGATTATCGCTTTCAACAGTTCCAGCGACACTGATAGCATTTGTAAGGTTTTGTTTTTCTATCTTTAATGTATCAGATGAGCTGTCAGAAACGGAACTCATGGACTCAAGCGTATTTGAAACACATGAAGTGATTCCGAAACCTGCCAGAGCGAGTACTGCAATAACTGAAACAATGATTATAACCTTACGTTTTCCTTTCTTCTGGTTACCCATAATTCAAATAACTGATTAAAAAAATCAGTATCTCCTTTCATTGATGTGTACTATATTAACTACTACAATAGTTATGTAGTAATATAATAATATCATATTTTTTCCGGCAATGCAATACCTCTGACAAAAAAATATCAGATTTTTTTAAAATATGCGAATTTGACAACAAAATTTTATAATCCAAAATAAGGGGGGTTTCTTATATTTTGTAGGGGCGACCATTGGTCGCCCGTTGCAGTTTACCAGAATTTCAGACGAAAAACCAATGATTTTATATGTACAAAACAGATATCGAATTTATGGTTTAACCATAATTAGGTGGGCGACCAATGGTCGCCCCTACACGTTAATTTTATGGTTCACCATAATTCGGACAAACGATACAGAATGTAAATCCATTATTAAAATCTTATCATAAAACAACTGTTTTAACAAGAAATCTTAGGTGGCATTTCATGCAACTGCAAGTTGACAAAAATTTGCCTTGACTTTTTTAATGCTGATATGTAAACTTATAAAAGGACTTATTAACTGAAAGGATTGGATATATCTATGCTGAAACTGAAAAGATTTCTTGAAGGCTACAGAAAATATTTTTTTCTCGGGCCTTTCTTCAAGCTTCTGGAGGCAATATTTGAGCTTATTGTGCCTCTTGTAATGGCATCAATAATTGATGTCGGAATAAAAAACAATGACAGGCAGTATGTAATAAATCATACTCTGCTTATAATAATCCTCGGGATATGCGGACTTGGATTTGCACTTACCTGTCAGTATTTCGCAGCAAAATGTGCATTCGGATTCGGAACATCTCTGAGACGTTCTCTTTACAGTCATATCAATAAATTCTCATATACCGAACTTGACAGGCTCGGAACAGCATCTCTCACTACAAGAATGGTAAATGATTCAACCATGGCACAGACCGGAGTAAATATGTTTATAAGGCTTGCCGTAAGAGCACCGTTTCTTATAATAGGAGCAGCAGTAATGGCTCTTATGCTTGACTGGAAGCTTGCACTGATATTTTTTGCGGCTGCTCCGCTGATAGCGTTTATACTTTATAAGATAATGAAAAAGACTATACCTATGTATAAAAAGAATCAGAAACGTCTTGACAGGATATCAATGCTTACAAAGGAAAACCTTGAAGGAGTCCGTGTAATAAGAGCCTTTTCAAGACAGGACGATGAAATAAAAAAATATGATGAAGCCTGTGATACTCTTGCTGACAACTATATAGCAGTAGGAAAACTCTCCGCAATTCTCAATCCTGTAACATTTATGATAATGAATCTTGCAATAGTAGCTGTTGTATGGTTCGGAGGATTCAGAGTTGATACAGGAGCATTATCTCAGGGAGATATCACTGCATTTATAAACTATATGACACAGATTCTTCTTGCAATGGTAGTACTCGCAAACCTTATCGTTACATTTACAAAGGCGGAAGCCTCTGCAAACAGAATAAATGAAGTATTTGAAACTGTTCCCCAGATGAATGACGGAAGTCTTGAACCTGATACAGCATATTCAGAAAATGCAGTGGAATTTGAAAATGTTTCATTCGGATATGAAAATACAGGTGAAAAATCACTTGAAAATATATCATTCACTATAAAAAAAGGTCAGACTATCGGAATTATAGGCGGTACAGGAAGCGGAAAAAGTACCCTTGCAATGCTTATTTCAAGATTTTATGATACAGACTGCGGAAATGTTATGCTTTTCGGCAGAAATGTAAGAGATTATAAAATGACATCTTTAAGGAAAATAATCGGAGTAGTTCCGCAGAAATCAGTACTCACCTCCGGAACAATACTTGATAATTTAAGATGGGCTGACAGCAGTTTATCTGAAAATGATGCGGTGAATGCTCTTAAAACTGCTCAGGCATGGGAATTTGTAAATAAAATGCCTGACGGAATAAATTCAGTTGTCGCTCAGGGAGGAAAAAACTTCTCAGGCGGTCAGAAACAGCGTCTTGCAATTGCAAGAGCAATCGCCTCAAAACCTGATATTCTTATTCTTGATGACAGTATGAGTGCTCTTGACTATGCTACTGACCTCTCACTCAGAAAAGCAATTGCTCAGGATTTGAAGGGAACTACTCTCATAGTCATATCACAGAGAATTACTTCAATCAAAAATTCTGATAAAATAATAGTCCTTGATGACGGAAAAGCTGTCGGAACAGGCACTCACAGCGAACTCAAATCAGAATGCCGTGTTTATCAGGAAATATGTGAAGCTCAGGATACGGAGGATTAAAAAAATTATGAATACTGCCCTCAAAAGAATTTTCAGATATACAAAACCTTACAGAAAATATTTTTATCTGGCTGTAATAAGTGCATTTATCGGGGTTATTCTCTCGCTTATAGTTCCTATTCTCACAGGTAAAGCGGTTGATATGATGATTGGTGCTGATGATGTTGATTTTAAAGGACTTGCAAAGCTTGCCGCCATAATGACTGCAATAATACTTGCAAGTACATTTTTCCAGTGGATAATGACTCTCTGTACAAATCAGCTTTCATACAGAACTGCCCGTGATATAAGATGCGATATATTTGAAAAACTCAATCATCTTCCTCTTAAATATATCGACAGTCATTCAAAAGGAAATATAACCGGTACTGTAATAAATGATATGGAAATAGTTTCAGACGGTCTTTTACAGGGATTTACCCAGTTTTTCACCGGAATTGTAACAATAGTCGGAACTCTTGCCCTTATGCTTTCCATAAGCATCAAAATAACTCTTGCAGTAGTAATAATGACACCTCTCTCACTTTTTGCCGCCTCAAAGATAACAAAGCTTTCACATGATTCATTTTCAAAACAGTCACAGGCAAGAGGTGCAATGAACGGCTTTATTGATGAAATGGTCGGAAATCAGCATCTTGTAAAGGCATTTTCATATGAAGATACCGCTGAGGAAAAATTTGAAAAGCTTAACAGGGATTTAGGAGATTTTGGTGTAAAAGCAACATTCTTTTCATCAATGAGCAATCCTACAACTCGTTTTGTAAATGGTCTTATATATGCAGTTGCAGGTCTTACCGGTGCATTCAGCGTAATAAACGGTATTTTTTCAGTCGGAAGACTTACAAGTTTTCTGTCATATGCCAATCAGTATACAAAACCATTCAATGAAATTTCAGGAGTAATTGCTGAACTCCAGAATGCAGTTGCTTCCGCTGAAAGAATATTTGATTTGCTTGATGAACCGTCTGAAAGTTCAGATGAAAATCTCATTGAACTTGAAAACTGCAACGGAACAGTTGAAATGAACAGAGTTTCATTCTCATATAATCCAAAGGTAAAACTGATACAGGATTTCAGCATATCAGTAAAATCAGGTCAGAAAATAGCTATTGTAGGGCCTACAGGCTGCGGAAAAACAACTATAATAAATCTTATACTCAGATTCTATGATGTTGACAGCGGTGAAATAAGAGTTTCAGGAAACGATATAAGAACGATAAAAAGAAACAGTCTGCGTTCAGTTTATGGAATGGTTTTGCAGGATACATGGCTTTTCTGCGGAACAATCGCTGAAAATATAGCATACAGCAAGCCTGATGCCTCAAGAGAGGAAATTATCGCTGCGGCAAAAGCTGTACACGCTCACGGCTTTATAAAAAGGCTTTCGGACGGATATGATACAGTTATCGGAGAAAACGGCGGCGGACTCTCTCAGGGTCAGAAACAGCTTATAAGCATTGCAAGAATAATGCTTGCCAATCCTCCTATGCTTATTCTTGACGAGGCTACAAGCAATATCGATATAAGAACAGAACAGTATGTACAGAGAGCGTTTGATAAAATCATGACAGGAAAAACAGTTTTCATAATCGCTCACAGACTTTCAACAATAAAAAATGCTGATGTAATACTTGTTATGAAAGACGGAAATATTATCGAACAGGGAAATCATAATCAGCTTATTGAGAAAAACGGCTTTTATGCCCAGATGTACCGCAGCAGACTTGCAGAAGTCTGATATTTGTTTTTTCTGTAGGGGCGACCATTGGTCGCCCGTTGTTTGTTTTAACGCCAATTCGATATCAAAATTTTATGATTGAAAATACGGGTTTTTCCTTATAATTTTGTAGGGGCGACCATCGGTCGCCCGTTAGATTCACCGGAATTTCAGGCGGGCGACCAATGGTCGCCCCTACAGAAAATAACCATCGAATTGGCGTTAATATAACGCTAATTCGACAACAAAATTTTATAATTGAAAATATGGGTTTCCCTTATAATTTTGTAGGGGCGAACACAGTTCGCCCCTACAGAATCAAACCGTTAAATTTACATCAATATAATAAAAAACAGTCAGATTTTCCTGACTGTTTTTTATTTAATATTCCTCTGTTGCCTGAGTTTCTATAACTATGCTTTCAGATGGTTTTTCACCTTTAATATACTCATCAAGAGTAATTGCTCCATCTGAATTATACATTTTCTTCATAGCCTCTGCTGAAGTATATTCTTCAGAATAATCTCCGTTTTCATCAACTACATAATTTCCGTACCAGAGTCCGAAAAATGAAAACATAGCGTTATCTCTGAAAATTTCATTTATATCAGGAACTGTTCCGCATTCGCTGAGGGCTACAAGTTTTTTCTTTTCAGTAAGCATATAGAGCCATTTATACTGCTGAAAATGGCTTCCGTAATCAGCTTCATCACCTTCATATACATCAACTGACGCTATATCATAAAGATTTTCATCAATAACATAGTTTTTACTCTGACCATTCCAGAGCCATATAAGATTATTAAGGTCATGATAAACAGTCTGACGCTTATATAAAAGCTCCCAGAGCCATTTATATGCATCACTTCCGGCACTTCCCCACCAGTACCATTCACCGCCTGCCTCATGGAGAGGTCTCCATAATACAGGAATTTTGGCTTTTTTAAGATATTTAAGCTGAGCGGATATTTCATCAATATCCTTTACAAGCTGAACACATTCTTCTGATATTTTACCCTCGCTGCACATTTTTTCAAGTTCATCGATATCCCTCAGAGCGATATCCTTGTCAGTAACAGCACGGCTTAAATCAAATGATGTTTCCTCTGCATAAATGCTGTCGCCGCCTGACGGTGCATTCCAGTACCACATAAGACCTGTTACTCCGCCCATTGAAGATACCCAGTTTTCAGATGCCTTTATCTGTTCTTCATTGACAGTGCTGTCATCTGAAAGAGCCGCAAAGCGTATTACCGGATATCTGCCGGTAAGTTCATTAAGAACCTTTATTTCAGTATTTGCAGGAGATGATACATACTGACCGGTAATTATGCCTTTTCCATACATATCAACAAGGTATGACATAAGAGAATGTGCTTCTGCGGAGGCATTTTCATTGCTTAGTTTCTTCATTACATCGGAATCATTTTCATAAACATACTCATTATTGTTTATTTCTATGTAATCGAGGTCAAAATTCCCATCATCCTGAACGACTTCAATTTCAACATATCCCTCATCAAGAAAAACGCCTTCAAATGTAGTTTCTTTAAATCCTGTATAGCTTCCATCTGTTTCAATAGTACCGATTTTTTTGCCGTCAGCAGTAACAGAATTTGAAGTTTTCATATCAGATGCATATCTGACTGTTATATCATAATGCTGAAGGCTTGGAATATAGAAATAGAAAAGTATTCTGTTGCCTTTTTCGCCGTCAAAGCCTGTAACATATCCTGTACCTGAATAGTCAGGGCGGGTATTTCCGCAGTAAAGGCTTCCGTATATAGCGGTATCTTCTGCTTCAACCGTATAGTTAAAATTCTGTGTATCTATATCCGGAATGACTACCGGAACATTCTGATAGATTATTTCTGTTTCCTGTGTATCTGTATCAGTTCCTGTTGTATGTTTTTCTGAAATATCTGTCTGTAATGACTGTGAAGATTCTTCAATTGTCTGCTTGTCATCATCAAGCGAGGCATTGAACATTATGCAGGTAACTATTATCGCAGCAGCTGCAAACAGAATTACAAGAAAGACCAGATATTTTTCCTTTGCATCTTTCAAGAAATATACTCCTTTCAATTGTCTGTATTTTTGTTGAACTCATGTTTTATTATTATATCATAACGCATTTATTTTTTCAATATTATTATTAACGCAAATTCGACAATAAAATTTTATGATTCAAAATAAGGGATTTTTCTTATATTTTGTAGGGGCGACCATCGGTCGCCCGTTAGATTCACCGAAATTTCAGGCGGGCGACCAATGGTCGCCCCTACAAAAAACAATCCATCGAATTGGCGTTAAATAAGGGATAGCCTTTTTAAAAAAGCCATCCCATATTATCAATTCTATCTTTTCACGAATGAATTACAGTCAGTACATTCCGGTACAGTAGGATTAGCCTCATGTGTACCTATGCTGATTGTATCGAGTGAGCAGTAATTTTCAGTACCCATATTATACTTGCAAGCCTGTACAGTACATCTGATACTTGAATTTTTGTTTTTGCAGTCGCAGTCCATTTTTAGACACCATTTTCCGTCTTTTATGAAAAGACAGAACCTTTCTTTGTTTTTGAGTATTCTCTTTATTTTCTGAGAACAATATTTATTATATACAGAGTCCTGAATTAAATTCATGTAATATTTTTCCATATATTTATTAAAAAAGAACAGTATACAGAAATATATGTATACTGTCAGTAAAAATCATTGTTTACTGTTTTATAGGAAGTCCGTTTGAATCACGGAAATTATCTGTTGCAATTCTTATTATATCTATAAGAGTACCAAAACCCAATACTCCGCCTGTAAGGAGATAGAGCAGACCTGTACCGTATTTGCCTACATAGAAGCGGTGAATACCGCCAAGGCATAAAAATCCAAGGCATGCAAGAAGTATCGCAGTACTTTTTGAATATGGGCTTATCGGGATTGTATACTGTACATTTGGTGCATTATTGATATAAACATTGTTTGTGCCTGCCGGAACATTCTGAACATTTCCCTGAAGCTGTTCCACCTGTCTGCCGCAGTGAGTGCATACGACAGCATCAACCGGAATTTTCTGACCGCAGAATTTGCAGAATTTAGTCTGGGCATCAACCTGCGGCTGAGCCTGATTATAATTATAGTTAGTATTATTATTAACAGGCGGATTGACTATTGAAGGCTGAACACGAGGTATTTCTGCTGATGACTGAGGGATTGGTCTTTCTTTATATACTGACTGATTATTGTTATTCTGAGGATAAATTTCCTGCTGATAAGTTCTCGGGTCAAAATCATTGCTGCGGTTATTTGCAGCATTATAATCCTGATATGGTTCACTTATAGGTTTTGAAAGATTAATAAATTTTCTTTCATTCTGATTAGGCATTTTGTCGTCCATTTTAGAAACCTCCTGTCTTTATATTTATACAAATTAATTATATATCAAAATCACGAAATATTCTTTAATATTTTATGAACTAAAAGCAATCAAATTATTAACATTAAAAAAGAGAGAATAAAGATTCTCTCTTTTTTAAAAAAACTGTTAAAATTATTTCTTTTCGAGGTCAGCAGTGACATCATTTTCTTCCGCAGGAGCATCAACTACTTCAACTGTTTCCGGAGCAGGAGCAGGAATTTCCTGTTTTGCACCGCATTTTGAACAGTATTCAGAATCCTTTGCAATCTGGCTTCCGCAGTTTGTGCAGTAGATTGTATCATCAAAAGCGGCAAGCTGAATATTATAAGTTTTAATCAGTTCATTTGCAGCATTGATTTCTGAAATGAAGTTAGCAAATTCTTCTGACGGATTATCCTTGAATATTTCAAAATATTTCTTGCCGATAGAGTTATAAATTTTTTCTATTTTATCATTTTCGGCATTAATCTTTGATTTGATTTTAGTTTTTTCAGCGAAAGTTTTTGTAGAATCCTGAACCTTTGCAAAAGTGCTGCCTGCCTTCTGACCTAAATTTTCGAGTTTGTCTTTAAATCCCATGGTTATGACCTCCTTTTATAATAAGAGTCTTTGAACTCTTTATATAATATTATACTTTTTTTATTAATATGTCAATGTATTTTTTGTTAATTTGGCAAATTAATTTAACAAATCAATTCATTAAAATTATATTGTTTTCAGTAGGTTTTTCATTGCTGAAATCAAGAGCATTCAAAGCTCTTGCAGCTATTTCTTCAAAAGGACATTCATGAGATGAATAAAGAGTCATTATGCATTCGCCTTTATCAGCATATTCTCCGACAGTTTTATTGAAAACAATGCCTGCGGAATAATCTATATCATCATTTTTATTTTTTCTTCCTGCACCGAGATTTAAGGCACATATACCTATTTCCTGACTGTCTGCGGCTGAAATAAAGCCTGATTTTTCAGATATTACATCATATGAGAATATTGCTACAGGCAAAAGTGAATAATCCTTTGTTATATCGGGATTTCCGCCATGAGCTTCTATGAATTCCCTGAATTTTTCAAGAGCTGTACCATTTTCAACAGCCATTTCTGCCATATGATATGCCTTTTCATATGTGATATTCTTTCCAAGCATAATCATATCAGCTGCAAGAACCATGCATAATTCATAAAGTCTGTCATGTATATTATTTTTAAGAATTTCAATGACTTCAATTATTTCAAGAGCATTTCCGATATTTCTTCCAAGAGGAGCATTCATATCAGTGATTACTGCATGACATTTTCTGCCGGCTGAAACAGCTGTATTAACCATAAGTTCTGCAAGGTGCTTTGCGTCATCAAAATTTTTCATAAATGCACCGCTTCCGCATTTCACATCAAGAACAAGACAATCCGCACCTGTTGCAAGTTTTTTGCTCATAATGCTTGAAGCTATAAGAGGTATGCTGTCAACTGTATCTGTTGCATTTCTGAGAGCATATATTTTCTTATCAGCCGGAACAAGTTCTCCACTCTGAGAAACTATAGCAAAACCTGTTTTGTTTACAGTTTCAAGGAATTTTTCAAAGCTTACTGAAACCTGAAATCCGGGAATACTTTCAAGTTTATCGATAGTACCGCCTGTATGTCCAAGACCTCTGCCCGACATTTTAGGTATATACACACCGCAGGCAGCAGCCACAGGAGCTATTACAAGACTTGTTTTGTCGCCTACTCCGCCGGTGCTGTGTTTATCGACAGTAATGCCGTTTATTCCGTTCCATTCAAGAGTATCGCCTGATTTCATCATTACATCGGTAAGGTCAGCAGTTTCACTGTCTGAAATACCGTTAAGACATACAGCCATAAGCCATGCTGACATCTGATAATCCGGAACATCTCCCCTGACATAGCCGTTTACAAGGAATTCTGTTTCAGATTTTTCAAGAGGAATTTTTCTTTTTGTTTTTTCAATAATGCTGTAAATATCCATAATAAATCACCTCATTTTTTAGCGGCACACTGCCGCCTGTAATCTGTAAAATATCCGCCATTCCAGAAAACAAATATCAAATTTATGGTTTAACCATAATTTCGGCGGGCGACCAATGGTCGCCCCTACAAAAATATCCGCCCATTTGAAAAACGTTATCAGTAAGTAATGGCGGGAATAAAAGTTTTTGCCCAGCTTTTTTTAAAAAGCTGGCGGAGTCCAGAGGC
>ERZ808240.1889-NODE-1889-length-24496-cov-4.375394_pt1 | contig 24496 bp, 19 predicted proteins | sample MGYA00521084_ERZ808240 | MGnify/ENA primary metagenome ERZ808240 (study PRJEB31516, sample SAMN03275571) | gut metagenome | biome: mammalia-associated habitat; material: feces | host: Papio cynocephalus | place: Kenya | collected 2012-08-06 ... | reverse complement strand
CCGCAACGGCTTTGAAGGCCGCGAGGTCCACCAGGAACCTATTCATCTCCCTATAGCAAGCGCCACGCGGGCGCAACGGTTATCAATTGTAATCGTCCGCGATGGCCGCGTCTCCGCATGGCGGGCAATGCTCACGGAATGTCCGCGAACGGTTACTATTTTGGTCGCATTCCTCCCATTTAAAGCGAACGAAGGTCGCCGTTGCGTTTCGTGATGCCGCGATCGTCGAGCGCTTCAAGCACGGGGATGGCGTATTTGCGCGAAATGCCCATGGCATCTTTCAAATCGGATGCGCTTGACGGGCCGTGGCTTTCGATATGGACGCGAACGGAGGCGGCCATATCGTCGAACACGGCTGCGTCGTAGAACAAATCGCGGTCTATCTTCACGGCGCGCCCGTCGTCGACCAAATTGCCCAATGCAGCGTAGGCTTCGCCTTTGGAGCACCCGAGCAGGCCGATTGCTTCGTCGGCGAACGGCGGGGTAAGCGTGCCTTTCAGCAGAGAGAATGCGTCGTTCGCGCGTTGCTCGGCGCGCGCGTGGGCGGCGGCTCCGGCGGTGGCGTGGCTGAGCACGCCCGAGATGGCCACCACGTCGCCTTTGGCGATTGCGGCGCAAAGGGCGGCGTCGAAGCGTGCCTCGTCAAACGACGGCAGGGCCGCGTGGTTGAGCGCGGCGCGCGACATTCCCAGCTCGTTGGGCGAGGCGGCATGGAATTTCAGCAGGGTGCTGGCGATTTTGGAGGTCGCCTTTTGAAGCGAGGCCTTGGTGGTGAACAGCGGGTCGTCCTGGTTGCCCGTGCAAATAATCTGCCCGCTGCATGCTGCGCGCGCAATGCGCAGCGCGTCGGCGCGGTCGAGGTCGAGCGCGCCCGCGATTTCGGTCACGCCGCGCAGCGCGCCGGGCTCTTCGATGTATGCCTTCGCGGCAGATTGCACGTCGTCGGCGGCAAGGGCCGTCAGCATGGTTTTGTCGCATGGCGAAAGAATCGACCGACGACGGGGGTGGCCGGCAAGCACGCGGCCGCCGCCAATCACGCGCACGGGCGTGGCGGCGCGAATGACGAAACGGTCGCCGCGCAGCACGCACAGCGGCTCGTCCAATCGAATTTGCGCAAAGGCTTGCTCGCTTTGGGAAAGTTCGGTTTTCCCATCCATAAGCAGCACGCGTCCGAAGGTCTCCTTCGTGCCGTGCGCGACGCGCACCGTTTCGCCCGATTTAAGCTCTCCGCCGTTGCCTTCGCAGTCGAAATACGTGAGCTCGCAATCGAAGCGGTCGCTTGCGGCCGGCGCATCGACGGCCGCGATGAAGTCGCCCGGACGCACTTCGTCGCGGCCCATGTCTGCCAGGTTCATGGCTACGCGGTGGCCGGAAAACGCCGCATCTACGGCATCGCCGTGAATTTGCACCGAGCGCACGCGCGTTTTCTTGCCGGCGGGCAGTACGAGTACTTCGTCGCCTGGGGCGACGCTTCCGCTCCATAGGCTGCCCGTCACTACGGTGCCGGCGCCTTTCACGGTAAAGGACCTGTCGACGGGCATGCGCAGGAAACCCTCGCGATGCGCGTGCCTGTGCGCGCCGACCATGGCGCAAAGTGCGCTCTTCAATTCGTCGAGGCCGCGTCCTTCGCGGGCGGCGACGGGCACGATGGGCGCATCGGCGTAAGGGCCGTCGAGCAGAGCGGCACGAATTTCGTCGCTCACAAATTCGACCCACTCGTCGTCGACCATGTCGCATTTCGTGAGCGCCACCACGATTTGGGGCACCGAGAGCAGGCGCAGCACGGCGAGGTGCTCGCGCGTCTGCGGCATGATGCCGTCGTCGGCGGCAACCACCAGAATGGCGGCGTCGATGCCGGTTGCGCCGGCAATCATCTGTCGCACGAATTTCTCGTGCCCCGGCACGTCTACGATGCCTACCGACTCTCCGCTGGGCAAATCCAGACGCGCGAAGCCAAGCTCGATGGTGATGCCGCGCCGCTTTTCTTCGGCCAGGCGATCGGGGTCGACTCCGGTAAGCGCCTGCACCAGCGTCGATTTGCCGTGGTCGATGTGGCCTGCGGTGCCAATGACGATGGACGGTCCGTTGTATTCAGCCATGCGCTACTCCAAACTTTCGAAATAACCGGCGAGCGCGCAGGCGATCGTCTCGTCATCGCCTGGCAGAAGACAGCGCACGTCGAACAGGGTGCAATTGTGCTTTGTGCGCGCGATGATGGGCTCGCCCGACCCGTTGGCCATGACGCGCTCGCAATCGGCCGCCCGTCCGCGCAGGTATTCCACGCGCACGGCGGCTCCGGGGATTTCCACGGTGGGAAGCGAGCCGCCGCCGGCTTTCTCGGCTTCCTCGACCACGCTTACGTGTGCGCAGCCTTGGGGAATATGCGCCTCGATGGCGTGAGCCAAGCTGGTGGCTCGTTGCGCCATTTCGCCCGGCGTGGCGTTGAGCATGCGCAGCGTGGGGATGCTTTCGTACGCGCTGCCGTCGAGGTAGAGACGAAGCGTTGCCTCAAGCGCGGCGATGGTCATCTTGTCCAGGCGCATTGCGCGCGCCAGCGGGTTTTTCTTCAACCGATCGATGTAGGCCTTCTTGCCGATGATGATGCCCGCTTGCGGCCCGCCGAGCAACTTGTCGCCCGAGAACGACACCAAATCGCAGCCGTCGCCGAGCGATTGGCCCACGGTGGGCTCTTCATCGGGGCGCCACGCGATGGGCGGCACGATGCTGCCCGAGCCTAAATCTTCGTATACCATCACGCGGTCGCTCGCGCCTGTTGCAGCGCGCCGCGCGTTCTCTTCGCGCGCCACGGCTACCAGGTCTTTCGCCGTTACGCTTTCGGAAAAGCCCATGATGCGGTAGTTCGATGTGTGCACCTTCAGCAGCATTGCCGTGTTCGGGGTAATCGCTCGCTCGTAATCGGATGCGTGCGTCTTGTTCGTGGCGCCCACCTCGACCATCTCGGCGCCCGACGTGGCCATGATTTCTGGAATGCGGAACGACCCGCCGATCTCCACCAATTCGCCGCGCGACACCACGGCTTCGCGGCCTTTCGCGAATTCAGAGAGCACCATGAGCGTCGCCGCGGCGTTGTTGTTCACGGCCATGGCGGCCTCGGCGCCGGTCAGCGCGCAGATAAGCGATTCGGTATGGGCGTGGCGGCTGCCGCGCGACATGCTTGAAACGCTGTATTCAAGCGTTGAATAGCCGCGCGCCGCATCGACTACGGCGTCAATCGCCTGCGCGGCTAATGGGCTGCGGCCGATGTTGGTATGCAGCACCACGCCGGTGGCGTTTACCACAGCGCGCAGCGAGGGCCTGGCCAGTGCGCGCACGCGGCCTGCGGCTTCGCGCGCAGTCGATTGAGCGGAGGTGTCGACATCTTCGCCCCGCAGCAGGCGTTCGCGCATGGCTTGCACGCTGGCGCGCACGGCGTCGGTGATGGCTGCATCGGGCACGCTGGCGCGCACTGACGCATCAAGGTCGATCAGGCGCAGCACCTCGTCGACTTTGGGCAACGAGCGCATTCGCTCGTTCAAGTTTGGTTCAGATGCCATGATTCTTCCTTAGGGTGCAAAGATGGTATTAATCTTGCGCATGCATTATTGCAGTACGCGAATACATCCGGCCTGGCCGCGTACGACGCGGCCGATTTTTGAGGGCGTGCGGCCGCGTCGCGCTTCGAATTCGCGTTCGAAATCGGTAGCACGGTCGGCGGGGATGGCGCACAGCATGCCGCCCGACGTTTGCGGGTCGCACAGCACGGCCGTGGCGTCTTCGCCGGTTTGCCCTTCGGGCACTTCAAGAAACGCCTGCGCAAAGTCCTCGATGGAAAACGACCTGCCCGGTCGGCACCATTGGCGGGCGAGCTCGATGGTTTCGGCGAATGTGGGCACGGCCGACCAGTCTATTTCGGCGGCGCATCCACTTGCGGAAAGCATCTCGTGCAGGTGGCCGGCCAGCCCGAAGCCCGTCACATCGGTGGCTGCGTGCACGCCTGCAGCCACCATGGCTTCGCCCGCCGCGCGGTTCAGCTCGGCCATCGATTCAACGACCGGCGCCATGGCGGCATCGTCCAAAATGCCGACCTTGCGGCCCGCGCTTACAATTCCCGTGCCGAGCGGCTTGGTGAGGTAGAGCGCATCGCCCGCTTGCGCGCCTTCGTTGCGCACAAGCGCGTCGGGCGCGACGGTGCCGAATACGCACAGGCCGTATTTCGGCTCGTCGTCATCGATGGAATGGCCGCCCATCACCACGGCGCCGGCTTCCATCACCTTTTCAAGCCCGCCGCGCAGCATATCGCGCGGCACGTAATCGGGCAGCGTCGAATCCATTGCGACCACGTTCAAGGCCACATTCGGCGCAGCGCCCATGGCGAAGACGTCGGAAAGCGCGTTAGCCGCAGCGATGCGCCCGAAGTCGTAGGGGTCGTCGACGATGGGCGTAAGGAAGTCGATGGTAAGGATGCCAGCTATATTGGGCGCAATGCGCCACACCGCGGCGTCGTCGGCCGTGTCGAAGCCCAGCATGGCTTCGGGCGGCAGCGTTTGCGCGATGGATATGTCTTTCAATATGCGTTCGAGGTCGCCCGGACCCCACTTCGCCGCTCAACCGCCGCGTGATGTGAGTTCGGTCAGGCGAATGCGTTCTTTGTCGCTCATGGGGCCTCCTCTCGAATGGCGTTGCTTGGCACCAATCATAGCGCACGAGATGCCGCGCATTTGTCGCATTGGCATTCATGAGGGGAATGTGAATAGGCGGCATACATGGTTGAAAGTAACAAAATGGGGGAGGGCATTGTCGGCGTGAGTGGCAGCGAAAAAGGGGTGAACGGCAAATGCGAGTGAATAATTGCCAAATCAAATACCGGTTTGATGAACTATTTACTAAAACTATCAAACTGTCCAAAACATGCGTGTTAATACGCGGGGAATGGCGATTTTACTGCAATAGTGAACAAAATTCATTATACAAAATGCTAGATATGAGTGGCAATTGCTTTAGTCTGCGATAGAAGGCCTGGTACGCGTCTGGTACACTAATCTATCGAAATTAGCCCATGGATAATAACTGGATAAATGGTGAATCACGTGTTGCGCTGCCGTGATTTTTTAAACCATCCATCGAAATGACCCAGGGGTTTTCCTACATATGTGCGAAATTTGACCGCATTGGTAGCAATTCGATAGCGGAGTTGGGTGCTTCGCGACCGCATTGCTCCATGCAAGCGCAGGCGCGATCGAAGCGCGTCTGCATGTTGGGCGCGCCGGCCCATTGCCACTTTGCCGGCGTGCGTGCGAGAAAGGAAGAACCCTATGGAGATGACGCGAAGGGGGTTTCTGAAGGCTGGCGGCGGCGCGCTTGCGACTGCCATGGCATTCGAGCTCACCTCCAAATCCCAAGCGTTCGCCCTCGACAGCGATCAGAGCTTCAAGCTCGACCGCACCGATGAGTACACCAATATCTGCTGCTACTGCGCCGGCGGTTGCGGAAGTTTGCTCTCGGTGCGCGACGGCGAGCTCGTCAACCTCGAAGGCGACCCCGACCATCCGATCAATAAGGGCGGCCTGTGCCCAAAGGGCGCGACCATGGCGCAGCTGCGCAACGTTGTCGACCCCGAAACCCGCGAAGTGGTGAAAAACCCGAAGCGCACGACCAAGCCGTTGGTTCGTCGCCCGGGCGCAACCGAATGGGAAGACATCAGCTGGGACGATGCCATCAAGGAAATCGCCCGCAAGGTGAAAGACACCCGTGACGCCAACTTCGAGGAAGTCGACGCCGACGGTTTGACCGTCAACCGCACCACGGCCATTGCTTCGCTGGGCGGCTCTCAAGAAAACTCCGAGGAGGAATACCTGATCCTCAAGATGATGCGATCGCTCGGCGTGATCGCCATCGACAATCAGGCGCGTGTTTGACACGGCCCCACGGTTGCCGGTCTGGCAGCATCATTCGGTCGTGGCTCCATGACAAGCCACTGGTGTGACTTCCAAAACACCGACGTTATTTTGAATTGCGGCTCGAACTCCGTCGAAAACCACCCCGTTAGCGCTTTGTGGCTCGAAAAAGCCCATGAACAGGGCGCGAAGTGGATCGTCGTCGACCCGCGCTACACTCGCACTGCCGAGCAAGCGGACATCTGGTGCCCCATTCGCTCTGGCACCGACATCGCCTTCTATGGCGGCATGTACAACTACATCATCGAGCACCTCATCGAGCCGAATCTGGCGAAATACCAGGAAACCGGCGATATGAGCGAGTACAACTTCGAGTACCTGCTCAACTATACCAACGCAAGCTATCTGCTCGATCCCGAGTATGAATTCGATCCGGCGACGGGCCTGTTCAGCGGCTGGGACAAGGAAACGAAGACGTATTCCAACCACAGCTGGCATTACCAGACCGAGTCGGAAGAGAACTGGGACACCACTCCCACGGGCGATTACGCCTGGGTTTCCGGCGAAGGCGTGCCTGAATTCACCACGCCCACGCTGCAGCATCCCAAGCGCGACATGACCCTGCAAGATCCTATGTGCGTCTACCAGCAGTTCAAGAAGCACTATTCCCGCTACACCATCGACACCGTGTGCAGCATTTGCGGCATGGATCCCGAAACGCTGGAGCTGGTGTATTCCACGTACGCGTCCACCGCAAAGCCCGGCAAAGCCGGCACGGTGCTGTACGCCCTGGGTCAGACGCAGCATACCTACGGCGCGCAGAACACTCGCGCCATGTGCATCATGCAGCTGCTGCTCGGCAACATCGGCGTTCCCGGCGGCGGCGTGAATGCGTTGCGCGGCGAGCCCAACGTTCAGGGCGCGACCGACATGGGCATGATGGTCAACGAGCACCCGGCATACCTGAAGTGGTCGAACACCACCGATCGCTCCAGCCTGCGCAAGTGGCTGGAATCGCAGACGTATTCCGACGGCTATTACACCAACAAGCCGAAATTCATCGTGTCTTCCTTGAAGGAATGGTTCGGCGACGCCGCCACCAAGGAAAACGATTACGGCTACGATTGGTGGCCGAAGGTTCCGTCGAAGACGGGCGATATCGACTACACGCATATCTCCACGTTCGAGCTCATGCAGCAAGGCGTTATCAAGGGCTACTTCAACTGGGGCATGAACCCGTGCCACAGCGCCCCGAACGCCGGCAACGTGCGCCGCTCCATGGCCAACCTCGATTGGCTGGTCGTTGCCGACCAGGTCATCACCGAGTCGGCCAGTTTCTGGAAGGCGCCCGACATGAACCCCGAGGAAATCGACACCACGGTGTACTATCTGCCGTGCGCGCTGATTTACGAGAAGCCGGGCATCATTTTGAACTCCGGCCGTTGGATTCAGTATCGCCAGCAGGCAGTCGAGCCGTGGGACCAGGCCAAGCCCGACTACGAGATGTGCGATTTGATCTGGACCGCGATCGTCGATTTGTACAAGAAGGAAGGCGGCGCGAACCCCGATCCCATCCTGAATACCAAGTGGGATTATTACGTGGACGGCAAGATCGACCCGCGCCCCGTGGCGTGGGCGCTCAACGGCTACCGCGTTGCCGGTACCGAGTGCAACACGAATTCCGCCAACCCGAAGACCGATTTGCTGAAGGGCTATTCCGAGCTCGGCGCCGACGGTTCCACCGCATGCGCGATGTGGATCTATTCCGGCATGTGGAACAACAACGACGCGCCGCTCGATGCCGCCGAGCAGCCGCTGTGCCGCCGCGACACCAATGACGCATCGGGCATCGGCTTGAACTCGAATTGGGCGTTCAGCTGGCCTTCCAACCGCCGCATCCTGTACAACCGCAACAGCTGCGACATGCAGGGCAAGCCGTGGAACGCCGACAAGAAGCTCATGGAGTGGAACGGCGAGAAGTGGGATCTGGTCGACCAGGCCGACTTCGTCGCGGCCAAAAACGGCAAGCCAGTTCCGCCGAACAACAAGACGTTCTTCATGCTGTGGGAGCAAAACGCCCGCCTGGAAAGCTACGGCATGGTCGATGGCCCTCTGCCCGAGCATTTCGAGCCGTTCGAATCGCCCACCGACACCAACCCGCTGAACGGCGCGTTCCAAAACCCGTGCGCATTCGGCACGAACTACGAGTCGACCAAGCAGGGCAGCGCCGTGGATTACCCGATTATCGGCACCACGTACTCGGTTACCGAGCATTGGCAGACCGGCGGGCAAACCCGCCTGTGCCCGGCGCTCGTCGAGGCCATGCCCGCCCAGTTCGTCGAGATGAGCGAAGAGCTCGCCGCCGAGAAGGGCATTGAAAACGGCGACGAGGTGCGCGTGTTCAACAACCGCGGTTCCGTTGTGGTTCCCGCGGTGGTCACGAAGCGCCTGCACCCGATGACCATCAACGGCGAGGTCAAGCATCAGGTTGGCCTTACGCACCATTTCGGCTGGGCCGATTTGTTCGGCACGGGCGACGTTGTGAACGACCTCACGCCGAACGTCGGCGACCCGAACTCGTTCACGCCCGAATACAAGGCGTTCCTCGTGAACATCGAGAAGGCATAAGGAGGATATGAGACATGGCTGAGAAAGCAATCCTGTTCGATTCCTCCAAGTGCACCGCGTGCAAGGGGTGCCAGGTCGCCTGCAAATGCTGGAACGACCTGCCCTCGCCCGCGGCCGGGGAAGCGAAGTGGTCGGGCACGCACCAAAACCCGATCGACCTCAACGGCAACACGCGCCTCATCATCACGTTCAACGAGACCGAAGCGCCCGCCGCGTATTCGACCAAGCCTATCGGCTGGGCATTCGGTCGCCGCAGCTGCCAGCACTGCGACGATGCCCCGTGCGCCACGGTGTGCCCGGGTGGCGCCATCACGAAAGACGAAGAAACCGGTTTCGTGACGGTGGACGACGCCAAGTGCATCGGCTGCCAATACTGCAAGAGCGCCTGCCCGTTCGACGTGCCCCGTTACTACAACGACGGCACCTTGGGCAAGAGCATCATCAACAAATGCACCGGCTGCATCGACCGCATCGAGGCCGGCATGGCTCCCGCATGCGTGTCCACCTGCCAGCCCGATGCTTTGAAGTTCGGCGATCGCGATGAAATGTTGAAGATCGCCTACGAGAAGGTCGAATGGCTGCACGACCATGGCTATCCTGACGCGTGCGTGGCCGGCGACGATGAGAACTACAAGACGCATGTGATCCATGTGCTGAAGTACGGCTACGAGGCGCACGGTCAGCTCGAGAACCCGAGCGTGCCCGCGACCGTCGCCATGACGCAAGTCATGAAGCCTATCACCGCGGCGGCTTCGGGCCTTACCGTGGTGGGCTTGGGCGCCATGTTCGCCCTGGCCGCCGGCTACTCGCGTCGCCGTTTGGTGTACAACCCCGATACGCAGGACACGCTGGATTACGATACCAGCGAGGTTGTGCAGCACGGCGATCCGCAAGACAGCGAATCGGTCGTCGAGCACATCACCGAAAACCTGCCGTTTGGGAAAGGGGGCGCCAAGCATGAGTAGCAAAACCATCGCCGTTTCTGCTGAAGAGCAGGCGAAAAACGAGGCGTTCCTGAAAGAGCGCAAGGCTTCGGGCAAAGAGATGCGCATCACGCGCCATTCCAAGCAGGCGCGCATCACGCATGGCGTGACCATCGTGTGCTGCATTCTGCTGTGCATTTCTGGCCTGTTCGTGTTCGTGCCGCAGCTCGCCGCCGCGGCCGGCGCGCAGACCGTGTTCGCCATTCGCATGTCGCACCGCGTGCTCGGCGTGCTGTTCGTGGCCGTGCCGCTGATTTCAGCGATCATGGCCCCGAAGGGCGTCGTCCATATCTTCAAGAACCTGTTCCACTCGTGGGATAGCGACGACAAGAAGTGGATGCTGCTGTTCTTCCCGTACCTGTTTATGGCCAAGTGGATTCATATGCCCGACCAGGGCGAGGTCAAATCGGGCCAGCGCTTCGCCGACGGCATGCTGTGGCTGTTCGGCGCCGAAATGGGCATCACGGGCATTCTGCTGATGCTCGGATCCACAGTGCTTGATTTCGGCACGGGCTACGGCATTATCCTGTGGCTGCACGACCTGGGCTTTTTGATGATTGCCGTGTTCGGCATGGCGCATATCTTCCTGGGCGGTGGCATCTTCCAGCCCTATCGCGGCACGCATCGCCTGATGTTCGGCGATGGCACCGTGAGCGAGGCCGACGCGTTGTACCACTGGGGCCACTGGGCTCGCGAGGAAATGACCACCCGCGAGCACGTGACCGAATTCGACGCGCCCAAAACGAAATAGGCGACGCCCATGGATGTGAAACGCATTCACGCCGCGGCTGCTGCGTATGCCAGCCGCGGCGACCGGGCGCAGGCCGAGCGCCTGGGCTTCTTCGGCGCTTTGTGGGGCGCTCAGGAATCGATCGAGCGCGAAGCGAGAAGCGCTCACCCGTATGCCGCGCCGAGCTCTGCCGAAGTCGCGGCGTGCGCGGCCAGCGGCACGCCGGTGCTTTCGCAGGCGCCGGTGTATGTCACGGTTGGCATGCTGGCCGATGCCGCGCGCATTGTCGCGCTCCGCTTCGCCGAAAAGGGTGGTTTTTCTGAATCCGAGCAGACGGCGCTTCGCAATGCCGACTGGGAGCGCATCGCGGGCATGGCTTCGGCGGAAATTGCCGGCGCGAACCCAGGTGCATACCTCGACGCCGTTATGGCCGCGCTCGCAAGTGCCGAGCAGGCGGGTGGGGCCGACGACGCCTTCGTGCTCGATCCGCGCATGGCCGGCTTCGTGCTGTCGGCAGCCATCAAACCGCTTCTCGAGCCGGCGGCTTCGGCTATTTGCGGGCTGGCGCGCGCGGGTCTTGTGCAGCTGCATGCGTCCGAGGGCACAAAGCCGCTTGCCTGTCCGGTATGCGGCGGCGAACCCACTATGGCGTATGTGGGACCGAACCCGTTTTCGAGCGGCAATGGACGCATGCTATGGTGCGGACAGTGCGGCGCGGAATGGGAATTCGAGCGCGTTCGTTGCGCACGCTGCGGCACTCAGAATCCGGCGCATTTGCACTACGTGTCGGTCGAGGGCGATGAAGCGCATCGCTTGCACGTGTGCGACGAGTGTGGCGGGCATCTTCGCACGCGCTTCGTCGATGCGGGCGATTTGGCTCCGTTCGCCTACGAAGTCGAAGACGTCGTAACGGCGAACTTGGAACTGGTCGCCGAGCAGTTGAAGAGCGAAACGCGTTAAGCGCTCAGAGCATTTAACAGGTTTTCGAGCCCCTTTCCGTTTTCGGGAAGGGGCTTTCGCCGTTTTTGCTATGCTGTCCGATATGGATACTTTTGCTGAAAACAAGTGCGCCGGCATGGTCCGGCCAATGGAGTTGCTGGCGCCCGCAGGCGGCATGGAGCAGCTCGAATGCGCCGTCCACTTCGGTGCCGACGCCGTATATATGGCGGGCAAGCGATACGGAATGCGTCGTCGCGCGTCGAATTTCGACGATGCCGGCATCGCGTCTGCCGTGCAATTCGCCCATCACCACGGCGTGAAGGTCTACGTTACCGCGAACACGCTGATGAAAGACGCCGACATCGCCGGGCTGCCCGATTATTTCGCCATGCTGCAGGATGCGGGAGCCGATGCGGCCATCGTAAGCGACATGGGTGCGCTGGCCATTTGCAAGCGCGTGGCGCCGAAGCTCGACCTGCATCTGTCCACGCAGGCGTCGTGCATGAACGCCGAGGCGGCCAAGGCTTACTACGACTTGGGCGTATCGCGTGTCGTTGTGGCTCGCGAAATGAGCCTTGCCGATATCGCTCGCATGCGCGAGGACATTCCCGACGATTTGGAGATAGAGGCATTCGTGCACGGCGCCATGTGCATGGCCTATTCGGGTCGTTGCCTGATGAGCGATTACATGGCCGGTCCCAAGCGTGGCGCGAACAACGGGCACTGCGCGCAGCCGTGCCGTTGGAAGTACACGCTGGTGGAAGAGACGCGCCCGGGCGAGCCGTTCGATGTGGTCGAAGACGACGGCGGCAGCTTCATCATGAGCTCAACTGACATGAATATGCTTTCCCACCTGCGCGAATTGTCTGAAGCGGGCGTCGATAGCATCAAAATCGAAGGCCGCGCGAAGGGCGCCTACTACGTGGCGTCGGCGGTGAACGCGTATCGCCACGTGCTCGACGGGGAAGATGCGGATGCTTGGCAAGCCGAGCTCGAAACCACAAGCCACCGTCCGTATTCCACGGGCTTCTATTTCGGTGCGCCAGGACAAAACCAAGGCAAGAAGGAATACGCGCGCGATTACCAGATGGTGGCGAGGGTTGTAGCCGCCGATCCGCAGTCGGGCGAGGCGGCATGCGAAGCCCCAGAAGCTGCGCAGCCTTGCGCTTCGCACGCCGGCTTGCCCGACCGCTGCGTTTCCGATGATGGCGCAGCATCGCGGGTCGAACCCTGGCCTGCCGAGGGCATTGCGGAGCGTCGGGAAAAGATCGCCGCCGACCCGTATGCGGAAAAGAAGGGATGCGTGAGCGTCGAATTCATCGACGGAATTGCTGCTTCGCCTGCGCAAACGCATCGCGTGCGCGTGGCGTGCCGCAACCGTTTCTTCGAGGGCGAGCCGCTCGAGGTGCTCTCTCCGGGGCGTGGCGTGTTCACTGTTCGCCCCACGCGCATCGTGTGGCATGCCGGCCCCGATGCCGACCCCGACGATGCCGAGAAGCGTCGCGAGGGCGTTGTTGCCGGCGCCGATCCGCAGGTGGTGGGCGGCACGTTGTGCGCGGTGAACGTGGCGAATCGCACCATGGAGGAATATTCCTTCGATTGCGACGCGGAACTGCGCGAAGGCGACATCCTGCGCGTGTTGCGAAGCGGCCAGTGCGAAGGCCGCACGATTGAATAGAATGTGCTAAATGCTCTGAACGTTTAGCACATTTGGCCAATGCCTACGTGCTTCATCGCACCGCAGCATTAAAATTCATGCTTAATAAGTAGGTTGGAACAGGAGTCTCCCTGATGCAAATTGCCGATGTATTTGGCGGCGAGAAGCTGCCCGTTTCGTTCGAAATCTTCCCGCCGAAAGGCGACCTTCCCGTCGATGAGGCGCGCAAAGTCATGGACGGCTTGGCGCCGCTGAGCCCTTCGTTTGTGTCGGTCACGTATTCCGCGGGCGGTTCGGGCAATTCCTCGCGCACGGTCGATGTGGCGAAGATGGCCAAGGAAGAGTACGCGCTGAACATGATGGCGCATCTCACCTGCATGAATGCGACGCGAAGCGACATCGACGCGGCGCTTGCGTCCATGAAGGCGGCCGGCATCGAAAACGTGCTGGCCCTGCGCGGCGATGCGGTGCCTGGCTCTGCCCCCAAAGATTTCAAATTCGCGAAAGACCTCATTCCGTTGGCGCGCGAGGCGGGCTTTTGCGTGGGCGCCGCGGCATACCCCGAGGGCCATATCGATTGCCTCGATTTCGACCAGAGCATTCGCCATTTGAAGGAAAAGCAAGATGCCGGCGCGCAATTCTTCGTCACGCAGCTGTTCTTCGACAACGAGGTCGCGCTGCGCTTTCTCGACGCGGCTCGCAAGGCCGGCATCACGGTGCCCATCACGTTCGGCATCATGCCGTTTTTGTCGAAGGCGCAGATCCAGCGCATGGTGTTCATGTGCGGCGCCAGCCTGCCGTCGCCCATCATCAAGCTGCTCGCGCATTACGAAGACGACCCGAAGGCCCTGCGCCAGGCGGGCATCGACTACGCGTGCCAGCAGTTCGTGGGGCTGTCGAAAGAAGGCGTCGATGGCCTGCACGTGTATACCATGAACCATCCCGATATCGCGGCGGCCGCGGTAAGCGCGCTGCGCGAAGCCGGCGCGATTGCGTAATGCCTGGCTATACGGTCGACAAGGCGGAAGCGCTGCGCTATTTGGGCTATGCGGGCCAGAGGCTCGATGCCGAAATGGAGCAGCGCATCGAAGAGAGCATCGCGGCGTGCGAGCGAGAAGCCAAGCCGGGCTTCGTGTTTCGCGTGTTTCCCGTCGAGGCGGGCGAGGGCGGCGTGAGACTTGTCGGCAGCTCGCTGGCGCTTCGGGGCGACGATATCGCGCGCCATCTGAAGGGCGCGGCGGAATGTGCGGTCATGGCATGCACGCTGGGGCTTCCCAACGAGGCCGCCGCGGCACGCCGCAAGGCGAAAAGCCCGCTTGACGCCATGATCTACGGCGCGGCAGGCAGCTCGCTTGTCGAATGCGTAGCCGATGCGTGTGAGGCCGCCATCGTGGCCGATGCCGCGGCGCGGGGGTTGCGTACGAACTGGCGCTACAGCCCTGGCTATGGCGACTTGCCGTTGTCTCTTCAGCCCGAAATCGTGCGCGTGCTTTCCGCCGATAAGCGCCTGGGCATAACCGCAACGGCGTCGAACCTGCTTATTCCTGCGAAAAGCGTCACAGCATTCGTGGGGTTGTTCGACGCCTCGACGCAAGCCGATGAGATTGACGGCGTGAAAGCAACGTGCGCCGGCTGTGCCTGCGGTTCGCATTGCTCCCTGCGGGCAAGCGGCAATCCTTGCTGGAAGCGTTGAGGTTCCAATCTGTCCCAAATTTCGATTTGTGACTGTGGATTTTGGTCTGGGAAGCGCGCGTCTTCCGTGTCCCCGAAATTTGACCTGGGGTTATTCCGCAGGAAACGCAAGCTTCCCTGGAAATGCGGCATTTCGCACAGTCACAAATCAGGATTTGGGACAGTTTTGACCAGATGAAGCGTGCGAGGGCGTCGCGGGCCGAAAAATACTCTCGAAAACTGCGTGGAAGGTCGCCATCGTGGCGGCCTTCCTTGCGTTTGTGCGCGATAATGCAACGTCAGAAACTTTTGGACGCATATGCGCCATGGAAGAAGAAAGGCCTTGTATGCTGCCTATCAATGATGGAACGGCGAGCGCGAAGCGCGCGGTTCGCTGCGACGAGACTATGGCCGCCGTTCTGCGCGGCGAGCGATTCCTCATTTTCGACGGTGCCATGGGAACCATGTTGCAGCAGGCGGGCTTGGAGGCGGGCGAGCTGCCCGAGCTCCTGTGCTTCTCGAACCCGGCCGAAGTGACCGATATCCATGCGCAATACGTGGCCGCCGGCAGCGATGTGGTGACGTGCAATACGTTCGGCGCGAATCGCCGCAAGCTTGAAGGCGCGGCCGAGGTGGTCGACGTGTTCAAAGCCGCCATCGATTGCGCGAAGGCCTCGGGCGCGAAATACGTCGCGGCCGATATCGGGCCTACCGGAGCGTTGCTCGAGCCGTTGGGCACCATGCCCTTCGACGAGGCATACGACCTGTTTGCCGAGCAGGTGCGGGCGGCCGACGCTGCGGGCGCCGATTTGTTCATCATCGAGACCATGGCCGACTTGCTCGAAATGAAGGCGGCGGTGCTGGCGGTCAAAGAGAATTCCGACCTTCCCATTTTCGCAACCATGACCTTTGGCGAGGATGGCCGCACGTTTTTGGGCACCAGTCCGCAAATTGCGGCCATCGTGCTGTCGTCGCTCGGCGTGGACGTGCTGGGCGTGAACTGCTCGTTGGGCCCCGACGATTTGCGCCCAATGGTAAGCGAAATGCTGAAGGTGTCCACGGTGCCCGTGATGGTGCAGGCCAATGCCGGCCTGCCGAGCATCGTCGACGGCGAGACCGTGTTCTCGGTGACGCCCGACGATTATATCCAGGCTGTGGCTGCGATGGTCGACGAGGGCGTGTCGGTGGTCGGGGGTTGCTGCGGGACGAACCCCGCGTATATCGCGAAGGAAGCCGAGCTGCTGGCAGGTCGCGTTCCTGTTGCGCGCGAGTGGACGCCTGCCTGCGGCATTACATCGGCAAGCCACGCAACGCTGTTGGCGGGTCGCGACGTCGCCACTATCGGCGAGCGCATCAATCCCACGGGCAAAAAGAAGCTGAAGGCGGCGTTGCGCGAGGGCAATCTCGACTACGTGCTGGGAGAGGCCATCTCGCAAACCGAGGCCGGCGCCGACGCGCTTGACGTGAACGCGGGCCTGCCCGAAATCGACGAGGCCGCCACGCTGGTGGCGCTCGTCGGCAAAATCCAGGGCGTGTCGCCGCTGCCGCTGCAAATCGACTCGTCCGACCCGGTGGCGGTAGAGGCCGCCGTGCGCGTGTATTCCGGCAAGCCCATCATCAATTCCGTGAACGGCAAGCGCGAAAGCCTGGATGCGGTGCTGCCTATCGCGAAGCATTACGGCTGCGCGGTGGTGGGCTTGGCGCTCGACGAGGGCGGCATTCCTCCTACAGCCGAAGGCCGCTTCGCCGTTGCGCAGCGCATTGTGGAGGAAGCCGACAAATACGGCATTCCTCGCAGCGATGTGTTCATCGACTGCCTGGTGATGGCGGCGTCCACCAATCAGGCGGAAGTGGTCGAGATCCTGCGTGCGATCACCATGGTGAAAGAGCGCTTGGGCGTGCGCACGGTGCTCGGCGTGTCGAATGTGAGCTTCGGCCTGCCGCTGCGCGAAATCGTGAACGCGACGTTCCTCGCGGCTGCGTTTTCCGCGGGCCTCGACATGCCCATCTTGAATCCGCTTTCCGCGCGCTACCGCGAAATCGTGGACACGTGGCGCGTGCTGTGCGGGCAAGACGCATCGGCGCAAAACTACATTTCCGAATATGCGAACAAAACCATGTCGGCCACAGCTGGTGCGCCAGGTGCGGCGTCGGCGGGGCAGGGCTCGCCCGCGCCCGCGGCGCCTGCAGGAGACGGCTTCGACGATGCGGCCGATTTCGGTTTGCGCCGTTTTGTGGTAACGGGCCGCAAGGCGAACATGCCCGATGCCGTGCGCGAGCTGCTGAAAACCGAAGACGCCATGCAAGTGATCAACGGCCACCTCATTCCCGCGCTCGACGATGTGGGCGAGCGCTTCGAGAAGGGCAAGTTCTTCCTGCCGCAGCTTATGGCGTCGGCCGAGGCCGCGAAGGCCGGCTTCGATGTTATCAAAGAGCAGGGTGGCAGCGGCGCTGTGGCCGACAAAGGCTCGGTCGCCATCGCCACGGTGAAGGGCGACATTCACGACATCGGCAAGAACATCGTGCGCATGCTGCTGGAAAACTACGGCTATACGGTGTACGACCTGGGCCGCGACGTGGAGCCGCAGGCGGTGCTCGATTGCGTGCTCGAGCACGACATCAAGCTCGTGGGCCTGTCAGCGCTTATGACCACCACGGTGCGCGGCATGGAAGACACCATCGCGCTTCTGCGCGAGCAAGCGCCCGACGTGAAGGTGTTCGTGGGCGGCGCGGTTATCACGCCCGAATACGCCGAGATGGTCGGCGCCGACTTTTACTGCAAAGATGCCGCCGAAAGCGCGAAGGTGTGTGGTGAAGTGCTGGGTTCGTAAGAACTCGCGCATGTAAACCTTTTGCAAGAAAGCCGCCGAGGACGCAACGCCCTCGGCGGCTTGTTTTATAATCCACGACTTCGGAAAACGGAATGCGGCGATTCGACCGGCCGTAGGGACGCGTGGTATGTTGTCCCGAAGGCCGGCCGAACCGCCGCGTGGCAGGATGGAAGGGTTTCAGGCGTGGCGTCGGGCAGTAGCAAGATTTCGATTCGTGAATGGGCGGCGATCATCAGCATCGCGGCCACGGCATTCGTGTTCAACACGTCGGAATTCATGCCTATCGGTCTGCTTGTGGATATCTCGGCCGATTTCGGCGTGAACGAGGCGACGGGCGGCGTGCTTATCACGGCGTACGCGTGGGCCGTGTGCATCTTGTCCGTGCCGCTCATGGTTGCCACGTCGCGTTTCGGCTTCCGCTCGCTGCTGCTTGCGGTTGTGGCGGTTTTCGGCGTGGGACAGCTGTGCTCGGCGCTTGCTCCCGGTTACTGGTCGCTCATGGGTGCGCGCCTCATCGTCGCGTGCGCGCATGCAATTTTCTGGTCGATTGCGCCGTCTATTGCCGCGCGCGTCGTGTCGGTGGAGCATCGCTCCGTGGCGCTTTCGGCTATCGTTACGGGTTCTGCGGTCGCCCAAATTTTGGGGCTCCCCCTTGGGCGCGTCATCGGCCTGGCGCTTGGCTGGCGCATGTCGTTCGCGAGCATTGCCGCCGTTACGGCCGTGGTGCTCGTCGTGCTGCTTATTGCCGTGCCGAAAATGAGCGCAGGCGAGCCATTCAAGGTCGGCCAGCTTCCCGATTTGGTGAAAAATCCTGTGCTGCTGTCGCTGTTTGTTTGCACGGCCGTCATGGCAACCGCGTATTACACGGGTTACAGCTATGTGGAACCGTTCTTGCAGCAAGTGGGCGGCTTGCCCGACGATGCCATCACTTCGTCGCTTATGACGTTCGGCGTGGCGGGCATTATAGGCAGCTTTTTGTTTGCGCGATTCTACGTGGGCCAGCGCCGTCGCTTCTGGTATGTGCGCGTTGCGCTTGCGGGCGTTGCGTTGGCTCTTGCCCTCATGTTCGCCGCTGCGCTTGCCGGCGAAGCGGCGGTGCTCGCGGTGTTCGTGCTGTGGGGCATATGCGGCACCACGTTCAACGTCGCGTTCCAATCTGAAATCCTGAGGTTTGCGCCGCCCCAGGGCGCGGCGGTTGCCACAGCAATCTTTTCGGGCATCTTCAACTTGGGTATCGGCAGCGGCTCGGCTGTCGGCGGCGCGGTAAGCACGAGCTTGGGCATGGGCGCGGTCTGCTTCGCCGGCGCGCTTATCGGCGTGGTCGGCGTGGCCATCGCGTGCGTGTTCCTTATCCCCGCCATGCGCCGAACGAAGCCTGCGGAACAGCAGGCGTAAAGCCTCGAAGCAGCCTTCTTCAAAGAGAAGCGCGGAAGAACGTCGGCAAAAGCGAGCATTGGGGCAAGAAACCGGCAAGATTTGCTCGCTAGGGTTTCCTCGTCATATCTGATGGCGAAAGGAACCGAAATGCCAACGCTCAGCATGTTCTACGGAATCATAATCATCATGCATAGAGAGGATAGCTCTCGACACCATACGCCGCATTTTCATGCGCAATATGGTTCATGGAACGCATCGTTCGACTTAAATGGAAATGTTCTAGCTGGGGAATTCCCTCCTAAGCAAATGAAGCTCGTGGTCGCCTGGGTTGAAATTCACAGAGATGAATTGAGCGCGAACTGGGATTTGCTATCATGTGGTCAAAAGCCCTATAAAATTAAGCCTTTGCGATAGTTCCATGGATGGTGACTATGAAAACGGATACCTTTCCAGATTTGGCGAGTGTTTGCGCTCTTGATAATTATCAAATAAAGGTTACCTATGTGACGGGGGAGGAACGCCTTTTCGACGTTGGACCGTATGCCAATGGCCCATGGTATGGTGAACTTATCGATCCCGAGTATTTTGCACGCGTGTCCATCGACCCTCAATTCAAAGATACGGTTTCATGGCCCCATGGGCAAGATTTGGCCCCTCATGAAGTCTATGAGCTGGGAATTCTCATCGATGAATAAGACGGACTGTGCTCGTCGAAAACCAACGCCTTCTATAAAAATTCGCCCGATAGCTGCAAATTCGTGTATGCTATCGGGCGTTTAGCATTCATGCGCTTGCAAAGCTGCGGCTCTTTCGACGTGTTTTGCGGGCGTAATGCCGCGCCGAGCGCAGTCGCAACGGCGCCGCGAACCCACCTATATATAGGTAACGAAACGGGGAGGACTCGCTTTGAAGCTCGTCGTCACTGAGAAAAACATCGCCGCCCAAAAGATCGCCGATTTGTTGGGCATCAAAAAGCCGAAAGCCGACAAGGTCTACAATACGCCGGTCTATCGTTTCGAGGTCGAAGGCGAAGAATGGGTCACCATCGGCTTGCGCGGCCATATTCTCGAGCCCGATTTCGTGCCTCAGATTGTCTACAAGAAGTCGAAAGGCTGGCAAGGCGTTACTGCCGATGGCGAAGCCATCCCTGCCGATATTCCCGATTTCCTGGCCAAACCGCCCTATAAAACCAAGCGCAAGCCTTTCCTTGCCGATGGCGTTGCCATGGGCGCATGGAAGATGGACGCGCTGCCGTACCTCGCGTACGCGCCCATCGAAAAGCTGCCGAAGGAAAAAGACATCATCCGCAGCTTGAAGAACTTGGCCAAAAAGGCCGATACCATCATCATCGCGACCGACTTCGACCGCGAGGGCGAGCTTATCGGCGCCGACGCGCTGGGGCAAATCAAGCAGGTGAACGATACCGCGCCGGTGTTCCGCGCGCGCTATTCGGCCATCACGAAAGAAGAAATCACGCATGCGTTCACGAACCTCGTGGCGCTTGACGAAGATTTGGCCGCAGCGGGCGAGAGCCGCCAGGAAATCGACCTCATTTGGGGTGCGGTGCTCACGCGCTACCTCACTATCGTGAAATTCGCCGGCTATGGCAACGTGCGCAGCTCGGGCCGCGTGCAAACTCCGACGCTTGCGCTTATTGTGGCGCGCGAGCGCGAGCGCATGGCGTTCGTGCCGGAGGATTATTGGGTCATCAAGGGCGATTTCGCGCACGCCGCCGATGAATTCTCGGCGCCGCATGCCACCGCGCGCTTCAAGAGCGAGGCCGCCGCGAATGCCGTGATGGCTCATGTAGATGGTCAAGCGACCGGCATCGTTTCCGCCATCGAAAAGCGCAAGCGCACGCAGGCCGCGCCCGTGCCGTTCAACACCACGTCGCTCATGGCCGCCGCAGCAAGCGAAGGGCTGTCGCCGGCGCGCACCATGCGTCTGGCCGAAAGCCTGTACATGGACGGCTACATTTCCTATCCCCGCGTTGACAACACGGTATACCCCGAGTCGCTTGACCTCGAGGGCACAGTGAAGAAGCTCTCGGACGTGCCGGCGTATCGCCCGTATTGCCAAGAGCTGCTGAAGCGCGGCAAGCTTACAGCCACGCGCGGCAAGAAAGAAACCACCGACCATCCGCCCATCCATCCCACTGCGGCCGCCGACCCCGATAAGCTGGGCGCGCCCGAGTGGAAGCTGTACAACCTCATCGCTCGTCGCTTTTTGGCCACGCTTTCCGATGCGGCCGTCATCGAGGGCACGAAGGTCACCATCGATGTGAACAGCGAGCCGTTCGCGGTGCGTGGCGACGTCATCGTGAAGCCGGGATTCCGCGCCATTTATCCGTACGGCATGAAGAAGGAAGAGCAACTGCCCGCGCTTGCCGAAGGTGAAACGGTCGACTTCAAAGGCGCCACGTGCACGAAGAAGCAGACCGAGCCGCCGGCGCGCTACAGCCAGGGCAAGCTTATCCAGGAAATGGAGCGTTTGGGCTTGGGCACCAAGGCTACGCGCCATGCCATCATCGAGCGCCTGTATACGGTGAAATACGTGCAGAACGACCCAATCGAGCCCAGCCAGCTGGGCATTGCCGTGTGCGACGCGCTGGGCCAGTTCGCGCCGCAAATCACGAGCCCCGACATGACGGCCACGCTCGAAGAAGACATGAACCAAATCGCCGCGGGTGCGAAAACGCAGAAAGATGTCGTCGACCTGTCGCGCGATATCCTCAATGACGTGCTCAACGAGCTTTTGCCGCACCAAGAGCAAATCAAAGACGCCTTGGCCGACGCCGTGGCGGCCGACGCCTATGTGGGTCCATGTCCGAAATGCGGGAAAGACCTGCAGCTGCGTGCCAGCCAAAAAACGCGTTCGATGTTCATCGGCTGCTCCGGTTGGCCCGATTGCGATGTCACATACCCGCTGCCGAAGGGCAAAATCGAAGCCGTGCCCGAGAAATGCCCCGAGTGCGGCATGCCGCAAATCAAGGTCACGGCTTTCCGCAGCAAGCCGCGCGTGATGTGCATCGACCCGAACTGTCCCACGAACCAAGAGCCCGACGTCGTGGTAGGCAAATGCCCCACGTGCGCCGCGAAGGGCCTGGACAAAAAGCTTATCGCCAGCAAAAACCCGCGCACGCTGAAGCGCTTCATTCGCTGCGAGAACTACGAAGAGTGCGAGACCAGCTATCCGCTGCCGCAATACGGCAAGCTCACGGCGACTGAAGAGGTATGCCCCGATTGCGGAGCGCCCATGGTGATCGTCACCACCGCCCGCGGCCCGTGGAAGCTGTGCCCGAACTTCAATTGCCCCGGCAAAGAACGCGAGGCCGCCGAGAAAGCTGCGAAGGCCGAGGCGAAAAAGGCAGGGAAGGCCACCGCGAAGAAGGCTCCCGCAAAGAAAGCGGCCGCGAAGAAAACGACGACCAAAAAGGCTGCCGCGAAGAAATAATCGACCTGGTCGGTGGTCTCGAACGCCCCAAGGGGGCAATTGGGGCCACACCGAGCTACCGTTCGCCTTCGGCTCACTATGCGCCCGCTTGGCGGTGCTTAACTTTTGAAGGAAGAGCAAGTTTGAACACCGACGGTCCCAATTGCCTCCTGGGGCGTTCGGGGCACCGGCTTCGTTTTGCTTGGAATCGGCGGCGTGGGGGGCATGCGGAACGGGCCGTCTGCGCGCATTTTGATTTTATTTAAAAAACGCGCCGCCAGGCGAGCGCATAGTGAGCGAAGCGAACGGTAGCGAGCCGTGGCCCGTTCCGCATGCTCCCCACGCCGCCGATTCCGCAGGTCAGGCAACGTGCGGTTTTTGTGAACTTCTTCTTTATATCCCATTTCCCTAGACAACTCTCTATAATTCTGCAGTTGCGTCCCACGGTGTATGGATACACCCGGGCGCGTGGGAACGGAGTCGAGGGCGCGCACTCCATACAGCGCCTCATTCGGCAATCGTTTCCGAAATGTAAGTGGAATGCCTGGTACGTGCATGGAGTGGCACGCGAGCAGGCTTCCAAGGAAGAAAGGTTGTTTGATGGGAATCAAGCAATACAAGCCGACCAGCGCTGGTCGCCGCTTCCAGACGGTTTCGGACTTCTCCGAAATCACCTGCACGAAGCCCGAGAAGTCGCTGCTTGCGCCGCTGCCTAAGAAGGCCGGCCGCAACAATAAGGGTCGCATCACCACCCGCCATCAGGGCGGCGGCGTGAAGCGTCGTTACCGTATCATCGACTTCAAGCGCAACAAGGACGGCATCCCCGCCAAGGTCGCTACCGTCGAGTACGACCCGAACCGTTCCGCCCGTATCGCTTTGCTCCATTACGTCGATGGCGAGAAGCGCTACATCCTTCACCCGAAGGGCCTGAAGGTTGGCGACATGGTTATGTCCGGCTCCGAAGCCGACATCAAGCCCGGCAACGCACTGCCGCTGGCTGACATCCCTGTTGGTACCCTCATCCATGCTGTTGAGCTGCAGCCCGGCAAGGGCGCCGCGCTTGCTCGTTCCGCTGGCACGTCTATCCAGCTGATGGGCAAGGAAGGCAAGTACGCCATTCTGCGCATGCCTTCCTCTGAAATGCGCCGCGTGCTGCTCACCTGCCGCGCGACCGTTGGCGAAGTCGGCAACGCCGAGCATGCCAACATCAAGATCGGCAAGGCTGGCCGTAACCGCTGGAAGGGCATTCGCCCGACCGTCCGCGGTACTGTTATGAACCCGGTCGACCACCCGCACGGTGGTGGCGAAGGCAAGAACAAGTCTTCGGGACGTCATCCTGTGTCTCCGTGGGGCAAGCCCACCAAGGGCCATCGCACCCGCAACCCGAAGAAGGCTTCGAGCCGCCTGATCATCCGCCGCCGCAAGAAGTAGCGCGAGCTAGAACGCTAAGGAGAAACCGTGAGCAGAAGTTTGAAGAAGGGTCCTTTCGTCGAGCCGCGTCTTCTCGGCCGCATTGCCGCGATGAACGAAGCTGGCGAAAAGCACGTCATCAAGACGTGGTCGCGCTCCTCGACCATCTTCCCCGACATGGTGGGTCACACCATTGCCGTGCACGATGGCCGCAAGCACGTGCCCGTATACGTTACCGAATCCATGGTCGGTCACAAGCTCGGCGAATTTGCGCCTACGCGCACGTTCAAGGGCCACGCCGACAAGAGCAAGAAATAAGTAAGGAGGCAGACCGCACATGGAAGCTAAGGCAGTCGCCAAGTATGTGCGCGTGAGCCCCCGCAAGGCTCGCGTCGTCATCGACCAAGTCCGCGGCAAGGACGTCGTCCGCGCCCGCGAAATCCTGCGCTTCTCGGAGCGCGCTATCGCCGAGACCATCGAGAAGGTTCTCAACTCGGCCGTGGCAAATGCCGAGAACAACCATGGCATGTCCACCGACAACCTGGTCGTGAAGGCCGCGTTCGTCGACGAAGGCCCCACGTTCAAGCGCATTCGTCCTCGTGCAAAGGGTTCCGCGTCTCGCATTCGCAAGCGCACCAGCCACATCACGATCATCGTTGCGCCGAAGGAGGCATAAAGCATGGGTCAGAAAGTTATGCCCACCGGCTTCCGTCTCGGCATCACCGAGGATTGGCGTAGCCGCTGGTATTCCGAGAAGGACTACGCGAAGAACCTCGCTAACGACCTGGAGATTCGCAAGTTCCTGGACAAGTACCTCGCCAAGGCCGCTGTCGCCAAGGTCGAGATCGAGCGCGCTGGCGACAAGGTGAAGGTCATCATCACCACCGCTCGCCCGGGCGTTGTCATTGGCAAGAAGGGCTCCGAGATCGAGCAGCTCCGCAAGG
>ERZ808240.1888-NODE-1888-length-24505-cov-6.998487_pt1 | contig 24505 bp, 9 predicted proteins | sample MGYA00521084_ERZ808240 | MGnify/ENA primary metagenome ERZ808240 (study PRJEB31516, sample SAMN03275571) | gut metagenome | biome: mammalia-associated habitat; material: feces | host: Papio cynocephalus | place: Kenya | collected 2012-08-06 ... | reverse complement strand
ACTTGATAGCGAATTATATCCATATTTTTCGTGGACGGATAAAATAAACGAAAATGGTTACACACTCCATAACGTTTTAAACTATTCAAAAGCATTCAAAAACCAAGGGCAATTAAATATTATATTGTATAACGACCATGTATGGTATCGTGACAATTATACAGGAGATGCCAAAGCAAAAATATTATTATACCATGGTTGGGTTAGCCCGTTAGCAGGCTATACATGGAACTACAAGCAAAGATTTTTTGCAACATTTAATATGGAGTATACCTATGCTGTAACAAAACAAACAAAAGAAGATAAATGCATTGAAAAATCTTTTACTCCAGAAATAAGGTTGTCTTATAATTTTAAAAAAGCTAACATTAATATACATTATAAAAGTAGAGTATTAAATACTCCGCTCTCGTATGTGGGAAATGTAGAACAAAGCATTGATGACATCCAATACAAATTTGGAAATCCAGCATTGAAGAACATGAAAAGCTATGCACTTGTATTGGATGGTTTCGTAAAAATTCCCAAGAGCATGTTAAGTTGGTATGTAAGCTACATGCCTATTACGCAAATGACAAGGTGGACAACTATTTACGAGAATGGCAAGTATGTGCATACACCTATTACAGATGGCACACATCATCCTTTGTTTGCATCAGTTGGCTATAACGTAGATATAACAAAGCAACTCCAGTTTAGAGGCAATTTGGGATGGAACTATGAGAAGGAAGTTTGTGCAACACATCCGCAAACCAATTCGTCATTCGATATTTATGCCGAATTACGCTATTTTGTAGGTGCATTTACATTTGGTGCATATTGCTATAAGCAATGTAAGCGTTTTGGAATGGAAGATATGTTTACACCTACAACACGCTATCCTTTAGCTTTTAGTGTCTTTGCCAACTATGTACGTCCTCACTATTCACTTAGTGTAGCGTGCTACAACATAGGCAATCGCATGCAGAAAAAGAGTGAATGCAGTACGGGGGGCTATTTATTCTCTCAATGGCAAAGCAATTATAGCAGTTTAGAGGATAAACGCAAAGAGTTTATTAGCGTAAAGCTAACCTTCAATCTGCGTCATGGCAACAAAAAAGTCCAATATGAGGACTTTGAGCTAAAGAGCAATTCAAAATCAGCCATTATGCAATAAAAAATGCAGACTTATTATACCATGCAATATGATAGATGTTTATAAGATAAAACAAAATTTCCTACTTTGGTATAAACTAAAGTTCACACCACAGTTCGACCAAATGGATTGTGGCCCGGCTTGTGTGCGCATGGTAGCCTCTTATTGGGGCAAACTATGTCCCCTACCCTTATTGCGACAATGGGCTGGCATGTCGCGCGAGGGCGTGAGTGTGGCAGGCATACGCGACGCACTTAAGCACATAGGCATGGATTGTATGGTTTACAGAATGAAGTCTTCTGTTCTTGCCACTAAGTGTCCATTACCAGCAATTCTTTATTGGGACCAAAACCATTTTGTTGTACTCAATGGAGTAAAAAAGAAACATATATGGCAAAAAGAAGAGCAAGCTAAATATCATTTTAGGATAGCCAATCCTGCGTGTGGACAAACTTGGATGGAACAAGACGATTTTGAGCATCATTGGCTTACAGAAGGCGAAGGGATCGTGGTGGTAACAGCTCCCAACGAGGGAAATTTTCACGAATATACACCCCCTACCAGCAAACATAGCATGCGGCATTTTGCAAAACAATATGTAAAGCCCTACCGTCATTCAATGTTGGCTTTAGGCATTTGCATGTTATTAGGTATTGTGTTCAATTTGCTAACTCCTTTCGTCACGCAAGCATTGGTAGACCAAGGTATTGCACAAAAAGACTTAGGGCTTATAGGCATGCTACTCTTTGCTCAAGTATGCATATTTTTGGGCAACTTCATACAGAATTTTATAAGCAATTGGGTGGCGCTATATATGGGTACACACATCAATATCAGTTTACTCAGCGACTATCTGAAAAAGCTGTTACGTTTGCCCATGCAGTTTTTCGACACCAAGAGCACAGGCGACTACAACCAGCGCATCAACGACCATACACGCTTGCAAAACTTTGTTACGCAAGGTGCACTACAAACGTTCTTGTCATTGATAACCATACCCGTTTTAGCAGCTGTCATTGGGTATTATTCGCCCAAGGTGCTATTGGTGTATGCTGTGTTTACATTATTCTCTTTGTTATGGACATTCTATTTTCTGCAACGTCGCAAGGTTATGGACTATGAGCAATTCAGACTGAATGCTCAAAACCAGAACAAGCTATTTGAGATGATGAATGGCATAACCGAAATCAAACTATCCTCGTACGAAGATGCCAAGACCCAACAATGGGAGGAGGTGCAACAACAGTTGTATCGGATGAACAAGCGCATTTTACGTCTAAATCAATGCCAAGACGCAGGTTTTAGCCTTATCAGTCAGTTACGAAATGTGCTCATCATATTTTGGATAGCAGCCGAGGTGGTTCACGGAAATCTTACATTAGGTATGATGATGAGCATTTCGGCCATGATGGGCCAACTTGATGGCCCGTTATCCTCGCTAATCTCGTTTGTTCGTCAATTTCAAGATGCGCGCATAAGCTTAGAGCGTTCTGAAGAAGTGCGCATTTCAGACGAAGAAGACAAGGGCCGCAACAAAGAAATGTCAGACGAAGCCTCTTATGCCTATTCGCTGCAAAACGTATCTTACGCTTATCCAGGAGGCGGAGGACGAAAGGCTTTAAACGATATTAGCATTGATATTCCTGCTGGTAAGATGACGGCAATTGTCGGTGAAAGCGGTAGCGGAAAAACCACGTTAATGAAGCTACTGCTAAACTTTTACGCACCACAGTCGGGGCAGATAATGCTGAACGGAACCAACTTGCAACAATACACCGCTAAGTCCGTAAGACAACATGCAGGGATTGTAATGCAAGATGGCTTTGTATTCTCTGACACGATAGCACATAATATATGCTTAAATGCTCCTTTCAACGATAAGCAGATGCAAGAAACTCTTAACATAACCTGCTTAGCTGATTGGGTTAATTCCCTACCGCTAAAACTCAACACCAAAGTAGGCGCAGAGGGCAATGGAATAAGTGGAGGTGAGCGACAAAGGCTTATGATTGCTCGCGCTATATACAAAAGTCCTCATTGTTTGTTTTTTGATGAAGCCACAAGTTCATTAGATGCAGAAAACGAACGTGATATAACCGAGCATATCGACCACTATTTTGCCCACATCACTCGCATCGTTATTGCACATAGACTCAGTACTGTTTGCCAAGCAGACCAAATAATTGTCATGAACAGAGGCCGCATTGTTGAAGTAGGAACTCATCAAGAACTCGTAAAGATAAAGGGATACTATTACAATCTAATAAAGAACCAATTAGAGTTGGCCAAGTAACAAATAAGGGTGAATAAGCACTCTAAAGTTAAGAACAAAGCAGTTTGTAAGGCACTATCTACGTGCACATACAAACTGCTTTTTTGATTTGAATATATTGAATTATTACTGTCCAGTAAAACTTAGGTAAATAACTCAAAAAACTCCCAACACATTACATAAAAGTAATAAGTTGGGAGTAAAAAATTATTATAAAAGAACAACTACAAGAAAGTGTTCTTTGAACTATTCAAATGGTATAGGTTGAACATCATATTAGAATGTTAAACGCAAACCTACTTGGCAGTGCCAACGAGAACTTATGTCGCTCTTGGTTGGAGCATTTGATGAGTTATAAGAGTAGGTAGGAGTATAAACCTTTGAGTCGCCTTGAGTTGAAGATGCTATGCTCTCAATCTTTAGAGGAGAATAGTTCCAACTTACAGAATAACTTGCGCCCCACTTCTTATTAAGCATATTAGCAAAATTGATAATGTCGAATGTGAACTCAAGTTTACCAATACCATTGATGTTGTAGATAGACTGTGCCAAGTGAACATCTATTTCGTGTTCCCAATCAGAGAGATTAGAGTTGCGCTCTGCATATCGTCCACGATGGTTCTTGGCATAGCTATCATGCTCAATCCATTGGCCAAACTTAGCACGGTCGTCTTCTGTCTTGAAGTTCATCTTAGCCAACTCATCTGCTGTTGGGATGTAGAGTAATGAGTTTGCTGTTGCACCATCACCATTAAAATCTGTGCGTGTTGCATCGTAATATGTTAGGTTATAACGTGAGCCGCTAAAGCCGTTATAAGTAAGGGCAACAGTGGTACTTGTCCAACCATTAAGGTACTTAGGTGTGGTGTAAGACAACGTAAAGAGTACACGATGTGGAATATCAAACTTTGAGAAACCTAACTCATTGCCTGAGTTTGAGTCTACAGAGAAGTTCTTTTGCCAGTTAGAATAAGCTACAGAAGACTTACCATCATTAACCGATTTGGCACGGCTAAAGGTGTAACTTGCATTAAGGTCAAGGCCAAAGTCGAACGACTTTTGCAATTGCGCTGTAATCGCATAAGTGTAGCCCTTGTTGGTGTTGCGTAGGTTGATGATAGAGTTGTAGTTACCCTTGTTAATTGAATAGTAAGGAGCTGCAGAAGCTTCTACACCAGGAATGGCATAAGTAGTTCCGGTACGATTAAGAGCAAGGTTTTCAAAGAACACATTGTTAAGTGTTTTTGTATAAACACCTTCCAACGTAAATTTCACATTGCCTGGCAATGTTTGCTCAACAGCCAAGTTTGCACGCAAAGCTTGTGGGAACTTGTAGTTTTTGTTAATCGTAACAATGTCGGGTTTTGCAGCACTACCTGCACCTTGTTGGTCCTCGATTGCTTGCAATGGGTTGTGTGCATACTGTCCCAATTTAGGCGTAGTGTTTTCGCCCGTTTTAGGAGCATATATAGTAGTACCCTTAGCCTCCATACCCGTGTTGGTAAATGCATTCGAAATCCATACAAGAGGCACACGACCAGTGAACATGCCTACACCACCACGAATAAGTGTTGAATGGTCATCGTTAAGATACCAGTTGAAGCCCAAACGAGGAGATACAAGTAGCTTAGTACTTGGTGTGCTACCTACAGTGGCATTTAGTTTATTGTTTGCAGCCCATTGGTTGAACTCTGGGTTTTCAGTAGGATTGTTCCAAATAACAGGAATATCGAAGCGTAAGCCCAAAGTTGCATTGAAGTTGCGATTAACCACCCATTTATCTTGAACATAGAAGCCAAATTGTGCAGCCTTGAGCACTGGGGCCCATTTTGTGTCGCCACCTGTTAGAGCGGGATCAGTGTATTTATAAGTAAATTTGCTTGGATTGTCGTTCAAGAAATCATTGAGCGAATCGTAATACCACGAACCATTTGATGCTTGAATAAATAGGTTCTTTGTGCGATAAAATTCGTTGTGAGTACCAAAAATAAGTGTGTGATTGCCTTTGTACCAAGAGAGGTTATCCTCAAAGGTGTAGATGTTTTGGTCAAGATAGTTAGCACCCGAAGAATAGTCCGTACCGATATTACCTGTTATGGTTTTAACACTTTCGTCAGCACTTACCAAGTTATAAATCTGCACGGTAGGACCCTGATATGCCACATCACGATGATCGCGTACAACAACGGCAGAAGCACGTAGCTCGTTATAGATAGATGGCGAGATGTGCGAAGTCAATTCAGCTACAACAGAGTTAGTTTTGTTATTCATACGATAACTTGAGTTGTTAAAAGTGTACGACTTAACACTTTCGCCATACTTGTCATCGTAACCATTATTGTGTTGGTAGCGCACACTGAGTTTGTTATCGTCGTTGATATTCCAATCAACACGTGCCAAAAGTCCAAACGATTTTTTTTCTACATTACGTTGTCCGTAACCATCGCTAAAGCCCGTTAGCTCTTGGTATCTGTCTGCTATCTGCTTAGCTGCTGCTTCTGTAATGTACGAAGGAGCATAGCCTGGATATATGCTTGTTGGGTAAGACTGCTTTTTGCCTTCAGCACTTACAAAATAGAACAACTTATCCTTGATGATTGCACCACCGAGCGTACCGCCATACGTGCGCTCATACTGTGTGCTCATAGGCACCTTTTCGTAGTCGTGTATAGCACTATACTTGCCATACATGTTTTGGTTATTGAAATAGGTGTAAGCCGATGCATGCGTGGTGTTGGTACCTTGCTTTGTAACGGCATTAATAGCGCCACCTGTAAAACCACTTTGTCGCACATCAAAAGGTGCTACAGCTACTTGTATTTCTTCAATAGCATCCATTGAAATTGGTGAAGCTCCTGACTGACCACCATTTGTGCCTGATGATGTAAGACCAAAAACATCGTTGCTCACAACACCATCTATTTGAAAGCTATTAAAACGATTGTTTGAACCTGCAAAGCTTATACCACCATCTTTGTTGGTCATAGCCATTGGCGAGTTCTTTACCAAATCGTAGACATCACGGTCTACGGTTGGTACATTCTCAATCTGTGATAGCGAGAAATTCTTGGCCGCACCGCCCTTTTGCTTACGTGCTCCTGTTACAACTGCCTCGTTCAGCGAATTGTCTTTAGGACTAAGCGTAACATTTACTGGAAGCGAGCTACCCAATTCAAGGTAAAGTTTGCTAAATGTTTTAGGCGCATAGCCGATATACGAAATCGTGATGGTGTAAGGGCCACCCGTACGCATACCCTGGATGGTGTAGCGACCATTGTTGTTTGTTGTTGCACGATAGCGTGTTCCCGAAGGAGTATGCACTGCTACGATAGATGCACCAATAACGGGGTCGTTGTTTTCGTCTGTAACAATACCATTAACCGATGAGGTTGTTACCTGTGCATTAGCAACTACTGCAAAAGCTGGTGCAGTGAGTGCTGCAAGCATAAGTTTTTTGAAATGTGACATAAATTATAAAGTATGTAGAGATGATAAATGCTTATTTTATTTCAAGAGGTCTGAAACCGTTTCCAAACTGCCGTCATTAACAGATGGTTGTATGTTGAGCAACTTACACAACAAGCTATAAATACTCGTGTTGCTAAATACATGTGCCTTTTGATAACCTACTTTAAAGTCAGGCCCTACGGCTCTAAATGGCACTTGCATTTCAAAACCTGTGGGGTCGAAACCATGCATACCCAACGGACGATAAGGCTTGTCACCAATCACCCATCCACTCTCAGGATTGACCACAATGTCGCCTATATTTTCATTATCGCCATATCGCAAATATGATGGTACTTCGTTTTTGTGCCACACATGAACGTGAGGCATCTTTTGCAATGCCTCATACACTTTCTTTTCAAATCCACGTTTTGGCCACACGTGTGTAGGAAGATCGCATTGAATACGCTCTACCCATTCTTTCTTTACATAGTCGTATGGGTTGAGTAGATGATCATTGTCTATGCGTGCCATACCATGGTCTGCTAGCACTATGAGATTGATACTATCGCGATTAGTAAGCGTTTGCAAACTTTCATAAAGCGATTCAAGCAGATAGTCCATACGCTCTACGGCATGTCGTGTCTGCGGCGAAAATGGACCATAAGTGTGACCGCTATGGTCTGGCTCTTCAAAGTATGCCAATACCAACTGTGGACGCTCTGCCTCGGGCAAGCGTAAATAGCGTGTTACTTCAGCAATACGCTCGGCAAAGGTTAAAAGCGGTTTTTGAGCATAATCATGATAGTATGTGGGATAATGTCCTCCTATCTTTACGTCCGATCCAGGCCAATAAACTACACCCGTCCGAACGCCTTGTCGTGTGGCAGTGTTCCATATAGGATCACCATGCCAAAAGTATGGGTCACTGCGCGTTTCACTATTTCCGAGCGAGAACACTCGTCCAGTTTTTTTATCAGTAAAGGTGTTGGCTATAATACCATGATGCGAAGGCACCAATCCTGTCACTATTGTATAATGATTTGGAAATGTTTTTGAGGGAAACGAAGGTTGCATTGTAGCACTTACGCCCATCGTTGCCATCTGATTTAAGAATGGTGTGTTGTAGGCTCGAGTATATTCTTCACGAAAGCCATCAAGCGACACCATCACCGTGTAATGCTTTGCCTTTCCCGATACAGGGAGTAAGCATAACAATGAAATGATTAAAAGAATTTTACGCATTGTGTTCGTAATTTTTTTACGTCGTAAAATTGGTTTTATTATATTTCAAAAATATGAAAATCTGCTATAAGTTTTTCATGTTCTTGCTACATATAAAATGATAAAGGTTCTGCCACACACATACGTGCACGACAGAACCTTTTATACATTGTTATATCAGAATTTCACTGAACCTAAATTTCTATCAACTAAGATACCATCCTTTGCTTTGAGCGTGAACTTGCCAGACTTCTTTGCCTTTAGTTTAATCACAAACAAGCCGTGATCACCTTCGTCGAGCAAGAAGTTGTTGCCCTTATTTACGAATGTTGGCAACAATTCTTTCTGCCCATTGGTGTGCAAGCGGTCGTATGTAAGATTTACCATATCCTTCATGTTCAGAAGTTCGGTTCCTACATATTCAAATTCGCTCGTGCTGTATGGAAGTGCAAAACTCAAACCATTTACATAGTGCAAGCCCTTGCCCTTAACCGTAATTTCTACCATATCGCCAGCAGCGAAAGTAGTTTTATTGGGCGAAAGTACAAGTTTACCTGCCACCTTATCATTAGAGTTGCGTACACCGCCATCAAGCTCAATTGAAACACACGAAATATCGTAAGCATCTATCAAGCCATTCTTGTTAATATCGCCCGAACTTACGTAGTCGAAGTCGGCATCGCCCTTACGCAAACCTGTGTAGTTCATGTATGAGGTCAAGTCGTTTTCGTCGATGCGCTTGTCATGGTTGATATCGCCTTGCAAGTAGCTTTCAGAACCTGCCACCTTGAAGATGTACATCTCGCGTCCTGATGCAAAGTTGCCAACAGCCTTATCCAAGTGAAGTTTTACGTAACGAGCTTCAGGATTACCATCAAACTTGAATGTCTTAGTTGTTCCGTCTTGCTTCCATTCAAACTTAACAGGAGCAGACCATTGCTGACGATCGGTACTTACAGATACTGTGCCCGAAAGCAATGTACCATTGCCACCATCCTCGCGAGGTATATATTCAAAACGGTCGAGTTTATTAACCGAACGCAAGTCAATGGTCATATCGCTTGGGATAGCTTCGCCCTTACCCCACTTGCTATGCCACATGCTCTTTTCATCGAAGTCGAAGAGTTTTTGTACACCATTACCTGGTTGGTTTTCACAAGTTGTGGTAGCCTTAATGTCCTTTATAGCAAATTCAAGAGGATTACTCTTAGTGGTAGCACTGGCTGTAGCCCAATCAGAATAGCCGTCCTTATTTACCGAACGTACTTTGAAAGCATAGCTTGTTTCAGGTGTGAGACCATCTATCGTAAAGTTGCTGTTGCGAATAGTTGAATAGAGCATACCATTATACTCTATCTCATAGAAGTCGGCATTTTCTACCTTGTTCCATGAAGGAGTAAGGCTGAATACACCTATGCCCTTGTCTGTAAACGCCACCTGTGGTGCTTTGAGTGCACCTGTATGCACACGAAGGCGATCGGTAGGATTGAATTCAAATCCTTCAACCTTTACCTCTGTTGCATTGTCTGCAATGTTAGTCTTTTCGAGTTTTACAAGGAGCTGCGCATTCTTTTCTACCACCTTCTTTGCAGCCTCCGAACCAGGGGTAGAGAAGCGGTTAAGATTTGGCTTTTCGTTATAGAAGTAAACGTTTACGCCCTTATTAAAGTCGGCTTCAGAGTTTACTGCTGTAAGTTTTATGCTCTTCTTACCAATCTTAGCAGTCACATTCTTAGGCGCTTTGCTCACGTTGATGCGGAGTTCTGTCTCCTTTTGTGGTTCAAAGCCATCGAATGTGCCGTATGTAGGATTAATTGTAACAACGAGTTTACCCTTGCCATTGGCACTTGTCGAAATCTCGGTGCGCGAGCATTGACCGCTCAAGTATGCTTGTGTTTGGCCATCATCGTCGTATTGGCTGAAAGCATTTGAGCTTTGAGCAGTAGCATAGATTTCGTAAGCACGATAGTCTTTGCGAATTTGCGAAGGGTTGTTGTTGGGGTTAGCCATTGGTATGATGGCATCAGCTTTTACAAATACGGGGAGTTTCCAAATAGGAGCATCGTAGTTGTTGATAATGCGTCCACCATCATAAACATCACCATTATAGTAGTCTACCCAGCGGCCCTCTGGAAGGTAAATGCCATTGCGAATATCGTTGCCTTTCTCATCCATTTGGGTGTTTGTATAGATTGGTGCCACAAGGAATGAGGGGCCATACATAAATTGATATTGTGTGTTACTACCCAAAGTGTAGTCATTAGGATAGTCAAGGAACATGGCGCGAATCATTGGCTTACCATCTACAGCCTGGCGAGCAATGGTGTAGGTATATGGCATCAGTTCGCTCTTGAGTTTGAGGTAAGAGCGGTTAATGCTTGTGGCAGGTTCGCCAAGTACTTCGGGATATTTAGGGTTAGATCCCCAACCATCCATATTCAGTTCCATTGGAGTAAAAGTTTTCCATTGGAACTCACGGATATTTACAGGCATATTTTTACCACCAAAGATACCATCAACATCCGATGTAATGTTAGGTTGTCCTGAAAGTCCTGAGCCAATAAATGTTGGGATGTGGAAGCGAATATATTCCCAATCGCCACCTGTTTGGTCGCCACTCCAAATACCTGCATAGCGCTGTGTGCCTGCCCATCCATCAAGCGAGATGATAAACGGACGTGCATTTGAGCCGTAGTAAGGCATGATTTCGCCTACATCGCTCACACCATTCAAGCCGAACGAGTAACCAGCACCTACCCAAGCTACGTCGGTTTTCAATACGCGTACGCCTGCATCGCGAACCTCCTTTACAATGTCGCGTTGGAGCAATGGCTCTATACCCTCTTTAGGATGAAGGTCGCTCTGTGTCCACAATCCTATCTCTACGCCTTTTGAACGTGCATAGTCGCCAAACGATTTTAGATTAGCTATGTTGCCATCTAACGAGTTGGTTTGTCCGTAGCCAGCTCCGTAACCATCGTTGGGTAAGAACCAACCTAAAGGCATATCGTTGTTTAAATAACGATCAATAGCAGCACGTGCTGAGAACTGATAGTTGTTCTTTTCGCCATTAAGGCTCTCTTTTATGCCGCCGTTGTTCTTTTGGCTTTCGTTATATCGTTTACCATCTTCGTAGAGCATAAAGCCGTCTTTTGCCTCGGTCCAATAGTCACGATTGTAAGCGTTGAGGTGGCCCTCGTAAAAGCCAAACTTAGGCAGCAATATAGGATTGCCCGTAAGTTGGTAAAAGTCGTTGAGCAAGTCTACAGGTTGTTGGTCTACCATTAAGAAAGCGTCAAGATAGTCCTCTTGGTGTGTAAGTATCACCTTATTTTCTTCGGTAGCACCAAAGTCGTAACGTCCGGGCTTAAATGTGTCCCACATCACGCCATAACCCTTTGTACTCCAATAGAAAGGCGTTGGCGAAGCCACACCACCATCAACCCAATTGTTGGTGTTTTCAATGGCTATACTCTTACCTTTATGGCTAAAGCGTCCGTTCTGCACACCACCACCATAGAAGTATTCTCCGCTATGAGCCTTGAGTGTAAGTGTAGTACTATTTTTGTCAAAGTTTACTGGAGCTACGCTCTCTGCCACTACCTCGCCCGATTGTAGGTTGGTAACAGACATCAAGCCTGTTTGCTTATCAAAGCGTATGCTTACTCTTGAGGTAGAGATAACTACGGCATTATTTTCATTGCGTACATCAACTGCTTGTGTTGCACGGCGCGCATTGTCTACCAATATTTTAGCAGCAGGAGAAGCCTGTGGGTCGCGCACGATACCGCCATTATCATCGCGGAAAAGGCGGAATATGTTTTCGCCATAAAAGTCAATGGTAAGTTGCTTGCCATCGGCATAAGTTAATTCAACTGTTGTTGGATTAATCTTTGCCACACCCTTTATGGGATTATTGGCTGCCGCTTTGCTTGTAGCAGAAGCAGAGATGTTGGGCACTAACCCCGAAGCCAAAGGCAATGCACTTACGCCTTGAGCGCTAAAAGTGAGCCCTGCTATGGCCAACGGAAGAGCCATAACAAAGGTGCCCTTTGCACTACCTTGCTTCTTTTGCTGATTTTTTTTCATAAAATAATATGTGGTAATTGTTTTTGTTCAGTATGGAAATTGCGTTCTCTCAGATAAACGTTTTTAAGCCATCGGCTAAAGCCTTACGCTATTGCTATCTTTGAGAGTTCTTTATACAAAATACTATATTGCGACAAAGTTACACAATAAATAGCACATTTTATAGAGTTTTACATAAAAAGCCTACTTCACAAAGGTTGATTGCTTTTATTATTGAATATTCGGCATATAATGAAAGGGGAGATACAAAAAAACAACCAAACAAAACATGTTTAGTTGCTCAAAAAAAAATGTTGGGGTACCCGGATTCGAACCAGGAAAGGCAGGACCAGAATCTGCAGTGTTACCATTACACCATACCCCAAGAGAAATAAAGGAATTTTGTATTTCTCCGAAATACGACTGCAAAATTAGTGCTTTTTATTATACAAACCAAATTTGATTACCACTTTTTTTCTTTTCTTTTGTAAATGCTGGGTCAGAATACAACTTATAGGAATAGGCATTATCTACTATTTGTGGGGCGATAAATCCGAAAAATATACCAATATTTTTTGTACGGATTTTTTAGTAAAATAGAATAAAAATATGGGCTTTTTAGGGCAAAAAAGGCCCATCAGCATGCCATTTTCGTAGATAAAGCTATAAGGATACGTATCCTTAGGTGACAAGAACACGTATCCTTAGGGTATAAGAATACGTATCCTTAGGGTGTAAGAACACGTATCCTTAGGTCATAAGGATACGTATCCTTACACCATAACAACGTGTCTATAAGGATACATCAGTTTAAAACCAATATCTGACAAACAGGAAACAGTTGATTATCAACACCTTATAACATTTCATCATAATTACGTTGTTTGGGCACGATACATCTATTGGTTGAAAACAAACGAATTATGAGGCATAAGATTTTATCATTAGAGGAAAAATAGAACAATCCGATATAAACTTAATGTTCTAAGTCAATTAAGCATTTATAAACAAAATGCTCAAAATGCAACTACAAGGCTTTAAAGCCTTGAAATGCATTTTGAGCATCGTTTCGTATGCTATATAATGATTATTTCAAATCAAGTTCATCGAGCACATAAGTTGAACCACCAAACTTGTCGATGATGAACAATACGTAGCGGATGTCTACGTTGATACAACGTTGAAGCTGTGGATTAAACTTGAGGTCCGAGCTCAAACTCTCAATGTTACCATCGAAGGCCAAACCTATCAATTCGCCCTTGGCATTCATTACTGGCGAACCAGAATTACCACCCGTAATATCGTTGTTCGACAAGAAACAAGTGGGCAATTTGCCATCTTCGCGAGCATAGCGGCCAAAGTCCTTAGCCTCATACAATTTGCGAAGCTTCTCGTTGATAAAATAGTCGCTTTCAGTGTGACTTTCCTTCTCAAACATACCATCGAGCACTGTGCGCCAATCGTAATAAACGGCATCGCGTGGTTTGAGGTCTGTGATGTGGCCATAGGTCATGCGCAACGTAAAGTTGGCATCTGGGGCTTTGCTCCAGTCGTACATCTCGCACAAGCCACGTACATATTTTTTGTCAAGCGCATGACGTTTTACATTCAACTCATGCAATCCTGCAAAATTAGCCTTTTCATAATCGCGAAGCGACTTTTGTTGTTTTACCAAGGGATCGTTTTCAAGCACCTCAGCATTGTTCTTGCTCAAAGCCTCAGCCAAACGGGTGCTATCGGTAAACACGCTATTGGTGTATGCGCTATCAATGAGCGCTTTCCAACTCTTTCCGTCCTTTAAATAAGACGGAACGGTTGGCAGCTTATGTCCTTTGATGTAATAAGGTGTAAGCAATTCTACCTTGCCCTTATCTATATCTAAATGTAGGGGTTTGATGCGAGTGTTGTAATAAGCAACAATCGCATTCTTTGCCTTTTCAATGTCCTTATCCTTACCCGCTTTAAGTGCTTGCTTGTAGCTATCAATAAGTTTTATAGGTGCCGAAAGTTGCTGTGTACCAACGGCTATATTTAGCAAATTGGCATCGTGACTAACATTTGCATATTTAGTGCAAAGAGAGTCGATAGCTTCGATAACCCCCTCGTACTCGGTCTTACCTGTTTGTTTTATGAAGCGACGGAACTCGTTTTCTTCGGCCTTTTTAAAGTCGAGCAAGTGGGTTTTCTCCACACTTTCGTTCATACCGCCAAAGTTCTTCACTGCATTGCCATAAGAGAAGTATGTGTCTTCAAGCAACAAGCGGAGCGAGTCGCTTTGGTCCATCAAACCTTTGTAATACGCAAGGAGTGGGTTGCCCGCAAGCACGATGGGGGCATTCTGACTGTTGCAGCGAAATTCTACTTCGCCCGCAGTTAGATAGCGTGTGGTTCGACCAGGGAAGCCCATAATCATGGTGTAATCGCCCTTTTCAATGCCCTTTAGCGAGATAGGTAGATACTTTTTTACCTTTAAAGGCACATTGTCTTTGCTATAAGGAGCTGGGTTGCCATCCTTGTCGGCATAGATACGAAACATGGCAAAGTCGGCGTTTTGACGTGGCCACATCCAATTGTCCGAATTGCCACCAAACTGCCCGATGTTGTAAGGTGGGTTGGCCACCAAGCGGATGTCTTCAAAGGTTTGTTGATAGAACAAGTAAAACTGATTGCCACCGAAATAAGGCACGATAAGTGCCGTTACACCTTTCTTTTTAGCAAGGTCGCTCTTCTTAAACATCTTCTCTGCCAAAGGATCAAGGAAGCCTGTACTTTGCATGGTATATTCGTCTGCCTTTTTCTTTTTAGCCTCAGCATTTACCTCTTTGGTAACGTCTACAATGCGCAAGATAAAGGTAAACGTAAGGCTCTCTGGTGTACGCAATTCTTCGGCCTTGCTATGAGCAAAATAGCCATCTTTCATATAGTCATGACCAATGGCACTCATTTCGTGAACATAGCTAAAGCCACAATGGTGATTGGTTAGTACCAACCCATCGGGGCTTACCACCTCACCCGTGCAACCACCGCCAAAGATACCTACGCACTCGCGCAACGAGGGCGATGTTTCGCTATACAAAGCCTCAGGAGGCAACTGCAAACCTGCTTTGCGAAGCGAGTCTTCAAGGTGTTGTTGCTTCATTAGTTTCAATAGCCACATGCCTTCGTCAGCACGTGCACTGCCCAAGCTCATCACAAGAGCTAAGCAACATAAAAGTAACTTCTTCATAAATTGTTGTATTGTTGATTTATGCTTATTTTCAGTGCAAAGGTATAACATTTATCACGATGATTATGCCTTAAATATAAAAATTGTAACTTTGTACATAAAGTTACACCAACAACACATACAACGACTATGAAACTTATATTTTTCCATGGTTTTGCCTCTTCTGGGGCATCAGGAACAGTGCAACTATTGCGCAAAATTCTGCCTTCGGCCGAGGTTATTGCTCCCGATATTCCTGTTGATCCAAGCGAAGCATTGCCCATGTTGCAAACATTGGTAGAAACAGAACAGCCCGACGTAATTATCGGCACAAGCATGGGCGGAATGTACGCACAACAAATGCATGGCTATCTGCGCATTTGTGTTAATCCTGCTTTCCGCATGTCTACCATGAGCAAAACATTGCGTACTGGCGAGCACAAATGGCTCAATGGGCGCAAAGATAGTGCTAAAACGTTTAAGATTACAGCCGATACTATTAAACACTTCAACCAAATGGAGCGGCACCAGTTTGAAGGCATTTCTGCTGCCGACAAAGAGCTATGCTATGGATTGTTTGGCATAAACGATACCTTTGTTAATCCCGCAAATGCCTACAATACATTTATGAAATACTATGCACATGGCGAGCGCATTGAAGCAGGCCACGAACTCAACGACAAAGTTTTGCACAAATACGTGCTACCACTCCTAAAACAACTATTGGGCAATAAATACGAAGAAGCTATTAAAGAGCCTCTACCCGACTACATGAAGTACTAACGCTGTTTAGCAAATCCATATTGAAGCAAGTGTGTAAAGATTTTAATGAGCCAATAACACTCATTCTTTACGCACTTGTTTTTTATAAGTAGGTGTTCAAAATTCATATCAATTAATATTGGACTTAATTATATAATTTAATTTTGAATGCCTACTTATTTCGGCTTCTATCAAGATAAAAAAGCACGAATTGCTTATTTATGCACACACTTAGTTTTAAGCTTTGCTTAAATAAGTTATCTTTGCAATATGAAGAAACTTAAGAAAGTGCTAAAGTGGAGCGCTATTGCTTTAGTATCGCCTATTGCATTGTTCCTCTTATTAGCTATATTAGTATACATACCTCCCATTCAAAACTTTGTTGTACACAAAGTTGCCGAAAATATGTCGGAGCGGATGGGAATGAACATAAGCATTGACAAGGTAAGATTGGCCTTTCCTCTCGACCTTGCCATTCACCACATGACGGCTATTGAAAAAGGCGACACACTGATTAACGCAAACCATATGCGCCTTAACGTAAGGTTGCTTCCTTTGTTTAAAGGGCGAGCCGACATAGACGGCTTTAGCCTTTATGGATTGCAACTTGACACCAAGAGCTACATCTCTGACACACACATCAAAGGCATAGCAGAAGAGCTAACCGCAACGAGTCATGGCATTGAGTGGGAAAAGGAATATGTTAATATCAACCATGCTCATTTGCGCGATGCTAACTTTATGGTAGCCCTAAGCGATACGGCACAAAAAGATACTACTGAAAGCAAAGCTAAGTGGAAAATTAATGTGGCGAAAGCCAATATTGAACGGTCTAAAATACGGCTTTCAATGCCTGGCGATAGCATGCGTATCTACGCTAATTTAGCTAAAGTCTCTCTGCACAATGGTGTGTTTGATACTGGCAAGAACGATTATGCCGTTCAGTCATTGCAACTCCGTTCGTGCGATATTAACTACGACTTGCCCTACATAAAGCCCTCTCGTGGACTTGACATTAACCATCTCGGTATTAGCCAACTTACGTTACTCCTTGACACTCTCAGCTACAACCATCAAGGTACGCTGCGAGCTGGCGTACGTGCACTTTCGCTCAGAGAGAAGTGTGGATTGAATGTGGTTAAACTCAAAGGTGGAGTGTATATGGACACCGCTCAGTTGCGTCTGCCAGCTTTAACTATTCGCACTTCGGAATCAAACATTACAGCACAGGTTGCATTTGACTTTCGTTCATTCAGCACAGGACAAGGCGGACATTGCAAGGCTTATATCAATGCCAATATTGGCAACAAAGACATCCGTAACATTGGTCAAGCCTATTTAAATAAGCAATATCTAAGCATGTTGCCCACACAGCCACTTATGGTTAAAGGGGTTGTTATGGGCAATATTGACCATCTTAACCTTGCGGATTTAAGCATTAAAGTGCCTTCTGTGGCTCAACTTTCAGCCCATGGATATGTGCGCAATGTATTAAAAAATTGGCGTAGTGGAAAGGTTAATTACAACTTGCAAACACAAAATCTTTCGCTCGTTCGGCGCATTGTTCCGCCCTCTCTTAGTAGTACAATCAACATTCCTAATGGCATTTCATCAAAAGGGTGGATAAGTTTTCGTGGCAACGCATACGAGGCTTACATCAAAGCCTTTTGTGGTAAAGGTAACATCACTGCTAAGGCACGCACAAACCTTAAACAAGAGAGCTATCAACTTGCAGCCATCGCACGCAATTTTCCTATCTCAACGATTGTTAAAGGCATACCACTGAGTCCATTTACAGGAAAAATACAAGCCTCAGGCCGTGGTTTCAATGTGCTATCGCCATCAGCATCGCTCAATGCACAAGCCAGCATCAATGCGCTTGCCTACCAAAGTTACAATTTAAGTGGCATTTCGCTTCGTGCTCAATTGCAACAAGGCAAGGCTGTAGCACACTTTGTGGCTAACAATCCGTTGCTACAAGGCACGGGCAAAGTAAATGCCATTTTAGGGCGAAACTTGTATGATATTGCACTCAATGTAGAGTTGCCCGAACTTGATTTACGCAAGTTGGGCATACTCTCTGACACGCTAACTATGGGCACCACCATTCAGCTTAAAGGCCAAACCAACAAGGCTTTTACAGCCTATGCGCTTAATGGTAGCATCACAAACAACCACTTTACAACGCCCACGATGAGTGTCATGGCCAAGGATATTTACTTTGACCTTAACACCAATGCCGATACTACAACAGCCTTTGTATCGGCAGGCGACTTACGCTTGCGCATGGCTTCGAAAGGGAACATTCCTTACCTTTCGGCACGTCTTAACCGCTTTGTTACAGAACTTTCAAAACAGGCTAAAAACTATAACATTGACCAAAAAAAGCTCAAAACGCTCTTGCCCTCTATGTCGTTTATGGTGGATGCCGGACGCGACAATCCGCTCTACAACATTGCTCGCATGAAAGGTTATGCCTTTAATTCTGCCATGATACACCTACACACACATCCCCTAACAGGAGTGAATGGTGATGCACGTATGGGCGGGCTCAGCATGGGTGCACTCTTGCTCGATACCATCAATACACATATCTACCAAGACAGCACCGGCGTGCAAATGGCAGGACTTGTTAAGAACAACAAGAAGAACCCCAATCCACTTGAAATAAAAGCCAAATCATACTTGATGAAATCGGGTGCAGGCATAGAACTTACCTATTTCGATAGCGAGGGCGAAAGGGGTGTAGACGTTGGCTTGCAAGCGCTTTTACAAGAGGATGGCATCAACATTCACCTCTATCCGCAGCACCCCATATTGGCCTATCGAAACTTTACGGTCAATAAGGATAACTTCATATTTCTTGGAAACAACAAGAGCATACGGGCCGACGTTGATCTGTTAGCAGACGATGGAACGGGCTTGAAAATTTATGGCGAACCCAACGACACGGTGAACGATATTACACTCAGTATTAACCAAGTTAATCTTGGTGAACTATCAACCGTATTGCCCTATATGCCCAAACTTAATGGTATGCTTAGTGGCGATATTCACATCACAGACAACTGGCACAACAAGCAAATGTCTGCCATGGCTTCGCTCAATGCCAACAACTTTAGCTATGAGGACATGCCGCTTGGTAATGTGGGTATCGACGCTATTTACTTGCCTAAAACAGGGGGCGAACACCATGCATCTGCCTTTATCAGTTCTAACGACGAAGAGGTATTGGCTTGCAACGGCACCTATTACGATAAGAATGGTGGACACTTTGAAGGCAATGCACAACTGCACGACTTTCCACTGCAAATGCTCAACGGCTTTATGGTTGGCACTGACGTAGCACTTAAAGGTATTGCGGCAGGCGATCTAAACGTGAATGGTACTTTTGACAAACCATCTATCAATGGTACACTCAACCTTGATTCGGCTCATATCTACTCAGACGTGTATGGTTTTGACTTTGTTACAGACAATCGTGCTGTTAATATCAACAATAGCAAAATCGTATTTAACAACTATAATCTCTACTCTACAGGCAAAAATCCACTGGTACTTAACGGCACTTTTGATATGTCAAACTTCGAACACATGCGCATGGACTTTGCGATGAAAGCCGATAACTTTGAGCTTATCAACACACGCAAAAAGGCTCAGTCTATGCTGTTTGGAAAAGTTTACGCCAACTATCTTGGCACACTCAAAGGCACCACAGACAACCTGTCGTTGCGCGGCAAACTTGAAATTCTTGACCGAACTGATGTTACCTATATCTTGAAGGATTCTCCCCTATCAGTAGACGACCGTTTGCACGACCTTGTGCAATTTACCAACTTTGCTGACACCACTACAAACGAGGAGACAAAGGCCATTTCGCCCACTGGCATTGACCTTACACTGGGCATATCTATTAGCGATGCAGCCTTGTTCCACTGCAATCTTAGCAACGATGGACAAAGTTATGTAAACCTTGAAGGAGGGGGCGACCTCACACTGCGCATGACGCAACAAGGCGATATGCGCATGACCGGACGCTTTACTACAAATAGTGGCGAAATGAAATATCAGCTACCTGTCATACCGCTCAAAACATTTAACATTGTACAAGGTTCGTACGTTGAATTTACTGGCGACGTGATGAACCCAACGCTTAATATTGAAGCTAAAGAGCGAACAAAAGCACTTGTTAGTGAAGACGACAAACCACGATCTGTGGCTTTTAATGTTGGTGTGAAACTAACTAAGCCTCTCAAAGATATGGGACTTGAGTTCACCATCGAAGCTCCCGAAGACCTTAATGTTCAAAACCAATTGGCGGCAATGTCTACCGAACAACGTGGCAAAGCAGCTGTCACAATGATGGCTACTGGCATGTACATGACCGATGAAACCATGATGTCGGGCTCTGGCTTTAAAGCAAACAATGCCCTCAATGCCTTTTTACAAAACGAAATACAAAACATTGCTGGCTCTGCACTCAAAACCATTGACATAAACCTTGGAGTTGAAAGTGGCACTTCACAAACAGGAACTTCAACAACCGACTACTCTTTCCAATTTGCCAAACGCTTTTGGGGTAATCGCATCAGTGTTATTATTGGTGGCAAGGTATCAACGGGTGCTGACGCTACAAACTCTGCCGAGAGTTTCATTAACAACATCTCTGTTGAATACCGACTCGACCAGGGTGCCACTCGCTATGTCAAATGTTTCTACGACCGCAATACGCAAGATCCACTCGAAGGACAACTCACTAAGACGGGTGTAGGCCTTGTGTTGCGACGCAAAACCGACCGCCTTGGCGAACTCTTTATCTTTAAAAAGAAGAAGAAATAAGGCTCGTTTTACTTGCCTTTAACGCACACTTTCTTACACACTAACGCTACCAATATCCATGCATTCTATGCGTAAACATATTCTTTTTATAGCCACAATATGCCTCATTATGTTTGCTTTTGCAGCCTGTTCCACCACCAGGTCTATACCCGATGACGAACAGCTCTATACGGGCATTGACCACATAAGCTATCAAGACAATCCTGCCGACTTGTGGAAAAAGAAACGCGACTCTGTAGGTGTTATCACAGCCGTAGCCAATGCCGTAAACAAACTTAACAAGGTGATTGAGGGCACATCTACTCTGAGCATTGATTCGCTCCTAATAAAGAACAAAAATCAACTCACCAAAGAAGAACGTAAGGCGCAAAAGCAAGCACGTAAGCAAACACTTGCCGACTTTTCTACCGCACGCGAGGAGGTTGAAGCCGTATTAGCTTATCCACCCAACAACGCTATATTTGGCTCATCATCCATGAGTTGGCCTTGGAAAATAGGGCTTTGGTTACATAATGGACTATACGATGCTAAAGGCAAATTAGGCAAATGGATATACCAAAAGTTTGCTACAGACCCAGTACTAATAAGCCAAGTCAGTCCTGAAATGCGTGCCAAAGTAGCCACTAACACACTGCATAATTATGGCTACTTCCATGGCAAAGTAAACTATAACATACTCTCTGAAAAGAACCCCAAAAAGGCTAAGATAGCCTACAATGTATATGCAGGCCAACTCTACAGGCTTGACTCTATTGCCTATATTAATTACCCAAGCTCTATCGACAGCATCCTGCGTGCCAACAACAAAGAACGCTTGTTGCAAAAGAACGATGCTTTCAGCGTAGTTAAACTTGCCAACGAGCAAACGCGCATAGAGACCCTACTGCGCAACAACGGCTACTATTACTATGCCGCTGCCAACACCACTTATAAGGCAGATACATTACAGCGCAAAAACTATGTTCAGTTGCGCATTATGCCTATTGCCAACCTAAACGAAAAAGCTACCCACCCTTGGTACATAGGACATACATACGTGAGTGTGCGTAACTATGACAACGAACCACTTGAGCAACAACGCACGTTCAGAAACTACACATTCAGCTACTCTGGCAAGAAAATGCCCCTACGTGCTAACATGTGGCTTCACGCCATTACGCAGCGCAAGGGTGAACGTTACAGTCTATCACAGCAGCAAACCACCCTCGAAAAGATTGGGCAAATGGGTGTACTAAGCCAAATGGATGTAAGCTATGTGCCACGCGACACTTCGGCCACTTGCGACACACTCGACATGGTGGTAACAGCCGTTATGGACAAGCTCTACGACTCTACCTTTGAGATGAACGCCACGATGAAAAGCAACCAACAAGTGGGTCCTGGCATCAGTTACGAACTTGCCAAGCGCAATGCCTTTAGAGGTGCTGAGAAGGTATCATTCAAAATTTTTGGTTCTTATGAATGGCAAACTGGAGCTGGTTCACAAGGTAGCAATTCCCTACTCAACTCCTACGAACTTGGCACACAATTATCGTTTAAGTTTCCACGTTTTGTGTTTCCTGGCATCAGCAGACGTAAAGTGCGTTTCCCAGCATCTACCCAGTTTGCTCTTGATGCCGATTGGAGAAATCGCTCAAAGTTTTTCAATATGCTTAGTTTAGGCCTAAGTGCCAACTACCATTGGTACAAGCGCGAAACCGCACAGCACGACCTCACACTCTTTAGTCTTGATTTCGACCGACTAAACCACACTACTCACACATTCGACTCTATCATGTCTGCCAATCCAGCACTCTATGTGTCTATGCGCAACCAGTTTGTACCTTCGCTCTCTTACACCTTTACCTATCAAAGTCGTAGTTGGCGCAAAGCCCCTTGGTGGGTTCAACTCTCTGTGAAAGAGGCTGGCAACATCACGTCGGGTATCTATGCCATTTGCGGTCAGTCGCTTAATAAAAAGAATAAAGAACTACTTGGAAACCCCTTTGCACAATACATAAAATTCACAGCCGAGGCACATAAGCTCTTTAAATTCACCCAAAGCCTGCAATTGGCTACAAGGCTCTTTGGAGGCATTATCTATAGCTACGGCAATAGCTTTTCAGCTCCCTATTCCGATCAATTTTATGTGGGTGGAGCCAATAGCGTGCGTGCATTCACCGTACGCTCTTTAGGCCCTGGCAGCTATCGTCCTGCAAACACTAAGTACGCCTATATTGACCAAACGGGCGACTTTAAGCTCGAAGCTAATGCCGAATTGCGTGCCCGTTTGTTTGGCGACTTACATGGAGCCATCTTCCTTGATGCAGGCAACGTATGGACCTTGCGTCAGGATGCGCAGCGCCCTGGTTCGCAGATTACGCTTAGCACGCTCAAAAACATAGCTCTCGGAACAGGCGTGGGTATTCGCTACGACCTTGATTTTCTTGTATTGCGTCTTGACATGGGCATTGCCTTGCATGCTCCTTATCAAACAAGCAAAAATGGCTTTTACAACATTGAGCGATTTAAAGACGGACTTGGCATCCACTTTGCCATAGGATACCCCTTCTAAGTAGTTACCACCTAAGGATTTCACTTCATTATACACCCAACAAACAAGCATCGATAGCCCACATACTTATTGGTACTATCGATGCTTGCTCTATTTATTTATTAATTCGTTTTCAAGCCACTGCTATCTTATCGTGTCAGAATGAGTTGCATTATGCTCAGTTGTAGTAGCTGGAGTGGCGGTTTCAGTTTCGTCTTTTTCATCGTTTTGCTGCGCTTCTTCGGCACGTTTGCGGCGTTGCCAATAGAGCCAACGAGCATGGCGAACCGAATCTTGTATGCGCATGCTATCTTCGTGAGTAAGACCTGGAGGAGTTGTATCTATCGGTTGTTTGGGCACATTAACTATAGTGTCTGCAGCCACTGCCGGCTTAGGTTCGGCATTGTTCCAATTGCCTATGTAGTTGCGCCAATACGGATAGGTAGCCCCCATTGCCACAAGAATAATAAACAGCAACACCCACAATCCATAACGCTTCAATAGCTTTTTTACCTTCGCAACTCTATGTCGTGGCTTCTTTACCTTTACCGAAACCGATACTTCTGCATCGTCTGTCGAACGAAGTTCATTACGCTCTTCGGGTAAGTCGGGATGTGGTTGTTCTATCGCATCCACAGGCTCTTGCTGTTCGGTATTTTCGGTTTCAGTTTGTTGTTGCGAAGCCGCTGTATAAGTATAACCCACCGGCAATCGAGGCGGAATATTGGTTGTGCTGCTCTCACTTCGAGCAAAACCTAACGAACGCAAGTGGGGTTCGTTGGCATGTATAGGTTGCTTTTCAACATCTTGATGATCGTTGTTGGCAAGCCCCTCTATATTTGATTTTTTATTGTTATCTTCCATCTTTGTATATACGTCAAATACAATGGCAAAGTTAATACTTATTGCATTTATTTAGTCAAGTATTCCGAAATATTTTGACATAGTATGTACATTGTATTTTTCTAAGTAGGTGTTCAAAATTAATTGATATGAATTTGTGCATTGTTTTTGTCAGAA
>ERZ808240.1886-NODE-1886-length-24528-cov-6.402239_pt1 | contig 24528 bp, 26 predicted proteins | sample MGYA00521084_ERZ808240 | MGnify/ENA primary metagenome ERZ808240 (study PRJEB31516, sample SAMN03275571) | gut metagenome | biome: mammalia-associated habitat; material: feces | host: Papio cynocephalus | place: Kenya | collected 2012-08-06 ... | reverse complement strand
ATCAGCCACGCTGATAGATCGCCTCCAGCCGTTTTCTGGATTCCTCCAGCGTATAAGTCGGTAGCCCGGAAAGCCGGGCTGCTTCTGCGGCCTCCAGCTTTGCGCGCAGCTTCAAGGCTTCTTCGCGCTGTTCAAAGGCTTCGATGCTCATAACGACAAGGTCGCCCTCGCCGTTCTTGGTGATATAGATAGGTTCCGCTTCATCATGCGCCAGATCGGAGATCATGCCGTAGTCATTGCGAAGCGCGGTCGAAGATTTGATAATCACGGGTCAACACCTCCTGAATTATTCTACGATAATTCTATCAGAATTATTCGCGTTTTGCAAGAGGGGACATGGATGCCGCGCAGAAGCGCAGCTTCCCGCAAAGGATCAAATTGCAATCGCCGCACAGATGGTGTAGAATAAAGGAAAATACGTCCGCGATGGCTGCGCGGCGGAAGGGGAGGATGGGATGCGCAAAACGATTGCATATTTTCATCTTCCCGGCCTGTTTGAGGCATATGTGTTCTACCGCGTCTTCCTGCCGCTGTTTTTTGAGCACCGGGAATATTTTTACGACTGGTGCGCCATCGGCTCAATCTATGGCGCGCCGGCGGACTGCATCTGGGGCGGCGGCCGCGTCGGCTCCGGCGAATGGTCGGCGCAGGAGGTGCTGGCTCTGACGCGGGCCTATGGCCTGTCTGCCCGCCTGACATTCAGCAACTCGCTGCTCCGCCCGGAGCACCTTTCGGATGGCCGCTGCAACGCCCTCTGCCGCGCGTTTGCCCGGAGCGACGGCCCGCAGAACGGCGTTATCGTCCACTCGGACCTGCTGCTGGGCTACCTGAAAGCCAATTACCCGCAGCTGAGCCTCACTTCCTCGACCACCAAGGTCCTGACGGACTTCCGCCAGCTCCGGCAGGAGCTGGAACGGGAGGAGTTTTCCGCTGTCGTGCCGGATTTCCGCCTGAACAGAGCCTTTGACGATCTCCGCGCGCTGCCGCAGCCGCTCAAGGATAAGACGGAGTTCCTCTGCAACGAGTGCTGCTGGTTCGGCTGCCGGGAGCGGCGCGCCTGCTATGAGGCCGTCAGCCGGAAAAACCTCGGCGAGCCGGCGGAGCATATCTGCACGGCTCCCGGCGCGTCCGCAGGCTACCGCTTTTCCAGCGCCATGGAGAACCCCGGCTTTCTCAGCGTCGGCGCGATCCGGAACGTCTATCTGTCCATGGGCTTTTCCAACTTCAAGCTCGAGGGCCGCGGCCTCGGCAGCGCCATGCTGCTGGAATTTCTGCTCTACTACCTGACCAAACCGGCATACCGGCTGCGCGTGCGCGAGGCGATCTACCTCGACGCCATGCTGGACTTATTTTAAGGCGTATCTTGGACCTTTCCGAAGCATAGCGCCACGCAACTGCGCGTTGCTTGCGTGCGCTGAGCCGGTGTGATAAGCTGGACATGAGGTGATTTTTTATGAATACAAAAGATGTGATCCTGACGCTCCGCACGAAAAAAGGCCTGTCGCAGGACGAGCTGGCGGAGAAGGTCTATGTGACCCGGCAGGCCGTCTCCCGCTGGGAGACTGGCGAGACGGTCCCGAACACCGAGACGCTGAAGCTGCTCTCACGCTTCTTTGACGTCTCGATCAACACGCTGCTCGGTGCGCCGCGGCAGCTCATCTGCCAGTGCTGCGGCATGCCGCTCGAGGACGGGAACATGAGCCGCGAGCCGGACGGCGCGTTCAACAAGGACTACTGCAAGTGGTGCTACACGGACGGCGCATTCACGTATCAGAGCATGGACGCGCTGATCGATTTCTGCGCGGCCCATATGGCAAACGATGCCTTCCCGCCCACCCAGGTCCGCGCCTACCTGCAGGACCTGCTGCCGAAGCTCAAGCACTGGCAGACCGCCGAGAACAAATAATTACAAGGGTTATCCCATCTGGAGTCAAACATGATCGATACCATGCTCGTCCGGGGCGCAAAAGTCCATAATCTCAAAAATATCGACGTCGAGATCCCGCTGGGGAAGATCGTCGGCATCGCCGGCGTGTCCGGTTCAGGCAAGTCCTCGCTGGCGCTGGGCGTCCTGTATGCCGAGGGCTCGCGCCGGTATCTCGAGGCGCTTTCCACCTATACCCGCCGGAGAATGACGCAGGCGTCGAAGGCCTGCGTGGACGAGGTGCTGCATGTTCCCGCCGCCCTGGCCTTGCACCAGCGCCCCGGCGTGCCGGGCATCCGCAGCACCTTCGGCACGGGCACGGAGCTGCTGAGCAGTCTGCGGCTCATGTACTCCCGCCTTGCCAGCCACCGCTGCCCGAACGGGCATGAACTTGCGCCGTCGCTGCTCGTTGCAGCCGGAAAGGAACTGGTCTGCCCGGACTGTGGTGCGCATTTTTATGCGCCGTCGGCTGAAGAATTGGCGTTCAACTCACAGGGCGCGTGCCAGACCTGCGGCGGCACCGGCGTCGTCCGCACCGTCGATCTTGATACACTGGTGCCGGACGACTCCCTGACCATCGATGAGGGCGCGGTCGCCCCGTGGAACAGCCTGATGTGGTCCTTGATGACGGATATCTGCCGCGCGATGGGCGTGCGTACCGACGTGCCCTTCCGTGACCTGACGGAACAGGAAAAGGACATCGTCTACCACGGTCCGGCCGAGAAGAAGCACATCCTCTACCACGCGAAAAAAGCCGGCTCCAACGACTTTGCCGAGCTGGATTTTACGTATTATAACGCCGTCTACACCGTGGAGAACGCCCTTGCAAAGGTCAAGGACGAAAAGGGCATGAAGCGGGTGGAAAAATTCCTGAAGGAAGATGTCTGTCCGGATTGTCACGGCACGCGCCTGTCCGCCGCCGCCCGCGCGCCGAAGGTGCGCGGCATTTCGCTGGACGAAGCCTGCAGGATGACGCTCTCCGAGCTGGTCGAATGGGTGCAGGGCGTCCCGGTCAGCCTGCCGGAGGACATGCGCCCGATGGCCGAGAGCATCTGCGAGGCCTTTCTCTCTACCGCCAAACGGCTCATGGATCTGGGACTCGGTTACCTGACGCTCGACCGCTCGGCCGCCACGCTCTCCACCGGCGAGCGCCAGCGGATGCAGCTGGCCCGCGCCGTCCGCAACCGCACGACAGGCGTTCTCTATGTGCTGGACGAGCCATCCATCGGCCTGCATCCGTCCAACATTGTCGGCCTCACCGGCGTGATGCACGATCTGGTGGATGACGGCAACTCCGTCATTCTGGTCGACCACGACACGCAGATTTTGAAGGAAGCCGACTGGATCGTGGAGATGGGTCCGGAGGCGGGCGCGAAGGGTGGCCATGTGATCGCACAGGGGACGATCCCGGCGATCGAGGAAAACCCCGCGTCCCAGATCGGCCCGTTTTTGTCCGGTAAGGCCGAAACGAAGCTGAGAGATCGCGCGGCCAAAGAAGAACTGTTTGCAGACGGGGCTATTCATCTGTCCACGTCCCAAATTCATACCGTGAAGCCGCTGGAGGTGGACATTCCCAAGGGTCGGCTGACCGTCGTCGCCGGCGTGTCCGGCTCCGGGAAGACCACCATGGTGCTCGAGAGCCTCATTCCCGCGCTCGAGGCGAAGATCAGCGGCAGCGCCCTGCCCGCGCATATCCGCGCGGTCGAGGCGGACGGCATCCAGCACGTCAAGCTCATCGACGCCACGCCCATCGGCATCAACGTCCGCTCGACGGTCGCCACCTACGCGGGCGTCCACGATGAGCTGCGGAAGCTCTATGCAAAGTCGCCGGGCGCAAAGGCGCGCGGCTATAAGGCCGGTGACTTTTCCTATAATACCGGCTCGCTCCGCTGCCCCGGCTGTGACGGGACGGGCGAGGTGAGCCTCGATATGCAGTTCCTGCCGGACGTCAACATCCCGTGCCCCGACTGCCGCGGCTCGCGCTACGCAAGAGCCGCTTATGATGTGAAGCTCACAAATAAGACCGGCAAATGCGTGTCCCTGCCGGAGCTGATGGACATGGATGTAGCTTCCGCGCTTGACTTCTGCAGGGATATGAAGACCGTCAGCCAGAAGCTTGGCATTCTGAAGCGGCTCGGCCTCGGCTATCTGACGCTCGGCGAGGAAACGCCGAGCCTCTCCGGCGGCGAGGCGCAGCGGCTGAAGCTCGCCAGCGAGATCGGCAGAACACAGACCGATTCCGTCTTCGTCTTCGATGAGCCGTCCATCGGCCTGCACCCGCTGGACGTGCGGGTGTTGCTCGGCGTCTTTCAAGCGCTGCTGGACAGCGGCGCGACGGTCGTCGTCATCGAGCACGATCTGGACGTCATCCGCAACGCCGATCATATCATCGACATGGGCCCCGGCGGCGGAAACGCCGGCGGCCGCATCATTGCAGCCGGTACGCCCGACGAGATCCGGCAGGATCCCGCCAGCATCACCGGCCGGTACCTGTAGACCCGGAAAAGGAGGCCCGCTATGCGATCCATGAGGCAGGATCCGGACGTTTGTGTCCGCCATCTTCGCATTCCGACTGCGCAGGGCAGCATCCCTGCCCTCGTCCTCTCTCCGAAAGACACGCCGGAGAACGCGCCCGGCATTCTCTGGCTCCACGGCGGCGGCTATGTCGCCGGGATGAAGGAAATGGTCCATATGTCCCGCGCCGTGGAGCTGGTGAAGCGCTTCGGCGTGGTGGTGCTGTCTCCGGGCTACCGGCTGGCGCTGCAGGCGCCGTATCCCGCGGCCATGGATGACTGCTACGCGGCGCTTTTGTACCTGCGCAGCCACGCCGCGGCGCTCGGCGTGCGGAGCGATCAGCTCATGGTCGGCGGCGAGAGCGCGGGCGGCGGTCTGTGCGCCGCCGTCTGTATCCGCGCGAGGGACGAGAGAACGGTGAACGTCGCCTTCCAGATGCCCCTGTACCCCATGCTAGACGACCGCGACACCAAGACCTCCTGCGACAATCACGGCCGCGTCTGGAACACCCGGCGCAACCATCTTGCCTGGCGGCTCTACCTGCGCGGCAGAGACCGGGCAGACCTGCCGCCCTATGCCGCGCCCGCGCGGCTGACGGACTTTTCCGGCCTGCCTCCCGCATACTCGTTCGTCGGCGACGGCGAGCCGTTCTACGCCGAGACTGTTCGCTATTTCGCGCAGCTGCGCGCCGCGGGCATCCCGGCGGAGCTGGATATCTACCATACTGACTTGCACGCCTTCGATATGATGCAGCCCGAGACCGCCATGAGCCAACAGGCCGCCGCGGCCTTTGACCGGCATTTCGCCTGGGCGCTGGCGCACTGTTTCGCGCCGCAGAAAACCGAAAAAGGAGCATAATTATGCCATATCCCTGGATCGACGCCTATCTCCTGCAGAAGCCCGGCGTCACAAAGGACCTGCAGCCGGACTGGAACTGGATCCGCTATCAGATTGGCGGCAAGCTGTTCGCCGCCGTCTGTCTGGATGATCAGGACCAGCCGTATTACATCACCCTGAAGCTCGACCCTGCCGAGGGCGACTTCCTCCGCGGGCAGTATGCGGACATCCTGCCCGGCTACTACATGAACAAGACCCACTGGAACTCCATCCGCGCGCAGGGCTCCGTCCCCGACGATCTGCTGAGAAACCTCCTCGACGAAGCCTACCGCCTGGTCCTCCACGCCCTCCCCAAAAAGAAACAACGGGAGATCACAGGCGAATAAAGAAAAGCATGAGCTGCTGCGAAAAAGCACCGGGGCTATTTGCCCCGGTGCTTTTCCTTTCGTTTCTGCTGCCGGCAGGTAAAGCGGCGCTGCTTTTCTTCTTCCCGCTGCTCGCGCGAGCGGGTCTGCTTTTCAAGCTTCTGCGCCTCGCGCTGCAGCTGCAGCGCCTGCTGTGACCGGGTGCCGACTGTGCCGGCGGCGGTCTGCTTCCGGATCTGGCGCTGCATCCGCTTCGGATTTGCCGCGTCCGGCCGGATGGCCGCGGCAACAGACGGACTGAACCGCAGACGGCCGTGGTTTTTGAGCACGTAGGCCAGGACCTCATAGTCCTTCGGCTCCGCGCCGAAGGTGACCTTGCAGACCGAAAGCGTATTGCCTTCGATCCGCTCAAAGATCCCGACCCAGAACGGCGCCTCAAACAAAACCGTCAGTCTGGTCAAATTGCTGTCCATAACGAAGCGTCAGCTGACAAGAGCACACGCGGTTTTTCACGGGGCAAAACAACGTCTGGCGTCGTTATCCTCGTTGGCGGGCGACAGCCCGCCTGCCTCGTCTGCCTGGCCAGCCGCCGTTTATCCTCCGTGAAAAACTCCGAAGGACTTGCCGGCCGGTCTGGAGCGTTGTCTGCAAGGCAGAGGACGCAGGCATGCCGTCGCATGTCAAGGACGATAACGCAGCAGACGGCGGTCCAGTCCGGCCCGCAAGCGCGTCTGCTCTTGTCAACTGACGCCAACCCTCCTGAAAAGAAATTCCGCAGGAACGGACGACCCGGAGGGGAGGGTTACTTACCTGCGCCGCGCGGGCGCAGACGGCTGGGCTACCTACCAGCTCTGGCAGGCCGGAGACCCGGCCCGCGTTGCGTTTTTATCCTGCGATTATATTAGGCGCAGATCTGCGCATAATGCCGGATTCAGCGGCCGAACAGGGCGGCGGCCTGCTCCATGCGCCGTGCGATCGGCACGCCGAACGGACAGCGCGCTTCGCACGCATGGCAGCCGATGCACTCGGAGGCCGTATGCCCCAGCAGCTCGTAGTGCGACTGGATGGTCGCCGGGACCTCGGGCTGCATGGTCGCAAGATCGTAGAACTTGTTGATCATCGCGATATCCAGCTCCGCGGCGCACGGCTTGCAGTGCCCGCAGTAGGTGCACTGGCCGCGGTAGGAGTGGAACGGCGCGTTGGCGAGCACCGACGCGTAGTCCTTTTCCTCTGCCGACGCAGTCTCATAGGCGACGGCCGCGTCGACCTGCTCCTTCGTGTCGTAGCCGCACAGGATGGAACAGACCGCCGGACGCGTCAGCGCGTAGTGGATGCACTGCACCGGCGTCAGACAGACGCCGAACGGCGAGCGCTTCTCATCGAACAGCCGCCCGCCCGCGAAGCCCTTCATGACCGTGATGCCGACATCGTTCTGCTCGCAGACGCTGTACAGATGCGCGCGTGCCGCGTCGATGCCCTTGAGGCCCTCGTCAAAGCGCTCGGCGAACATCGTGTCGATGTCCTCGCTCGCCGGGAGCATGTCAAAGGCAGGGTTGACGCTGAACAGGATCATCTCCACGAAGCCGGACTCCGCCGCCTTCACCGCGACCTTCGGGTTGTGCGAGCTGAGGCCGATGTGGCGGATGACGCCGGTCTTTTTGAGCTCCATCACATAGGAAAGATAGTCAGAGTGCAGGATCTGCTCCCATTCCTCCTCGGAGTCCACGTAGTGGATCATGCCGAGGTCGATGTAATCGGTCTGCAGGCGCGTCAGCAGATCCTCGAACGCCGGGCGCACATAGGTCAGATCCCGCGTGCGGTAATACTGCCCGTTTTTCCACGTCGAGCCGAGATGGCCCTGAATGTACCAGTGGGCGCGGTCATCCCGGATGCCCAGGCCGATGATGTCCCGGGACTTCGGGTCCGGCATCCAGCAGTCGAGAATGTTGATGCCGGCTTTTGCTGCGTAGTGGATCAGCTCCGCGCCCTCTTCCTCCGGATGACGCTCGAGCCATTCCGCGCCGAAGCCGATCTCGCTGACCTGCAGCCCTGTTTTTCCCAGTCTTCGCGTTTGCATCTGCGTTCCTCCTGATCATATGTTATGTAAACTGATAACAGATCCATGTACAGCTGCTTTCACTATAACAGAAACCATCGGAAAAATCCACCACGCGGCGCGAAAGCGGCCCGCTGCAGGTACAAAAAACATTAAAAAAATTTTTTCTCCGAAAATCACATGATTCTTTATCTATGCAAAGCTTAAAATCGCTAAAGTGATTCTTTCCGGAACATTTCACACCAAAACGCTCGGCAATGCCGCGTTTCGGGCACTTGACAAGCGGAATGCCGCGCGGTATTTTATGGGATATCAAAAAAATGAGGCGAAAAAACATGACCCATTACAATCTCCTGAAGCTGAAGCCCGGCGCCGATGCCGGCGCCATCTTTGCGCAGTGCGAAGCGGTCTATGCCGCGCTGGAAGCGGAGCTGCCGTTTTTGCACGACGCCAAGGTCATCCGCTGCTGCACCGTGCGCGATTCCAACGCGGATATCCTGATGATCATGCAGATCGACCGGCCGGAGCAGCTCGGCACGTATCTGCAGCACCCGAAGCATGTTGCCCTGGCGCAGGGGATGAAGGACAGCATCGCTGCCAGAATGTCGTTTGACGCGGAGTAACAGCCGCGAATCCGGGAAAGAGAGAAGAGAGCCATGATGCAGAAGAAAAAATCAGTAGTTCCTACATATTTGGGCGTGGCCGCGGTCTGGATCGGCAGCCACTTCGGCCCCGGCTTCGCCACCGGCGCGTTCAGCGTCCGCTGGTACGTCAAATACGGCTGGGTCGGCCTTGTGACGCCCCTGCTCGCCATGCTGATCACCGGCGGCGTCATGTATTTCATGCTGGAATATGCCCGCGAACACGGCACGCCGAACTACCGCCCCTTCGCCCGTTCCTGCTACGGCGAGAAGCTGGGCGGCGTGGTCGCCGTCCTGTATGATATCTGCTTTTTGATGACCATGATGTGCGCCGGCGGTCTGGCCTTCTCCGGCGAGGGCAAGCTCCTGCAGGGCTTCCTCGGCGTCAACTATTGGGCGACGGCCATCGTCACGATCCTCATCTCCGCCGCCCTCTGCCTCTACGGCTCCAAGCTGCTGGCAAAGTCCTCGGGCTACATGATGTACGCCATCGTCGGCGTCGTCCTGCTGATCACGGTGCTGGCCCTGACCTGCGGCGACAGCGACGTGTCCGGGGCCTTCGCCAACTCCGCAGCCAATGCCAAGGATCCCAGCTTTCTGGACGCGATCCTCAGCGCCATGCAGTACGGCTGCTTCCAGTCCACCATCGTCTTCAACGTCATGTCCGTCTCGGACGTGGTGAAGGACAAAAAGGAAGCGCGCAAGGCCATCGGCGCGGGCTATCTGATCACGATCCTGCTGATGGTCTGCCTGATCTTTACGCTGTTCAGCTATACGAACGTCTTTGACGTCTGCGCCGAGACGCTGCCGGTCATGTCCGTCCTGAACCGCCTGGGCATGAAATGGCTGCAGTGGCTGTATGTGATTTTGATGACGCTCGCCGTGCTCACGAGCGCGGCCGGGCTCGCACACGCCGGCAATGTCCGGTTCGACGGCCTGTTCCGGTTTATCAAAAACGCGCAGCTGCGCCGCTTCGTCATCACGGCCATCCTGCTTGGCATCGCCGCCGTCGGCGCGGCCCTGGGCTTCCAGACCATGCTGCAGCAGGGCACCTCCATCGTCGGCTGGGCCGCCATCCCCATCGTCGTCATCCCCGCCTTCACCATCGTCGCCTCCAAGGTGCGAAAAGCCAAATAAGCCTCCAGCCCCGCCCGGCTCCGCCGGGCGGGTTTTGTATCGCCGCCTATCTAATGCCTTCCCCTATGAGGGGAAGGCGTCACGGCGAAGCCGTGACGGATGAGGTGGACGACCTCCTGTTTACGCGACGCTGTCCACCTCATCAGTCAGCCTGACGGCTGACAGCTTCCCCTCATAGGGGAAGCCATTGGAGTGCACAGTTCCCAAGCCTCCCCTCCCAGGGGAGGTGGCTCGGCGAAGCCGAGACGGAGAGGTCGCCGCAAATTTGCAGCAACCTCTCAGTCACCTTCGGTGACAGCTCCCCTGGAAGGGGAGCCTTTTCCGCTGCGGCGGGCTAACCCCTCAGGCGCTCCACGCCAGCTCCCCTTGACAAGGGGAGCCTTGATGCCCCGCAAGAAGGTACAACCCATCAAAATTTCCCCCGCACCTTCTATTGATGTGATGGCAATCGTTCTAAGGCAACCAGTATCAAACCCGACACCCCCGTATCAGGCGGCGCGTACCAAGACATACGTAAGGCGACCACCGAGTGAAACGCCAGACAAAAACATTGGTGCTCACCTAAACTCAGAGGCAGGAAGCACCCAACCGTAACCCAGCGCCCCTTTTCTCCCCCATCTTTTCCGGCAAGACGGAAAAGATGGGGCCGCCGGAGGCAACCGGCAGTTGCAAATCTGCGACAACAATCCCTCAGGCGCTCCGCGCCAGCTCCCTTTACACAAGGGAGCCTTGGAGTTGCGCCGCCGGAGGTGCAGCGGGAATGGGCAGCAACCTCTCAGTCAGCCTTCGGCTGACAGCTCCCCTGGGAGGAGATCCTTTTGGGGTGCTTGACAGCCTTGCTATACTGAGATCAGAAACCAACCACAGGAGGTATGTTTTATGAGCAAAAAACTCGTTGCCTATTTTTCCGCTTCCGGCGTGACGAAGAAGCTTGCCGAAAAGCTGGCTGCCGCCGTGGATGCGGACCTGTTTGAGATCCGGCCGAAGGTCCCCTATACCAAAGCCGACCTCAACTGGATGGACAAGCAGTCCCGCAGCACCATCGAGATGCAGGCTCCGTCCTCCCGGCCGGAGATCGCCGAGGGCGGCCCGGACCTTTCCGGCTACGACACGATCTTCGTCGGCTTCCCCATCTGGTGGTATATCGCGCCGACGATCGTCAATACCTTCCTCGAGAGCTGCGACCTGACCGGCAAGACCGTCATCCCCTTCGCCACCTCCGGCGGCAGCGGCATGGGCGGCACCAACAAGGCCCTCGCGCCCAGCTGCAAGGGCGCAAAGCTGCTCGAAGGCAAGGTCTTCAAGCTCAGCGCCAGCGCCGACGCGCTCCGCACCTGGGCGGAGAGCTGCAAATAAAAACAGCAGAAAACGCGCAGTCCGCACCCGCGGGCTGCGCGTTTTGTCTGTGCGGCACAATCGCGCGTTGCAATTTTGCCGGATCCATGGTATAGTATTCCCAACTTTCAGAAAGTGCAGGGAAACCGCCATGCGAATGAGAAGAAGAAACAACCTCGCGCCCCGGATGGAGGCCTGCGAGTCCGTCTGGATCCACGAGCCGGAGGCGCTGCGCGGCAGCTGGCGCAGCCTCATGCCCGGCTGCCGCGAGCTGCGCGTCGAGGTCGGCTGCGGCAAGGGCAAGTTCACCGTCGAGACCGCGGAGGCCGAGCCCGACGTCCTGCTCATCGCCATCGAGCGCGTACAGGACGCGCTGGTGCTCGCGATGGAGGCCGCGATTCGCAAGGGCCTCAAAAACGTCTTCTTCGTCTCGCTCGACGCGGCGAACATCGACCAGTTTTTCGCCGACGATGAGATCGACCTGCTCTACATCAACTTCTGCGACCCCTGGCCGCGCAAGAAGAACGCCAAGCGCCGCCTGACCTACCACACCTTCCTGGAAAAATACAAGAAGGTCCTGAAGCTCGGCGGCCAGATCCACTTCAAGACCGACAACGCGGCCCTCTTCGCCTGGAGCCTGCCGGAGATGGAGAGCTGCTTCCTCGAGCTGCGCAATGTCACCGACGATCTGCACGCGAACGGCCCGGTCGGCATCATGACCGGCTATGAGGAAAAATTCTACGCCCTCGGCACGCCCATCCACCGGGTCGAGGCCGTCGTCGTGACCAAGCAGCCGCGCCCGGCCGACGAAAAGGAGCCCGAAGAGACCGAAGCAGGGGAGGACGCATAAGATGCTGCCCTCCATCGGCATCATCGGCGGCGCGGACGGCCCGACCGCCGTGTTCGTATCCGGCGGCCCGTCCTGGGGCTGGCTCGCCGCAGCGGCGCTGGCGCTCCTCGCCCTCGTCATCTGGCTCTCCAACCGTCACAAATCATAAAAAACCACGCTGTCCAGGAACCGGGCAGCGTGGTTTTTATCATGATGCTTATTCGTAGATCGGGTGCTTTTTGACGAGCGCTGCCACGGCGGCGAGCACGGCTTCGCGGTTCGCGTCGTAGTCGGTCGCGATCTTGTCGATGCAGTCGGCGACGACGGGCATATCCTCCACGGTGAAGCCGCGCGTGGTGCAGGCCGGGGTGCCGATGCGCACGCCGCTAGTGACGCCAGGCTTCTTCGGGTCGTTCGGGATGGCGTTCTTGTTGACGGTAATGTGGACCTCGTCGAGCTTGATCTGCAGATCCTTGCCGGTGATGTTCTTTTTGCGAAGGTCGGCCAGCATCAGGTGGTTGTCCGTGCCGCCGGTGACAAGGTCAAAGCCGCGCTCGAGCAGCGCTGCGGCCAGCGCCTTTGCGTTCTTGACGACGTTTTCGGCATAGACCTTGAACTCCGGCTGCGCCGCCTCGCGCAGGCAGACGGCCTTGCCCGCGATCACGTGCATCAGCGGGCCGCCTTGCGTGCCGGGGAAGACGGCACTGTTGAGCTTCTTCGCGAACTGCTCGTCGCGAGAGAGGATCATGCCGCCGCGCGGGCCGCGCAGCGTCTTATGCGTGGTGGTGGTGACAACGTCGGCGTAGGGGACGGGGTTCATATGCTGGCCGCCTGCGACCAGACCCGCGATGTGCGCCATGTCGACCATCAGGAGCGCGCCGCTGCGGTGCGCGATGTCGGCGAAGATCTGAAAATCGATCGCCCGGGGATAGGCCGACGCGCCCGCCACAAGGAGCTTCGGATGATAGCGGCGCACGAGATCCTCGACCTGATCGTAGTCGATGCGGCCCGTCTGCGGGTCGACGCCGTAGCTGATGCTGTTGTAGTATTTGCCGGAGAGGTTCACACGCGCGCCGTGGGTCAGATGGCCGCCGCTGGCCAGATCCATGCCCATGAGCGTGTCGCCGGGCTGCAGCAGGGCGGCGTAGACCTCCAGATTCGCCTGCGCGCCGGAATGCGGCTGCACGTTGGCGTAGGCCGCGCCGAAGAGCGCCTTGGCGCGCTCCATCGCAATGTTCTCCAGCACGTCGACGTAGTCGCAGCCGCCGTAATACCGCTTGCCGGGGTAGCCCTCGGCGTATTTGTTCGTCAGGACGGAACCCATGGCGGCGATGACAGCCGGGGAGGCGATGTTCTCCGAGGCGATCAGCTCGATGTTCTGCTTCTGACGGTGAAATTCATTTTCGATGCAGGCGGCGACCTCCGGGTCCTGTGTCTGCAGGAAGTTCATGCTGGTTTCGAGTACGTTAGCCATTGCGATGTGTCTCCTTATCTGATATACGATAGAAATGAAAAATGAGCAGGCCGTCTCCGGTCTGCTCATTGAAATGCCGTATTACAATTGCTGTAGCTGCGGCTCTGTCCTTTTGCCTGAGAGATTCGGCTCACGCCTTGCACCTTCGGCACTCAACTCAATGAGTTCTCCAGAGATTCCTTCTGCCTCCAGTCCGCGCGGGCGTTCTGAAGACGATCAACGGGATTCTTGTATTCAATTGACGGCGTTATTATACACACCTGACGGACAAATGTCAACAGGCTGTATGCGGAAATTTTCAGCCCTCCACCTTCGGCAGCTGCGCGATGCTCGCGGCCAGCTGTTCGTCGGTCGGGATGACGTCGCTCATCTCGTGGTCGTTGAACTTCTGGTAGGCGACGAGATCGAAGTAGCCCGTGCCGGTGAGGCCAAAGACGATGGTCTTTTCCTCGCCCGTTTCCTTGCACTTGAGCGCCTCGTCGATGGCGGCGCGGATGGCGTGGCTGGACTCGGGGGCGGGGAGGATGCCCTCCGTGCGGGCAAAATACTCCGCGGCCTCAAAGACGCTCGTCTGCTCGACGCTGCGGGCCTCCATCAGACCGTCGTGGTACAGCTGCGAGAGGATGGGGCTCATGCCGTGGTAGCGCAGGCCGCCCGCGTGGTTGGCAGACGGGATGAAGCCGCTGCCCAGCGTGTACATCTTCGCCAGCGGGCAGACCATGCCGGTGTCGCAGAAGTCATACGCGAACACGCCGCGCGTGAAGCTGGGGCAGGAGGCGGGCTCGACGGCGATGAAGCGGTAGTCCTTTTCGCCGCGCAGCTTTTCGCCCATGAACGGGGCGATCAGACCGCCAAGGTTCGAGCCGCCGCCGGCGCAGCCGATGATGATGTCAGGCGTGATGCCGTATTTGTCGAGGGCGATCTTCGTCTCGAGGCCGATGACCGACTGGTGCAGCAGCACCTGATTGAGGACGCTGCCGAGCACATAGCGGTAGCCGGGTGTCGTCGTGGCGACCTCCACGGCCTCGCTGATGGCGCAGCCGAGAGAGCCGGTGGTATCCGGGTCCTTCGCCAGAATGGCGCGGCCGATGTTCGTGGTGTTCGACGGGCTGGGAGTGACGCTCGCGCCGTAGGTGCGCATGACCTCGCGGCGGAACGGCTTCTGCTCATACGAGCACTTGACCATGAATACCTTCAGGTCGAGCCCCAGATACGCGCAGGCCATGGAAAGCGCGGTGCCCCACTGGCCGGCGCCGGTCTCCGTTGTGACGCCCTTGAGACCCTGCTTCTTCGCGTAGTAGGCCTGGGCGATGGCGGAGTTCAGCTTGTGGCTACCGGAGGTGTTGTTGCCTTCAAACTTGTAATAGATCTTCGCCGGCGTGCCGAGCTTTTCCTCCAGGCAGTAGGCCCGGACCAGCGGCGACGGACGATACATCTTGTAGAAATCGCGGATCTCCTGCGGGATGGGGATATAGGGCGTGTCGTTGTCCAACTCCTGCTCGATGAGCTCGTCGCAGAAGACGGGGCGCAGATCGTCGAAGCCCATGGGCTTGCCGGTGCCGGGGTTGACCAGCGGCGCGGGCTTGTTCTTCATGTCCGCGCGGACGTTGTACCAATTCTGGGGCATCTCAGACTCAGACAGATAGATCTTGTAAGGAATGTTTTCGGTTTTCATGGTTGCTTCTCCTTTCACATGTTGGTCTCTCCGGGAGAAGGGCAACAAAAAAGACCTTCATCCACAGAGAAAACCGGGTTCGGTTTGATCTCTTGGGACAAAAGTCTGAAAACTTCTGCGGTGCCACCCAAATTGACAATTGCTTGTCCGCTCATGATACGCTGACACGTATCTTCCCCTGTAACGGTGGGAACTCCGTCAGGACCTACTTGCTTGCGCGTTCAACCTGCCCTCCGCAGTCCATTCGGCAAACGTCTTTCTGCTGCACTCGCACCATCCGGCAGCTCTCTGGGAGAAATCCTGCTTGCTTACTCGTCTGCATCAACGGTTTCATCTTGGATCGGATTATACAGCGGTCAAATCGGTTTGTCAAGTGTTTTTTTCAGTAAACCGACAAAACTCCTCGGCGATCCAGATGCTTGCAAATGGCGCTCCCATATGCTATAAAGAGCGGAGATACCGCTTATTCGGAGGCCTCGCCATGAAAAACTCCTGCCAGAGGACGATCTATGCCTGCTACGCCGGTTATGTCGTGCAGGCGATCGTTAATAATTTTGTCCCACTGCTGTTCGTCATGTTCGAGCGGAGCTACCAGATCCCGCTGTCCAGGATCACGCTGCTCATCACCGTGAATTTCTGCATCCAGCTGGGCGTCGATCTGCTGTCGACCTGGTTTCTTGACCGCATCGGCTACCGCGCGGCGATCCTGCTCTCGCACGCGTTCTCCGCGGCGGGGCTCGTGCTGCTGACGATCCTGCCGGATGTGTTTTCGGATCCCGCGGCCGGGCTGACGGCTGCCGTCGCCGTCTACGCGCTGGGCGGCGGGCTTCTCGAGGTGCTGATCAGCCCGATCATGGAGTCCTGCCCGACGGACAACAAGGAGCGCTACATGAGCCTCCTGCACTCGTTCTACTGCTGGGGCCATATGGCCGTCGTGCTGCTGTCCACGGCGTTTTTTGCCGTTTTCGGCATCGAAAAGTGGAAGCTCATGGCCCTTCTGTGGGCGCTTGTCCCGCTGGCCAACGGTATTTTCTTTGCCGGCGCGCCGCTCTATCCCATCCAGAGCGGCCAGACCGGGGCGCTGCCGCTGCGCGCGCTGTGCCGGAAGAAGCTGTTCTGGGTCTTCATGCTCATGATGCTCTGCGCCGGTGCGGCGGAGCAGGCGGTGAGCCAGTGGTCCTCCGCCTTTGCCGAGCAGGGCCTCGGCGTGTCGAAGACGGTGGGGGACCTGGCAGGCCCGATGGCCTTCGCCGCGGCCATGGGTATTTCCCGGGCGCTGTTCGGCAGGTACGGCGGAAAGCTCGACCTGGGGCGGCATATGCAGGCCAGCGCGCTTTTGTGCATCGCGGCCTACGGCTGCATCGTCTTCGTGCCCTCGCCGGTTTTGAGTCTGATCGGCTGCGCGGTCACGGGCTTCTCGGTCGGCATTTTCTGGCCGGGGACGTTCAGCCGTGCGTCGGCGTCGATCCGGGGCGGGGGAACGGCCATGTTCGCCCTGCTGGCGCTGGCCGGGGACCTTGGCTGCGCGGGCGGGCCGACGCTGGCGGGCCTCGTCTCGAGCGCCTGCGGCGGCAGTCTGCGCGCGGGCATCCTCGCCGCGCTGATCTTCCCGGCCCTGATGCTCGTCTGTCTGCTGGGCATGAAGAAAACGCAGTAACAAACGCGCAGGAGGGCCTCAGCGGCCCTCCTGCGCGTTCATGTCTGTCAGCGAGTATTTTTTGTGCGGCCGCTTTTTGGCCGCGTTCATGTCCTGCAGTGACGCGGGCGCATCTGGCTGCCCCCGGCGGCAGTTCATGTCGTCGAGCGAGCAGCTGCGGCCGTCGTCGTGCGAGATGCCGTTCATGTTTTTCAGGCTGAACGGCTCTTTTCCTTTCGGCATATCAAGCGCCTCCTTTTCGCTGGTTTTCCCGGCACAGAAGCGAAATATGCAGCCCCGCCCGAAAAAAAGGCGGGCAAAGGCTCAATCGTTCCGGCAGTTCATGTTCGTGAGGCTGCAGGTCCTATCCGGCTGCGCGTTCGCGGCGTTCATATCCTGCAGGGAAGGGGACTGCTCCGGCTGCCCCTTGCGGCAGTTCATATCGCTTAGCGCGCAGCTGCGGCCGCTGTCATCCGAGATCCCGTTCATGTTGGTAAGACCGAAAGATGTGTTCTTCTGATTCATGTTGTGTTCCCCCCCTATTACAATAACAATAATTATTACTAATATTATTATACAGCTGCCAAAGGAAAAGTCAACCCCCAAATAGAAAAAAGTGCTCAGATGGATGCACATACCATATTTTTGTGCTATCATGTGTACAGGGCGGGGGCAAATGAAAGTAAAACAGATGAAAGAATAGGAGTTCATGATGAGAATCGAATTTGAAAACATCGTCCTTCGGGATATGATAGAGTCCGACATTGAAGACTATGTACGTTGGTTTACCGTGGAGCGTGAATGGGAAAACTGGGATGCTCCCTGGGAGAAAGAGGACACAAATGCGGAAGCTGAGCGGAAAAGCTGGACGGAACGCTATGAATCCAGGAAAAATCTTCTAGATGATGTCCGCCGTTACAGGCTTGAGATCGAATGGAACGGCAGGCATATCGGCTCGGTAAACGCCTATCACATTGACGAAAACTACGAATGGATCGGAGCAGCCGAGAGTGGGCAGACGGTCCATTTGGCTGTCGGCATTAGTATTTGCGAACACAATTTGTGGGGAAATGGGATCGGCACAAACGCTTTGCGTGCCTTTATAAATTACCAGTTAAAAATCGGCGCGGACGAAATTTACACGCAGACCTGGTCAGGCAATGTTCGTATGATCCGTTGCGCCGAAAAGCTCGGCTTTGTTGAATGCAATCGCGACGTAGGCGAACGAGAAGTCGACGGGCAATGTTATGATGGACTGACCTTCAGATTGAAGAAATCATAGGCAGAGGCCGCGAACCCACGAAACGAAATGGAGAAAGAACCATGAACAAAGATATGTGCGTCGTCTGTGACGATGGGTTTTTGAATATCCGCGCCGGTGCGATCATCATGAAAGATGGAAAGCTTTTGATGGTCAGCAATGACAGAGACTACCTCTATTCCGTTGGCGGCAGGGTAAAATTCGGTGAAACAGCGGAAGAGGCCGTTGTCCGTGAAGTGTTCGAAGAAACAGGCGTTCAGATGGAAATCGACCGTCTTGGCTTTGTGCATGAAAACTATTTCTATGGCGATGCGCCGTCCAATCGGAACAAGCTGATTTATGAGATCTCGTTTTTCTTCTATATGAAAGTGCCGGATACCTTTGTGCCGGTCAGCGAAAGCTTCACGGAAGAAAGCAGCAAAGAACGCCTGGTGTGGGTCTCGCCCGATGAGGATGGGAAGATGTACCCGAAATTTTTCAAAACTGAATTGAAGGAGCCAACAGACGCAGTCAAGTATTTCACGACGGACGGGAGATAAACGAACAGGCGGGGGATCGCATCGATCCCCCGCAAGCCTTATGCTTCCCAGGAAAGCCGGATCGACTGGGGCAGGACGAGATGGTCGTAGAGGGCGTCGCTGCTTGCGTAGTTCACGCCCTCCAGACTGCTGCAGTACCCGCCGTAGTAGGCAAGGCCCGACGCGTCGAACACGGCGACGGTGAACCCGCAGTTGTCGACGTATGTGCCGTCCTCCGTGATGAGCCCGGCGGTGCTCCCGGCGAGGTAGCGCTTGGTGGACTCCGCACCGTTGACCAGCACCGTCTCGTCGTTGCGCACGAGGGCCAGCCGCTCGCCGTCAAAGGCCATCGCGCTGGTGCTGGAGTAGCCGACGGCAAACGGCAGCTCCGAATCAAAATCGGACGTCAGCGCGACCCGGAACCGCCCGTCCGCCTCCTGCGTCAGCACGCAGATGCGCCGCTCCGACACGCGGATGCAGGTAAACTCGTCCGTCTCGGTGATGTTCGTGTAATCCTCGTCCGTATAGTCGTCCATCACGGCCAGCTTCTGCAGGACGGCGGCGGTCTTGACGTCAATTAAGGTTACATAATATATATTATTTTCAACCGTATGCAGCGCCAGCGCAGACCCGTCCGGCGTCAGCCCGAGGTGCCGGATCTCGACCTCCGGGTCCAGCGGGAAGAAGCAGGCGAGCTGGTCGGCGCACAGATAGGTGTCCGGGAAGCTGTCCGCCTCCGACTGGACATAGGGCAGGATATAGATCCCGTAGCCGCCCGGAATGCGGCTCATGTCGACGAGCTTGCCGTTTTCTGTCCGGTTGCTGAGCCGGAAGAAGCACGCGCCCTCCGTCACGACGCATTCCGAGCTCGGCCAGTACCGGTCGCCCTGCTGCACGGTCGAGACGCCGTAGCTGGAGCTGCTGCCGTCCATATTCTTGTCGATCTGCAGCTCCACGTACTCGTCCGGAAGCACCGGGATGCGGAAAAAGTCCCGCAGGGCATGCATGGCGTCCCGTTCTGCATCGGTGGCGTATGCGTCGTGATCGTCCCAGCTGTCAAGCGTGGTGATAAACAGGTGCGGCAGATCGACGGAGAACCAGAGCGGATACTCGTCGTAGTAATCCGCGACGCGGATGACCTTCGTGCCGGTCTGCCCGGGCTCGAGCGTGTCGAGGATCTCCTGATAGGCCTTTCCGTAGCCGAAGGGGTTTGTGTCACTGTCGGTCCACGCGTTGACGCGCGTGTCGACCTCCACGCCGGAATACTGCCGCGGCTGTTCCCGCGAAACAGCGACGGGGTAGAAGCGGAACGCGGTATCCGCGGTATAGTCTCCGCCGGAGAACCGCACCGTGCTGTCCCAGAACAGATTGCGCTGCAGCGTGGCCTGCAGCTGTACCTGCAGCCCTGCGGCGGCCGCCGGATCCCCGGCGAAGACGTGCTCGTCGAACGTCACGGCCTCGCGCGGCGCAGCCACCGCGTGCGTGCAGACCGCCGCGCCGCACGCGCATACCAGCGCCAGCACCAGAAATACGATCAGAGTCTTACGCATCGTCGTCCTCCCTGCCAGTCAGCTCGGCAAGCGCCTTTGAGACGCGGTCCGACTGATAGCTGAACGTTTGCTTCACGTATTCCATCAGCGTCAGTCCCTGCTCGTCGAGCGCCGCGGTCTGCGCGTCGCCGACGATCTTCCCCTCGTGCAGCAGCACCGCCCGCCCGATGAACCCCGTCACCTCCTCAATGAGGTGCGTGGACAAGATCACCGTCTCGTGCGGCTCGAGGATGCCGAGCAGGACCTTGTAGAAGTCCTCGCGGTTAAAGACGTCGTTCCCCGCGAACGGCTCGTCCATCAGGATATAGTCCGCCCCCTGCGACAGGGCCATGATGACCTCAAACTGGTTTTTCTGCCCCGTCGAGAAGCTGCGGATGGGCTTGTCCATCGGCAGACCGAAAAACTCCATCAGTCCCTCAAAGCGGCGGCCAAGGAACGTCTCAAAATGTTCCTCATAAAACTCCCGGTGCGCCTGGGCCGAAAGGGCGGGGAAGAAGCTGTGCTCGCAGGTGGCGAAGGAGAACCGGCCGATATTCGCGCGCGTGATAGCCGCGCCGTCCAGCGTGACCGAGCCGCTGTCATAGCGGATGAGCGACAGGATGCACTTCATGAGCGTCGTCTTGCCCGCGCCGTTCTCGCCGAACAGGCCGACGATCTCGCCGGGCCCGACCGTCAGGCTCACGTGGTCCAGCGCCTGCTTGTCCGCATAGCGCTTGCAGAGATCCTTGATTTCCAGCATCAGAAATACGCCTCCCAGATCTGTAAAGTTTCCGCCGGCGGCATGCAGCGCGCCGGGACGCCGTGGTGATAGACCGCCGCGAAGATCGCGAGCAGGATGAGACTTACGAGAAAACCGACCGCGCAGGCGATCGCCGGGATCGTCAGGCAGCGCACATGCAGCTCCTTTGCGCTTGGCAGCCGCTTCATGACGTAGATGCTCTTTGTCTGCCGGGAAAACGACGCGTAGTTCGCCGCGGCGTTGAACCCGCAGACGAGCAGGTACACCCAGAACCCCGAGAGCCGGTGCCGGATGAGGCTGTTGAGGCTCGCCATGACCGCGCCATTGCGCAAGACCTGCGTCCCGTAGCGGAACTCATACAGTTCACGCAGCGCCTGCCGGTAGCCGCTGAAGAACCCCAGCCCCCAGAACACGACGAACACCAGCAGCGCCAGCAGGTAGGCGATGAACGCCGTCCGCAGATCGTCGCCCGGCGGGGCGAAGCGGGAGAGCCGCTTAGTCCAGTTCATCCTCGACGCCCTCCTTTCCGTTGTGCGCCTGCAGGAATCCAAGGTATCCGCACATGCCCGCGGCGAACAGCGCCGCCACGCTCTGCAGGATCCCCGCGGTCCGGCCGGAGCCGAAGCCGACCGGCAGCACCAGCAGCATCAGCCCGGTCAGCACGACCAGCGCCAGCCGCCGCCCGCCGTTTTTCCGCCGCAGCCCCAGCTGCATGTACGCGGTCAAGACTCCGAGCGCCAGCACGAACACCACGTTCCGCACCCACAGATACCCGTCCGCCAGCGGCAGTAGCCCGTGCAGGAAGTCGCTGCGGTAAAAATCCACGAAAATACCCTGCGTGCCCTCCGCATACCGCGCGTCCGCCGCGTGCAGCGCCGCCGCGCCGACCGAAGCCATCAGCTGCACGCACCAAACGCACGCAAAGCAGAGCGCATTGCACACGCCGCTCCAGAGCAGCACCCGCGTCTCCGGGATCTGCAGCCGCCGCAGCGTGTAGCCGTACCGGCTGCCCGCGCCGAAGCAGGCGGCGAGCAGCAGCTGGCAGGCGACCAGCCCCAGCGAAAAGATCACCCGCAGCGCCGTGACCAGCTCGCTGCCCGTGAGCGAAGCCCGGAACCCGCGCAGGCCGAACAGGACGTAAGCCGCCGCGTCCAGCACGAGCATCCCCAGCAGCACCAGCGCCAGCCGCCCGATCGCGGCCCGCGCGTGCAGCGCAAATACCGAAAGCTGCTTTTTCATGTCTCTTCCTCCTCCCACGCCTGCGCGAGCAGGCACAGCGCGTCTTCCTTCGTGATGCCCATCTGCCGCAGCGTCCGCGCCGCATTGCGCAGCTCCTCGGACAAAAGCTCCTGCCGCAGCGCCGCGAGCGTTTTTCCAGACAGCGTCATGCAGCTTTTCGCGCCCGTGCGCGATTCGATCAGCTGCTCTTCCTCCAGCAGATGGAACGCCTTCTGCACCGTATTCGGGTTGATCCCGAGCAGCGCCGAGAGCACGCGCCGCGACGGCAGCTCATCGCCGTCCCGGATCGCCCCGGCGACCGCGCCGCGCTTGATATACCGGATGATCTGCAGATACACCGGCGTCCCATCCACAGCCCGGAACGCGTCAAATGAAACCATATCCTCACCACCGTATTACTCGACTCATACACTTGACAACTGTATTATACAGATAACACACTTACTTGTCAACCCCACCCTTGACATTTCCCCCGAAACCGGATACTCTGAAAAAAGAAAAGGCTCCCCTTCCAGGGGAGCTGTCAGCCGCAGGCTGACTGAGAGGTCGTCTCCTGCTTCTGAATACTTCCGATGGTGCGCACTCCTTGGCTCCCCTTCCAGGGGAGCTGGCTCGGCGAAGCCGAGACTGAGAGGTTGTAGCAGACTTGTATCTGCTGTATGTCTCCGATGGCCCTATCTTTTCTCTCGCAAGAGAAAAGATAGGGGAGAAAAGAGTGCTTGGACGCGGTTGGTGCTTCCTGCGTCTGAATTCAGGTAGGAACCTATGTTTTGGGCGTCGTTCCACTCGGGACTCACCTCACGGGTGTCTTGGTACGCGCCGCCTGATACGGTACACCAGATCTGCAACTAGTTTCCTTAGAATGACTGCCTTCCATAGAAGGTGCAGAAGAGATCCGGATAGCCCGTTCCTTTATGCGGGCATCCCGCAACGATCATCCCCACCCACAGGAGGTCCCCATGTCTGAACTTACCAAGCGCGCGCTGGAGCAGTCGCTCAAGAATCTGCTGCTGCAGAAGCCGCTCAACAAGATCACCATCAGCGACATCGCCGACGACTGCGGCATCAACCGCATGACGTTTTACTACCACTTCAAGGACATCTATGACCTGGTCGAGTGGTCATGCCAGGAGGATGCGGCCAAGGCCCTGGCCGGGAAGAAGACCTACGAGACCTGGCAGCAGGGCTTTGCGCAGATCTTTGAGGCTGTGCTGGCCAACAAGCCCTTCATCATGAACGTCTACCACTCCGTCAGCCGCGAGCAGGTGGAAAATTACCTCTACCAGCTCACCTATGACCTGCTCGAGGGCGTGGTAGAGGAGCAGGCGGCCGGCATGTCCGTCCGCCCGGAGGACAAGGCGTTCATCGCCAACGTCTATAAATACGCCTTCGTCGGCCTCATGCTCGACTGGATCAAGCACGACATGAAGGGCGAGCCGAAGCAGATCATCGACCGGCTCGACCGCGTCATCCACGGCAGCATCGCCGCCGCGCTCGGCCGCTTTCGCCTCGACGCCCCATCAGATCCGCCCGTTTGATAAAAAACTATACAATTTCCCGCCCGGTGATAAGAACTTTATCACCGGGCATTTTCTGCTTATGGCATATTTTCCGAACCTGTCGTATGCTCATACCATCGAAAGGGAAACATAAAACATCGTTTCCAGACTTTTTATGGAGGTATGAATCATGTATTATTCGAGCGGTAACTATGAAGCATTTGCAAGACCCAAAAAGCCCGAGGGCGTGGACAATAAATCGGCCTATATCGTCGGCAGCGGCCTGGCTGCGCTGACCGCGGCCTGCTATCTGGTCCGCGACGGCCAGATGAAGGGTGACCGGGTGCACATCCTTGAGAAGGACGCCATCCCCGGCGGCGCCTGCGACGGCTATAAATTCGAAAACGTCGGCTATGTCATGCGCGGCGGCCGCGAGATGGACAACCACTTCGAGGTCATGTGGGACCTGTTCCACTCCATCCCCTCCATCGAGACCGAGGGCGTGAGCGTCCTCGACGAGTATTACTGGCTCAACAAGGAGGACCCGAACTACTCCCTCTGCCGCGCCACCGAAAACCGCGGCCAAGACGCCCACACCGACGGCAAGTTCGACATCTCCGACAAGGGCGCGATGGAGATCATGAAGCTCTTCTTCACCCCGAACGAGGACCTGCAGGACAAGCGCATCACCGACTTCTTCGATGATGAAGTCTTCAACTCCAACTTCTGGCTCTACTGGCGCACGATGTTCGCCTTTGAAAACTGGCACAGTGCGCTCGAGATGAAGCTCTATATCCAGCGCTTCATCCACCACATCGGCGGTCTGCCCGACTTCAAGGCCCTGCGCTTCACGAAGTACAACCAGTATGAGTCCATGATCCTCCCGATGATCAAGTATCTCGAGAGCTTTGGCGTCCAGTTCCACTACGGCGTGCAGGTCGTGAACGTGGAATTCGACTGCTCCGACCCGGCCCACAAGCTCGCCAAGCGCATCGACATCCTCCGCGACGGCAAGGAAGACGCCATCGACCTCACCGAGAACGACCTCGTCTTCATCACCAACGGCGGCTGCGTCGAAAATTCCTCCCGCGGCAGCCAGAACGAGCCCGCCCCCTACAACACCGAGATCAAACCTGGCGGCGGCTGGGACATGTGGCGCAAGATCGCCGCGCAGGATCCGTCCTTCGGCCATCCCGACAAGTTCTGCTATGACCCCGAGCAGACCAACTGGATGAGCGCCACCGTCGAGACCCTCGACCAGAAGATCATCCCCTATATCAAGAACATCTGCAAGCGCGA
>ERZ808240.1885-NODE-1885-length-24561-cov-34.884600_pt1 | contig 24561 bp, 21 predicted proteins | sample MGYA00521084_ERZ808240 | MGnify/ENA primary metagenome ERZ808240 (study PRJEB31516, sample SAMN03275571) | gut metagenome | biome: mammalia-associated habitat; material: feces | host: Papio cynocephalus | place: Kenya | collected 2012-08-06 ... | reverse complement strand
CGCTTATAAAATGCAGTAATTTTTCAGACCGGTCATTTATCATGATGACCGGTCTTTTTTATATTGACATCTTTTTTTTAATATGATATGATTTTTTTAGAAAAATAAAAAAATCCCCCTGCGTAACCTGTTGCTTGCAACCCTGCGTAATGCTGTATAGTAGGGTTAAAGGAGGTTAATGCTATGTCAAAATATACAACAGGAGAAATTGCAAAGCTTTGCGGTATTACAGTCCGTACAGTTCAGTACTATGATAAAAGAGGTATTCTTGTACCGGCTGAACTCACTGAGGGCGGCAGGAGGCTTTACTCTGATGAGGATTTTCAGAAGCTTAAAATTATCTGCTTTTTAAGAAGCCTTGACTTTTCCATTGATAATATTTCCGTTCTTTTTAATGAGGAAAATCCTGATAAGGTTATTTCACTCCTCATCGAACAACAGGAAGAAGCTCTGAATCAGGAACTGAAAAAATGTCAGGAAAAATTATCGTCACTTTCAGAACTGAAAACACAGCTTAAAAAATTTGATGTATTCTCTGTTAATTCAATAGGTGACATAGTGCATATTATGGAAAACAAGAAAAAATTAAGACGGCTTTATGGAATTATGATTACTGTCGGGATTCTGATGGATATTGCAGAAATCGTATCCTTTATAACAGGAATAGTATACGGCATATGGCTGCCGTTTATTATCAGCTGTGCAGCAATCCTGATTTTTGGAGTACTGATTTCAAAATGCTATTATGAAAAAGTTGCCTATATCTGTCCGGAATGTCACAGAATTTTCAGAAGCAGCTTTAAGGAAATGTTCTTTGCGGCTCATACTCCAAGTACACGCCGCCTTACCTGTCCTCACTGCCATAAAAAAAGTTTCTGCGTTGAAACTTACAATGAGGGGGTAAAATCAGATGATTAAGAAATTTAAAAATCCGATTGTTTTTTCCCTTGTATTGCTGCCGGTTTCCTTAGTCGGCGGATTTTTTACAAGCCTTTATCTTGCTGAAAGCTATGATGCTCAGTCAATTCAGAAAATTCTCTCATCGGCAGGACTTGCTGATATAAGCGTCCTGCATATCATTACAGCTGTACAGACGGCTTTTCAGGTGTTTATTATGAGCTTTTCCGGATATATCCTTGCTGAAAAACTCGGACTCATGAAAAAATTTTCCTTTAAAAAAGATGGTCTTATAAGCACTCTTTTACTTACAGCTGTTGCAGCTATTGTTTTTATAGTTCTTGAATACGGTTGTTTCTGCCGCCTTATTCCTGAAGCTGCTGCAATTTATGATGAAAAACCGACTATAGCATATATGATATCCTGTCTTACATACGGCGGCGTTATTGAAGAAATTATGATGAGGCTTTTTCTGCTGTCGCTGATTGCTTTTATCATATGGAAGCTTTTTTTCAGAAACAGTGATACTGTACCCGAAAAGGTTCTTGTTGCTGCAAATATTACAGCTGCACTTTTGTTTGCACTCGGTCATCTTCCGTCAACATTAATGCTTTTCGGGGAGGTAACTCCGCTTATTCTGATACGCTGTATAGTTCTTAACAGCATGGCAGGTCTTGTATGCGGACATCTTTATATAAATCATGGCATTCAGTATGCTATGCTGTCGCATATGGGATTTCATATTATCTGGAAACTGGTGTGGATTCTGTTTATATGATACTGTTCGCTGCCGGATTTCCTGATATCAAATAAAAATGAGGTGTAAAAATTGTTGATTAAAAAAGCATTGTTTATCATTCCGGCAGCTTTATTGCTGTCATTTCCGGTATCGGCTGAAATAACTCCCAATCCGGTTATAAGCCGTGACTGTCCTGCATATTCAAATACAGGTCAGAGTACTGCATATGCGGCAAATGATTCTGTATATTATTCATTCTGGTTCGGAAATTCTCCTGCATATCTTGCATATGACCTTTCAGCCGTTCCTGAAAATCAGCGTGAAAAAATAATTGCTGTATGGTATAATACTACATCAGCATATGATTATACAGTTCTTCCATATACAAGCTCGAGTTCAATGCCTTCTGACTATACAATAGAGGTAAATGCGGCTGAGGGCGGTGCTTATCCTGAAGATAACTGGGTTGTCGCTGATACAGTAAAAGATAATACATATCATTCAAGACAGCATATTGTTGATATGAAGGGCTATAACTGGATAAGAATAAATATAACTGCCGCTGACGGAAAATCTGATGGAAATATAAGCTTGAATTTTGATATACACAATATCTCCGACAGCTGTGAGGACAGCTGGATATTCTATGGCGATTCAATTACTGCCGGCGGTATGATGAACTGCTATGGAACAGGATTTGCAGAGCTTATAAACCAGATTGACAGCAATTACTTTCCCGCTCAGGAAAACGGCGGAATAGGCGGCATTTTCAGCACTGACGGTGCGGCTAATATTGATAAATGGCTTGAGGCTTTTCCCGGAAAATATGTAAGTATTGCATATGGTACAAATGACTGCTGGGGAAATCAGACCGGCGCTGAAAAATATTATCAGAATACTGCATATATGGTTGAAGCAGTGCTGAAAAGCGGTAAAATTCCGATAGTCCCGAAAATTCCATATTCAACTGAATCAGGGGTAAATACATATCTTTCAGATTACAATGCAATGATTGATAAAATCTATCAGGATTATCCGCAGGTAATAAAAGGTCCTGATTTTGAGGAGTTTTTCCGTGAAAATACTGACCTTTTAAGTGCTGACGGAGTTCACCCGAATGAAAACGGTTATGCTGAAATGCGTAAATTATGGGCTGAAACCATGTATGAAAGAGTCTATAAACAGGATTCTGCTGACAAATCAGATATAAACGGTGACGGCACTGTTGATATTCTTGATATAACAGCTCTGAAACAGTATCTGCTCGGAAACCTTGAACTTGATATAAATATGGATATACATGATTTATCAAGACTTAAAAATACTATACTTGAAAACTGAAAAAAATCAGTCCTTTTATTAAGGGACTGATTTTTTATTTGCTGAATTGTTTATGTAGGGGCGACCATTGGTCGCCCGTCAGATTCACCGGAATTTCAGACGGGCGAACTTAAGGAAGCCCCTACAGAATAAACGAAAAATCACTTATTTTTAATCATAAAATTTTGCTATCGAATTTGCGTTTAAATATCTCTTGTTGTAAGCAGTTCAGTAGTGCTAAGCAACTGTGTTGTGCTTAAAAGCTCGGTGGTACTGAGATTTCTTGAAGGTCTTAATGTTTCATTATGCTGGAGTTCAACTCTTTCAACACGTCCTTCAACAATATCCTCCTGTTTGATTACTTTTGCAATTGTTCCGAAAAAACAACGTAAATCAAACAAAAACGACATTTTTTTGACATACTCGCTGTCAAACTGAACCTTTTCCCTTGTTGAGAGTGTATCTCTGCCGTTTATCTGAGCCCAGCCGGTAAGTCCCGGACGTATGGAGTTTGCATTATATTCATCTCTCATCTTTATAAGCTGATACTGATTCCAGAGTGCCGGACGAGGGCCTATTATTGACATATGTCCAAGAAGAATATTGAAAATCTGCGGAATTTCATCAAAGCTTGTTTTTCTTAAAAACTTTCCTACCTTTGTTATGTAGTCATCGGCATTTTCAAGCATTTCAGTCGGGATATTTACAGGAGTGTCCATTCTCATGGTTCTGAATTTGAGTATATAGAACGATTTCTTGTTGATTCCAACTCTCCTCTGCTTGAAGAATACAGGTCCCGGACTGTCGATTTTGATGGCAGCTGATATTGCTATTATCGGAATGAGCATTATCGGAATGCTTATTGCTGACAGCAATATATCGATGATTCTTTTTATATACCTGTTATACATATATAAAACCTCCCATTCAGAAAAATCAATGAATTTCAATTTTTTCTTTATATATATCTGCCATTTCAGCTACAGAATTTTCAATATCAAATTTTTCTGCTGTGCGTATGCATTCAGCACTCATTGCAGAACGCAAAGCATCATCATTACTTAAAGTACAGAGAGCCTTTGCAAATCCGTCCGAATCGTCTGCATTACAGACAAATGCATTTCTGCCGTTTACTGCATATTCTTCAGTACCTCTTGAATCAGATACCACAAGCGGCAGACCTGATGCCATTGCTTCTATACAGGCGTTTCCAAGACCTTCACGCTTTGATGTGAATATGAATACGTCTGACATATGGTACATTTCAGGCATATCACTGCGATAGCCTGCAAAGATTACTCTGTCTGATACTCCGAGAGTCTGTGCAAGCTGTATATAATGATTTTTAAGCTTCCCCTCACCGCATATGACATAGTATGAATTTTCAATATCCGCTTTTGCAAATGCAGTGATTGAAGCTGTATAGTTCTTGTTTTTATTGAGTTCAGCGGCTGAAAGAACTACAAATGCATTATCAGGGATACCAAATTCATGACGTTTTTCTGTTCTGTCATAATTGCAGTTCATGAATTTTTTTGTATCTACACCTGTTCCGTGTACTATAAAAACACTGCCGTTGCGGCAGAAATGTTTTTTTAAGGCAAGCTCATAATCATAATGATTTATTGTAATTACAGCATCTGCATAATCTGAAAGTATTTTTTCAATGGGATAGAATGCCCACATATAAAACGGAGCATTTTTATAAAAATGAAATCCATGAGCCGTATACAGAACTCTTGAACCGTTTTTTCTTGCATTTACGGCAGCAATTCTTGTAAGAACCCCTGCGGTCGGAGTATGACAGTGGATTATATCAAAATGGTTTGAATCTATTATCTTTTTAAGCTGTATGTATGCCTTTATATTTGAAAGTCTGAAAGGCGAACGGCTGAACGGAATATTATAATAAAAATCACAGTCAGGAATTATGCATTCATCAGGATTTTCATAATCATTGCAGGCACATACATGAGTTTCAAATCCGTTTTCTTTAAACCATTTAAGATACGGTTTATGGAATACATTTATATGAGCCTTTACTACAGTTGCCACGAACAAAACTTTTTTCGGCATAGATTTTATCCCAACTTTATTATTGATTAAAAGACAGATGCCTTTATAATTAGATATTATATCACATACAAAAATAATTGTAAATAGCATTTTTTTATTTATATTAAATCTCCACTAAACATACAGCATATATCCAAACTTAATTATATAAAAATGCTATAGCGAAAAATTTTTTTGAAAATTATGCAACCAAACGGCATTATGCAAGGTTAATATTACAGAAGCCCATGAAAAAAACAAGGAGGTAAATTTTATGAATATTAAAAAAATAACAGCGGCATTGTCCGCACTTGCAATTGTCATGACATCAGCTGCTTTCAGTACATCAGCAGAAACTGAACCTCTGCTTTACGGTGATGCAACCTGCGATTCAGAGGTCGATGTAAGAGATATTACAGCCGTAAATCAGCATATTGTAAAGCTTGTCACCCTTTCCGAACAGGGAATTAAAAACTGTGACCTTTTCGGCACGGGAGATGTTACTTTAAAAGACCTCGGTCAGATGAAAAAATATATGATAAATATGGTTGAAACACTTGAACCTCAGATATCAGAGGCAGAACTTTCAGCAGAAGTTATTACGCTGCCTCCGGAGGCACTCGAAGGTTCAGCACTTTATAAATCAGCTGATGAACTGCCTGATGAAATTTCAATGCCTGACGGATTTTTTGACGAAAATTATCTTTATGTTGAAAGAATTACTACAGTCAATGATGATAATATCAGTTTCACAACATCAGTCACAACAGAGGAGGACGGCAGTCTGACAGTTGATGTTGTTCAGAAGCTTACAAGCTTGCTGCATACCGATGAAGGTGTATTAAAATACTGTGTTGCAGTTACAATCCCTAAATCAATGTATACTGGTCAGGATATCAATGTGAATTTAAGCGAAACTGTTCAGAATCAGGAATGTTCAGCAGAAGTTATTACACTGCCTCTGGAGGCACTCGAAGATTCAGCACTTTATAAATCAGCTGATGAACTGCCTGATGAAATTTCAATGCCTGACGGATTCTTTGACGAAAATTATCTTTATGTTAAAAGAATTACTGTATGCGATGATGACTGCAATTTCTCAGCATCAGTCACAACAGGGGAGGACGGCAGTCTGAATGTCAATGTTATTCAGAAATTTTTAAGACCATTTCATGCAGAAGTCTGTGCGTTGAGTTACTGCGTTGCAGTTACAATCCCTGAATCAATGTATACCGGTCAGGATATCAATATAAGTATTACGGAAGAAAGCGGCGGAATACATGAGGCATTTGTGATAAAAGATGTTAATATGTTTTTGGATTTGTATAATAATCCGTCCTTGCTTGAACCTAAAATATTTACAAATTATGAAGATTTCAAAGAATATATTGACGAAATGTATATTTCAGTTTATACTACAGATGGAGAGTGTTATACTTCCTCTGCTCCTGAAGAACTCTATAAATATGATGAGGACTTCTTTAAGGATAATGCTTTGCTGATAAAAATGTCAGAACAGCCCATAAATGTAACCTCTATTAAATCAAGTACTATATCCATGAATACAGAGGGAAAATTCAAAGCATATGTAAATATGGAATTCAAATATAATGTTGATTCTGCACAATATCCGACGTTGTATTTTGTAGGAGCTGAAATTTCTGCGGAGGAATGCCGTAACGTTCTTACAGAGTTTGAAGTTGAGGAGCATATGCTCTTTGAAAATAATATATATTCAGATTTTGCAGCAATCGAATGCGGCTATACCGGTGAACATCTGAGTGAAGGCAAGGCTTATACATCAAAGGACAAACTCCCTGATATTGAAGGACTCGAAAAATATGATGATGAATTTTTTGAAAGCAATGTGCTTTATATCAGATATGAACCATTCAGCTCCGGAAGTATAACTCCTGTGCCGAAATCTGTTGAAATTAACCAGTACGGCAATTTTATACTCAATGTATACGATAAAACAGGCATTGAATCAACTGATGACATGAATGGATATTATCTTTGCTTCTCACTCCCTAAATACATATATTCCGGTCAGAGATTAGTTGATGTGGTTCATGACGATGCATTCTTTGATAATTCAGATGAAACCGATTCAGACGCTGAAATATCTGTAGACGTTATTCAGAATCCTGATTCACTCGATACAGACGATTTTGTAAATTTCCTTAATCCGGAGGGAATATATTCAACTGAAATAATAACCGATTCGGAAAGCTTTAAAAAGCATATTGTAAATTCATCAGAAGAACTTGAAAAATATAATGATGAATTTTTTGAAAATAATAATGCTGTAATCTTTAAATATAATTCATATGCTTATGTATATGATTTCAATAATATTAAAAAATTTGCTGACGGTTCATACAATGTATATTTTGACCAGATTTGTTATGACTGTATCGGATATGACCAGAACTGTGCTGTTATGACCGTTCCTAAATCAGTCAATGCAGATTCTATAAATATAATTTTTAATAATATACAGTAATGCCAGTTCTCATTGTAGGGGCGACCAATGGTCGCCCGCCGGTTTACAGTATACCATAACTACAATTCAGCAAACTGCGTTTGCTCAAACTTTTTTCAAAAAAAGTTTGACAAAAAACTAAAAAACGATTATAGGGCAGGGACTTCGTCCCCGCACCCCTGACCAGAGGCTCTGCCTCTGGACTCCGCCAGCTTTTTGAAAAAAGCTGGGCAAAAACTTTTAATCTCGCCATTACTTGAACATAACATTTTTCAATTGGGCGGATATTTTTGTAGGGGCGAACAGAAATAAAAATCCGGAGGTGCATTATGAACAGAAAACCATTGATTTCAGTTGTAATGGGAGTTTATAATATCGGAAACAAAACTATGCTCGAAAGAGCTGTCAACTCAATTCTCAGTCAGACCTATGACAACTTTGAATTCATTATCTGTGATGATGCTTCAACGGACGACACTTATAAATGGCTTTCAGAACTTAAAAAAAAAGATAAAAGAATCATTCTGCTCCGGAATGATAAAAATCATACTCTTGCAATTACTCTTAACAGATGTATATACCATTCAAAAGGTGAATATATAGCCCGTCAGGACGCTGATGATATCTCAGAACCTGAACGCTTTAAAAAACAGATTGAATTTCTCGAAAATAACAGCCATATTTCTTTCCTCGGCACTAACTGCTATCTCTATAACGAAAAACAAGGCAGGTTCAGCTGCCGCATTATGCCGCAGTATCCCGAGTGTGAGGATTTTATGTTCAATTCACCTTTTGTGCATGGCTCAATGGTTTTCAGGCGTGAATGCTTCAACTCATACAGCTATGAAGTTTCTGAAATGACAGGACGCTATGAGGACTATTCAATGTTTATGAAAATGTATGCGGACGGTCTGAGAGGTGCTAACTTACAGCAGAACCTTTATGGCTTCCATTACGATTCCGATGTGAGAAGCGTCAGCCTTATGCACAGGATTGCCGAGGCGGGTATAAGATATAAGGGATTTTCTGAAATGAATCTTATGCCACGGGCTGTCCCATATATTATAAAACCAGTTGTTCTGGGACTTATACCTAAAAAAACTCTTAATACAATCAAAAAGAAGCTTAATAAGGAATAGTCCCTTATATACTATTAATAATGGAGGATGATTAAATGAACGAAGGAGCAGAAAAAATTAAAAATATGATATGTGATGAAAAAATCAAGCTTGTAAGCTTCGATATTTTCGACACTCTCATTTTAAGACCGGTATTCCGCCCCACAGACCTTTTTGTTATCATGGATAACGATTTTCTTAAACTTATGCCTGAAAGTCAGGAGAATTTTACTATCATAAGAATGGCGGCTGAAAAATCTGCAAGACTCAGTTCCGAAAACGGCGAGGTTACTATTGATGATATCTATCAGGAAATGTCTGATAACTACAATATCGAAAAATCTGTTGCCGAAAAACTTAAAGAAACTGAAATCCAGCTCGAAATAAAAGGCTGCTATGCAAGAAAAACCGCTAAAATGCTTTTCGATGAAGCTATAAAATGCGGCAAAAAAGTAGTTATCACTTCTGATATGTACCTTACTGAAGATATAATTAAGAAAATTCTTGAGAAAAATGGCTATACAGGCTATGACAGACTCTTTGTTTCATGCGTTCTCAACAAGAACAAATGTACAGGAACTATGTATCACCATATTCTTGAAGAATATAAGATAGATGCGGCTGAAATGCTCCATATCGGTGACAACTATGTTTCAGATATCGAAAAACCACGTACTCTGGGCATTCAGTGCTGCTATATGCCGAGTCCGGCTGAACTTGTTAAAAATACTGTTCTCTCTACAAGTGACGAAAAACAGTATTTTGCCGCAAGATGCTATATCACGGCTGTGGCAAACAATTATTTTGATGACCCGTTCAAGAAGGATTTCAATGAGGACGTGCTTACAAAACGTCAGACTGATGACGGCCTTGCCGAAAAAATCAATGCTATCCTTCCTGTCGGAAGCAAAAAAAGAAAAATTGCCGAAAATATTGCTCATAAATTTTTCGGCAAATAATCTCCTTAAATAATGACAGAAAAAAGACCTTGAAAAAAAGGTCTTTTTTTCTTTGTTAATGTATAAAATTCGGATTAAACAATATGCAGATTGGTTTTGTAGGGGCGAACTGTGTTCGCACGTTGTGGTATGCTGTAAACCGAGCGGGCGACCAATGGTCGCCCCTACAAAATGTAAGGAAAATCCCATATTTTCAATAATAAATTTTGTTGTCGAATCAGCGTTGATATCGGTTTTTCATGAAATTCCACATTATTCCCCGAGTGCGGCATTTTGTATAATAAAATAATATCTTAAAAAACATTTTAACCACATATATTTATTAAATATCATTAATTATTGGCAAAATTTCTAAATAGTCAGAGTTCTATTTATATAATTCATACAATTGCAATTTTAAAGCGGTAATGATATAATATTATAAGAGTAGTGTGTGAAAAAATTTGCTCTTATTCTTATACTACAAAATTCGGAGGTGGTCTAATGAAATTTTCCTACAAGGCTAAAGATGCTCAGGGCAACGTTCGCAACGGTTCAATAATCGCAGAAAATGAAAAAGATTTTAACGAAAAAATCCGCGAAAAAGGTCTGAAGCTTGTTAGCGTTAAGGAAGTTGATTCGACAGAATCGAAAAAACTGCACAAATTTAATACCAAGGAACTCGCTTTTAACTGCAGACAGATGAGTGCTATGATGTCAGCCGGTCTTACTCTCGTTAAAACACTTGATATTCTGTGCAAGGAACAGACATCAGATGCCGCCAAAAATATCTGGCGTGATATCTATGAAGATGTTCAGAAAGGTGAATCATTTTCAGAGGCTCTTGAACAGCAGAAAGGCTGTTTCCCGCAGTTCCTCATAAGTATGGTGTCTGCCGGCGAATCAAGCGGCTCTCTCGACGTAATTATGCAGAGAATGTCCGACCATTACGCCAAAGAAAACAGAATGAACAATAAAATCAAAGGGGCTATGATTTATCCTATTGTTCTTCTCGTTCTTTGTATCGCAATCGTTATCGGTATGTTCACTTTCATAATGCCTATGTTCAGAGATATGTTCACTGACCCTGATGCTATGCCGGCAATGACTAAGTTCATGTTCTCTGTCAGCGACTTCATCAAGGAAAGATGGTACGTCCTTATTGCAATCGTTGCAATACTCGTTTTCGGCTTTATTTATGCTATGAAGCTCCCTTCATTCAGATATAAAGTTGACAGATTCATTATAAAAGGCCCTGGTTTCGGCCCTCTTGTAATGCAGATTTATACTGGCCGTTTCGCCAGAACTTTATCATCACTTTATTCAAGCGGTATCCCAATGGTTGAATGTCTTCAGAGGTCTTCCGCTATCCTCGGAAACAGCTTCATTGACGACAAGTTTGAAACTGTCGTTTCAGAAGTAAAACAGGGTGAGCCTCTTTCTGCCGCTATCCAGAGAACAGAAATTTTTGACTCAATGTTCTGCTCTATCATCTATGTCGGCGAAGAATCCGGTGCTCTTGACGATATCCTCGAAAAAACTTCTGACTACTATGAAGAAGAATCAGATTCAGCTATTCAGCGTCTTATCGGTATCATGGAACCTTTGATGATTATTATCATGGGTATTATGGTAGGATGTATCGTTGCTGCTGTTCTCCCTGCACTGTATGCTTCAATGGACGGTATCGAATAATTAAAAGAGAGGTGGATATTTAAATGTTATCTTTTGATATTACAGATAAAAATGTCAGAATTATTAAAGGCACTGAAAGTAACGGAACTATTAAAATCTCCAAAGCTGCCAATATTAAAATCGACAAGGAATTTATTATAAACGGAAGCGTTAAAAATGTTCAGGAGCTCGGTCTTCTTATCCAGAAAACTCTCCTCATGAACAAAATGAACGAAAAAGAAGCTGTTCTCAGCATTTCTTCAAACTACACAATCTTTAAGGAACTTACCGTTCCTAAGGTAAAAGACAGCGATTTCCCGAAACAGGTAAAACTCGAAATGCAGAACGCTGTCGGTATCGATGACTCCTATGCTGTTTCCTATATCATCGTCGGAAGTGCAAAGGACGAAAACGGAAACGAAATCAAAGAAGGCAATGCCTCTGTTGTTACTGTTCTCGCTACTGCCTGTCCGCAGGAACTTATCGACTCATACAAGGAAGTATTCAACTTCCTCGATGTTCAGCTCAAATCTGTTATGATTGGCTGTAACTGTATTACAAAACTTCTCCTTTCTGACCCTAAAGTCAAGGAAAAAATGCCGCTCCTCGCTGTTCAGGTAGATGAAAACTTCATCAACCTCAACATCTATGAGGATAACAAGCTCACTTTCTCAAGATTCGCTTCAATCGACCCTGCCGATTACAATAATTCAAAGGATTACGTTTTTGAAGCTGTAAACGAAAATGTTTTCAGAATGCTCCAGTTCCAGAAAACAAGAAATCCTAACAACATTATCGACAATATCATCTTCTATGGCGATACAAAAAATTATGACAAGCTCGTTGCTGCTTTCGATGATATGGAAACTTCTATCATCAAAGTTCCTCCGCATATCAAAGGTTATGAAAACCTCGAATTTTCTGAATATGCAAACGCTATCGGTGCTCTTTTCAAGAGAAACAAGGATACTGAAAAAGTTAACCTCCTCGAATCAGGCGGTACTGCTTCAATAATCAATGACAAAATTAAATCAGACAGCTCTTTCAAGGTTATAATGATTGGTGCTCTTGCCGCTTCAGTCGTTATCATGGGCGGTATTACTGCTGTTCTCGGTATAGTAAATGCCGGTATCAAGAGCGATATCAAGGAACAGGTTGACTATATCAATGCTCAGTCAACTATTGATGACCTCGATAAATATGATGACAGAAATGTCAAGCTCGAAAATGTACGCAACTATAAAAATATGGCTTATCAGGCTGACAATGCCTATAAATCAAAGCCGGTGCTCAATCAGGAAGTAATCGACAAAATTGATGAAATCCTTGAACAGACTAATCAGGAACTCAACTGCCTTGCATTTATCGATAATATTGAATATTCTGACGGCGATTTCGCTATGGTTATCGCTGATGACCATGCAGATAATATTAACGAAATGGACGGAGTTCCGAAACTGCCGGCTCTCTTTGCTCAGAAACTCGATGAAAGCGGCTCTTTCGCAGGTCTTCTCTATGAGGGCTACAAGGTTTCCAATCAAAGCACCGAAATTCAGGGCGAACCTACTACTCAGACAGATGAAGAAGGAAATCCTGTTACTGTTGAAGGTCAGAAGGTCGAAATTACCGGTCAGCGTGTCGAATTCCAGATAGACCTTTACCTCAATGGCGGAGATGCTGAACTCGATGACCCGGCTGATATGTCCGCTGATGCTTCAGATGAAAACGGAGAGGAAGGTAACGAATAATGAAACTTAGCTACAGAGATAAAGTTCTTGCACTGGTATTTTCAGTGATTGTAATAATCGTACTGTTTATTTTTCTTGGTATCAGACCTACTGTAAACAAGATTTCTGCAAATAAAAGTACTCTCGCTTCAAAAACTGCTGAAGCCGATGAAATGAGAGATAAAATCGCTCAGATTCCTGATATTGAAGCCAAAATCATGGCTGCCTACAACGAAGGTGCTGATATGGCTGACAATTTCTTCGTTATTTCTGAAAGCGATATCGAAACCCTCGATACATATAAAATTGACCAGTTCCTTCAGCCTCTGCTTGATGAAAATAATATAAAAATCAATACAGACGTTTCTCTTGGAACTGCAGAAGCTACAACTATGGAATATTATTACTATACTCCTAACGTTGTTACTTATCCTATACTCGAAGCCGCAGACCTTAACGGCACTCTTGCTGATGATATCTACAAGAGAATTGAAACTTCTGCTGTTTTCTCTGAAAAAGAAGTTCAGGAAGTTCAGGGTATGAGCGTTGACTACTCTATCATAGCCAAAAAAGCTGACCTCCTCAATTTCCTTAACGCTATTCAGGATATCAACAAATCTGTACTGCTCACTAATATTAAAATCGATGACTATACTTTCAATGAATATGAAAACGTTCCTGATGAGGAGAAAACTTCTACCTGTACTTTTACTATCAGCTTCTATGCTATGCAGAAGGTTTCAAAACCTAACCTTGACTGACGCTTTGAGATTGAAAGGCGGTAAATTATGAAAAACAGACAAAAGTTAAAAGGTTCTGTTCTCTTTACTGTTGTCGCTGTTATGATGGTCGTTCTCGTCTTCGTTATGTCCGCACTGACAATCGCCGGTGCGACTAACAGACGTGCCTACAGCGACTATGCAAAGGCTCAGACTCAGTATACTGCTCGTTCAGCTATTGAGGCTACAGTTGAATACCTCAATGAAAATGAAGATTTTCAGCATATGGTTGAGGGAATGGCTAAATATGCAACTCAGGATGTTGAGGTGAATTTCCCTTCAGATGCACAAGGCTTAGGTTCAGTTGATGTGCAGATTAAATGTGAAGGAAAAAATACAGAAACAGGAGAAGATATTGTTACTATTACAGCTACATCAAAAATGCTCGATGATGAAACATCAGTTGTAGCATATATAAGCAAAAAATCTCCTGTAATCAACAGCGGAAGCTTTAACAGAGCTATGACTTCAATGGGCGGAGCTTCTATAGGCAACCATACTTCAATATTCGGCGGTACATCTGTAAATGTACTTCCAAGAGTCGAAAATTATGATAATCTTGATTCACTTCCGGGAGGATTAACACAAATTCAGAATGAAGGTGCTCTTGAAGGAGAAACATTTTCAAACGGTAATCTTTATATAGCTAATAATTCAGAATTTATTTTTGATAAACCACAGGATTCACTTATTGTATATGGTTACTACTGGGAACAAAATGGTGCTAAATTTACATCAAATGTAGAACCTTCAGAAGTGACAGATCCTCTTCAGCTTCCTTACATTTTTGTATCAGAAACTTTATTCTTCAATGGTACAAATAATGTTGCAACAGTAGGTGACTTCAATTCTGATGATGAACAGTATAATCTTATAAATATATTTTGTAAAAATATTAATGTATCAGTTTCAGAAAAGCAGATAAATGGCAATATATATGCTTTTGGAACTGACTCAGGTTACAGCAATGGTAAGGACGATTCTTACTATACTACAATAGATGAAGTAATTGGGGATGATATAGATGTTATTGAAGAAGGCAAACAATTTATAAGTACATTTTCAGGTCAGAAAACAAGACTCCTTGGCTGGGCAAATAAAGTCATTAACGGTTCTGATGGCGAAGCTTACTGCGGAGGCAGTATCTATACTAACGGAAGTGCTGCATTCAGACCACAAAATGATCCAATTTCAGTACAGAAAAATATTTATGTAAATCAGGGTATGTATGTTGCTGAAAGAGGAGTTGTAGTTGGCACTAATGATGGTTTCACTGCAAAAGATGGTATTGTTTATGTAGGCGGTGAACTTATTGTTAAAAGTGAAAATGCTGTTCAGGCAAATGAACTTTATGTAAACAATATTGACAACATAGTTTTCAGAAATGAAAATTCCAGCTTCAATCTCTGGACAGGTACAGAATATAAAAATTATAATCAGGCAAATAAAGCTGAACTGTCTGCTAATCCAAATTTCCATATAATTGATGAATCAAATAAATGGAAGTATCCGGAAAAATGTACATATGAAAAACTTCTTTCAGATGGCGGCGGATTTGTAACTACCAAGAAAAAAGCAGCTTCAAATTACTATGGTGAACTTGCAGACGGTTCAGGAAACAACGGATTTTATTCAATGCAGACGGCACCATCTTCAACAGGAAACATCATTTACGCTGTTGTGAATAATGCTGTCAGAACATACACTAAAGTAGCAAGCGGCGGAAAAAGCAATTTCAATCCTGATACTGGAAGTTTTAGTGATGTATGGGATGGTTCAGGCGAATATTATTATGACTCTTCACAGGATAAGCCTGTTTCAGAGATACTTGAAATTTCAAGTAACTGTACTCTTGCGGGCTCTTTCCCGAAGGTCAATATTGTTGTAACTCCTCCTTCAACTCTTGCAACCCTTTCTATAAACTGCGTAAACTTTACACTTGGAGAAAATGCAAATCTTGTTGTTAACGATGAACGAGATTCTGAAGGTGTTCCGTTGTCAACAGTTAAGCTCTTTACAAATACTTATATTAAGCTTTTTAACAAAAGCAAAATTTTAACCAGAAGTTATAAAGATATGCTCGACAGCGGAACTTTGCTCGATATTACTCAGAACCCTACAAAGGGCAATCTTGATGAAATGAAGTATATTCCTAATATCTATGTTTATTGTGATGGCGAAGGTACATTAGGTGTAGATTATTGGAATGGAAGTGCTATGGAACATAAAATTTGTTCTATGGAAATTGGCAACAATTCCATGGTTATAGGTTATATTTATTCACCAGAGGGTCCAATACATAATAACACAACATATAACCTTTCAAGCAATGGTATAAAATATCAGGGTTCAGATGTAAAATCAGATTATACTCAGACTATGAATATTGGTGCTGTAGTTTGTAAAGATATTTATGCTCAGAATAATGCCTCAATATTCTATGTTAATCCTAATGCTGCTGGTGCAGATGATGATGATGGGGGAAGCGGCGGTTCATACAGAATTCTTTACTATAATAACGGCTGATAACAGAAAGGAAGTGCATAAATATGAAAAAGGCAAAAAAGCTTAAAGGTATGACTCTTGTTGAGTGTATAACTGCACTTGCTGTTCTTACAGTATTTACGGCTGCTATTGCTACAGCTGCAACATCTTTGGGAAAAATGAAAATTACTTCAAATAATGTTATAAAACAAACCTCATTTCAGGCTCCGAAAGCTGATAACAGAGATATTGTTAATTCTGAACTTAAAGCTGAAAACGAAGAAATTGTAGTAACAGTAAGCGGAATAGGCTCAAGAACATTTTATTCAAACAGATATTCAGTGAAGGTTGATGATAATCCTGATGAAGTTGAATCACAGCAGAGAGGTCTTTATGATGGTTCACAGCGCAGATTTCAGTTTTATGACCAAATCAGAAAAAATCCAAGTTAGCTGATTGGGAGGGATTTAATTGAAAAATAAAACTAAGCTTAAAGGTTTTACTTTGGTTGAATTAATAGTTGTTGTTGCAATTTTTGGACTTATAATGACAGCTGCTCTTTCAATTCTTCAGCCAATTGGCGATTTGTTTGTAAGTACAAGCAAATATGAAACAGCACGTTCAAGTTCAGATAATGTTCGACTGTATATCGAGGAAAATTTGAAATATGCTGATAAGTTTAAAACAGTTATTGGTACTGATTCATACCCTAACGATGAAGTTGAAAGCTTTATAAACTATTTTGGTAAAACAGTAGGCCCTGGAACAGATGCTCCGATTTATGTTATGGAAATTAAAAATGATATAACAGATGTCAGTGGTCATCAGGAGGGAAAACTTAATGTTATTGATTCTGCAACAGGACAGATTGTTATGTATAAAGACGGAGTAAAACAAAATGATTTTGCTGTCAACTATAATATGTACAGCGATTATGGCTTTAAAATAAGTCTTGCTCCAACATTCAGCGAAATAAGCCTTTCAGCAGACCTTGACATTTATCATGTCAATAAAAAGAATACAGTATGGACAGGTTCAAGTTTTACAATGCCTTACGATAAAGATGAATCAGGAAATAATGAAAAATATTATTCAACCACAGTGTCTTTTTCTATGATGAATATTCATGACACAGACAAAATTACATTTTATCACGAAATAGGCACTGGCAGATTAATTTCAAAATCAGAAATTCAGCCTGATTGGGTACTTGGTGTTAACTATAATGCAAATGATGATGAAAAAGAAAGATTTATAGATACAGTTAATTTAGGTGGCGATTCTGAAAATATATACTTTATCTACACTCTTCCAAAGCATGTAAATCAGTATTCATTAAGCTAACTGCAAAATTAAAAAAAGCAGTCGGAACGATTGCTCCGACTGCTTTTTAAATTGTTTCCTGCTGGAACAAAGTGAGATACCACTGTATTATCTGACTGCCCCAGAGAGTTCCGAGTACAATTCCTATTGCAAGATATGGGCCAAATGCGAATTTTGATTCGCCGCTGCGGTGCTTGTTTATGATACCGAATACTGCGGCAATTATAATTCCGAAAAATGCTGAAACGGCAATTCTTGATGGCCCTATGACAATTCCTGCGGCTGCCATGAGAAATGTATCGCCAAGCTCGATTCCACGGATTTTTTCACCGGTTCTTTTTTTAATTACTGCTCCTGAAATTTCACCAATTATAAAGAATGGAACGCTTATGCATAATCCGCCGATAATTCTCTGGACTATAGTAAGGTCATCTGTAAAGATTGCGGACGGTATAGCAAGAAATGCGATTAATCCAAGGATTCTTACGTCCATTTCAAGTGTATCCCAGTCCATAAAGCCTATTACTATAAGCAATGAGAAAAGAAAAAGTGTAATAACTGCTCTCGGAGTCGTATCCATTACTGCAAATACTATTACATAAAGGATTCCGTTAAGACTTTCTACTATCGGGTATCTCGGTGAAATCTTTTCCCCGCAGTTACGGCATCTGCCTCTTAAAAAAAGCCAGCTGAAAACAGGTATAAGGTCATATGCCTTGATTTTTGCACCGCAGGTCATGCAGTGCGATGAACGCTTTATAAGCGATTCATTGTTCGGAAGCCTTAAAATTACAACATTAAGAAAACTTCCGATACAGATACCATAAAGAAATATGATAGTGTAAAAAATTAAATAAAATCTGACATCCATATACTCCATACTAAGCAACATTGATTATTCCTCCAAGTATTTAATTTGTTATACTGTTATTTTAACATAATTTGATTGTAAATACAAGATTGAACGGAGGTCGTTTATGAGAAATATAAGAATAGGTGACTACCTTGTTGAACAGGGTCTCATCAATAATCAGCAGCTTGAAGAAGTTCTCGAAAAACAAAAGGAATCACAGGGTCAGAAAAGATTCGGTGAGGTTATCGTTGAACTCGGATTTTTAAGCGAAATAAGATTTGCTCAGGCTCTTGCAGGAAAACTTAAAGTTCCTTACGTTGACCTTGGAGCAATAGAGATAAACAATGATGCTGTGCTTAAAATTCCGGAAGCAATGGCTAAAAAACATACTGTAATCGCTATCGATATCGTGGGCAAAAAGCTTACTATCGCTACTGATGACCCGATAAACTTCAATATCCTTGAAGATATCAAGGTAATCACCGGTATGGACAGTACTCCTGTACTTGCCACAAAATCATCAATAAACAAGGCTATCGGTCGCTACTACTCAATGCAGAACGTTGATGACGTTCTTGATGACGTTACTTCACTCATGGGCTCAAGTGCTGAAGATGAAGAAGCAAAGGAAAGAGTTGAATCTGCTCCTATCGTAAAACTTGCAAATACTATCGTTGAAAACTCTTTCAGAGCAGAAGCTACCGATATTCATATTGAACCGTTCAAAACATATACAAGAATCCGTATCCGTGTAAACGGTGACCTTGTTGAACTTATGAACGTTTCAAATGTAGTGCATAATTCACTTGTAACTCGTCTTAAACTTATCAGCGGCATGAATATCGCTGAAAAGAGAGTCCCGCAGGACGGCCGTTTCTCCCACGTTGTTGACGGAACTACACTTGATGTCCGTGTATCTTCAATCCCGACCGTAAACGGCGAAAAAATAGTTATCCGTATCCTTTCAACCGGTCAGATTGCCCTCAGAAAAATTACTGACCTCGGTATGTCGGATTATAACTACAATATGTTTGAAAGTATGATTAAATGCCCTCACGGCGTTATCCTTGTTACAGGCCCTACCGGTTCAGGTAAATCTACTACTCTTTATGCTACCCTCGGCGAAATCGCAAAGCCTAATGTAAACGTTGTTACCGTTGAAGACCCGGTAGAAAAAAATATTGAAGGAATCAATCAGGTTCAGGTTAATACAAAAGCCGGCATGACTTTCGCTGCGGCTTTGCGTTCAATCCTCCGTCAGGACCCTGATATCGTTATGATTGGTGAAATGCGTGATACCGAAACTGCCGAAATCGGTATCAGAGCCGCTATTACAGGTCACCTTGTGCTTTCAACACTTCATACTAATGATGCTGCTTCAACTATCATGCGTCTTGTTGATATGGGAATCGCTCCTTACATGGTTTCAACTTCACTTATCGGCGTTATCGCTCAGCGACTTGTAAAAGTTCTCTGCCCTGCCTGCAAACAGCCGAGAATGGCTGAACCGGACGAGCTTGCCCTTATGAAAATAAATATGCCCGTTCAGATATATGACGCTGTAGGCTGCCGTGAATGCAATAATACAGGCTATAAAGGCCGTACTGCTATCCACGAAATAATCCATTGTACTGCCGGCATTTCAACACTTATCGCCAAGGGTGCTGGCAAGGAGGAAATCGAAAATGCCGCTAAACAGCATGGTACAAGACTCCTCAGAGATAACGTTTCTGAACTTGTACAGAAAGGCGTTACAACTATTGATGAACTCGTAAGAGTTACTTATACAGTTTAAACTAAAGGGAGGACTGTTTGAAAAATGGAAATGAAAATTAATATCGATAAAATTCTTGATGAGGTTCGTGTGCTTGGCTGCTCTGACCTTCATTTTACCGTTGATATCGCACCTGTTGTAAGACTTAACGGTGCTTTGAGAAAATTAAGTGCTTATCCGCTTATGGAAGAAGAAATGATTGTTGATATCGCTGAACAGATGGTTCCTGATGAACTTAAAAAAGATGTTTATGCCCATATCGATACCGACTTTTCCTATACAACTAAAAGAGGCTTCAGACACAGAGTCAATGTTTATCGTCAGAGAAACCATACTGCAATTGCTATACGTCTTCTCAGAAACGATATCCCGACTCTTGAGGACTTGCTCCTGCCGCCGATACTCGCAGACTTTTCTATGCGTCCAAGAGGTCTTGTTCTTGTAACAGGCCCTACCGGTTCTGGTAAATCAACTACTCTTGCAGGCATGATTGACTATGTAAATGTAAACAAATCCGCTCATATCATAACTGTTGAAGACCCTATAGAATATGTTCACGAACATAAAAGATGTATGATAAACCAGAGAGAAGTAGGCCCTGACGTTCCGGACTTCGCTTCCGCCCTCAGAGCCGCTCTCCGTGAAGACCCTGACGTTATACTCGTTGGAGAAATGCGTGACTTTGAAACAGTTTCTGCCGCTATAACCGCCGCTGAAACAGGTCACCTTGTATTCTCAACACTTCATACTACAAGTGCCGCTGATACAATCAACCGTATCATTGACGTTTATCCTCAGCATCAGCAGACCCAGATTAGAACTCAGCTTGCTAACGTTCTCGTTGGCGTTATCTCTCAGACTCTTCTCCCGAAAGCTGACGGTTCAGGACGTATTGCCGCTCTGGAGGTTCTTAATGTTACAGATGCCTGTGCTTCAATGATTCGTGACAATAAAGTTCATCTTATCCAGTCCGCTATCCAGACCGGTAAACAGTACGGCATGATTTGCCTTGACCAGGAACTTGCAAGACTCGCTAAAACAGGCGTTGTCCATGAAGCTGATGCTCTTGACAGATGCCATGACAAGGTCGAATTCTATAGATTCTTTAATGCTATGTAGGATTTTAATAAACGCCAATTTGATGGATTGTTTTTTGTAGGGGCGACCACCTATCGCCCGCCTGAAATTCCGGTGAATCTAACGGGCGAACACAGTTCGCCCCTACAGAATAAAAGGAAAATTTTATAACGATATTGTTAAAAATGGGACGGTATTTCTTATATGCCGTCCCTTTGTTGTGCAATATGACGAAGAAAAAGAGCGATTTTGTATACTATATCCAACTTTTATTAACGGATAATTGACATAATGCATATTTAATAATATTACTATGGTTAAAATGCATAAAATTTTTAACCTTTAATATGTATATCTGTTAAAACTGAAATATAAAATAAGGAATTATATGAGATTTAATATGACATTTAAAAATAGTCATAATAACTAAAATGAAACAAAGTTAAACGTTTTAAATTCAAGGTTGTACAAACTTGTTTTCAGAGTATTGACATCTATTTTCTTTGCTGATATAATAGGAACATAACAAAAAGTAATTATGACGTCAGATTACAAAAGCTTATCCCGCCGTACGGATATGGCGGAAAATCCGGAAACCAAAGGTGCAGAACCGGACGTTCCCAAAATAAATTTTATGCAGTTTAAAACAATTTCTGATTGAATGGATTTGTTTCATGAATATGTTTTCAGATTCTCTTTTCTGTCATTATTATGGACTGCAACACTTTTTAATTTTTACTCAATGAATATAGGGAGGAATTTCTTATGAAAAAAAGAATGAAGGGCTTTACCCTCGTAGAACTTATAGTTGTTATCGCTATCATCGGCGTTCTCGCTGCTATCCTCGTTCCATCAATGATGGGTTACGTTAAGGGCTCAAGACTTAAAACTGCTAACTCAAATGCTAAGCTCGTTTACACAACAGTTGCTTCTGTTTGTGCAGACCAGGAAACTCAGGGCAAAGTAGTTGGTGGTAGTGCTAAAATTAATTGTTCAACAGGTGCAGCAGCAGAGGAAGGTAACAATGTTGTTTCAGCTTGCGGTGAAGCAATTAAATCAGCTCTTTCAGATAATGGTAGTGCAGCAGGAATTGCTTTTGTACAGGTAGAAAAGAATTCTGTTAAGGGTACTCAGTGGGTTAAGACAGCTCAAGATGAAATGATTGGTCAGTACCCAGACCCTGCTTCAGAATACAAGAGCGGTAGTCTTTACAGAGATGATAAAGAAGTAAAAATTACCTTTGGAACATTGAATCTTGTAGGAGAAACAAAGTAATCTTATTTTTAGAAAAATTATCAATTACATAAAAAACTCTCTGATTCTTTCAGAGAGTTTTTTTTATTGCTGTTTTTTGTTGTAGGGGCGACCATCGGTCGCCCGTTGGATTAACCATGAATTTAATCAGACAACCAACAATTTACCATGCAGAAAACACATATCGAATTTATGGTTAAACCATAATTCAGGCGGGCGACCAATGGTCGCCCCTACAAAACCAATCTGCATATCATTTTAATCCGAATTTCAAATGAACGAATTACAGAAAACAATCCCTCGAATTTGCGTTAATCTAAAATTATAATGACATTGTAGGGGCGACCATCGGTCGCCCGTTGGATTAACCGTGAATTTAATCAGACAACCAACAATTTACCATGCAGAAAACACATATCGAATTTATGGTTAAACCATAATTCAGGCGGGCGACCAATGGTCGCCCTTACAAAATACGAAGAAATTTTCTTGGTTTCAATAATAAAATTTAAATACATGATTTGACATTGTGATTTTTTGTTGTATAATTATAATAGAAAACAACAAATAAATATATTGGAGAATATTATGAATTTAAAAACAAGAAAGAAAAATCGGCTGGTGAATTTCGATTACAGCCGCAATGGGGCCTATTTTATAACAATATGTACAAAAAACAGAGTTGAATACCTTTCAATAATCGAGAATCATTCATTTGTAAAATTAACAAATTATGGAATTGTAGTTGAAGAAACAATACAAAATACAGGGAGATTTTATAATTCCGTTTATATTGATAAATATGTTATAATGCCGAATCATATCCATATGATAATAAGAATTGAAAATGATATTAACGAGCGACCGATGGTCGCCCCTACAATTTCAAATATCATAAATCAAATGAAAGGATATATTTCAAAAAAAATAGGTTTTTCTATATGGCAAAAATCATTTCATGACCACATTATAAGAAATGAAAAAGAATATGCTGCCTTATGGAATTATATAGAATATAATCCTTGCACATGGGAAAACGATTGTCTGTATGTTAAAACAAATTCAACAACCTATTTGTAGGGGCGACCATCGGTCGCCCGTTTGGGTATACCAAAATTTTAAACCGACAACCAACGTTTTTCCATAAAAAAACAAATATCAAATTTATGGTTAAACCATAATTCAGGCGGGCGAACACAGTTCGCCCCTACAGAAATAATTCACCAAATTTGCGTTAATCTAAAATTATGATGACATTGTAGGGGCGACCATCGGTCGCCCGTTGGATTAACCGTGAATTTAATCAGACAACCAAGATTTTTCATATAGAAAACAAATATCAAAATTATGGTTAAACCGTAATTCAGGCGGGCGACCAATGGTCGCCCCTACAGAAATAATTCACCGAGTTTAATTACAAAATAATATAATATAAACATTCAAGGGAATTCATTTCATTGACTTATAAAATTGTCTGATATATTATAAATACAGAAAATTTTTATAAGGAGATTATTTGAAATGTACAGGAAATTAAAAGGCTTTACTCTCGTAGAACTTATAGTTGTTATCGCTATCATCGGAGTTCTTGCCGCTATCCTCGTTCCATCAATGATGGGTTACGTTAAATCTTCAAGACTTAAAACTGCTAACTCAAATGCCAAGCTCGTTTATACTACTGTTTCTTCAATATGCTCCGAACAGGAAACTATGGGCAGTAATATCAGCGGCAGTGCAAAAATAGACTGCTCAACCGGTGCAGAGGCGGCTGACAATAACATTGTGTCCGTATGCGGAACTGCAATAAAAAATGCTCTTTCTGATAACGGCAATGCGGCTGGCGAAGCTTATATAAAAGTTGACAATAATTCAGTCGAGGTTGTTCAGTGGCATAAAACTTCTGAAGATTCAATAGTTGGTCAATATCCAGACCCTTCTGATGATATTGAGAATCTTCCGAATTTCAGCGATTTTGAAGATAATTTTTCAGAATAAATGTTATACATAAAACTCTCTGATTTTTTCAGAGAGTTTTTTTATTTCTATTTAATAAATAATTCTGAA
>ERZ808240.1884-NODE-1884-length-24564-cov-6.159656_pt1 | contig 24564 bp, 17 predicted proteins | sample MGYA00521084_ERZ808240 | MGnify/ENA primary metagenome ERZ808240 (study PRJEB31516, sample SAMN03275571) | gut metagenome | biome: mammalia-associated habitat; material: feces | host: Papio cynocephalus | place: Kenya | collected 2012-08-06 ... | reverse complement strand
ATGGCATACGAGAATGATATTATCATGCGGCAGGTACGTGACATGACCCGCATGCTTGCAAAAATTTTATTTGGGAAAAACACCGCGACCTATGAATATAAGGAAGAGGATCGTCATACAGCAACGGACAGTTTATATGCCCGGCTGATTGCGCTGGTCGATGCAGGAAAAATCAATGAAGCGGAAAACCGCCTGTATGAAGAATTAGAAAGAGATGAAGAGGGCACATTTGAAGTAGCACTCGGATTTTACGACTATCTGAATGAACTTCCGGAGGAATTTCTCAAAGAGCACGATTATTCGAAGGAGGAAGTCAAAGAAGGCGCACAGAGTCTTGCGGACCGCAAGGGGCTGGGACTTCTTGGAGAAGGACTTGATTAGGAATAACTGTTCGAAAGAGAAATGATGAACCGTAGTAGATTAAGTGAAAAATATATATCTGCTCCATTCCTGTCGAAAACAGAAAAATAAAACAGAAAAAAGGATGCAAATATAGTACGGAAGCGGGCAAAAGAATTAGGAAATATGTTAGGCAGGAAGTTTATTTAGAGGGAGTGGTCAATATGCCTTTTTTGCAAGTAAATGTAGAGCAGGAAATTCAAAAGCAAAGAGAGAACGATCCGGAGTTTAAAAAAATATGGGATGAGTCCCGTGCAGAGTATAGATTGATTGGTGAAATGATTTCTTTACGTAAAAAGAAAAAAATTACACAAAAGGAATTAGCTATGCTGACAGGGAATAAACAACAGGTTATATCAAGGATTGAAAGGAAAGAAAGTATCCCGACAATTCGGGCATTTAGTCGTATCTTAGATGCTCTCGGGTATGAATTACAGATTGTAAAAAAGAAGTCAGTGTAATATATAATTTAAATTGGTGTCCAAATAGCATTTAACAGAAATGTTAGATGCTATTTTTTTACAAAAACACATCCGCCCGTCACATCCCGCCAGAAACCGGTAGTATACAGATAAGAAGGGAGGAATCATCATGGAAGATACTGCAATCATCCGCTTATTTCAGGAGCGGTCACAGCAGGCAATTGCCGAATTGTCGCAGAAATACGGAAAACTCTGTCAGAGCCTGTCCCGCCGGATCTTAAATAACGAAGAGGATGCAAAAGAATGTGTTAATGATACGTGGCTTGGTGTGTGGAACAGCATCCCACCGCAGACCCCGAATCCGCTGGTCTCCTATGTCTGCAGGATTACCCGCAATCTGTCCGTCAAAAGGCTGCGGTATAACATGGCGGCAAAGCGCAACAGCTATTACGATGTATCGCTTGCGGAACTGGAAGAATGTATTCCGGCAGCGCAGGAGCAGGAGCCGTGGGAAGAACAGGAAGTGACGAAAGTTCTGGAACGCTTTTTACGGGAACTGGATACCGGCAGCCGCGTGATGTTCGTCAAACGGTACTGGTATGCGGAGTCTGTCGCACAGATTGCGGAAACGTTTGGGATGAAAGAAAACAGTGTGTCCGTAAAACTGATGCGTCTGCGCAAAAAGCTGAGAAAGAAACTGGAGAAGGAGGGTGTGGTGTTATGAGAAAATCCGAAAAATTATCCGATGCAATCGGTGGAATCAGTGATGACATTATAGAGGAAGCGTATACATATGAGCCAAAACATGACATGCACCACAGAAAGGCTTCTTTTAAATGGAGAGCAGCTGCAGCAGTTCTTGCCATGCTTGTTCTGGCGGGAGTCGGTGTGTCCGTAGGGGGAGGAACTTCCTTTTTCCGGCTTGGAACAATTGTTTCCAGATTTACGGGGAAGGCTGCAAAGGTGGTTTACCGTATCCAGGGAATTCCGGTAACACAGCAGGAAATCCAGGCAGGAGTGGCATTGCGTGTGGAAAACGGAGAAACGGTAAAAACCGCAAAAAAAGAGGTTATAAAAGATATTATTACAAAAAAGACGTTGTATGCACTTGCAAAAAAGAACGGATGTACTGTGTCGGATCAGGAATATGATGATTATGCAAAACTGCTGAAGACACAGATGAACAAAGCGGAGAACCGGAAAGAAATCCGTGATTTTTATGCAGGATTCGGTGGCGAGAGTGCTTACTGGAAGAATATGGAGCCGGTTATTCGTCAGAATCTTGCGGTGCGCAAGTATATAGACAGCCAGACAGGAACGCAGACGGAGGAAGAAATCAAACAGGAGGCATATGAAAGCGGTGCAAAGCAGACGGATCTGGATGCATTTGAACAGGTGGTGGAAGATGTCTGTGAAGAGATTGGCGATTATCTGAAAACACTGCAGAGATAATATTTTGCCGGATATATGGAGAAATTCCGGAAAGTGTCCGATATATAGAATAAGATTATGAAAAAAATAAAGGGGGAATTATCATATGTCATTGACGATTCAGGCACCACATGCTAACATGAATGGATACGAAATCGGAAACGATGAAACGCGCAAAAACGGAGTATCCGACAAAGGTACAATATATGCCGGAGATCTGCAGTTTGCCCAGACCACAGGCAATGCTGTCAGCGACAAGAAACAGAGCGCCCAGAAACAGGCGATGAAGCTGATCCGGGATGCATGGGACAGTGATAACAAGGCGGTAAGCCAGCGGGATCAGATGGCGCAGCAGAAAGAGGAAAAACTCAAAGAAGTCCGTGAGTGTGACGAGGAGCTGAAGCAGGTTCGCGAGAGTAAAGAAATCGTGCGGCAGAGTTATGGGGTGGACCCGGATTCCCAGGAGCAGAAAGACTTAGAACTGCTGGAGAAATATCAGGATTATCAGAAAGGTGTGCAGACGGATGACTTTTCCCAGGAAGAGATTGACCGTTTGAAAGAACTGCAGAACACTCCTCTGACCGATTATCAGACCAAGGCATTACAACTGAATGCACAAAGGGATGCCATTCTGAACAAGAAAGACAGGGCGCAGCGTAAAGTGACATCTCTGACTGAGGCAGCGGCAGATGCAAAGCTTGATCAGCTGAAATCACAGGATATGCAAAAAGCGCAGGATGCAGCGGATGAACTGCTGGATGCTTCCAATAAAGATGCTTTCGGCATGCTGATACAGGATGCGGTAGACAACATCGACGAGAAACAGGAAGAAGAGAAAAAGAAAGCAGAGGAAGCGCAGGAGAAGCGCGACGAGCAGCAGGAAAAGATTGACGAAAAGAAAGAGGAAAAACAGCAGCAGGAGAAGATTATTGAGGGATCTGTCGAGGCAGACAAGCTGGAGGCAGATGTAACGGTGGATCAGAAGGGTACGAGTAAGATGGAGGAAGCGCAGCAGCACATCCAGACAATTCTTAAGAAGAACAATCTCGTAAACGAAGATCTGAAGGGGATTAAAATTGACTTGAATTTTTAATGCCAGGAGGATGAGGTGTGATGCAATCCGGTGAAGGTATGACCATGCAGGAAGCAGAACAGGAAATCAAATATTATCAGGAAATTTTTCAGGTGGTACGTCTGTTAAAGGGAGAAGATGTTGAGCGGACTTTTTGCCAGACAGGGAGAGATCTGTCAGAAAATATGCAGGATGGATGTCCGTGCTATAGTTTCTGGAAGAAAAATTGCCCGTGCGAAAACTGCAGTTCCTATAAAGCGTTACGGGAAAAGAAGCAGACGATTAAGTTGGAATTCCTTGAAACAGAAATCTATCAGGTGATTTCCCGATATATGGAAATTGATGGGCAGCCATACGTCATGGAATTGATCAATCATCTGGAGGATGACACCTTAATCGACATATCCGGCAGAGAAAAACTGGTCAATAAACTGACCGGATATAATGAAAAATTATATAAAGATGTCCTGACCGGAGTTTATAATCGTCTGTATTTTGAGGAAGAGATAAAAATGTGGACGGGAAATGCCGGAATTGTCGTGATTGATGTGGATGATTTCAAGCTCTGCAATGACACGTACGGACATCTGACCGGAGATATGGCACTTGCAACAGTTGCCAGTACCATTCGACGCTGTATCCGGAAAGAGGATACGCTGGTGCGCTATGGCGGGGATGAATTTGTTCTTGTGCTGCCGGAGATCAAAGAAGGCGGTCTGGTAGAGAAACTGCAGGAAGTACAGGAAAAAATCCAACATGCAGTGATTCCCGGATATTCCAACATTCAGCTTTCCGTCAGTATGGGTGCAGTGATTTCGCAGAATGAGTCCGTTGAGCACGCAATGCTTCGGGCAGATAAGCTGATGTATCAGGCAAAAAGAAAGAAAAACATGATCATCACCGAGAATAACATGATTGATCATGAGGGAAAGATATGTACACAGAAACAGCCGGAAGAAATGGTTCCGGAGATTCTTGTAGTCGATGACGAGGAAGTCAACCGGGCGCTTCTGGATATGATTTTCTCGAAGGATTATCAGGTCCTGCATGCAGAGAGTGGAGAAAAATGTGTAGAAATACTGGAACAGCAGGCAAATAGTATTTCATTGGTTCTGCTGGATGTGGTATTGTCGAAGATGAATGGATTTGACGTACTGACGTATATGAATAAAAATCACTGGATTGAGGATATTCCGGTAATTATGATGTCCGGAGCCGATGCCCCGGAGACCGTGAAGCGGGCATATGCACTTGGTGCCGTGGATTTTGTCAGCAAGCCATGTGATGCACAGATCGTTTATCAGCGTGTGACGAACACCATGAAATTATATGCGAAGCAGCGTCGGCTGACCTCCCTGATTACCGCGCAGATCAACGAAAAAGAGAAAAACAGTGAGATGCTGATTCATATTCTGAGCCATATTGTGGAGTTCCGAAACGGAGAGAGCGGAAGTCACGTGATCCACATTCATAAGCTTACAGAGATGCTTCTGGAGAGACTGGCGCAGAAAACAGAAAAGTATCATCTGGATGGAGATACAAGGGCTATGATCGCACTTGCTTCGTCTTTGCATGATATTGGAAAAATCGGTGTGGATGAAAAAATCCTGAATAAACCGGGAAAACTGACAAAAGAAGAATTCGAGATTATGAAAACGCATACCGTCATCGGTGCAGAAATGCTGGAACAGCTTGGCGTTTATCAGGACGAGCCACTGGTAAAGATTGCGCACCAGATCTGCCGCTGGCATCATGAGCGCTACGATGGAAAAGGCTATCCGGATGGACTTGTGGGAGATGAAATCCCGATTTCCGCACAGGTAGTTTCTGTAGCGGATGTGTACGATGCGCTGGCGAGTGAGCGTGTTTATAAGAAAGCAGTACCGCATGAAAAGGTACTGGAAATGATCCTGCATGGGGAATGCGGACAGTTTAATCCGATCCTCATAGAATGTCTGCAGGAGATCAGTTCGCGAATCAGAAGCGAATGTTATGATGAGGAATAGGAGACCTGATATGTTAGACCAGAATACATTTACAGAAACCATACGTGCGGTACAGGATATTATCCGCACTTCGGCGGAGCCGATGACAAGAGAGGAGATCCTTTCCTATTTTAAGGATATGGATTTGAATGCACAGCAGGAAGAGATGGTGTTAGAGTTTCTGTCAACACCGCATGATGATCCGCAGTCGGAAGAGAACAAACCGGAAACAAATGAAGCAGAATATGAGGAGACTGCAGAGAAAGAAGAAACCAAAGAATCTTCTTCGCAAAAGGAATCCGCAAAAGATTCCGTCACCGATAATATTTCCACTTCTCCCATGTTTCAGATGTATCTGGAGGAACTGAAAGATATTCCGGCGTATACCGAGGAGCAGCAGATTGATATGTATAAGAAGCTGCTGGCCGGGGAAGAGAGCATGGTACACGCGATCTCCAATGCATGGCTGCGCAATGTGCTGGAAGTAGCAAAGAAGCTGGCAGTTTCTCCGGAAGGATTTGAGGATATTGTGCAGGAAGGAAATATGGCGCTTTTCCTGCGTCTGAGTGACCTGTGTGGCAGCCACGAAAAAGTGGATGTGGAAGAGGAACTTCTTACCGCGGTGGAAGAAGCAATGAAATCCTGCATCCGGGAACAGACAGGTGAGGATGAGAATGAAAATTCTGTGGTTGGAAAAGTTGCGCTGGTAAGTGAAGCGGTGAACTATCTGAAAAAACAGAACGGTGCACAGCCAACGCAGAAGGAAATTGCAGATTATGTCAAAATTCCGGAAGATGAGCTTGCAGATATTCTCTATATGATTGATAAGGCGAAAAAAGATTCCTGATCGAGGAACGAAACAGCCCCCCTATTTGACGGGAGGGCTGTTTTTTTTACTCTTCAGCTGGTGCACTTCTTCTATATAATGAACCATACGCATGACCATTTCTTTCTCTTCGGGAGTAAAATCATTAATCACAATTGTTTCTTCATTATTATTTCCAAGTAAATAATCTGTGGTTGTATGCAGGATTCTGCTTAGAATTACAAGATTTTCAAGAGAAGGTTTCGAGATGCCCATTTCCCAGGCATTGACACCGGATCTTGTCATACCCAGCTGTATCGCGAGGTCACTCTGTGTCAGTCCGGATCGTTCGCGAAGATCGTGGATACGTTCATTTATAGACTTTTTCATTAAAACCCTCCCAATTATTATAAAATTTTAGAATTTATGTATATATTATAAGACAGGGTGAAAACAATAATGATCTTTTAGGATAAGTGACAATTGACCTGATGCTATACTGTGGTGTATATTATTACTTACCACGTATGTATACTAATACTTGACAAACGATTAAATCGTGATATTCTTATGATGAGAATCATCAAAGTTGAAAATGTTTTTGGTTTACGAAAGATCAGGGAAAAAAAGAAATGAACAAGGCATTGATTATAACCACAACCAGTGGTTTTTTGTCGCAGTTTGAATTAAATAATGTCAAACTCCTTCAGAAAAAAGGATACCAGGTTCATTACGCAACAAATTTTGGTGTACCAATCTATGAGGTCAAAGATGAGACCCTCCGAAATATGGGGGTTGTACTGCATCATATCAGTATTGAAAAAAATCCATTTAAAATAAAAAAGAATATATGGGCATTGCGGGAACTTATACGGATTATAGACCGTGAAGAGATCAGTGTTGTTCATTGTCATAATCCAAATGGCGGGGTATTGGGGCGTCTTGCAGCCGTACTCAGTAAAAGAAAGCCATTTGTGGTATACACAGCACATGGTTTTCACTTTTTTCAGGGAGCACCTGTAAAAAACTGGTTGTTTTATTATCCGGCGGAAAAAGTTCTGGCAAAATTTTCAGATATTATCATTACCATAAATCATGAGGATTATACGAGAGCAGATAAATTTCATTATAAAAAAGATGGGGGAGCAGCACTGATTCCGGGAGTTGGTGTAGATCTTGAAAAATTTTATCCATTAAAAGAAGATGAAGTTCATGAACGGGATACCTTAAGAAAAAATCTCGGAATTCCGGAGCATGCATTTCACATTGTATCTGCAGGTGAAATCAATAAAAACAAAAATCACAGAGTAGTGATTGAAGCAATTGCAAAACTTGCACGTTCGGACATCTACTATAGCATTTGCGGAGAAGGGCCAAATAGAAAAAATCTTGAAACAGAGATTAAAAAATACGGGTTATCCGACCGGGTTTTCCTGCGGGGATATCGGAATGATATGCCAAAAATATGGAGAACCGCGGATATTTCCGTATTTCCATCTTTGCGTGAAGGTATGGGAATGGCAGGATTAGAAGCGATGGCGAGTGGAATTCCATTAATTGCAGCAGATAATCGGGGAACCAGAGAATATCTCATAGATCAGGAGAATGGCTTGGTTTGTAATGCTGCTTCTGCAGACGAGTTTGCAAAAGCAATTCTTTCTTTATATGAAAATAAAGAACAAAGACAACGATATGCCGCAAGGGCGCAGAATACAGTTAAAAAATTTTCACTCCATGAGTCTGCGGCAAAAATGAGTCAGATCTACCAGAAACTGCCGAAGGTACCGGAAGTTACTATAGAAAATGACCGGGAGAGACCCATGATATCGGTGATCATGGGAGTTTACAATCAACAGGATCTTGAGGTTTTTGAAAAGGCAGTAAATTCTGTACTGCAACAGACATATCAGAATTTTGAGTTTTTAATATACAACGATGGATCTTCTATCAAAAAAGTAAACACATATATGAAGGAACTGGAAAGTAAAGATTCAAGAATTCGCGTCATTGGTTCGAAAGCAAATCATGGACTGGGGTATGCGTTAAATCGATGCATTGCCAGTGCAAGGGGAACATACCTTGCACGGATGGATGCCGATGATATTTCCCATCCAAAACGATTTGAAGAAGAAATCAGTTTCTTGAAAGACCATCCCGAATATATGTGGTGCGGAACAAACTGCAAGCTGGTTGATGACAGAGGCATATGGGGAGAGGGAGTCCGCCCGGAGGAGCCGGGTACGGACGATTACCTGAAATATTCGCCGTATATTCATCCAACCGTCATGTACCGTGCCAGCCTGTTCAAAAAGGTGGCTGGGTACGATGAAGGAAAAAAGACTGCGCGATGCGAGGATTATGAATTGTTTATGCGTTTGTTCGGACTGGGCTACAAAGGTTATAACATCCAGAAGTGCCTGCTTGATTACCGGGTAGACCGGGAAAATTACCACAATCGGTCATGGAAAACCCGGTTTCATGAAGGTCAGGTGCGTTACGAAGGATTTCGCGGTCTTGGAATCCTCTGGCCGAAAGGCTGGCTCTATATTTTTCGTCCGATGGTCAGCAGATTTGTACCGTCCAGCATGATCGTGAGAAAAAAGGAGCGTATGGCAGACTTATGAAACATCAGGCAATGATACAACCGCGAATGGAAACGTACCGTACGCTGTTAAAACAGAATACTTTTCTGTCCGGTGCTGCAGAGGAGTGTCTGAAGCAGCTGTGTGCACCGGAGGATCAGATATATGTCACCTTATGGGCACCGGCGCTGGTACAGTATGTAGCATGGGTTTTGGAAGAGGCACAAAAAAACAGACAGAAAAGACTGTATTTTCTGGCAAGAGATGCATATCCGATGTATCTTGTCGCAAAGAAAATGGTGGAATATTTACATATTCCCATAGAAATCTGTTATCTGCGTGTATCCCGTTATGCTTTGCGTATCCCGGAATATCATCTCCTCGGGGATGCGTGTCTGGACCGCATATTTCTTTCGGGGATTGATATCAGTTTCTATCAAATCTTAAACCGTGCAGCACTCAGTGAAGAAGAGATGATTGCTGTATGCAGAGAAATCAATTATCAGAGATCGTTACATGCAACATTAAACCGGAAAGAAATTTTCAATTTAAGAGAACAGGTAAAAAAATGTTGTGCGGAAGGAACGACACATTTGCTGGAGAGAATTTATGAGAAGTCAGACGCAGCATATGAGACTACCATTGGATATCTGCGGCAGGAAGGCCTGCTTGGCAATGTCCGTTATGCAATTGTTGACAGTGGATGGGTAGGAACAATTCAGAAAAGTATGCAGACACTTCTGGCACAGGAAAAACCTGGGATTACTCTGACGGGATACTATTTCGGATTATATGAGTATCCGGTAAATCGAAACAATTGCAGATATGAGGCATATTATTTCATGCCAAAGGGGAATGTCAGAAAAAAGGCAGGATTCAGTAACTGTCTTTTTGAAGTGATGTACAGTGAACCCTGTCCGATGATAAAAGCTTATTGCTGTGAAGCCGGACGATATATTCCGGTATTCTCGCAAGTAGAGAATCCAAACACAGAGCAGCTAAAGAGAAACAATGAGTTACTCCGGATGTTTATGGATCATCTGTCGAAGCAGCCGGAACATAAAGCAGCCATGCTATGTCAGAAAGATATAGCAGGAAAGTTGTATGAAACCATCATGTCCAGACCAAATCGATGGGAAGCAAAATACTATGGTATGCAGCTGTTTTCGGATGATCTGTCCGATGAACATATGCGCTGTATAGCCAATCGCCTGACTCAGAGAGAAATTAAAGACCTGAGAATTCTTTCAAAATTATGTATCATGTTGGGGTTGTCAAAAAAGGTAATCCATGAAAGCGGGTGGATTGAAGGGACAATCGTCAATGCGGGAAAACATATTTCTTCAAATCTGAGATCCGCAAGAATGGCAAAGTATGTAACACATTTAAGGCAGAGCCTTAAAGCAAAATAGATAAAGAGGATTGCAATGTTTGAAACAGTTGGTGTCATGGCCGTAAGTGCCTGCATCTTACAAATGGTGTATGAAAAAATAGAAAAACAACGTCCGGTTGTTGATTACACGGAAGAAAACAAAAAGTTTCGGGAACAGAAAGAACAGGAAGCAAAGGAGTGGTCTGTACAGATCCTGCCATACCTTGAAAAGGAAAAAGAGCAAAGATCTGAGCCACCGGTTATCTGTGTAGAGGATCTTACTATGCGGTTTCGGATTGCGACCAATAATGTGTCAGGTATTAAGGAATATCTGATACAGACCCTTCGGAAACAGATGTCATACAAAGAACTGTATGCATTAAATCATATTAACTTCAACGTATATCGTGGAGAAATTGTAGGGGTGATCGGAACGAATGGTTCCGGAAAATCAACCCTGTTAAAGATTGTATCCGGTGCGCTCAATCCAACCTCCGGAAGAGTGGTTGTGGATCAGCGGAAGGTTCAGCTTCTTACGCTTGGTACCGGGTTTGATTTTGAACTGTCCGCAAAGGAAAACGTGTATTTAAATGGAGCAATCATTGGTTACTCCAAAGCATTTATCGACGAACATTATCAGGAAATCGTAGATTTTGCGGAATTAGAGGGATTCATGGAAGAAAAAGTAAAGAATTTTTCTTCCGGTATGGTTTCCAGGCTGGGCTTTTCCATCGCAACGGTGGCAGGTGCGGCAGAAATTTTGATTTTGGATGAGGTGTTATCTGTGGGAGATGAATTCTTCCGGAAAAAGAGTCTCGCAAGGATCAAAGAACTGATCCACGGCGGCTCCACCGTCCTTATGGTCTCGCACGGGATGCAGACGATCCTCGATAACTGTACGAAAGTTGTCTGGATTGAACAGGGAAACATGCGCATGATCGGGGATCCGAGAATTGTGTGCAGAGCCTATCGCAGCCAATACAGCGAGTAAGTATATTAATCTGGTAAAAAATCTGAATACAGATTTTTTATATATAACTCACATTTTTCAGAGGAAAGGAGACTTATTGTCATGAAAATGAAGAAATTAGCAGCTGCATTATTGGCCGCAGCTGTACTTGCAACAACTGTAGCACCTGCTGCAACACCAGTATTTGCAGCAACAACTGCAGAGACTACAGCTACAGACGCAACACCGGAGCAGGAGGTTACTGTAAAGAAACCTGCAAAAGCTACTGTTACAGCAAAGAATGATGCCGTAAAGGTAACTATCAAGAAAGTTGCCGGAGCAGCAGGATACGAAGTACAGTATTCTACATCCAAGAAATTTACAAAGAAGACTACAAAGTCTAAGACAACAAAGAAGACAAGCTACACCGTAAAGAAACTGAAGGATAAGACTACTTACTATGTTCGTGTTCGTGCTTACAAGCTGGACAAGAATGGTAAGAAAGTATATTCCAAGTGGACATCTACAACAAAAGTTAAAACAAAATAGTTTTTATGAAATGTGAGTTTACCATAGGAGTCAGGAAATGCTGACTCCTATATCTTGACAATAGGGGATATATTTTGAAAAAAGTAAGAGAAGAAGCCGTGAAAATGTTCATGGTATTGATGTTTACATTGTTACCACTGTACTATTCGAATAATTACTATAACATTTTGAATGATAAAAGGGATATTTACTGGCTGTTTTCGCGAATTTTATTTGTAGTTATCGCAGTCAGTTTGTGCATCAGTCTGATGCTTGTGATTAAAAACCATCAATTTTCAAAAAATATGAGGACACAGCTTAGAAAAATCAGCGCACTGGATGTTGTGATGCTGCTATTTGGCATACTTGCAATTGTGTCAACTGTATATAGTGCCGACATCGAAAATTCCATCTCCGGAGAAAATGCGTGGGATGTGGGAACACAGATGATTGTCTGCAGTGTCATTGTTTATTTTATAATTTCCAGATGCTACAGCGGAAAGGGAGATCTCTGGGTATATCTGTATTTCGGGACCGCCGCAGTGCTTGCAATCGGCATCATAGACCGGCTGGGGTATGATTTCCTCATCATGCACGATGAGATTCCGCTGCAGTACAACATATTTATTTCTACTATAGGTAATGTAAACTTCTGGGCGGGATATTTGTCAATCATTATTCCATTTTTTATGCTGGCATCGCTGTTTACGAAAAACCGGTTTGCACGGTTTTTTATCTATCTGCTTTTGCTTGCAGCATATTTCAGTCTGTTTATCACGCTGACAAATACGACTTACATAGGAATTGGCATTGCAGCATTATTTGTTGTATGGTATTCACTCTGCAAAGTCAATCGTCTGAAAAATCTTGCGATCAATGGAATTTTGTTTGCGATAGCCGGTGGAATTGCAGAAGTTTTGTGGAAACATCCGTGCACTCCGCGTGCAATTGATACCGACAGTGTGTCTAAGCTGCTTTTGGCACACCGTCTGTATCTGGTTCCGGGTATTCTTGGAATGGTAATCATTTTGCTGTTCCTGCTGGGGACGGTTTTTCCGGGAAAAATACGGACAAAGATTGATACATGTGTGGAGCGTGTGTTGAGTAAAGTATGGATCTGGCTGATCATAGTCGGAGTTATCGGTGTGGTATTCTATGTGATCTACAATTACAATCTGAAATTATTTAATTTCCGTGGTTCCATCTGGTATTTCTCCTTTATGGGATTTTTAGATGGCACGCTCTGGCAGAAACTTATGGGTGTCGGACCGGCACTTTTGGATACAGTTACACAGGCACAGATTGCGAAAGCCGACTTTTATGTAGAGTGGAACTGGCTGTATTGTACCGCTCACAACGATCTGTTGGAATATCTGGTTACCATGGGGGTATTTGGCGCAGCATGCAGGCTCCTGATGTATGTTCTCCCATTTGTGATGTACACGAAAGGCAAAGAACGAAAACCGGAAAAGGCAGCAGTTCTTGCAGCACTGGTTGGATATCTGGGGCAGGGCCTGTTTACCGGACCTTATATTCTGACCTATGTACTTTACACCATTTTCTTGGGTGTGCTGGGCGCATATTATCGCATGGGAAAAGAAAAAGGAGCAGAAGCATGAGTATTCGGCAATATTGGTTTGTGCTCTGGGAACTGACCAAAAGAGAATTGAAACGAAAATATGCCAGAAGTTTTCTGGGAATTCTGTGGAGCTGTGTGTATCCGTTGATGCGTATGGCATTGGTTGTGGTATTGTTCTCGACCATTTTTAATAAAGGAATTGATAAGTATCCGGCGTATTATTTCGTGGGATTTTTGATGTTTGAGTTTTTTGCGACGGCGACACAGACGTCGCTTACTACGTTGAAAGATAACAGGAATCTGCTGATAAAGTCGAAGCTGCCGCGGGAATTGTTTGTGTTGTCCCGTGTGCTGACGGCATTTGTGAATTTCCTGCTGGGGTGTATACCGTTTGCACTGGTGCTGGCATGTTATCGTACACCGATTACCATTAATTATTACATGATTCCGGTAGTGTTGCTGTTATTACTGATTTTTACAACCGGAGTTTCCTATGCGGTATCGATCTGGTTTGTGTTTCAGCGGGATGCAGGAAACATTTATTCTAATTTTATTTTTATTCTACGGTTTTTTGTTGCAATGTTTTATTCAATTGACTGGGTTGCCGCGGGAGTCCGCTGGGTGATCGAACATAACCCGGTGTATTTGTATATTTACATTTTGCGACAGTGCGTTGTGTATGGACAGAGACCGGAATGGATGTATGTGAGAAACAGCATTATGTGGGCAGCAGGGATGTTTGTAGTTGGAATTCTGATATTTAAAAGGTATGAGAATGATGTGGTGGAGAGATTGTAGTGGAAAATAAAATTGAGTTACTAAAACAAAATTGGTTTGTCATTCACCAGCTGATAAAAAGAGATAAGCAAAGAAGTCTGTCTTCTACCTTTATGGGAGAACTGTGGGAAATTATTAATCCCCTGATTAATATGATTGTCATGGTGTTAGTGTTTGGCAAGATGTTTGGTGGAAATGATTTTAATCAATTTCCGTTATATGTCCTGACAGGAACCACGATCTATGGGTTGTTCACTTCAGGAACGACCATGTGCCTGAATGCATTGATGGGGAATAAAAATTTTCTGATTAAAACACAACTTAACAGGAATGTATATGTAATCCAAAAAATTCTGTTGGCTTTTCGGAATTTTTTATTTTCCCTGATGATTTATGCATTTGTAATCGCTTTGTACCGGATTCCGCCGAGTGTGACATGGCTTTTGTTTATTCCGGACATTCTATTGGCATTGGTCATGATGCTGGGGATTGGAAAAATACTCGCGGTGATCAATGTGACATTTGCGGATATTACATATTTTTACAAGATATTTACGCTTTTTCTCATGTACGGATCAGCAATTTTTTATCGGCTGGATCGATTATCACCAGCGATGCAGAAGTTGATGACTATTGTAAATCCACTCTATACAGTTATTGCGATTGCAAGAGAATGCATTATGGAGCGGATATTTCCAGATTGGAAGTTGTGGGTAATTGTAAGTGTGTATGCAGGTGGATGTTATCTGGCAGGGAGTGTTTATTTTAATAAAAAAATAGAAGATATAGTCGCAAAAATGTAATTTAGATCAAATATAAAAAGGGGAAGAAAAAATGGTAAAAGTATCAATTATTGTACCAATTTACAATGCAGAAAAATATTTGGAGCAGTGTTTAGAGAGTATTGAAAAACAAACTTTAAAGGATATTGAAATCATATGTGTAGACGACGGATCTACAGATGGATCACCACAGATTATGGATAAGTTTAAGGAAAGAGATAATCGTTTCGTAGTAATTCATAAGCCAAATGGTGGAAATGGACATTCCATGAATGCTGGTTTGGCTGCGGCAACAGGCCAATATATTGGTTGCGTGGAAGCTGATGACTTTATTGAACCAAATATGTTTGAAAAGTTATACTTGTATAGTAATGAAGGTTCAGTGGACATTGTAAAAAGTAATTTTTGGAACTGTTATGAAGAGGAAGATGGTACAATTCGAAAAGTTCTCAATCAGGAGCGGGCAAATATGCCAGAGATTGTAGAACCATTTACAATAAAAGAACATCCTCAAATTTTATGGGGACATCCATCAATCTGGTCTGCAATTTATAAGAGAAGTTTGATTGAAGACAATGGAATAAAATTCAAACAGGCAAAAGGTGGCGGATGGGTAGATAATCCATTTTTCTTTGAAACAATGTGTTGTGCAAAAAGTATTATCTGGACATCCAGACCATTTTATAATTATCGGACGGAAGTAGAAGGTTCTTCTTCAAAAGGATATGACTTTAATATTCCGTTAGACCGAATGATGGATAATCTCAGTGTCCTTGAAAAAAGAAGTTATCAGGACGAAGAAACATTGAAATTTGCATATGCAAGAGCTCTTATGTATTTATGTGGGGCAATAAATGAATCTGACTATGAAGGCAAGGAAATACTTTTTTATAGTAAAGCAAAAGAACTGATGGAAAAAATTAATCCAACAGTTATACATGATGATTTTAATATATATGACAGAAAAACATTTCTGCAATATCTGTCACCATTAAAAACGTTATATAAAGTCCGAAAGAAAATTTTGATATATAATTGGGTTCCGTTTGATAATACGAATGGTGTTGGTGGTGGAGTAACGGTATATTGTAGAAATCTAATACGGACTATTATAAAAAACAGGCCGGATGTGGATGTATATTTCCTTAGTAGTGGCTGGGCATATGATATTTCGAAAAAGGAATGTTTTATACGAAAAGTATCCAATATATTTGGAGAGAGATGTAAGTCATTTGAAATTGTGAATTCACCTGTCCCGGCACCGCAAGATATGCTTTTTGGTAATCCGGAAGTGGCATTTGAGAGCCAGATGTTAAAGGAAACTATAAAAAAATTTATAGTTAAATATGGTGAATTTCAGGCAATTCATTTTAACAATATGGAAGGTTTATCATTAGATGTATTTGAATTAAAGAAAGAGTTTCCTGATACAAAATTTATTTTCTCATTGCATAATTATGTGCCAATATGTATGACAGGATTTTATTTTGACAGAAATAAACATATAAACTGTGTGCCGGATTGTACAGCAGAAGATTGTGATAAGTGCATAGACCGCTCAAAAATGAGAAATTATGCCAACGAAATGCGTGAGAGAGGCAGAGTAAATTATCATGGGGACATGGATAAATCAGCGGAGTATGAATGGAGTGATTATTTTACTTTTGACAGACTGAATGTAAAAAAAGATGCTTCAAAATTTATAGAATTTAAAACAAGAGCAACAAAAATTTTAAATGAAACTATGGATAGTATTCTTGCGGTTTCAAAAAGAGTATTTGATATAGCAGTTGATAATGGAATTCAAAGAGAGAAATTAGTACTTAGTTACATAGGTACACGTGTAGCCGAATTTCAAATTGGCAGATCTAATTGTGAAATTGGTAAATATTTTAAAATAGTGTATCTGGGTTCGAATTTAAATTATGAGGAAAAGGGCTATCCATTTTTATTAAAATCACTTGCACAAGTGGATAAGAAGTACGCTTCAAATGTAGATTTAGTTCTGACAACTACAACACAGGGCCAAGATGATGAAATCAGAGAAAAATTAAAAGATTTCCACAAGATAGAGATAATTCATGGATACAATCATGATGATTTAAACAGGATTTTAACAGATGCAAATTTAGGAATTATTCCAGTATTATGGGAAGACAATTTGCCGCAGATTGCTATTGAAATGGTAGCGTTTGGAGTGCCTGTTTTATGTAGTAGTGCTGGTGGAGCAGCAGAATTGTGTAAATCAGAAAAATTTAAATTCGAGGCAGGAGATACAAAAGATTTCTTGAAAAAATTATATGCAATCTTAAATAAAGATGTTGATTTGCAGGAGTTCTGGAATAATCATGATGGTTTATGTACAAATCAAAAACATTATGAGCAAATAGAAAAAATATATGGATTTGAACAAATTAAAGATATTGTTGTAACGGGTAAAGAAGTAGCTGAATTATTGGAAGAAAATGAGTTTTTATATGATTATTTCGTTGCTGACAAGGTTTCTGCATATACAAAGAATATTGATCGGTTGAGAGAGGAAAATAGCCGAATTTGTCAGGAATTAAAAAATGTTACAAAACAAAGAGATGATCTTGGATGGCGATTGAGTGAAACAAGAAAATCAAAATCTTACAAATTTGCAATGGCTTTGACTGCAGTTCCGAGAAAATTACGAGGTGGTAAGTAAGAGAGGATTTTATGGGAATGGATGAATTGATAAATCGCTTAGTGAATATAAACGATATGAATGCGTATTTAGATGTTTTGTATGAAATTAAAAATCATATAACAATAGTGGTTTCAGTACGTGACACTCCAGGTAGTTGTATGCCAGACATTATTTTGAGCAAGCTTAGAAAATTGGGGTTTAGTAAGTTCTCGAAAGAATTATGGAGAATGTATACAGGAATAGTTCACCAAGGAACTTCTGTATTAGATTATGTATCAGATAAAGCGGAAGAAAAGATTGAGGTAGATGTAGAGATTGAAAGTCTGCCAATACATTTGATAAGTGCCCCATGGAGAAATGGGAATAGGGCATCAATAGTTATAAATAGTATTGATTACGCCTGTAATCGACGAGGTGTAAATATTGTTGTTTACGATATTAAATCGAATACTCCAATAGATTCTATATACTATGATTCACACGAAAAAAATAGTTATTTTTCGAGGGGAAAAAAAATCATTGATAAGAAAAGATGGCTGGACAGCGACTTAATATATGACGTATGTGTGGTTGGTTTTTGGTATGGTGCAAATTATGGTTCTTTGTTGAATGGATATGCAACATATAGAATTTTAAAAGATCTTGGTAAAAGCGTAATTATGCTCAGAAAACCAGATCACATTACGGATGATATGGAACTCCGAGATTGGACACATAATACAAAGTTTGTTAATAGTGTTTATCCAGAAACAGATCTTTCACCTAGAATGAGCCGAAATGATATAAAGTTAATGAATCAGCATGTTAATACCTTTTTGGCTGGTTCTGATCAAATTTGGAATTATAACGTATCATTTTCTGGATATATGTATCTTCCGTTTGTTTCAAATCAAAAACGAAGAGTAAGTTTTTGTACTTCCTTTGGGCATAAGAATGATAATGTTCCAAATGATAGGGTAGAATTTGTTAAGAAAGAATTTCATAAATATGATGCTATTTCTGTAAGAGAGGATTTTGGCAGAGAAAATTTGAAAAACAAATATCAGGTTGATTCAACAGTACTATTGGAGCCTGTTTTTGATGTTGAGAAAAGTGTATATGAGAATCTAGTTGAACAGTCGAACTTTAATGAAAAAGAAATATATATACTTGCGTACATTCTGGATCCGACAGATGAAAAATTAGATATTTTGAAAAAAGTCAATCAACACATCAAATGCAAGATTATTACGATTCCAGATGGATGTTATACAATCGTAGGGAGTTCTTGGGACAAGTATAATAGGAAAGAGGAATATCCTAATCTGCAAATAAATCTGGATGCAAAAGGTTTTTTAAAGGCGTTTTCAGGGGCAGCATTTGTCATTACAGACAGCTTTCATGGAACCTGTTTTTCCATTATTTTTGAAAAAAGGTTTATTTCACTTTGTAATAATCGGCGAGGTGCAGAACGATTTGATGATATATTGGGGCGATTTGGCTTGTTGAATCGACTCGTGTTAAATATGAGTGAATTTGGATGGAGAGAAGAATATTTAGATTATATTGATTATGCTCCAATTAATAGGCAGATAGCTGAAGAAAGAAAAAAATCTGTAGAATGGTTAAGAGATGCAATAAATGTACCTGTAAAAAACAATAAACCAGTTACATTATGTGATATCACTACAACTCCTAAAGAAGGTTTAATTAGCAGTGAAACAGATATAAATAAAAATCCTGAGTTTATTAAGTTAAAAATATTAGGAAGTTTATTATATGCATACGGGATTAGGGATGTGGTGCTTTCCCCGGGTGGTAGAGATGTACCATTGGTTCGCTTGTTTGAGAATAATGAAGAGTTCTTTAATCTTTACAGAGTGACAGATGAGAGAAGTGCTGGGTACTTTGGCATGGGAATTGCTTCGAAAATAAGGAGACCTGTAGTTTGTGTATGTACCAGTGGAACTGCCGTAAGTAATTATTTGCCGGCGGTTACGGAAGCATATTACACAGGAGTACCGCTTATTATGATAACCGCTGACAGAATGGCAATCTATCATGGACAGGGAGAAGATCAGACAATTCCCCAAAATGAAATATTTAAGAATGTTACGAAAAAAGAAATTACATTACCAGAAGGCGGTGGATTTCGAGCAGAATATCAGAGCCGGAGAGATATTTCAGATTGTATTTTAGAAACAACTCATAATGGATTCGGTCCGGTTCATATTAATTTTGCTATTGATAATATTGGAATAGGTAATAAGTTATCAAAAGAAGAGTGGAGGATAACGCTTAATAGATATCCTTGTATTAAACGAATTGGGTTGAACTCTGGAGAACATAAATTAAATGCGTGGTTACATGAATTAAAAAAGTCACAAAGGATATTAATTGTGTATGGACAGAATGCGCAACTTAATAATGACGAAAAAAAACATATAGAAGCATTTGCATCAAAATTTAACTGTGCAATAGTGGCAGATCATATCTCAAATCTGGATTGTGCATATTCGTTAAAACCATATAGGATGTTATTTAGTTTGTCTCAAGAAGAATTTAACAGGAAGTTATCTCCAGATATTTTAATAACGGTAGGTGGTAAAAGACTTATGAATGATCCACTGACGTTTAAAGTAAGGGGAGGACTAAAAAATATAAGGCATTGGAGTGTTACTTCGGACGGTAAAATTAAGGACTTTTATTTTAGATTAACCTCTGTGATCGAAATGGATCAAGATATGTTTTTTGAATGGTTCTCAAAAAATGCAGGGGAAAGTATAAATAACGGAGTATATTATAACGAATGGAAAGCGCTTGAAGAAAAAACGAAAGAGCCAGAAGTTCAACAATTTAATTCAAATTATGTACAGAGTGTATTTTTCCCAAAAATTCCGGAAAATTCATTACTACATTTAGGAGTAGGCCAGAGTTTTATAGAATGCCGTAAATATTGTATAAACAGTACCGTCGAAGTGTATTGTAATATGGGAACAAATGGAATAGACGGATGTACATCCACATTTATGGGACAATGTGCGGTATCTAAAGACAAATTATGTTTTTTGATTGTAGGAGATTTGTCATTCTTTTATGATATGAATAGTATTTGGAATAAACAATTAGGTCCGAATGTGAGAATTTTGCTGGTAAATAACAATGGGTCGGGATTATTAAGAAATAATAATTTAAAAGCGATAACTTCTGTTCACAATACGTCTGCGAAGGGATGGGTTCAGTCAACTGGATTCCAATATATGGAATCGCGCACAAAAGAAGAGTTTTTGGAAAAAATAAATATTTTTATGAGTGCCGACATAAAGCAGCCTCTTTTTTGGGAAGTATTTTGCGATTAAGGAGAAAATGAATTATGAATGTACGACCTAAGAATATTGTAGTTATTGGTGGTGCAACTGGGATTGGATTAGCAACAGTTAAACTGTTATTACAAAAGAATGTAGAGCATGTCATTATAGCATCGCGTAATCCAAACAAGTTACGTGATATTCAAGAAGAAATAAATGATGAAAGGGTGTTGGTAGAGGCTTTCGATATTTCACTGGTTGGGAAACATAATGTATTTATTGAAAAAATCAATAGCAGAATCAATACATATGTGGATGGTGTAATAATCTCCTCGGGGTTGAATTATGACGGGGGGAATTGGAAAGGCTTTAATATTTCTGAAAAAGATTATGATAGGATAATGGACACCAACTTAAAGGGTGTATTTTTCTTGATTCGTAATTATGCAAATTATATGCATGCTAGAAAAATTAAAGGAAATATATGTGTTGTTTCATCAATTAGTGCGCATAGAGATTTGTTATCAGTGTATCAAATATCTAAAAATGCAGTATCTGGAATTGTTCATGCATACGGCAAATATTTATGTGAACGTGGAATTATATTAAATGGTGTAGAACCGGGAACAACAGAAGGTGGAATGTTAGGAAATTTAGGAAAGTATACCGATGGAATTCGTAACGGTGAAACTTGGAATGACAATTCAATAAGAAGAGTCATTAGACCAGAGGAAATTGCTGAAATTATTTGCTTTTTAATATCGGATTTGGGTGAAGTGATGTCTGGAACCTGTTTACTAGCTGGTGGAGGTTGTAAAAGTATAGCTCGATAGAATAGTAACAATAAAAGAAATGGAGTTGCAATGAAAGAATTAAAATTTGCAATATTTGGAGACTGTGGATCACAGGGTATTGTTGATAATCAGGTACACACGAGGGCAATGGGATTTATGAATTGGTGCTCAATAGTTGCTAATTCGGTCAATAAAGAGCATATATTGGATGCGGTAGATGAACTTGATTTGTCACCATATAATAAAAGAAATTTGGAATTGGATCTTACTAAAAATGCTTTGGAGTATTTGTTAGAGGAAAAAGCGGATTATCTGTTGGTTGATGCTAATGATTGCAGAATGGAATTGGTTGAAGTAGTGCAACCGGGAAATTATGGCATATATACATTTTCTATGGCGGGGGGGGAATTGTATAAAAAAAGTATAGATAAGACTAAGAAAATAAATGCGGCAGATATTCCGTTTGAAGAATACACAAGTGTAGCCCAAAAAATATGTGCAAGAATTAGGAAAGTATATGATGCTTCAGAAATTATAATACATATACATAAAATTGTAGATGAATATACTGACGGTAATAAGATCCTGAAGTTTAATAACGAGAAGTTCCCAGCAAGAAAAAGAGCTGTTCGAAAAATAATGGATCAGATGTACGATGTGTTACGAACAGAATTTGAAGGATGTCATGTCATAGAGTTCCCTGATTATGTATTGGGAGATAGCAGACATAAATTTGGTGCGTGTGGTTTACATTACCATGCGTTATATGATGAATATGGAAAAGCTGCAATACAGATCATATGCGAAAAACATCCTGACGAAAAGCTGTTGTTAAGGGGGTTAAGGGATAAGTATTCGTTAAAATTTCGATTATTGCGAATGGAAATTGAAAATAAACAACTTTTTAGAATTATGGAAACAAGATTAGATAATTTGGTGAATGCGGTTGGCTATAGTGTGGTAAAGACAAAGCTAAAAGACATCTTCCAAAATATTACAGAAGTAAAAGCATACTTTGATGTAATTAATTTGTATAAGCAAGATATTGGTGTTTTGATTACAGTTAGGGATACACCAGGATTTATAAAAACAACAAACAGTCACCAAGATATAAATAAATTGGGATTTGAAAAATACCCGGGAAAGCTATGGTATACATATTGTGGATTTATGTTAAAAGGTGTGGTTATAACGGATATGGTATCTGATGTAGCAGAAGTTCCTACTAATTGGGAGGGAGTTAGTTATGGTCATTTTATTCACATGGAATCTCATGCGTGGAGAAAATTAAACAGATCAAATATTTTGATTGATGGAGTTGAATATTCTTCAAATGGAAGAGGTGCAAATATTGTAATTATAGATGCTGAAACGTTCGAGGTGATTGATTCAGTTGTTTATGATACGCATGATCCGCAAGATTATTTTAGAAGAATTAAGAAAATATAAGACATAGATGAAAAAATAGTTATAGCGTACCCTTTATAGACCGATTTGGCACATAAGGAGGGGATATAACGGTTACATAATTGATAGTTTATTGGAATTCCCAAAAGGAGAGAATAAAAATGTACGATTATTTAATAGTAGGATCAGGTCTGTTCGGCTCTGTATTTGCCAGACAGGCAGCCGATGCCGGAAAGAAAGTGCTTGTAATAGATAAGCGCCCGAACATTGCCGGAAATGTTTACACAGAAAAAGTAGAGGGCATCAATTTCCACAAATACGGTGCCCATATTTTCCATACAAACAACACAGAGGTATGGAATTATGTAAACCGTTTTGCGACATTTAACCGCTTTACAAATTCACCGGTTGCAAACTACAAAGGGGAATTGTATTCCATGCCTTTCAATATGTATACCTTCAACAAGATGTGGGGTGTAGTCACACCGGAGGAGGCGGCTGCCAAAATTGAGGAGCAGAAGAAGGAAATCACCGGAGAACCGCAGAACCTGGAAGAACAGGCAATTTCTCTTGTTGGTCGTGACATCTATGAAAAACTGGTAAAGGGTTATACCGAAAAACAGTGGGGACGTGACTGTAAAGAGCTTCCGGCATTTATTATCAGGCGTCTTCCGGTCCGGCTTACATTTGATAATAATTATTTCAATGCATTGTATCAGGGAATTCCAGTCGGTGGTTATACAAAATTGGTGGAAAATCTGCTGGAAGGCATTGAAGTCCGGTTAAACGAGGACTATCTGAAAGATAAGGCAAAATGGAATGCGATGGCGGAAAAAGTTGTTTATACCGGAGCCATCGATGCCTATTTTGACTATGCATTGGGGAATCTGGAATACCGTTCGGTACGTTTTGAAAATGAGATTCTTGATGTGCCGAACTTTCAGGGAAATGCAGCGGTCAATTATACAGATAAAGAAACACCGTGGACAAGGATCATTGAACACAAATGGTTTGAGTTTGGAAAAGATGAAGAGGGAAATGATCTGCCAAAGACCATTATCAGTAAGGAATATTCTTCGGAGTGGAAGCCGGGGGATGAGCCATATTACCCGGTCAATGATAAGAAGAACGGGGAACTTTATCAGAAATATAAAGCACTGGCAGAGAAAGAGGAAAATATCATTTTTGGAGGCCGCTTAGGAGAGTACAAATATTATGATATGGATGCGGTGATTGCAAGTGCTCTGGAATGTGCCAAAAATGAACTCTATTGAGTAAAAGCGCAGAAAACTGCAAAAATAACCAATAGAGATTGGATAACATACAAAACTATGCTATAATTCTATTAGATAAAAGTGCAGGAATCTGCAAAAATAACCAATAGAAGGAGACGCATTGTATGGAAATTAAGAGAAATATATATTTGAATAAGCTCATCAGCAAGAAACACAACGGATTGATTAAGGTGGTTACAGGCATTCGGCGTTGCGGAAAGTCATATCTGCTTTTTAACCTGTTTAAAGATCATCTGCTGGCAGAGGGAGTGGATCCGCGGCATATTATAGAAATTGCCTTTGACTCTTTTGAAAATAAGAAATTTCGTGATCCGGAGATTTTGTATCCGTATATGAAAGAACAGATGCAGGATGAGGGTATGTATTATGTTTTGTTGGATGAGGTTCAGCTTCTGGATGAATTTGAAGCTGTGCTTAACAGTCTGAT
>ERZ808240.1883-NODE-1883-length-24578-cov-10.606329_pt1 | contig 24578 bp, 23 predicted proteins | sample MGYA00521084_ERZ808240 | MGnify/ENA primary metagenome ERZ808240 (study PRJEB31516, sample SAMN03275571) | gut metagenome | biome: mammalia-associated habitat; material: feces | host: Papio cynocephalus | place: Kenya | collected 2012-08-06 ... | reverse complement strand
GGCTTGGATGAAGCCAAACAAGAAGGCATCGCAATAGGAGAAAAACGCGGCGAAGAACGCGGCCACAAGTTGGGATTAGCCCAAGGGCGAGAACAAGGGCTGGCGCAAGGTGTACAGCAGGAAAAAGCAGCAAATATTAGAGGTATGCTACGGGAAGGTCTCGATGTAGCACTGATTGCTAAAATTATGTCTTGATCAGTAGCAGAAATTAAACGAATTGCCGATAGCCAATCTGCCACATGATTTTTGTGGTGATGAATACTTTGTAGAATACAACGAATATAGTTTCTTTTGATAAAACTGGGTGAATCTTTTCTAGACGAAAACAGCCGTCTGTCCTCGTATGGATAGGCGGCTGTTTTGTATTAGTGGATTTTGATTATAAATAGGTTACTTCCTGCTTGGCAAATGCGCCGGTTGCGGGATGAAGCTTTGCTTTTACAATAGCGTTGGGTGTAGTAAAATGCGCATCATAGTGATAGGTATGATCGTCGCGGTCTAAGTGAATGACGATGTTTTGCGCATCCGGATAAGCCGCTAAGATACGTTGTTTAATGTCTGTTTCGGATTTTTCAACGACCGTACTGTCAGCTGACAGCTTGCTTTTGATTTCTACTTCATGAATTTTCTTTGTATTTGTATACAGCGTTACTTCATATATCATATCGGTGGCAGCGTCGTAAAAACGAATTTCCGTTTCGCCGTCTTTATGATCTGTTTTGTATTTGGTTACTACGGCTGCAACGGGAACTTTGCTGCGGGCAATAGCTGTCAGTGCATCGTCCTGCGTCGTGCTGATATTGGCAGTACCCGTGTCGTGATGATGAGAGTGGAATGAATCTGTGGACATAGCCATTACGGCAAGTGTTAACATAGTCAACAGAGATACAAGTATGCTGATTCTTTTTATCATTATGAAAGCCTCCTTTAGGTAATGTATAAAACAAAATAAGATGTGGATGTAGTCAGAAAGGATATAGGCAGGAACTGACCCATCCTATAGTTTACTATATTAGTATCATACCATACAGATAAATGGGTTGTCTACGTCATCATAGATATACAAGAAATTTTTTAGGCATACTTGCAGTATAGGATGGGTGCGTACATAGAAACCATGTATTTATGTAGACGACGGCATGGTACAGCTAGTCTTTTTGCAAGAGTTTTTTCTTTAATTCTACATACCGTGTTGTATAGTATGGCGTGAGCTGCGATTCGCGGAGGTCGTTGCCAAAGGAACGGCGGCTTACGGAAAGAAGCGGCGGACTTTGGATTCGTTTGGCGACGGCAAAGCCGGCAATAAGACGCCACCATTTTTCTAAATCGGCAATAAACGATTCGGCAGAGGGGAAGATATCTTTTACGGCAACGGTACAGCCGATTTCTTTTTCCAGTGTCCCGTCGGCATACCACTGCAGAATGGATTCAGGCGTAGCCCGCTGCCAGCGTTCGATAAAGGAGGCAAACAGATAATCATGATACGGATAGATAATGGGGTCGCCTTGTCCCTTGTCGATGTCTTGATTGGCAGATAATTCGGCACTGGGGACAATATCGATGCTGCCTTGGGGGACGACTTCCCGTTTGAATACGGAGTCATTGAGATAACGAGCCAGGTCGTATACTTGATGTTTCCAGAGATCTGCCGTAGCGGCGAGGAAACCGGCACTGTCGCCGTAAAGCGTTGCATAGCCTACGGAAGATTCGGCTTTGTTGGCGTTGCACGTAAATACCCCGCCGAAAGCAGCTGCAGCCGCTGCTAGAATGCGGCTGGAACGGTCACGGGCTTGAATGTTTTCTTCGATAAAACTGGTTAGCTGCAGATGGCCTAGCGGTTTGTCTTTTTGATACAGCATAGCGCTGCTGAACTGGCTGCGCGTCAATTCCAAACTGTCTTGGACGGGGATGACTGTGTATAGGCAGCCCAGATTATCTGCAAGTTCTTTGGCAAGTCCTTTGGTTGTCTGCGAATTATAACAGCTGGGCATATTGACGAGCAAAATATTTTCTGGCGGCAGTACGGTAGCATACAAGGCTGCATTGACAGCAGAATCAATACCGCCGGATACGCCGATAACTACTTTTTTCAGGCCTAAAGAATCCATGAAGGAATGCAGCCCGTAATGCAGACTGTTGTATATTTCTTCTGTTGCTGTGCGGCTTGGAGAAACATGTACGGGCGAAGTAAACGTATGCGTTGTTTCATCATATTGGATGACAGCCAGTTCTTCTGTAAAGGGTTGGCATTCATAGTGCAGCGTGCCGTTGCTGTCGTAGGCTCCGCTGGAACCGTCAAACGTATAGATGTTTTTGCCGTTGTTTTGGATGCCGGTACAGTTGACATAGACTGCCGGACGATGCATGGTATCGATAGCTTGGCCAAACAGGCGGTGGCGGCGCTGGGTTTTACCCTGTGTAAACGGCGAGTTGGAAATGTTGACAAAAAGGTCGATATCATAATGCTGGCTGAGATAGGTCATTGGTTTGAAGGGATAGTTGTCATCCCAGCTGTCTTCACAGATTAAAGGACCAATATGCAGCGTACGGTTGTTGGCAAAGGTCAGGGTAACCGGCGAGAGAAATTCTTCCGGAAAGGCGTGGCGTTCCTGTGCCACTTCCATGAGTGATGTGAAATAACGAATATCGCTGAATTCACGGTAGTTTGGCAGTAAGGTTTTGATATAAAATGGGTACGGAGAATGCTGCGGTGCGATAAGCTGGCCGTTTTGGGCAATAAACATGGCATTGTATTTGCGCAGGCGTCCGTCCAAATTGACACGGTTTTCTTCTTTAGCCACATTGCCATAGATGATGGTAATGCCGTCAGAAGCTGCTTGGATTTCTTTGCCGAAACGAACACAGTCGTTGATAAAATCAGGCTGATCCCAAACATCACCAATAAAATATCCCGGAATGGATAGTTCCGGAAAGATAATCAGGTCACAGCCGGCTTTTTTGGCTTGAGCGATTTGCTTTTTCATAGCCGCTGTATTGCAGCGCGGGTCGCCGGCATGTATTTCTAATTGGGCAAGAGCGATTGTCAGCATAAGTATATGCCTCCCTTTGATAAAGTAATATATTATTTATACTAGCATAAACGGAAAAAAGTAGCTAGTCATTCAGGCGGCGGAAAAAATAAGATAGTGCGAAAATGAGTTGCCTGTAGTATAATTATTGTATTATATTTTTATGAGAAAAGAGAACAGCAGTTTCATGAAAACTTTATTGACGATTTTAAATGCTAAATTTATTCATTCCTCGCTGGCACTGCGGTGTCTGTATACGGCATGCCGACGCCGGCATGTGGACGTCATGACGGCAGAGTATACGATTAATCAAAACGCATACGATATTTTGCGCCATATTTCCAAATTCCAGGCGCAGGTCATTGGGTTTTCCTGTTATATATGGAATATTGAAATGACGTGCCATATCATCACGCTGATTAAGCAGGTGTATCCGCAGGTCATCGTGTTTGTCGGCGGGCCGGAAGTATCTTATACAGCACGGCAGGTACTGCAGGACCATCCGGATATTGATTATGTCCTGCAGGGAGAAGGAGAAGAAATGGTTCCCGCTTTTTTGCAGGCATTGGCGAACGGGAAGTCCGGCATTGGGATTCCCGGTGTCATGGGACGGCGTGATGGCCGCCTTGCTGGTGACGAAACGTTCCAGGAAGTTTCCAACTTGGATACCCTGCCTTTTCCTTATGAAAATGAAGATATGAATGATTTGAATCATAAAATCATGTATTATGAAAGTTCGCGCGGCTGTCCCTTTCATTGCCAGTACTGCTTGTCCGGCATGAATGATACGGTACGTTTTCGCTCTGTGCCGTTGGTGCTCCAGGAACTGCAGCAGTTTGTAGACGCTGGCGTTCATCAAATTAAGTTTGTTGACCGTACGTTTAACTGTAATCCCAAACATCACCGTCCGCTGTTGGAATACATGATACGTGTCAAGCAGCCGATTAATTTTCATTTGGAAATTGAGCCGGGCGTCATGCGTGATGAAGACTTATCGCTGCTGGCAAAAGCCCCCAAGGGGCGAATTCAGCTGGAAATGGGGATTCAATCGACATATGAGCCGACACTGCAGGCCATTCACCGCCACAATGACTGGCCCCGCATTACCTATATTATGAAAAAACTTCGTTCGTACGGAACGATTCATTTGCATTTGGATTTGATTGTTGGTTTGCCGTATGAAGATTATACGCATCTCCGGCAGTCCTTTAATGATATATATGCCTTGCATCCTCACAAGCTGCAGATTGGCTTTTTGAAACTTTTAAAAGGTTCCGGCATTCGGTGTGATTATCCGAACGATTATAGGTATGACCCCTGCGGCCCCTATGAAGTACTGGAAACGACGTGGCTTCCGTATGCAAAAGTACGGTATATGAAAGTGTTTGAAGATGTGTTTGAACGGACGTATAATGCCGATAAATTTGTTTATGTTCTAAATTTCTTGGCCGAGATATATCAAGCGGATTATTTTAATCTCTATGAACGGCTGACTGATGAATGGCTGCGGCTGAAAAACGATGAAAAAGCACTGTCGGATGAGCATCTCTGCCAGTTTTTGTGGTACTGCATTCAACATGTGCTTGCGTTGTCGCCTGAACAGCAGCAAACGGCTCGTGAACTGTTGATTTTGGATATGCTGACGTTTTTCCGCTTCCGCTACCGCCTGGATTTCCTGGGATGGGAAGAAGCACCGCGCAGTGAAACAGACGCTATATTCCGAGATGAAGCTTGGCTGCGGCAGTATGTGCCGGACTATGCCTTTACGAGCTGGCGTGATATCAAGATGCGCTACCGTATTTGGCGAGTTTCTCAGCGTACAATGCAGGAACTGCAGCAGTATACGGAGATACCCAAGCAGGCAGCATATATATTGGCAGAAAAACAAAGCCATGATACGGTATGGCAGATTATTCCAGAAAAGAACTAGGGGAAGAAACGATGAATGAACGATATAATGTATATTCTGCATATTTAAAACAAACCTATGGAGAAAAAGTATATAAACTGCCTATCAGCATTCCGGATACATGTCCCAACCGGGATGGGACGCTGGGGGTCAATGGCTGTGCGTTCTGCGGCTCTATCGGCGCAGGCTATGAAAATTTGCCGGCAAGCGTTACGATTCGTCAGCAGATTGAGACGAATATTGCCCATATTCAGCCAAAATACAAAGCCAATAAATTTATTGCTTATTTTCAAAATTTTACCAATACGTATATGGAGCCGGAACGGTTTCGGTCGTATCTCATAGAAGCGTGCCAGCCGAATATCGTCGGTATTGCCGTGGCTACGCGGCCTGATTGTATCCATCCGGTGTATTTGGATATCATGAAGGAGATAAAAGAAACCTATGGTGTCGATATATTGGTGGAATTGGGCCTGCAGACCGTCAATTATAAGACGTTGACCAAAATCAACCGCGGCCATACACTGGCAGAATATATTGATGCCATGATGATGCTGCAGTGCTATCCATTCCGCAACTGCACGCACGTTATTTTGGATTTGCCTTGGGATACGATGGAAGATGTTGTGGAAACGGCCAAAGTGATTTCTGCCCTGCCGACACATGAAGTCAAGCTGCATGCTTTGTATATTATCAAACATACGGTGATGGCAGATTGGTATCATGACGGCAGCATACAGCTTATTTCAGCAGAGGAATATGTCAAGCGGGTTGTGGCCTTTTTGGAATATACACGCGATGACATCGTCTTTCAACGTCTGATCGGTCGGGCTCCCAAGGAAGCGACAGAGTTTGCCAATTGGGGTATGGGCTGGTGGAAAATCAGGGATATGATTGATGCCGAACTGCTGCGCCTGGATACGCGGCAGGGAAAAAAATGCACGTATTTACACGGCAAAGCCGTACGCAAATTTATGGAATAAAAAGGAGACAAGTATAGTGCCTATGGAAAAGAGACTTACGTTTTCAGATCTGTCAGAAGCGCAGGCTGTGTTGGGAATGAAAGATGAATTTCTGAAAACGCTGCAAAGCGAATTTCCTGCCTGCCGGATTGCTGCCCGCGGCAATGAAATCATCGTGCTGGGTGACGAGCCGGACAGTTCTCATGTCTTAGCCGTACTCAATGCGATGCGGTATTTGCAGCGGGAGAATACCTATTTGACGACGCAGCATGTGCGCTATTCGTCATCGCTGATTAAAGCAGGAAAGGAAGAACTGCTGCGGTCTATCTATGAAGACACGGTCAGCATTTCTGCCAGAGGCCGATTAATCAAGCCGAAGACAGCCGGACAAAAACAGTATGTCGATTCGATTCGCCGCAATTTGGTTACTTTTGGCATTGGCCCGGCCGGTACGGGAAAAACGTATCTGGCTGTAGCGCTGGCCTCCTATTATTTGAAAAACCGAGAAGTAGAGCGCATTATCCTGACGCGTCCTGCCGTAGAAGCGGGGGAAAAATTGGGATTTCTTCCCGGCGATCTGCAGGAAAAAATAGATCCGTACCTGCGGCCGCTGTATGATGCGCTGGCAGATATGTTTGGGTTTGACCAGTTTCAAAAAATGATTGCACGTAATATAATTGAAGTAGCCCCGCTGGCGTACATGCGCGGGCGGACGCTGGAAGAATCCTTTATTATTTTGGATGAAGCGCAGAATACGACGAAAGAACAGATGAAAATGTTTTTGACTCGTATGGGCAATCATTCCCGCGTAGTCGTCAACGGCGACATTACGCAGATTGATTTGGGCAACCGCCAGCTGTCCGGCTTGACAGAAGCCCAGCAGGTACTGCAGCATGTTCAGGGTATCGGCATGGTTCATTTTACTGATGAAGATGTCGTCCGTCATGATATGGTAGGCCGTATTATTCGTGCTTATGAAACGTATTATAAAAACATGTAGAGAGGTGGAATTACTGATGAATACCAATATTAATTATGAAGACGTAGCATTTCAAAATGATACATATGAACAGATTATTGACCGCGTCTGCCAGGAAGCGGCATTGGTGTACGGTTTGGGGCCCAATGCGGAAATCAGCATACTGCTCTGTCACAATGAATATATTCATAAACTGAACAAACAGTACCGTAATATCGACCGTCCGACAGACGTACTGTCTTTTGCTTTGAATGAAGGCGAAGCGGACGGCTATGACGGCCCGGATACGGCTCTCTTGGGAGATATTGTCATTTCGTTGGAAAAAGTGCAGGAACAGGCAGAAGAGTACGGTCACTCTTTTGAAAGGGAACTGGCTTATTTGACAATTCACGGCATGCTGCATATCCTGGGGTATGACCATATGGAACCGGATGATAAAGCTGAAATGCGCAAAGAAGAAGAGTTTATCCTGCATCGGCTGGGATATGTCCGCCAAGGGGAAGAATTATGATTGACGATGCTTCGTGCCGTGCCTTGATTGCGGCAGCGCGGCAAACACAGCAGCATGCGTATGCGCCGTATTCACATTTTACTGTAGGCGCCGCTGTATTGGCAGCCGACGGCACAGTGTATACGGGATGCAATGTGGAAAACAGCTCGTATGGGCTGAGCTGCTGTGCTGAACGCAATGCTGTCTTTCACGGTGCTGCCTGCGGCTGCCGACAGTTTCAGGCGATTGCCATTGTCGGAGATGCAACAGGTTTTATAATGCCCTGCGGTGCCTGCCGGCAGGTGATGGCAGAATTTCAAATTCCTTATGTCATTGTCACTAAGCCGGATGATACGTATCGCGTCATGACGCTGGCAGAGCTGCTGCCCCATTCATTTTCATTATAAATTATTAGCTAAAAGGAGCATGTATGGAAGGAAAGGTATTTAAATCCGGATTTGTTGCCGTAGTAGGCCGTCCGAATGTGGGAAAATCCACACTGATTAATCATATTATTAAGCAGAAAGTATCCATTGTTTCGGATAAAGCGCAGACTACGCGCAACCGTATTCTTTGCATTCATACAGATGATGAATGCCAGATTGTCTTTTTGGATACGCCGGGCATTCACAAACCGAAACACAAGCTGGGACAATTTATGGACGAAGCGGCTTATCAATCTCTGAAAGATATTGATGCTGTTTTGTTTTTGATATCGGGCAACGAAAAAAAAGGCCCGGGGGATATGTTTGTTCTGGATAAAATCAAAGAAGCTCATGTTCCCGTGTTTTTGCTAATCAATAAAATTGATTTGATGACAAAAGAAGAGGTATTCCGCAAGATTACGGAATACGCGCAGCTGTATGATTTTGCACAGGTTATTCCTATTTCTGCACTGCAGGGGGATAATGTCGATACCGTAGTTGCTGAACTGAAAAAGATTCTGCAGGAAGGCCCAAAATATTTCCCTGATGATATGATTACCGATCAGCCGGAACGCCTGCTTGTAGCAGAAATTGTGCGGGAAAAATTGTTCCGCTGTACGCGCGATGAAGTACCGCATGCGATTGCTGCCTATGTGGAAGAAATGAAGCCGCGCGGCAAAAATAAAGTATATATCCGTGTTACCGTGTTTGTAGAACGGGATTCCCAAAAGCGCATCGTCATCGGCAAAAACGGAGCAGTGCTTAAAGAAGTAGGAGCACAGGCAAGACAGGAAATTGAAAACCTTCTCGGCTCTTCCGTGTTCCTGGATATTTGGGTCAAAGTAAAGCCTGATTGGCGCAATAAGAGCGGCGCGCTAAGCGAACTGGGCTACAAGAATGAATAGGAGAGATGACTTATCGATTCGCAGGTACTCATAGAAGATGTTCTAATCTTTTGTATTTGTATTGCCTTTAGCGCAGTATGCGTCATTGGCAAGTTTGCTTTTGCGCAGCTGCGGCGGGAGTATATTGAAGAGTTGGTAGAAGACGGCGATACGAAAGCCAAGCGTCTCTTAACGCTGTATGATAATCCAGTGCTGTTTTTGGGGTCGGCACAGCTGGGAATGGCTGTTTCCGGCTTGGCTGCCGGTGCGGTGATGCTTTCGGCATTGGCGGAAAGTTATGATGTACTCTGCCAATGGCTGGGAAACGACTGGCTCGTCTGGATTATATATACCTGTGTATGTATTGTATTCTGCGTGTTGTTGTGGGTCTTTGGCGAACTGATTCCTAAATCCATTGGGCTGCAGTGTGCAGAACAGGGACTCAAAAGAGTACGACCGCTGCTGCAGTGCTGCGGCCGTCTGCTTTATCCGCTGATTGCCGTGGGAAACGGCATTGCCAAGCTGATACTGCGGCGGTACGATATGGAAGTAACGAATGAAATAGACATGGCGCATTCAGAAGATGAAATCCGCATGCTAGTGACAGCAAGCCATAAAGAAGGCAAAATAGATCAGGTAGAAAGCGAACTGATTGGCAATGTATTTGATTTTGCCGACCGCTTGGCCAAGGAAATCATGGTGCCGCGCCAGGATATTGTCTGTCTCTATACGGAAGAAACGATGGCACAGTATTTGAAAACCATCCGTCAGTCCCGGCATACACGCTATCCGTTATGTGAAGAAGACAAAGATCATGTTCTGGGGCTCGTCCATATCAAGGATTTGATGGATAGTTATATTCATCGGCAAAGCAATCTGCGCCAGATCAAGCGGCCTATTTTGATGATTCCGGAAATCATGCCGGTTTCTAAGCTGCTGCAGCTGATGCGGACGCGCCGGACTTATTTGGCCATGGTAGTCGATGAATACGGCAGTACTGTAGGTTTGATTGGGCTGGAAGATATTTTGGAAGAATTGGTCGGCAATATCCAAAACGAACATACGACGGAAAAAGAAGAAATTCAGCCGCTGGCAGACGGTGCCTATGAATTTGCCGGTACAGTACTGTTGGAAGATGTAGAAGAATTGCTGCATCTGCCTATCGAAGAAGATGTAGATACGGATACGATTGGCGGCTATGTTTTCAATTTGCTGGGACACACGCCGTCGCCGCAGGACACCGTAACGATTGGAGCGTACCGCTTTATCGTGTTGGAAGTGCAGCGGTTCCGGATTGCCCGCTTGAAAGCAGTGCCGATTCCTGCTTCTGAAATGCCGGTGCAGGATGCAGAAGGAGAAAGCGATGGGCAGGGGGACGCATAACGTTTACAACCAAAAACCGACAAGTCGCTACGACGGCATGATTCTGCAGACGCAAAAGCGCGGTCAGGAATTAGTTTTGTCTGTGTTTACCAAACAGGAGGGACTGCTGCGCGTCTTTGTACCCAAACGCTGCCGCGGCAAACAGGGATTTGGTGCACTCATGGCCTTGAGCGGCATTACCTTTGATGCTGTTCAGACACCGTCGCTGCTGGTGCTGCGCGAGTATGAATGCCACAGCAATCCGGGTGTGATGCAGCTGACGTGGGACCGGTATATCTATTCACAAATTTTTATTGAAATGGTACAGCATATTTTCCCGTCTCATGAAGCCGATGAACAGGCATATGAACTGATGGTGATTTACAGTCAGGCACTGCTGTGCAAAAACCCCCGTATTGTTACGATTATCGCGGGCTGGCAGCTGCTGGCGCTTGCCGGGTTTTATCCGGACACAGCACATGTCCGCTTATTTGCCGCCGGTATGGACGGCAGGCGGCCGATCTATTATCTCAGTGACGGCGAAGAACCGCTGAAAGAGCCGCTGCCGGAGGTGCAGGTATCGCCGGAAATGCGGTCGCTGTGGCAGACGCTGATTACCTATGCATGGGGGCAGACGCAGACACTGCATTTCAGTGCCAGAGGATTGGCATTTTGGGAAGATGTATTGTACAGCTATACTGAGCAGTGCAGTGATAAGAAGATGAAAACGATTGGGCTTTTAGAAAAATATATTGACAAGTAACAATTGATATGATATATTAATAAGGTCGTAGCATAAGTGGCTAGGATAAGCCGCATGGAGAGGCTCGTAAGTTCCTGTATAGGACGCCGTATTCAGCGAGTATATTGATGAGGAGGTGTCACTCATGTACGCTATTATTAAAACCGGCGGAAAACAATATCGTGTTCAGGAAGGCGACAATATTTTTGTTGAAAAACTGGCATCTGATGTTGATTCCGAAGTTGTATTTGACCAGGTATTGGCAGTTGTAAACGACGGAGACGTTAAAGTTGGTACTCCTGTTGTTGAAGGCGCTAAAGTTACAGCTAAAGTTTTGGAACAGGGTAAAGAAAAGAAAATCCGCATTTTCAAATACAAAGCTAAATCCAATTACCGTCGTCGTCAAGGTCATCGTCAGCCTTACACAAAAGTTGCAATCGAAAAAATTGAAGGCTAATGATTACCATTCGATTACAAAAAAATCAAGACCGTCAATTCAGCGGCTTTCAAATATCCGGTCATGCCGAATACAGTGAAGCCGGCAGTGATATTGTTTGTGCAGCCGTATCGGCTTTGTCGCAGACAGCGTTGTTGGGGTTGCTTCATTACATGCCTGATGATGTCACATATCAGATAGATGAAGAAAACGGTTTTTTAACAGTCCGCGTACGGAAATGCTGTGATGCTTCACAGATTATTTTTCATACGATGGTCTTAGGGTTAGAACAAATAGCACAGCAGTATCCGTTATATGTTGTGCTCCATTCATAGACGTCAGGAGGTGGACGGAATGTTTAATTTTAACTTGCAGCTGTTCGCTCATAAAAAAGGGACAGGCTCCACACGTAACGGCCGTGACAGTGAATCCAAACGCCTTGGCGTAAAATGCCATGACGGCGTTGTTGTCAAAGCTGGCAACATTATCGTTCGTCAGCGCGGTACACATTTCCATCCGGGCACAAACGTAGGCATCGGTAAAGATGATACGTTGTTTGCTACGGCAGCAGGAAAAGTTGCTTTCGAACGCGTTGGTAAATATCAGCGTAAAGTAAGCGTTTATCCGGTTGAAGCAGAAGCATAAACCAAATATAGGAAGTCCTACAGCAGGGTCTGTAGGACTTTTTTTATCATTGTGCAATAAAAAGGAGAATAGCATATGCGTGTATATGTTGATGGAGAAGAACGTCAGCTCCATGTCTACGATCGAGCATCCGGCGCAGATTATGCCAAAAGTGTCGTATGTGCTCAAGAACAGCTGGCTACCAATGAATTTGGTGCGTTTACGCTTACAGAAGAAGAATATGCGTATTGGCAGGAACTTCTTAAACGGCAGCAGGAATCAGAAGATATGTTGTTTGCACTTAAAGATGCCGTAGACGAAGAAGAACTAAAAAATTATGTGTATGAAGAAACCAAGTACGGCACGCAGACAAAAGAACTTATCGATATGGAATATATGTGTCTCAAAGAATTACAGCAGGCCATGACTGAAAAGAACAGCCAGTGGTTACAAGAAAACGGATTTATCAAAACGCAGCAAAAATAGGATTCTCTCATTCTTGCGCTATATTGAGAAATGTGGTATCCTGTGTAGGAATTGTTTTCTTAGAGTTAGCACAAGTAAGGAGTCTTACGCAGTGAAAAAAGTATTTTCATGGCTCATAGGGATTATTTTTACTATGGCCGTATTTATGGCAGGCGTGTTTGCGTACTGGTATTTTGGTTCCACCAATTATCGGCTGACAGGTGTGCCCGTTTTAAATTATCACCAAGTCAACAACAAATATAATACGTGTCTGACGATGAAGCCGGAAAACTTTGAAGAACAGATGAAGTATTTACACGACAACGGCTATCATTCCATTACACAGCAGCAGTTTGATGCCTATATGAATGGCGAGGGAGAACTGCCGGACCGTCCGATTATGATTACTTTTGATGACGGCTACGTTGATAATTATGAAGAAGCGTATCCGATTATGAAAAAATACGGTATGCGCGGTACAATTTTTCTGATTATGGATTTGATGGACAAGAAAGGCTATCTGACATGGGATCAAGTGCAGGAAATGGCGGCAGACGGCATGGAATTTGGTTCTCATACGATCAGCCACAAACCGCTTACCAGTTTTGACCGGGAAGGGATTCATCGGGAGCTGACTGATTCTAAGCGGGAAATTGAAGAAAAATTGGGCAAACCCTGTACTTTTGCTGCATTTCCGGAAGGAAAATTCAATGATACGGTTATTGAAGAAGCAAAAAATGCAGGCTACCAATATTCGTTTTCTGTAGAAACAGGACGGGATTTCCCTTGGGATGACCATCTCAATTTGGATCGCGTGCCTATGTTTGAAGGTCCGGTCAGCTTTAAACATTTCCGCTTTCGCCTGACTTTTAGTGCGTTCAGCGCGTTGTTATGGAAGACGCATAAATATTTTGAACATATTGAATTTACCAAACCGCTAGCGCAGCACATTCCGCAGCCATAATATAAAGGCATGGTGCATAACATTTTTTTCTGTCAGGCACCATGCCTTTCTTTTAAAAGTGTAAAGAAAATGAATTGTAAATGCGGTGTAAACTATGCACGCAATACTGTACAGTAAAAAGCTGTAACAAAATGAATTAGAAATGGTTTAGTTTGTTGCATCTTTTTTGTATGATGAAATTAGCAGTACACGTAAAAGGGCCTGCCCCATGGCAAGCCCTTTATTTGCATATCGTATTCTTGCTTTTTTTAAAAGAAACGGCCGATGAACGGCATCTTAACAGCGTCTTCTTTGGTAACGCCGCCGCAGAGTATCATCAAACCGATGTAAATCGCCGAGCCTGCAATGCAAGTGCCGAATAGGCTAATAAACAGGCCTGTGTGCGCATGCAGGAATTGATACAGGAAATACATGATGACGCCCATTACCGCGGCGGAAACGATGTTTTTGGCGACTACTTTCAAATCGATAATATAGCCGGTGTGGCGGTAAATGAAGAAGAGATTTAAAGCAGCTGCGACTCCGATATCTGCTACCGTCGCATAGGCAGCCCCAGTGATGCCAAAGGAAGGGATAGCGACCAGGAACCAGTTGCACAGTACTTTGGCGATACAGGCAACCCCCATGTTGAGGACTGGGATTTTAGGACGTTTCAGCCCCTGCAGGATAGCCGTTGTAATTTGATGCAGCCCCAAAAAACAAATGGCAATAGCTACGGCCCGTGTGGCATCCGTAGCAGCCGGCGCATTGTAAATAAAGGTAACGACAGGTTCGGCCATGACGTACAGCATGACGCTGAAAGGAATCGTAACTAAAAAGGAAATACGCATTGCGCCGGCAGTGCGGCTGTATATTTCATCCGTTTCTTTTAACGTGAAGCTGTGACTGATGGCCGGTACCAGACTCATAGCCATGGCAGCGGTCAAAATCGTTGCCAAGTTGATAAGCGGCACGGACATACCTGTCAAATAGCCAAACAATTCTGTTGCCTGAGCTGTTGAATAACCGGCCACTTCCAAACGGCGCGGTACGATGAGCAAATCCAGATTGGAAACGACTGGCAGCATGATACTGGACAAGGAAATCGGAATAGCCAGGACAATCAGTCTTTTTAGAATATGACGGATGCCTTCCTGTGGAAATACGGGACCATCCTTGGGCAGCGAACGTTTTAGTTTATAATAGAAATAAATTAAAACGAGCCAGGCTGCCAGTCCCCCGGCACCAGCCCCCAAGCTGGCACCGCCGGCAGCATAGTCCAGCCCGTACGGCAAAAGCAAAGCCGCAAAGCCAAGCATGACGACGACGCGGACCAACTGTTCTACAATTTGGGACATGGCCGTTGGTGTCATTTGCTGCCAGCCCTGCAGGTAGCCGCGGTAGCCGGCGATAATGGTCGTAAAGAAGATAGCCGGAGCCAATGCGATTAAAGAGTAATACGCGCGGCTTTCCCGGATAATTTGTTCATCGATTAAAAATCTGGCACCAAAGAAAACGACAAAGCTTAAAAACAGTGCCGTGAAGCAGAGCATGGTCAGCGATACGCGGAATATGCGCTGCGCGCCGGCATAATCTTCTTTGGCGGCTTTTTCTGCTGTAATAATAGAAATAGCAATAGGCAGGCCTGCACTGGATACATCCAAGGCCAGTAAATAGATAGGAAAAGCCATCTGATAGATACCGATGCCTTCACCGCCTAAAATACGGGATAAAATAATCCAGTTGATACTGCCGATTGCTTTGACGACAAATCCTGAAAGCGTCAGGATTAGCGTCCCGGAGATAAACTTGTTTGCCATAATAACCTCTTTACTATTTTACTATGTATAAAAATTTGCTTTTCAAACAATTTATTTTATCATATTTGAAACAGGGTGACTAGGTATAAATCGTGGTGAGATACAGGTTTTGCGCAAATTAACAGGACTTATCAAACTGCCTACTAGCCACTGCCTTTCCTTTGTGGTATAGTAACGTAGATACAATATATTATAAAATAACTGTGTAAGCAGCAGAGGTGATAGCATTGCGTATTGTCGTTGTCGGCGCAGGAAAACTGGGCTACAGCATTGCAGAATTATTGTCAAATGAACAGTTTGATGTAGTTGTCGTAGATCACGATGAAGAACGGCTGGATGTAGTTAAGAATACACTGGACGTATTGACTATACTGGCCAATGGAGCCAGCCCGATTACCATGAACGATCCTGATATCCGGGATGCGGATATATTGGTTGCATCTACGGCTATTGATGAAGTGAATATGGTAGCCTGCATTTTGGCCAAGAAGCACGGCATCAAATATACGGCGGCACGTATCCGGGACATGCAGTTTTTGTCGGAAGCCAAAGATTATTTGAAAGAAAATTTTGACATCGATTTGATGCTCAATCCGGAGTTGATTACGGCTCGTGAAATTAACCGCATTTTGATGACGCCGGCGGCATTGAATGTAGAAGATTTTGCCAACGGCAAAGTGCGTTTGTTTGAAACGAAAGTACGGCGCCATTCGCCGCTGGTAAATATTCCTTTTAAAGATATGGCGATTCCGCCATCTATTTTGGCCGGCATGATTTTTAGAGACCACCGCATGATTATCCCGCACGGCGATGATCAGCTGCTGCCTCATGACAATGCCTATTTTATTGGCGACCCGAAGGCCATTGAAAAATTCAGTGCCAATTTTGTACAAAGTGATACATCCAAAGTAGAACGCGTCATTATCATTGGGGCAGGCCGTACAGGCCGGTTTTTGGCACCGATGCTGGATGAGCAGGGAGTTCGCGTAAAAATCTTTGACAAGAACAGAGAACGCAGCCTGCTGGCAGCAGAAAAATTGGAAAACGGGCTGGCTATTTGCGGCGACGGCACGGATTTGGATTTGCTGGAACAGGAAGGCATAGCTGATGCAGATGTCGTGATTTGTTTGACAGATGATGAAAAATTGAATCTGATGCTGGCGTTGATAGCAAAACATTTAGGCGCCAAGAAGACGATTGTCCGCGTGTCGCGGCGTGAATATGTAGACTTAATGGAAAAAGTAGGCGTAGATATTGTTTTGTCGACGCGGCTGCTGTCTGCCAGCGAAGTATTAGCCTTTGCCCGGCAGGGCGGCGTTGTTTCTGTTTCGTTGCTGGAAGGGGCGAAGGCAGAAGCGGTAGAAGTCATCGTGCAGGATGGGGCGCCTGTTGCGGGAAAACGGCTGATGGATGTCAAGCTGCCCAGAGAATGTTTGGTTTGCGCCTATGTGCGCGGCAGCGAAGCTTCCATTCCTAACGGCCGTTCTGTGCTGCTGGCCGGCGACCGGGTCATTTTATTTATTCGGACTTCGTATTCCAAAAAAGTTATGAAATATTTCAAAGGACGGGATGAAGATGCATAAGAGATTGTTTCTTTTTCTCTTAGGCCGGATAGCCCTGTTAAACGGCGTGATGCTGATTATTCCTTTTTTGTATTCGTTCTTTTGGCAGGAAGAGGGATACCTGTATTTTGGGCCGTCTATTTTAATAGCTTTGGGTGTCGGCGGTTTGCTGAACTATGCAGGACGCAGACACAAGCGGCAGATGAGTGTCGTAGAAGGGGCTTGGTTCATGGTGTTGGTCTGGCTGCTGCTGGGCGCGATTGGCATGCTGCCGTATATGCTGTCAGGCTGGCTGCATGGTGCTGATGCTTTTTTTGAAAGTATTTCTGCATTTACAACAACCGGGATAACCTGTATATCCCAAGATGTGCTGCTGCCGCCGTCACTTTTGCTATGGCGCAGCATGATGGCTTGGACAGGCGGCTTGAATTTTATCCTTTTGCTTGTGACAGTCGTGCCGCTGGTCAGCGGCTCCTTTGGCCTGACATTATCGGTGCATCAAAGTGTCCGGTTTAGTCCGATTGTCAGCCGCATGCAAAATGCTGCCCGGCAAACGGGGAAAATGTATGCGGCGATTACAGCTGTTTCGATTGTGCTGTATTCGCTGGCAGGACTGCCTTTGGTAGATGCCTGCATGAAAGCGCTGATGACCGTTTCTACCAGCGGCGGCGACGCCGTCTTTGATTTTGCCCAGCAAAACAGCATACCTATGGAACTTGCCGGCATAGTATCCATGGTTTTGGCGAGCGGCAATTTTCTATTGTATTGGAAAGGTGTAGAACGGCGGGAATTTCGCACGATTTTTGCAGATACGGAGCTGCGGGTATTTCTGGTCATTTTGGCCGGCATGAGCCTTTTGGTATCGTTCCACCTTTGGCATATGGGAGTCTATGATGGACTGGACAGCCTGCGGTACGGTATCTTTCAAGTTGTGTCGTTTTGCAGTACGAGCGGCTTTTTGAATACGGCTATAGAAAATTGGCCGGAATTTGATAAATTTGTTTTATTTATATTGGTCTTTGTAGGGGGCTGCATTGGTTCAGCTGCCGGCGGCATGCGTGTCATGCGGTTTATTGTTTTATTTAAAATCGCTAAACAGGAAATGCGCCGCACGCTGCACCCGCATATGGTTATCAGTTTAAAAATCAACAGCGTACCTGTGGATATGAAAATAGTCAGTCGTGTTTTGAGCTATTTTTTTCTGTTTATGGCCGTGTTTTTTGTTTCGACGATTATTATTTCTCTATCCGGGTTGGAACCGATGCAGGCTATGGGTGTAGCTGTAGGCTGTTTATCGAGTACAGGTGCGACAGCCAGTCTTTTTGGAATTACTAATTTTTCTCTTATGCCGGCATGGGTCAAAATTTATTGTGCATTGTTGATGATTTTGGGAAGATTAGAGATTTTTTCTTTCTTGATTATACTGCAGACAGGTTTGCAGTATATGCACCGCCGGTGGTAGGAGGCGTTTTTGCCTGATGAATTATAAAGTTGTAGTATATATGCTGGGAAAAATTTCTTGGGCCTGCGGCTGTGTGATGATATTGCCCCTGGGCATTGCTGTTTGGTATGGAGAAGCGAGCATAGGTGCGTTTGCTATGGCAATAGGCATCTGCTTGACTGTGGGGGAATTATTCATCCTGCAGGGGGAAGCGGCGAAGACGGAAATGACAAACCGGGAAGGGATTGCGATTACCAGTCTGGGATGGATTATGGTGACATTTCTAAGTATGGTTCCGTATACGGCCGGCGGCTATGCGGGTGTATTGGACGGCATATTTGAAAGTATTTCCGGCTTGTCCGGTACAGGTGCGACGATTATGCCGGATTTGGAAATCCTGCCGCAAAGTATTCTGTTGTGGCGTGCGCTGACCCATTGGATAGGCGGCCTGGGCATCATTGTCATTTTTATTGCCTTGTTTCCGCAAATCGGCAGAGGGATGGTCCATATGTTTAATGCCGAAAGCACAGGACCTGTATCGGAACGGTCGCTGCCGCGCATCAAAGAGATGGCCAAGGCTTTATTTTATGTGTACACGGCGTTTACAGCAGCGGCGACGGCGGCCTGCCTGCTGTGCGGCATGGATGTTGTTACTGCGCTGGAGCATGCGTTTTCGACCATTGCCACCGGCGGATTTTCGCCATATAATGACAGCGCGGCCCATTTTCAAAACCCGGTTATCGAGGGCGTTTTGGCCTTTTTTATGCTGATTTCCAGTGCCAATTTTGGTATGTACGTTGCTGCTTGGCACCGCGGTTTTCATGTGATTATACACGATACGGAATTTCGAACCTATTTGGGCATCGTAGCGGCAGCTTCTCTTGGGATAACGCTCAATTTAATACTGCAGCAGGGATGGAATGGCGGAGAAGCGTTTCGGCAGGCTTTTTTTCAGGCCGTATCTATCTCTTCGTCAACGGGATTCGTGTCCAGCGATTTTGATACATGGCCGTCGTTTTCTCAATTCATTTTGCTCTTTCTCATGTTTGTCGGCGGCTGTGCCGGATCTACGGCCGGCGGGCTGAAGGTAACGCGGCTGCTGCTGCTGTGTCATGCTGTGCGGGTGGCAGTACAGGAAACACTGCATCCCCGCATGGTCTATCATGTCCGTTCCAATGGGGAAGAATTTTCTTCTGATGTGATATACGGCGTAATACGATTTTTCTTTGTGTACATGGCCTTGGATGTATTGTGGTCTTTTCTGCTTATTTGGGACGGTATTCCTGTTTTTGATGCCATTGGCGTCAGCGTCTCGACAATGGGCAGCTGCGGCCCTGCGTTTGGCTTGTTTGGCGCCACCTGTACCTATGCAGATATGCCGTCATTCAGCAAAAGCATTGTTTGCCTGTCGATGCTGATGGGACGATTGGAATCCTTTACCGTATTGGCATTGCTGATGCCATCATTTTGGAAGCGGCGGTCTTGGTGACAGAACCGTATCCTACGTAGTTGAGGTGCTCATGGACTATAGTGTTATTTGTCGTTTTTTGGGAAAAATTTCATTAATACAAGCGTTGGTTGTACTGTTGCCGCTGGTGCTGGCCTGCGGATATGAAGAAGAAAGCTGTATGGCTTTTATATGGACCGGTATCGTAGGCTTTCTCGTAGCCGGTCTTTGTTTGAGCCAAGGCAAAGTGCGTACAAGAGTGCTGACGATGCGTGAAGGCATTGCCATTACCGGTTTGGGGTGGCTGCTGGCGACATGTTTGGGGATGCTTCCCTATGTATTTGGACAGTATCTGGGCCTGTTGGACGGATTTTTTGAAAGTATTTCCGGCTTTACCGGGACAGGAGCGACGGTCATTACAGATATAGAAAGTCTGCCGCAAAGTATTTTGCTGTGGCGCAGCATGACGCACTGGCTGGGCGGTTTGGGCATAGTCGTTATTTTTATTGCTATTTTGCCGGAAGCCGGGCAGGCGGCTGTTTCTATGTACAATGCTGAAGCAGCCGGGCCGACAAGAGAACGGGTGCTGCCGCGGCTTCATGAAATGACCAGCGTGCTTTTTCGTATGTATATGGTATTTACGATGATTTCTCTGGGCGTTTTTCTGCTGTGCGGCATGGATTTTGTCAGTGCTGCCAATCATGCGTTGTCGACGATTTCTGCAGGCGGTTTTTCGACGTATAATGACAGTGCTGCCCATTTTGACAATCCGTTGGTAGAAGGATGGATGACTTTTTTCATGATATTGGCCGGCGGTAATTTTGGACTGTATTATCAGATATATCAAAAAGGATTTCATGTCGTAAAGCGAAATACGGAGTTTAAGGCTTATCTAGGAATCTTAGCCGTAGCTACGATCTGCGTCGGCATGAATTTGATGAGTGCGTTTAGCTCTTCTTGGGGAAATGCAATGCGGTTTGCGTCATTTCAAGTTGCTTCTATTGCTACGACAGGATTTGTATCAGCTGATTATGACCAATGGCCGACGTTTTCCAAAGGCATACTCATGTTGCTCATGATTAGCGGCGGTTGTGCCGGTTCGACTGCCGCAGGTATTAAAGTAGCCCGCGTAGTCATTTTGTTTAAAGCCATTTGGGCTTCTGTGGCGCGCACGCTGCATCCCAAAATGGTCATCCAGTTGAAAATGAATGGACAGTATATCAGTATGGATACTGTGATCCGCACGAGCCAGTTTTTCTTTTTGTACATTGCGTTTATTGCGTTATGGGCGTTTCTGCTGACTTGGGACAATATCCCTGTATTTGACGCTATCGGTATCAGTGTCAGCACTATGGGATGTATTGGTCCTGCTTTTGGTATTACCGGCGCGACGTGTACCTATGCGGAACTGTCGATGTTTTCTAAGGGTATTTTGTGTCTGTCTATGCTGATTGGCCGTTTAGAAATGTTTACGGTCCTTGTCATGTGCCACCGGAGTTTTTGGAAATGCAGAAGATACTAATTGAGGATGCGTGTAAAATGGCATGGTTGAGCCGTTTTGTGAAATGCATAGTAAGAGAAAAAGTGATAAAAACAGAGAAAACAGAAAGAGCCGCCTTTTTTCTAGACGGCTCTTTTTTTTGCATATTAATGAGTGGCGTATATAAATTCATGGGTTATACCGTTTTTGAAAGTAATGGAATGTATACGCCTGTTTTCTATGTTGATTTTTGTAATAATGGCGTGTACGAAGTCGAACGCTATTTTTTCTCCCACGGCTGCCATGAGTATATCATACGTAATGGATGCGGAGCCAGTGAGCAGTTTTTTTAGATTGTCGTTTTGCATGGCGGCGGAAATAGACGGTTCCGGCACTGCAGGTTTTGCCGGAGATTCCAGCGCCTGTAACTGTGCAAGCAGCTTTTTCTTTTCGGAAACGTATTCGTTGCGGCTAATGCTTTCGTCATCGTATAGATACAAGTCCTTTAAACGCTGCAAGGCCCGTTCGATGCGGCTGCGCTTTGTGTCGTTGTTAGGCTGGAACGGCTGCAGAGAAATAGTTGTCGGCGGCTGATAATCTACGCGGTGTGATTTTTTGATGCTGTTGAAAATAACTTGCAGGTCGATAACGTGAGAAATAGCTGCCAGCTCATCGCCCTGCAGGAGCATTGACTCCAGCTGTGACGGCGATTGCAATGTATCAATGTGAGACTGGACATACAGCATATTTTGTATATATCGAAAAATAAAAGGAGTCAATTTTATGTCACTGGGCGTATAGGATTCTTTACAGCCCCGATCTAAAACATGACTCAAACAAGTGTATAAGCTGGAGCTGATGGGATGACATGCTCTTGGCTTATCCTTGCGGGCAGTAAAACAACTGCCGCAAGGGCAATAAAGAAGCTTGCCGTATAAATGAATGCGTTTGGAAAGTTTTGTAGGCTTAGGTCGGGTAGCAATATATTTTTGGATGGCGTCAAATTCAGCAGGTGGAATAATGACCGGGAAAATATTCTCGACAACTATCCATTCTGATGGCGGCAAACGACGCCATTTCCCACGCGTAGATGTACGATTGTATACTAACGATCCCTTATACACGGGATTTGTTAATATGGCACGAATTTTTTTTACAGACCACACATGACCGGATTTTGTCAAAATGCGCTGGCTATTGCATGAAAGCATGACTTGATACATGACATGCGTCCTTGAAAAGGAGCTAAATATGTAGCGTACTGCTTGTGCTTCCTGCTCGTTAATTATAAGCGTCTTGCGTGTCTTGTCCCAATCGTAACCAAGGGGGATGGAACCGCCGACGCGAATACCTTTTTTTGCTCGTGCTAGCATAACATTTCCTACCCGTTCGCTGGTAACTTCCCGTTCCATCTGTGCAAATGTCAAAGAAATAGTAAGCATAGCACGGCCCATCGGCGTGGATGTGTCGAACTGGTCATTGAGAGAAATAAATATTACGCCCAATTTTTGCAGCTCATTATACATAAGAGAAAAGTCCAATACGCTGCGGCTGATGCGGTCCAGTTTGTATACCAAAATATGCGTAAATTCGCCGGACCGGCAACGGGAAATCATGTCTTGATATGCCGGCCGCTTTGTGTTTTTACCGGAAAATCCAGCGTCTTGGAAAATCTCATAGGATGCAATGTGCAGCACATGCTGTGCATACGAAATAAGAGCTTCCTTTTGCACGGGAAGACTGTATTTATCTACTTGATATATCGTAGAGACACGGCAGTAGATGGCCGCTTTTTGTTGTTTTTTCATAGCAATAATCCTTTCTTTTAGGCGTGCGGTTGCCGATACTAAAGGAATTTGCTATAATGATGTAATCATAGCAATCCTTTCGATAGGCGTGCGGTCTTTGAAACGGCTTGCTTTGATGCGGCCGTCCGTGTTGGTAGCGCGGGCGGCTTTTTTATTTTCTCAAAGTGTGAAGCCAAACGGAGTTTTAAATGTAGTATAATAAACGTGTAGAAGGGTTTTCGCCAAATTACCCCTTACACAACACAACTGAATATTGAAGAGAGTTCTTTTGCGATGAGGACTCACGACGCCCCGGGCATGCTGCTATGTTCGGGGTTCTTCCATTTTTGGACGTATATTAGTTGCGCCACGTAGGTAATTCAATTCCTGTTGCATCCATTTAATTTCAGAAGCAGCATATTCAGAAGTCCAAACACCAGATTTTTCAAATTCTCGAATAGATAAAATATAAAGAGCATAAATTTTTTGTCCATCTTCCGTTAATTGTTGTTGGCCTTTCCAATCTAAGGACAGGCTAACATCATACCCAGTTGTAAGTCTGTTAAACGTTATTTCATTTATAAGGCGGAAAACACATAAATAGTAACTAGCGTGTTCTTTTTCGATCATATTCTTTATGCTTTGGCGTATGTTTGGGAGATCAAAAATAGAATAAAATAACTTATCAATGAGAGACAAATCATACGTATTAAATTTTCTTTTAATAAGTTGGTACTCATTAAAGCAGTTTTCTTTATATAACTGATCAGTATCTTTTTTTTCATGGCATGAGATGGTAAATTTTGCTTTTAATGAATCATATATCGAATGAGACGAGTTTTCTGTTTTAAGAAATGGCTCACCATATTTATTATCGCCTTTAGTTCCAGGAATAGCACATAAAATAATTTCAAGGATAATGGCAAGAGCATATATAGGCCCTAATATTACATTAATAATACAAAAATAGCCAGATTTATTAAAATCATGATACCGACGAATTACGAATGATAAATTGAAAGGAATAAGAACACAAGCAATAACCAAGGAAATAAACTCAAAAATAAAAGGATTTTGATGATTATATAGCCTGTTTGCGGCTAATGATTGAAAATGTATGATAAAAGTTATTGGTATGATAGTGAACAACCGAAAAAGTATATACTGTTTGCGGTTGATTCTGCCGTGAAATGAAAGAAATCTTTTCATAAAAGCACCTCCTGTTTAATACCTATACTTTAAGTAATCAATATCCAATTCGCAGTCATCTATACGTGATCTAAGATAATCAACATCGGATTCTAAAGAATCTACTTTGTATTGAATGTCAAATGATTTTGTTGAAGATTCTATTTCTTGCACTTTTTGCGTTAAATTTTTTATTTGCCATTCTTGATAGCCGATAAAACACAATAAAAGAATAATGACTGCTGGTAAGATGTATTTGCGAATATGAATATGTAATGAAAAGTGAATATTCATCCGTATAGATTTAAATATATCAGAGAATAAAGTAAAAAATACATAAGCCAAACCTATAAAAAAGAGGGTGGCTATTATACAAAGAAATATATACACAATGACCACTCCTTATATAAAATACAGCCCCGCCCACAGCAGGACGGGGCTGTTGTATTACGGTTCGACATATCCTGCGATATGCCGGACTATCATGAGATAGTCTCCATGTCACGCTGCGCTTGCATCATAAGAGATGTAGTGTAGTGGATATGATTGACTATATGAAATTGTCTTGCATCAACTTACGATGCAAAAGACTCAGCGCCGTCG
>ERZ808240.1882-NODE-1882-length-24589-cov-4.752221_pt1 | contig 24589 bp, 23 predicted proteins | sample MGYA00521084_ERZ808240 | MGnify/ENA primary metagenome ERZ808240 (study PRJEB31516, sample SAMN03275571) | gut metagenome | biome: mammalia-associated habitat; material: feces | host: Papio cynocephalus | place: Kenya | collected 2012-08-06 ... | reverse complement strand
AGTCGGCTATCGGCAAATCCGTATCGAAGTGCGCGTACATCGTCCGGGCGTTGACCCCCGCATCAGTGCGCCCCGCGCCGACAATGGCTGCCGGGCGGCGCAAGACCGTAGCGAGAGCCTCCTCGACAGCCTGCTGCACGCTGACGGCATTGGGCTGCGACTGCCAGCCATGGAAGGGCGCGCCCCGGTATGACAGCTTCAGAAAATATCGCATAGGCAGTCCGCTGGTGTGTCAGTCGCGTTCCAGATATGTGTTGCCGTACAGGCCGGAGCGGTAGTTGTTGAGAAACTGCCGTCCCTCCTCGGCGGTGATGACCCCTTTCTTCATCGAGGCTGCGACCCGGGACTCGAGGCTGCGCACCAGCTTCTTGGGGTTGTACTCCACATAGTCAAGCACGTCGGCAACGGACTCGCCGTCTATGACCTGCGCTATCTCGTAACCGTCCTTGGTCAGCGCGATGTGGACGGCGTTGGTGTCGCCGAACAGGTTGTGCATGTCGCCGAGTATCTCCTGGTATGCGCCTACGAGGAACACGCCCAGGTAATACGGCTCGCCGGGGCGGAGCGCATGCACGGGGAGATACGGCGTGCTGCCCTGCGGAGCGACGAAATGGGCTATCTTGCCGTCGCTGTCGCAGGTTATGTCCTGAATGGTGCAGCGGGCAGTGGGCTTCTCGTCGAGGCGCGAGATTGGCATTATGGGGAACATCTGGTCAATCGACCAGCTGTCGGGCAGCGACTGGAAGAGGGAGAAGTTGCAGAAATACTTTTCGGGCAGCATACGCGAAATCTTGCGCAGCTCTTCGGGCGGGTGCTTCATGGAGCGTGTCATCTCATTCACGTCGCGGGCAACGGACCAGAACAGCTTCTCGACCTGAGCTCGTGTGGTCAGGTCGAGCAAGCCGAGCGAGAACAGCTCCAGAGCCTCCTCGCGTATCTGCAGCGCGTCGTGCCAGTCTTCAAACACGCGGGTCGGGTTAATCTTGTCCCAGATGTCATATAGTTCGCGCAGCAGCTCGTGGGCATCCTCGGAGACAGTGTCGTTGTCGTTCCATATCGGCAGATGAGCCGTTTCCAGCACGTTGATTATCAGCACGGAATGGTGTGCCGTGAGCGAGCGTCCGCTCTCGGTGATGATGCCCGGCTGCGGCAGGTCGTTTTTGACGCACACGTCCACGAGCGCAGACACGGAGTCGTTGACATACTCCTGAATGGAATAGTTCATCGAGTTCTCCCCTACCGACGAGCGTGTGCCGTCATAGTCCACGCCCAGACCGCCGCCAATATCGACGAAATCTATGTGGAAGCCCATTTTGAAGAGCTGGACATAGAACTGCATCGCCTCGCGCAAGGCAGTCTTGATGCGGCGTATCTTGGTAATCTGGCTTCCGATATGGAAATGAATGAGTTTCAGCGCGTTCTCGAGCTTGTTGCGGCGCAGGAACTCGACAGCGTCGAGCAGTTCGCTGGAGTTGAGGCCGAACTTGCTCACATCGCCGCCCGACTCTTCCCACTTGCCCGAGCCGGAGGAGCTGAGCTTGATGCGTATGCCGATGTTGGGGACTATGCCGAGCCGCTTTGACACGTTTGCAATGAGGCGCAGCTCGTTCATCTTCTCAACGACGAGGTAGATGCGCCGTCCCATCTTCTGCGCCAGCAGAGCCAACTCCACATAGTCCTCGTCCTTGTAGCCGTTGCAGACTATCAGCGAGTTCTCGTGAGTGTTGACCGCCAGCACGGCGTGCAGTTCCGGTTTTGAACCGGCCTCGAGGCCGATGTTGTACTTGTTTCCGTGGCTGACTATCTCCTCCACGACCTGATGTATCTGGTTGACCTTAATGGGGTATACGATGAAGTTCTGCCCGGTGTACTCGTACTCCTCGGCGGCACGCTTGAAACAATTTGAAATCTTGCGGATGCGGTCGTCGAGGATGTCAGGGAAACGGAGCAGCACGGGAGCGGAGACGTCGCGCAGCTTCAGCTCGTCAAGCACGTCCTTGATGTCTATGGGCGTGCAGCCCTCCTTGGGCGTCACCTGCACGTGTCCGCGCTCGTTGATAGAGAAGTATTTCAGTCCCCAGCCGGGGATGTTGTACGTTTCCGCTGAATCTTCAATACGCCATTTTCTCATTTTCTGCTAATCTGCTTATGTGGGTTGTTGTGATGTTGGTATGTCAGGCTGAGCCGCAGCGCCGTCCTGCGAGCGGCCGAGTATCTCGAAAGTTGTGGCAAACACCTCTGTGCGCTTGCGCGTGATGTGCAGCCGGTCGGTGTATTCGCGGGTGCGCAGCGAGCCTTCGAGGTAGAGCTTCGTGCCCTTGCGTATGAACTTCTCGGCGTATGCCGCGCTGCGCCCGGTCATGACGATGTTATGCCACTCCGTGACCCTGATGCCGCCCCGGGTCTCGCTGGTGGCAAGCGAGAAGAACGCTACCGGGGTGCCAGGCGCGGGATAGCGTATTTCAGGGTCGCCGCCTACGTTGCCGAGCAATATAACCTTGTTGACTGACATGGTGCTGGGTGTTTGCTGTATCGTTGTCAGAATTCTGATGCCTTCAGAGCCAGGCCTGTACGCTCATGCAGCCCGAAGAGGAGGTTGAGCACATGGACTGCATCGCCCGCTCCGCCGCGCACCACGGCATCGGCTATCACGTCGAGATGCACCGTTGCGGCATCAAGCTTGTCTACATGTATCAGGCACTTGTGCGTCCCCTCAACCTCTTTCATCTCAAGAGGGTGCGGTGCGAGGAACGTGAAGTGATGGTCGTCGTACACGCTGTCATAGAGGGCGCGTATGTCCTGGGGCAGCAGTGTCGAGGGGAATGTTATGCCGAGCCGCAATCCGCGTCCGCCGGCTGCGCAGTCTGCCGAGGGGGTGAACAGCACATTGCTGGAGAAGCTGTTCTGCACCGTAGCAAGGACAGCCGCCACCTTGCAGCCGTCAGCCTGAGCATCGCCGCTGTACCGCCCGGAAAGGGAGACAGCGATGTCGTCGCCCAGCAGGAGCGAGCCGGCAAAGGGGTACAGGGCAATGAGAGCCTCAACGACCGCCGCGCCGGGGACGTATGCGCGTGTCGCGCCGCGCACGAGCGTCTTGCGGTTAATCTCGGAGATGCCCAAATCCATTTCGGCACGCGGGTCGCTGGCGTAGCAGCCTGACATGTCGATGACGCGCAGGCCGGGGTATTTCCGGGGATTCAGGGCTATCTCGGCAGCATAGTCCGACGGCTCACATATCACCAGCGCATCTATTGCCGATGGCTGCGGCGGAGTGTCGCTCAGCTGCAGGTCTGTCTCCCCTATCAATCCGTGATGAACGGATGTCACACGCTCGCCAGTATGGCCGGCGGCATATGCCGCCGCCAGCTCCACGTCGGGGTGGTTGACCAGTATCCTTATCAGTTCTCCGGCGACTCTCGAAGCCGCTCCTGAAATGCATACTCTTATCATATCAATATATTAACGAGCGGCACGCCGCCTGTATTATGCGCCGCGAGCGGCACGCCACCTTCCTGACTGCCACCCGCGTATATGTGTCTGTGCCGTGCCTGTGTGCGCCCATTGTCACAGGTATGGTATCTTGTCGTCGAGCGGGAGGTAGCGGGCGAAAGCCTCGCGGGCCTGCTCGTGGGTCACGCCCTCTCTGATGACGACAAATATGGTGTCGGTGCCGGGTATCGTGCCGAGGAACTCCGGCGCCTTGCTGATGTCGATGTCGTATGCCAACCCCGGGGCATATCCGTTGCGCGTCTTGATGACCGCCAGATTGCCGGCGAAGTCGAGTGAGATGAAACCGCTCTGGTACACAGGGTTTATGGCTGCCTGCCCGGTTGCGAGCAGCTTGTCCTTGATGGCGTTGGTGTCTGGCAATATGTACATATAAGACCCTTTGTCAGTCGGGACTTTGCTGGTTTTGAGCAACTTGAGGTCACGCGACAGTGTGGCCTGTGTCACCTGGCATCCCCTCTCGGACAGAAGTGCCGCGAGTTCGTCCTGACTTGATACGCACCTGGTGTTGATCAAGTCAATAATCATCTCTACTCTCCTCTTGCGATTTTTCATGTCGAATTGGTGTTTGACTGTGTTTTCGGCTGTGTATGGTTGCTACTTGCTTTAAGTGTGTTGATTCCGGTATGGGAAGTCTGCAAACTGTGAGGTGCGCCCCATGGCTGCCTCTGCACCTCCCGGCACAGGGTCAGACCTCTGTAGCAGGAAACTTGCGCGGGACAAGCCGTTTAACGTCCCTCGCAACTTTCATCTGCGCTGCCACCGCCTGATGCTTTGTATATGAAACTGATGTCGGTCTCATGATTCAGTCGCAAATTTAGGAAATAAAATCCGCATGGCAGCAACGTGCGCCACCGCGTCCACAACATTAACACATATTTAACAGCCGGCACTCCTTAACGCTTCACTTTTGTTCAGCCGCATCGCCTCTGCCGTCGATTTCCTTCTTGATGAGGGCAGCCCGCTCGTAGTCCTCTGCAGCCACAGCACGCTCCATTTCCCCGCGCAGTTCCGCCACGCTCATCTTGGTGATGTCAGCCGCTGCGGAGGATGAAGAGCCGCCCTGCGCAGCCTTGCCGCCATCTGCCTGACCCGGCTCGAAGCCAGCATCTCGCAGCACTTCCGGGCTGGTATATATAGGCGAGCCTGTACGTATGGCGAGCGCAATGGCATCGCTCGATCGCGAGTCAACGGTCACCTCGCGAGTGCCGTCTGACAGGTGGAGGTCAGCCGCAAACACGCCGGAGGGCAAGCGGTGCAGCCACACCTCGCGCAGCGTCATGCCGAATGTGTTGAGTATCGTCGCCATAAGGTCATGGGTCAGCGGACGAGGCGTTATGACCGACTGCAAGCGGCACTCAATGGACTGCGCCTCTGCCACGCCTATTACTATCGGTATGCGGCGTGTGCCTCCGTGCTGCTGCAGCACCACGGCATATACGCCGGACTCTATCTGATTGTATGTTATTCCGATGAGGTCAAGTTGTATCTTCTCTGCCATTTCAGTTGAGTGTGTGATGATATTCGTTTGTTAATCATTGCATTCCTGCCGGCGGCGGTGACGGCGCGAGGCTGGAGCGGAAATCATGCCCGAGCCGAGGCACAGCTCACGGTCGGGAGTGTAAACAGTCACATATTGCCCCGGGGCGATGCCCTGTATGTCCTCGGCGGAATGGACAGTGTATTCCCCCTCGGCAGTGCCACGCACCATGCGGGCATCGCTGAAATGAGGCGTATGCCGGTTCTTGAACGCCACGGACATCTCTTGCTGCCCCTCTTCGAAGGGGGTGCTGCTTATCCAGTGCATCTCCTGGACGTGTAGCTCGCGGCCGTACTGCAAAGCGGTGTCGTAGCCTCGCGAGACGTATATCACGTTGTCATGCACGTTCTTGCGTACCACATACCATGGGCCTCCGCTCAGTCCCAGGCCCTTGCGCTGCCCTATGGTGTGAAACCAGTAGCCCTCATGCTCGCCTATCTTGCGGCCTGTCTCTATCTCTACCACCGCGCCGCGGCGCGTGCCGAGGTGGCGGCGCAGGAAGTCGTTGTAGTTTATCTTGCCGAGGAAGCATATTCCCTGTGAGTCCTTGCGCGTGGCGTTGGGCAGCTTAGCGTCCAGAGCCGCCTGACGCACCTCCGCCTTGGTCATCTCGCCGAGCGGGAACATCAGGCGGCTGAGCTGCCGGTATGAAATCTGCGCCAGAAAGTCGGTCTGGTCCTTGACCAGGTCGGCGGCAGTGCCGAGGTACAGCTTTCCGCCGCGCTCGCGCACCGTGGCGTAATGCCCCGTAGCCGTGCGGTCAAACTCACGGCCCCAACGCTCCTCGAAGAAACCGAACTTGATCAGCTTGTTGCACATCATGTCCGGGTGGGGCGTAAGGCCAGCCGCCACCGTGTCGAGGGCATAGCGCATCACATAGTCCCAGTACTCCTCATGGAGCGAGACCACGCGCAGCGGCAGGCCGTACTTGCGGGCTATGAGCGTGCACATCTCGATGTCCTCGTCGGCGGAGCAGTCGCCCTCCCCGTTGTCCATGCCGATGCGTATGTAGAACAGGTGCAGGTCATGCCCCTCGCGCCACAGGCGGTCAACAGCCACCGCGCTGTCAACGCCTCCAGACACCAGCACTGCTATCTTCATTCTCTTGCTTTCCATATATTGCATGCTGTCGCTCACACCTCCTCAAGGGCGGACTCGCTCTTGTTGTCACTGTGAATGATGTGCAGCGACAGGAAATAGTCACATGAAATCTTGCCAGGGCCTACGAGCATCAGGAAGAAGTAGATGCCCAGGAACATTATCGGCAGGTAGCCTGGCTGGCTCCACGACAGCTGCCACGCCGCCTCCTGCAGGTAGTCTGACAGCAGGTAATGCTCCGCCATGGCCATGGCGATGAACGGTGGCACTATCATGATGCGCATCATCAGCCCGAGCATGATGAACAGCGAGCAAAGGCACTCTATAGCCACCAATACCGCCAGCGACACCTCGGGGGAAAGCCCCAGCACCGGAGGGAAACCCGATGCCACCTCACCGAACAGCATCCACTGGCGCACGCCGAAGTGCAGCATCATGATGCCCACGAACAGGCGCAGGAACAGGCGGCCTATGTTGGTATAGGAATATCCGGTAGTCCAGAAATAGACCCTCTTGAGCAGTTCGACCAGTTTTCTCATTGCGCAGGGGCGTTTGTTTCTTCAGCGGGGGTTGCATCTGCCGGCGGCGCGCTCGGCTGCGGCGCAGCCTGTTTCTGCGCGGCGTCGCGGGCTATGGTCACGAAAGCGTCGGCAGGCGCCACATTGCGGGCCAGCACCGTGCCGTCGCCGGCTACTATATAGGCGCAGGGGGATATGCGTATGTCAAACGTCTGTTCGGGGTGACGCACATAGCCGCCGGTCACGAAACCGGGCAACGAGGCGAGGTAAGCGTTGCCCTCCTCCGAAGGCTCGTCCGTGTCAGCCACGGCAATTGCCATAATCCCGTCGCGGCAGAGGCGTTCCACCTCCAGCATCGCGCCGAGGCGCAGCGTCCACTGGCGCATCTCGTCCTGGCGCGGCGAGCCGAACACCACAACCGTGTACTGCAGTCCCTGTGCGACCTCCACTGCGTTGCCGACCGAGTCGGTCAACGCCACAGCCGGCATCGGGCTGCCGGGCTTGGTGGCACGCAAGGCGGACAGCTGCGTGGCATAGCGCGTCTTGCGCTCCTTCGGCACTTTCTTGTTTGCCACATACCCCTCGAGCATCATCTCGTAAACCTCGTCGATGTAGAACTCCGAGCGGCGCGAATGGAGAGCCTCCTCGGCGGCACGCATGAACTGCGTGGCGAGCGACGGGTTCTTGGACAGCTTCTTGACCAGCGCGGCGACGGAATTGACCACCTTGGCCTTCTGCGCCCACATCATCGGGGCAACGTACACGTCAAAGGCGTGCTGCAACGCCGCCTGGTTGACCGTCTTCTGCTTAAAGTCCATCGGAGTCCAGAAATTGTCCATCAGGTAGTCGGAGCGCGAGGTGATGTCGCCCAGGTATTCCGGGGCTTCGGGATATGTGAACAGCGCGTCCACATACACCGTGCCGTCGGCGGGCGCAGCCACGGCAGCCTGCGCCGCAGCCGGGAGTATGGAGGCGAGCAAAGCCGCCAGTGTGATAAACAGTGCCTTGGTCTGCATAGTTTCGATATATGGTTAACGGCCGCAGACGGGCGCGTCCGCAGTCTTTTATGCAAAAGTAAGCAAAATCCCCGACACGGCAAAGCACCGCCGCAGATTTTGTGCGGCAGGTCAGCGCGAGGAGGCGAGGAGCGCGTCTATGGGGGAGCGGACTATGCGTGCCAGACGGTAGCCGCGCTCTGCCATCGCTGTCCGCAGCTCAATCTCGAAGAAGTGCGCCACAGAGCCTACGAACCCTACAGGCATATCCATGGCCACGGCGTTGTAAAGGGCGACATTGTTGTCCAGGAATGCGCCAAACTCATCGGCAAGGATGCGCTGTATAGCCAATGAATTGCGGTGGCGGCCAAGGAACGGCACGAGCGAGGCGAGCCATACGTTGCCTCCGGGGCTGCGGTATACGCGCTGAAGCGTCTCCTCGCGTGTCACGCCGTAATCCCGTTCCAGTTCGTCGCGATACCGCTGCCCCAACGCGCCGCGCAGAGCCTGACGCACCATACGGCGGCCCAGCGACGCGCCGCTCCCCTCGTCGCCGAGGATATAGCCCAACGGCGGCACGTTGGCCTCTATGATGCCACCACGCCACAGGCATGAGTTGCTGCCGGTGCCGAGTATGCACGCTATGCCGTCGCCCTCGCCGAACAGAGCGCGAGCCGCGCCCTCGAGGTCAGAGCCTACATATATCTGCGCCTGCGGAAAGACACACCGCAGCGCAGACGCTACGCTGGCATTGATAGCGGCAGTGGCGCATCCGGCTCCGTAATAATGCACTTCCTCCACGGAGAGCGCGGTCAGGCCTAACTCTGAAACCGCTTCGACACACAGTTCATACAGTTTGCAGAAATCTTCAGACCGAGCCGTCACGGCATTGAAACCGGCGGTAGTGACCACCTCAGGGGCGTAGTTAGGGCGGCACACGCCCCACGAAATCTTGGTAGAGCCGGCATCGGCTACGACTGTTGTCTGTGTCTGCATCTTGCATTGTCTTTTAGGTCTTCGCAAAGTTAATACATATCGGGCAATGGTGCAAACAGCCGTCGCGGCAGGCGTGCGTTTTGCGCTCTCGCGCGGATTTCGTAACTTTGCACCCGACGCGCCGCCCGACGGCACGCTACGACCGTAATGCGACTGAACAGGGAGATACTGCGGCTCACCATACCCGCCATAATCAGCAACATCACCATGCCGCTGCTGGGGCTGTGCGACACTACCGTGGCAGGACACCTCGGCTCAGAGGCGTTCATCGGCGCGGTGGCGGTGGGGACGATGATGCAGAACGTGGTGTTCTGGATGTTCGGATTCCTGCGCATGGGGACGACCGGCATGACCGCGCAGTGTTTCGGCGCGGTCGACATGGACGGCTGCCGCCGGATACTGTGGCGCACGCTGACGGTCGGGCTGACGGTCGGGCTTCTCATCCTGCTGCTGCGCCCCGCCCTGCGCGAGCTGCTGCTCATGCTCATAGGGCCGCAAGGGGAGGTGCGCTCGCTCGCGTCTACCTATTTCGACATCTGCATCTGGGGCGCGCCCGCTATGCTCGTCACCATGTCGCTTCAAGGGTGGCTGCTCGGCATGCAGACCACGCTGCTGCCGATGACCGTAACCGTCACTGTCAACGTCCTCAACATCGGGCTCAGCCTCTTGTTTGTCTACGTCGGCGGCATGGGCTTCCCCGGGGTGGCATACGGCACGCTGGCGGCAACCTGCTGCGGAGTGCCGCTGGCGGTATTTGCGGCGATGCGGCGCATGCGCGGCAAGTCGCTGCGCACCCCCCTGCGCGAAGTGTTCGCCGCTGACGGGCTGCTGCGCTTCCTGCGTGTCAACAGCGACATATTCCTGCGCTCGGCGTGCATCATCGGCGTGTCAATGACAGTCACCGCCATAGGCGCGCGCCTCGGCGCAATGACCCTCGCCGCCAACGCCGTGATGATACAGTTCTTCGTCTTCTTCTCCTACTGCATGGACGGGTTCGCGTTCACCGGCGAGGCGCTGTGCGGGCGGTTTGCCGGGGGCCATGACCTGACGATGCTGCGGCGCTGCGTGCGCCGGCTGCTGATGTGGTCAGCCGCAATGGCATTGCTTTTCACCACTGTATACGTCCTTTTCTACGGCGAAATAATCTCGTTCATCACCAACGATCAGGCCGTCATCGGCACCATACGCCACTACAGAGGGTGGATATTCGCCATACCCGCGCTGTCGGTCATGGCGTTCATCTACGACGGCTTTTTCATCGGCATGACAGCCACGCGGCGCATGCTCGTGGTGACAGCCACCGCCGCCGCAATATTCATGACCGTCAGCTTCGTGCATTTCCGTGACGGCGGCATCCGCATCGGACTGCCCGAAAACAATGTGCTGTGGGCGGCGTTCATGTCATACCTGCTCGCCCGCGGCTCGCTGCTGGCAGTGCAGTCGCGCACCGTGGTGCGCCACGCCGCGCAGGGCGGCAACAAACAGCCTTGACACCATGATACAGTTCATCAACGCCAAAATCAACATAGGCCTGCACGTCGTGCGCAAGCGCGATGACGGCTACCATGACCTGCAGACCGTATTCCACCCCATTGGGCTGCATAACGGCACGCCGCGCTGCCCGTACCCGCTGTGCGACATACTCGAAGTCACGCCCTGCGGCGGCACGGAAGACATCTATACTTTCAGCGGCAACATCATAGGCTGCCCCTTGGAGTCGGACCTCGCATACCGCGCCGTGCAGCTGTACCGCGCCAGCACAGGAGGAAATGGACTGCCGACGCTGCGCATCTCGCTCGAAAAGCACATACCCGACGGCGCGGGCCTCGGCGGCGGCTCTGCCGACGCCTCATTCACCCTGCGTGCGCTGAACGCCCTGTCCAGCCAGCCGCTCTCAGGCAGCCTGCTCGAAACGTTGGCGGCCCGGTTAGGCGCGGACTGCCCGGTATTCATCAGCAACCGTCCGGCTTACGCCGAGGGTGTGGGCGAAAAGCTCATGCCGACAGACATCGACCTGTCAGGCCGTTGGGCAGTTATCGTGAAGCCACCGTTCGGCATCCCGACTCGCGAGGCATTTGCCGGCATCACGCCTCGCGGCAACCGCATCGACCTGCGCCAGGCCGTCATGCATCCTATTGAGCAATGGAAAAATTTGATAGCCAATGATTTCGAGACATCATTGTTTCCACACCACCCCGAATTGCCATTCATAAAAGACACACTCTACGACTGCGGCGCGGTGTACGCCTCCATGTCCGGCTCGGGAAGTGCGATGTACGGCATATTCAGTGGCAGAGACGAGGCGGAACAGGCGGCTGCGGACAGCAGATTTCAGGCTTTCGGCGTGTTCATCGCCATGCTCTGACACGGCAGCTCGTGGCATTAACACCTTTTGGCGCACTATTTGCTGCACGCGCAGCCCAAAACAAGAAAGCCATGAGCAAGAACAAAAGCAAAAACAATATAGAAGAGGAGCCGACACAGCAGACTGCCAAAACGCAGCAGCAAGCTGAGGAAACTCCTGAAAAGAAGACAGAAGGACAGGAAAACGAGACGGAAGAGGAGGACGACGCTGCGCGGATAGCGTCGCTGACCGAACAGCTCGAGAAGGAGAAAAAGGAGTACCTGTTTCTGATGGCAGAGTTTGACAACTTCCGCAAGCGCACCATGCGAGACAAGGCGGAACTGATCAAGAACGCTGCCGAGAGCGCATTCATCGGCATCCTCCCCATAGTGGACGACATGGAACGCGGGCTGAAAGCATCTGCCGCTGCCACAGACGCAGCCCCTGTGCGCGAAGGGATGAAGTTGATATATGACAAACTCGTCAAGCTTCTCGAGAAAAACGGAGTCAAGGCAATCGACACTGATTTCGTGGGCGGCGAGTTTGACACCGAGCGGCACGAGGCTATCTCCACAGTGCCCGTGCCGGACCCGGAAATGAAAGGGAAGATAATAGACACCGTGGAGAAAGGATACACGCTCAACGACAAGGTGATACGCCACGCCAAAGTCGTGGTGGGACAGTGACAACTAATACAGGGAGCAGACTACAATGGCTGAAAACAAGAAAGACTACTATGAGGTGCTTGGCGTAGACAAGAACGCCACAGCAGAAGAGATAAAGAAGGCATACCGCAAGATGGCCGTCAAATACCACCCTGACAGGTATCCGGAAAACACCGAAGAGGAAAAGAAAGCCAAGAAAGCCGCCGAGGAGAAGTTCAAGGAAGCGGCTGAGGCGTATTCGGTACTGAGCGACGCTGACAAGCGTGCCAAATACGACCGCTTCGGGCCGAGTCTGGGCGGAGCCGGAGGAGCTGGAGGCTTCAATGCCGGCGGCATGTCAATGGACGACATCATGTCGCAGTTCGGCAGCATTTTCGGCGACTTCTTCGGCGGAGGGCGCGGCAGCTCACGCGGCTACCAGCGCCAGCACGTCAACAAGGGCTCGAACCTGCGCGTGACTGTCCGCGTCACGCTGCGTGACATCTACAACGGCGTTACCAAGAAGGTCAAGCTGCCGCGCTTCGTGGCATGCGAATATTGCCATGGCACAGGCGCAAAGGACGGCACTGCGTTCAAGACCTGCGACCGCTGCCACGGCACCGGCATGATACAGAATGTGCAGCAGTCATTCTTCGGCACGCAGGTAGTGCAGTCTGTATGCCCGGACTGCAACGGCGAGGGCAAGAAGATAACCGAGCAATGCAGCCATTGCCACGGCACAGGCGTTGAGAAGAAAGAGGAAATTGTCGAGTTCGCGATACCCAAAGGCGTGGAGGACGGCATGACACTCACCATGCGCGGCAAGGGCAACGCCCCGCAGCACGGCGGAGTGTGCGGCGACCTGCTCATCTGCATACAGGAGGAGGCTGACCCAGAGCTGATACGCGACGGCAACGACCTGATCTACAACCTGATGCTCGACTTCCCGACTGCCGCGCTCGGCGGCACAGCCGACGTGCCCACCATCGAGGGACACGCACGCCTAAAGATACAGCCCGGCACACAGCCCGGCAAGGTGCTGCGGCTGCGCGGCAAGGGCCTGCCCTCGCTCAACGGCGGCGCAAACGGCGACCTGCTGGTCAACGTGATGGTATATGTGCCACAGAACCTCACCGACACTGAACGCAGCGCAATCGAGAGCCTCAAGGACAATCCGAACATCGTACCGACGGCAACGCAGTCGAAAAGCATATTCTCGAAGCTCAGACACATATTCAACCGCGAGAACCGCGAGGGATAATCCCCCAACGCATAACTGCAAGAGTGTGCCACACCCGGCGCACTCTTTTTTGTTTCCATGCATTTCAGATGACCATGCAGCCGAAGCATGGACAAGGCATGCCATTTCCGGGTAATTCTGCGTCTGATGTCATGGAGCAGCCTCATAATAATTATTAATCTATACCATTACATCTCAACCGGTGTCATCTGGCCCAATATAGCATTTTAGCCAATAGACCTAAAAGCCCATTTGCTGCAACCAGTATATATATATAGCTTTGCATCAAATTCAAAACTAAGAAACAATGAGCAGATACACTCGCGCTAAGAGGGAAGACGCTGTCAAGCCCTCAAAGAGAAGAATGCAGTTCAGCATTGGCAACGTATGGAATAGCCTTAAAGACCTCAACATCATGTGTAATGACAAGGCCAACGAGGTTATAAAGTACGTTGAGTTAAGAGACGGCGAAGAACTGGAAGTAGTATTTTGGACTGAGGACATACCAGAACTCATCTGCATCGCCAAAATTTCCAAGAATGAGTTCGGACTCCCAGTGTACACATTGGACTACTCTCAGTCAACTCTGTGACACAACGCCATGCCGTGAACAACACCCTGAAGATTTTTGTCGAACCTTTGGGGTGCTTGTTCATTTCCAACAATGCCGCAAGGTATGCGTACAAAAAAACGCACCCATTACAGGTGCGTCCCAAATAAAATCATGGCGGAGTGAGGGGGATTCGAACCCCCGATACGCTTTTGGCGTATACACGCTTTCCAGGCGTGCCTCTTCAACCACTCGAGCATCACTCCTGATGTCCGTCCTTTGCGGCACGGCCTCTTGCGGTTTGCGCTGCAAAGGTAATGCTTTTATCCGGAACGGCAATGCGATTGTGTGTTTTTTTTATTAATTTTGCCGTGTTAACCGGCTCGGTATGCCGCGTGGATAACCCTGCGACCCGCAAGGGGGCAGAATCGTCCAAAGGCATACCTCGGATAAACCTTTGACTATGAAAAAATTGCTGATAGCCTTTGTGGCGATACTGTCAGTGCTGGCAGTGGGCTGCAAGAAAAAAGGAGGGGACGGCACAAACGGGTTCCCCGCGAATTTCATGACGATGCGAGACAGCGAGCGTCTGGAATACATGATGCGGCGCGTTGACCCTGACTCCGTGGCACGTTTCCTGTGCTATTCATACCTGGGCCGCGTGCCCGGCTCAAAAATCGACACCCTGGCAGTGGCGCACCTGTATGCGTGCGACAAGTACCGTGGCGAAGATTTCGAGAAGTACATCACATCATTTGAGACTGCAGTCAATGGGCTGCCCCTCTGCGACAAGATGCACACGCAGCTTGCCCTCGGCACGTCTGACACCCTCTCCGTGGGCTACGACCTCGGGCTGGGATATGTGAGCCAGATACGCACACGCGGGCTGACACAGAAGGACATTGACGCCGACATCGACAACCTGCGCAAGGCATGCGGCACTGACACTGCCACCTATACGCGCTTCGTCAAGGGGTTCAAGACCGCGCTGCAGGCAGACCGGGGCAAGGATCTGCCCAACGACATTTACTCACGCTACATCAACCTGAAATGACATGAAACGCATATCTGAATACAGAGACATATTCGAGGGCGGACTTAGCCGCCTGGACTATAACCGCCCGGGACTGGAACGCCTCTACGAGCCTGTCGTCTACGGCATCACCGCCGGCGGCAAACGGCTGCGCCCGGTGCTGACGCTCATGGGCTGCGACGCTTTCTGCGGCAACGCGGAGGCTGCGCTCCGGGCCGCGCTCGGGGTAGAGATGTTCCACAACTTCACGCTGGTGCACGATGACGTGATGGACCATTCGGACATGCGCCGTGGGCGTCCCGCCGTACACAAGAAATGGGATGTCAACACGGCTATCCTGAGCGGCGACACCATGCTGACGCTCGCCACACAGCTGGTCATGGATGTGCCTGACGACAAGCTGCGCAGCGTCCTCGACACTTTCAACCGCATGGCAGTCGAGGTGTACGAGGGGCAGCGTTACGACACCGACTTCGAGACCCGCGACGACGTGACCGCAGATGAATACATCCACATGATTACGCTCAAGACCGGGGCTCTGCTCGGCGGCGCGGCTCGCATAGGCTGCATCATCGGCGGCGCGACAGAGGCGCAGGGCAGCCGCGTGGACGAGTTCGGACGTTGCCTGGGCGTTGCCTTCCAGATACAGGACGACTACCTCGACGTGTTCGGCGACAGCGAGACATTCGGCAAGCCTATCGGCGGCGACATCCTCAACGGCAAGAAGACATACCTGCTGCTCGAAGCACTCAACCGTGGAGGAAGCGACAGCGACGCGCTGCGGAGCGCGATGCAAATGGAGAACGGACAGGTCAAGATACAGACAGTCACACGCATATACGAGCGCATGGGCATCGACGAGATGTGCCGCAAGGCTGTCGCCTCATGGATGGGACGCGCCCTTAAGTCGCTGAAGAAAGCGGGGCTGACCGAAGAGGGCTACGAGTGCTTCCGGATGTTTGCCGAGAAACTTATTGGCCGCACCAAATGATTGACACTCACACGCATCTCTACATGCCGGAGTTTGCCGACGACGGCCGTGAAGCCGCCGTCGAGCGGGCTATCGCCGCTGGGGTGACACGCATGGTGTTCCCCAATGTCGATGCCGGCACTGCCGCCGACATGATTGCCTTGCACCGCCGCTACCCCGAAGCCACGCGCATGGCCATGGGGCTTCACCCGACGGAGGTGCGCGGCGACTGGCAAGTGCAGCTCGGCAAGATACGCGAGATGCTGGACGAAGGCGGATATGTCGCCATCGGCGAGGTCGGAATTGACCTGTACTGGGACAGGACATACCGCGACGAGCAGATGGAGGTTTTCCGCCGCCAGCTGCGGTGGGCAAAGGAATTGTCGCTGCCGGTCATAATACATTGCCGTGACGGCCTCGACGAGACGCTGGAGTGTATCAAGGCTGAGGATATGGGCAGCCACCGTCTGCTCTTCCACAGCTTCACGGGCAGTCCGGACGATGCGGACCGCATACTCGCCGCAGTCCCCGGGGCAATGTTCGGCATCAACGGCGTGGTGACGTTCAAGAACGCCAGTGAGGTGCGCCAGGCCGTCGCGCATATCGGCCTCGGCCGCATACTGCTCGAGACAGACTCGCCATACCTCGCCCCCGTGCCGCACCGAGGACGGCGCAACGAGAGCGCGTACCTGTCCGAAATATGCCGCAAGGTGGCTGATACGCTCGGCATGACGACAGATGAAGCGGAACAGGCGACCGACAGGTCGGCAACGGGATTTTTCGCGATGACATGAGCATGATACTGGGCAGCATATTGTCGTTCCCCTTGCAGCAGCCGGTGGCGATAGTCCTGCTGGTGCTGCTGATAATACTGCTCGCCCCGATGCTTCTGTCGCGCCTCAAGATACCCACGATCGTGGGCATGATACTCGCCGGCATGGCCGTAGGCCCGCACGGGTTCAACCTGCTGGCCCGCGACGCGAGCTTCGAAATATTCGGACAGGTGGGGATACTGTACCTCATGTTCCTCGCCGGCATCGAGATAGACATGTACAACCTGCGGCGCAACCTGCGGCGAGGCATCGTCTTCGGCATCATCACATTCATGCTGCCTATGCTGCTTGGCATCGCCGTGAGCCGCTACGCCTTGGGGACAGGGTGGCTGACGGCCGTGCTGCTCTCCTCGATGTTCGCCTCGCACACGCTTATCTCCTACCCCATAGCCACACGCTTCGGCCTGAGCAACAACCGTGCGGTGGTCATCTCCATCTGCGGCACGATAGTGGCAGTGCTGCTTGCCCTTGTCGCCCTCGCCGGGGTAATCGACATACGGCAGCAGGGCTCGTTCAGCTGGCTCAACCTGTCGCGGCTGCTTGTGCAGTCGGCTCTCGTCGCCGTGGCGATAGGCTTCACATACCCCTGGCTGACACGCCGCTTCTTCCGCCGCTACAACGACTCGGTGGTGCAGTTTGTCTACATCCTGGCGATGATGCTGCTCGCCTCGCTTACGGCTAAGCTCGCCGGTCTTGAGGCTATCCTCGGCGCGTTCTATGCCGGACTGGTGCTCAACAAGTTCCTTCCCATCCGGTCGCCGCTGATGAACAGGATAATATTCGTCGGCAACGCCATATTCATCCCATACTTCCTGATAGGCGTGGGCATGCTCATCAACGTTCGTGTCATCTTCGGCAGCTGGGACGTGGTCTACGTCTCCGCCGTCATGTCTCTCACCGCGCTGGCGGCAAAATGGCTGTCGGCATACATGGGGCAGCGCATCTGGCACTTCCGCCGCAACGAGCGCAGGCTCATGTTCGGCCTCACCTCCGGTAAGGCTGCCGCCACGATAGCCGCCACGATGCTCGGCTACCAGTACGGGCTGCTCACTGAGGAGATGATGAACGGCGCAGTGCTGATGATACTCGTGTGCTGCGGCGTGGCATCGGTGATGACTGAGCGGGGCGCGATGCGCATACACATCGACATAGCCGGCGAGTCCCTCCGCGCCGACGGCAGCGACGGCCAGCGGAGCAACGCCCGCCAGCTCGTAGCCGTCTCCAACCCCGTCACAGCCGAGGAAATCATGAACCTCGCCATACTGATGCGCCACCCCGACAACCATACGGAAATCACCACGCTGTTCGTGCGCAGCACCGACGACTCGCGCATCGTCAACACGGGGCGCAACGCCCTGCGCCTCGCCTCGGGAGCGGCTTCGGCTGTCGATGTCGAGGTGAATGACATAGAGCGGTACGACATGAACATCGTCGCCGGAATGGTCAACGTGATGAAGGAACGCGGCTGCACCGACCTGATACTCGGCATGCACAGGCGGTCAAACATCGTGGACACGTTCTACGGCAATGTCATCGAGCAGCTGCTGCGCACCTGCAACAAGATGATCATCATGTCGCGTTGCTTCATTCCGGTCGATACCATACGCCGCCTTATGGTCATCGTCCCCACCAAGGCCGAATACGAGACCGGCTTCCGCCAGTGGGTGGAACGCATGGGCAACCTCGCGACGCAGCTCGGCTGCAAGGTCGTCTTCATCGTGGCCGACGAGACTGCACGGTTCGTGCGCGGAGTGCTGGATGCCGGCAAATACGCCATCGAGACCGAGTTCCGCTCCATGCAGTCGTGGGACGATTTCATCACCCACTCCGCCGACATCGAGTATGACGACCTGATGGTGGTCATCGGAGCGCGGCGCACGTCCGTCTCCTTCTCCACCGACCTCGAGAACCTGCCGGCACACCTGATGCGCTATCATTCGGCGCAGAACATGCTGGTCATCTACCCCGAACAGTTCGGCGCAGACGTGGAAATGCCCGAGCCGATAGACGACCTGCTGTCGCAGCCCTACACCACCAACCCCACGCCGTGGCGGCTCTCGCTGTCGCACCTGCGCGACGTGGCAACAGCCCACCTGCGCCGCCGCCACATCGACCGCCTCCGCCGCAAGCAGCAAAAGTGACTTGCACCACATCGATTTATTTATTACTTTTGCAACCAACAAACTCATCAGACATGATACGCCCGATACCAAATCCGCCGATGAACAGCGATGATGTCGCCCGTTTTCGCCAGACAGTGGCGAAACACATCCGCGATGAATATACCGACGAGGAGCGGCAGCAGATGAAGCAGCGGCGCGACACAGCCATTGCCAACGCTCGCCGTATAATAGCCAACTGCGGCGGCAAAAACCCATTGCTTGGCTATTGACTTCAAAATAAGGATGATGACAGACGTGGACTACTGCAACACGTCTGCGTTCAGTTGTGGCGAAAAGGAGCTTGATGACTTTTTTCGCTACGAACTAAAGGACTGCGTCAAGTACAAGTATCTGTCAGCATATTGTGCTGTCGCGGAAGACGGCTCATTAGTCGCATTGTTCACCTTAATGAACGATGCAATCGTGATTTCAGGGCAAGACGAGAAACAAGATTTCATCGACGACCTCCGATATGACACTGACAATGCCTCTGTAGATTTCTTCAGCAGACAACCCTGTTTCCCTGCAATAAATATAGGACATCTCGGCATATCCACAGACTACCAAGGCTGCGGCATCGGTTCATCAATTATCGATCTGGTTGTTGTTACATTCTCTCGCTACACACAAGCCGGTTGCCAATTTGTGACAGTCGATGCGATAAACAATCCCAAGACGTTGCTATTCTACCACAAAAACGGCTTCGTACACCAAACTTCGAGGGACATAAATTCGGCGACGAGGAGAATGTATCGGATACTGACAAGTTTGTGAGCGAGTGTAACTGATTAGAAATCAGCGGCTGCGGCCGAGACGAAAAAATTTTATCGCCGAAAAACTTGCACACTACGGAAAAACTGATTAACTTTGCACCGCAAAAGCAAAACGGCAAACGCCGCTATGCACGACATAAACGCTTTTCAATTAATTATGAGGAGAGGTGGGTGAGTGGCTGAAACCACCGGTTTGCTAAACCGACGTAGGACTCAATCCTACCACGAGTTCGAATCTCGTCCTCTCCGCCACAAGCGACCGAGCTGATGCTCGGTCGCTTATTTTATATCCCCTTCGCCACAATCCAGACGCTTTTTTCTTCGGATTACCTTGCATGAATGAGATTTTATCTTTAATTTTGCAGATGAAACATCAACACAACTTCAACACATGTCAGACAACAGTAACAAACGCACGCTCGGAGTAAAAGTAGTTGGCAAAATCGTCGTCATAGATGCTGTAAACATTTTAGAGGACGACATTTCAAAATACGATATGATTATCAGAGATCGTATGACACGAAACTACAACGGCAATGTCAGCTACGCCTGTACAATCAATATGGTAGATTCCAACAAAGAATACTTTGAAATTAATAACTGGCAATTGAAAGAGTTGGTATTCCCTGGAAATTGGTCAGGCAATTGGGGAATATGCATAGTAACGGATCGACTTGGCCAAAAGCTCGAAATCAAAGGATGCGAAAGAGAAGGACACTACCACGACAATTATATGTCAATGATAGAACTATGCATTACGAATTTCATCAAGTTCGCTAATTCAAATTATTGCGCTCTCAGTACGGTATTTGCCATAGATCAAGATTTCCTGATCAACCCCTATAAACCAGATATTTGGTCATTCTCCAATTCCAAAATTATGGCAGAGTCTATATCCCAATACATGGGATTGTTTCAACAGCTGAAAAACATGATCAATTCAGATCCAGACTTTGACTATGACCAAAAGAAGTCATATATCGAAAAATACAGCGAAATTGCAATAAAGACCGTCTGGGAAAAATTATCGAAATACCATAAGTAAACGCATTTCACGCATCATAAACTCAATTCAACGCATTTGGCTCCCACCTATCATATCTACACGAACAACAAGGTCTGCTATGCAATGCACCAATTTGAAAGTAACGCTTGAAAACATCAAGGGTATTAAGAAACTTCAATTCGATATTCCCGTAACAGATGGTGTATTCATTATTACAGGCAAGAATGGGTGTGGGAAATCGACTCTAATGACTGCTCTTGCCCGAATAAACGATTCAAATATATTTGCAAAACATTTTACGGAAACCCCATTCGACAAATATAATGACTCCTCGATCACTTACGAAGCGACAAATGAGGATTCAAGCAATATCAAAATCAGCTTCCATAAAAAGAACTCACGTTGGCATCCAACACCTAATAAACGGAAACTATCAGAACTATCACCATTTCAAGATGTTATATATATATCAACATCAGAGCAACGATTCAACGGATCAAAACTAAACAACAACGACATAACCCCAAAAGACATAACTACAAAAACCAACAAGAACACCCAAAATGCATCGCCTATAATAATCGAAGGGCTAAATAAAACTTTCGACAGCGACAAATTCAATGGATTAAGATATCACATAATCAATGCTCGCGGAGCTGGGAAAAGATTTCCAAAGCGGACAAATAAATTATACTACAACATACAGCAAAATAATCACAGGATATTTTCCGAATCCACTTTCAGCCTTGGCGAAAAATTAGTATTAAACGCCTTAGAGCATCTGAATAGCATAAAAAAGAAATCTCTTCTCCTCATAGATGAAATAGAACTAGCCCTGCACCCAACTGCTCAAATAAATTTCTTCGAGTTCATCGAAAAAATTGCCAAAGAAAAGAATTTAACAGTACTGCTTTCTACGCATTCCCCGTCATTAATAAGACATGCCAAGAATAGATTCTTCATGGAACAAGAATTGGATGACACAATTATAGTCAAGAACAATTGTTATCCAGCGTATATACTAAGAGACATAACAATAAATGAAGCATCTTACGACTACCTTCTGTTTGTCGAAGATGAACAAGCAAAAAAACTTCTATCCGCAATCATCAAAGAAACACAACAAACTGAGAAATGCAATAAGATTTTTACCTACAACATAATTACAGTTGGCGGATGGTATGAGACAATCCGGCTAATGAACGAATTCAAGAATATAAGACCATATTCAGAAAGCTCCGTTGAGGCATTTCCAGATAAAGATGTAGAAGACACAATAAAGGAACTCAAAGCCAAAAGCGGAAAAACCGAAGCTGAAATACAGCGAATTAAACTATGGACTAATTGCAATCAAAACATCAAGCCACTACATATTACTCCAGAATTAGGCGTATGTGAATGGCTAAACAACAATCCCGACTCTTCTCTAATTTTTGAAAAAGCTATCGAGAAAGAGATATCTACTCTCACTTTTCATGTAAACAAAATCGTCAAATCCATTTTATCACAGAGCTACACTTCAAGCAATAATAAAAGACAGGCATCAAAAAAAGCCCTAAATCAAATAACAACCGAGATTAACTTCCGCATTCCAGACATACCCACTAACCGATTATACGAAATACTATATCAATGCTATGTCAGTGACAACTATGAAGCAATCAAATCATATTACAAAGCGACATTTTGCCATATCATAAACAGAAAGGCATCCGATGATACCAACGCACTGAACGAAACGATATGATGGACTTCACTCCTGTAGCAAGACATTTCCTGGCGAAAAGGGCGTCGAGAACTGACCGCTGGGCCGCCGAGGGCGAGGACATTCAGCGTGCGCAGCTGGCGTGGCTGCTCTCTCGCGGCGGCAACACGGCTTACGGCAAGTCCGTAGGGCTGGCTGGCTGCGACGGCTATGAGGCGTTCCGCGAGCGTGTCCCCATGGTGGGCTATGAGCCGCTGCGCCCTTACGTCATGCGCATGATACGCGGCGAGAGCAACGTGCTGTGGCGCGGACGGTGTCTGCGCTATGCACAGTCGTCGGGGACTTCGGGCGGCAAATCGAAGTACATTCCCGTGACCGCCGACTCGCTGCGGCGCAACCATTACCCGGGCGCGAGCGACAGTGTGGCGCACTACCTGCGTGCCACGCCTGGCAGCCGTATGTTCTCGGGCAAGGGATTCATCCTGGGCGGCAGTTTCGCCAACGAGCTGCATGAAGAGGACATCGCCAGTGGTGTGCGTATCGGCGACCTGAGCGCGACCCTGATAGACCGCATACCGGCAGGAGCGGGGCTGTTCCGCGTGCCGTCCAAGCGCATTGCGCTGATGCCTGACTGGGAGGAGAAGCTGCCGGCTCTGGCCAACGCAGCGTTGAGGTGCAACATCACCAACATTTCGGGAGTGCCGTCATGGTTCCTGACGATGATACGCATGGTGCTGCAGATGACCGGTGCGGAGCGCATCACTGACGTATGGCGCAACCTCGAGGTGTTCTTCCACGGCGGCATAGCCTTCTCCCCCTACCGCGAGGAGTATGCGCGACTGTGCGACCCTGCACAGATGCATTATGTGGAGACATACAATGCCTCGGAGGGATTCTTCGCCAGCGCGACAAGCCCAGGCGACAGGGAGATGCTTCTGCAGATAGACAGCGCGGTGTTCTACGAGTTCCTGCCGCTGGAAGGGGACTCCCCTATCCCGCTGTGGGAAGTGCAGCAGGGCAAGGTGTACGAGCTGATTATCACGGCAGCCAACGGGCTGTGGCGTTACCGCATCGGCGACACTGTTCGCATAGAGTCAACTGCGCCGGTCAAGATAACCATAGCCGGGCGCACCAAGTCGTTCATCAACGCTTTCGGCGAGGAGGTTATGGAGTACAATGCCGATGACGCGATAGCGAGTGCGATGCGCCTGACCGGAGCAAGGATAGCCAACTATACTGTCGCGCCGGTATATGCCCGCAACGGCGAGCGCGGATGCCACCAGTGGATAATCGAATGGCTGACACCGCCGACGGACACTGCGGCGTTTGCCGCCGAGCTCGACCGCCGTCTGCAAGAGGTCAATTCCGACTACCAGGCTAAGCGCAGCCACGGCATCTTCCTCGCGCCGCCGCAGGTGGTGACAGTCCCTGCCGGCACATTCGACCGCTGGCTCGAGACGCACGGCAACGGCAAGCTCGGGGGGCAGCGCAAGATACCGCGACTGAGCAACGACCGCCGCATCGCGGAGCAGCTGGGCGTAACAGAACAGCAGCCGTAACGGCCATACGTCCGCCACAGCTGCCATATCGGGTTCGTTCACTTATCTTCCCTTACTTCACAAGGACGATGTATTGCCAGGGCGACAGCGTCGCCGGCAGTGCCGTCACCGTCTCTTGCGAGAACCATTCAGTCGCGCCGGAGAGCGCAGCTGCGTCCACGCTAAGGCGCAGGGGCTGCTCCTTGCCGCTGAGATTGGCTATCACGGTCACCTCGTTGCCTGACGCTGTTCGCTGGAACGCCATAACGTCATCGCAGCCGGCACTGATGTCCTTGAAATTGAACACGCCGGCTGCGAGCGCCTTGTTGTCATGCTTCAGCGCGTTGAGCATACGGTAGAACAAGGTATGCTCATTATCCTTGTATACAGGCACCTGGTCGTGCTTGAAAAACTCGAAGGCGTGATTCCAGCCCACTTCCTGGCCAGTGTACATCATCGGCATACCGGGGAGTGTGTAGCTCAACACAGCGAATGTGTTCACAGCCTCGCCGAAGCGGTCAAACTCCGTACCCTCCCACGAGTTGAGGTCATGGTTGGTAATCATGTTCATATTGATTGCTCCCTGCGGGTACTGGCGGTGCTGTTTGAGCAGCAGGTCAGTGAGCGTGCGTGCATTAGACTTGGGGAGGTTCTGCCCATGTCCGGCAGCATACTTGTTGACACCCTGTGTGGCGGCAACGGCATTGAAGGCATCCTTCATCGGCCAGTTGTAGTCCGCGTCAAAGGCACGCAGCGTCAATTCAGCCTTGGATGCTTCTGCCAGCATAAATACAGGCTTGATCATTTCGAGGCGAGCGCGAGCCTCTTCCCAGAACGAAGTCGGCACTTCGGCAGCCACGTCGCAGCGGTAGCCGTCAATGTCAGCCTCCTTGACCCAATATTCGAGCGCGTCTATCATCGCGGCACGCAGCTGCGGGTTGGAATAGTCCAGCTTGTAGGTGTCCGTCCAGTCAAACGGGCCGAACATCTCCCCCCTCTCGTTGCGGGCATAGAAATCGGGGTGTTCCTTGACCCACACGTTGTCGCAGCCGGTATGGTTGCACACCTCGTCGATTATGACCTTCATGCCGAGGCGGTGGGCTGTCTTGACGAAAGAGCGGAGGTCGTCGAAAGTTC
>ERZ808240.1879-NODE-1879-length-24601-cov-13.603113_pt1 | contig 24601 bp, 30 predicted proteins | sample MGYA00521084_ERZ808240 | MGnify/ENA primary metagenome ERZ808240 (study PRJEB31516, sample SAMN03275571) | gut metagenome | biome: mammalia-associated habitat; material: feces | host: Papio cynocephalus | place: Kenya | collected 2012-08-06 ... | reverse complement strand
CTAGCTTAAGTGCTTTGAAATAACGGTGAGAAATTTCAGCTTTACGAATTTCTTCGTGGTCAGCCATAGCCTCTGCTTGTTTCTCACAATCAATCTTGTAAGTAATCAGAGCAATTCCCACTGCATCTTCTACAACCATCTTAAAGCCAAACAGGTTTGGGTCAGCCAGACTATGGAAGTGGTTAGCCCACTTACCAAGAGACTGAACGTTATCCTGCTTAATCAGATTACGGTAGATTTCTTCCGGGGTCAGCGTTGCATGTGCTCGCTTGTCCAAGTGCCCGATGGCAAACAGACAACGACGTGCATACCCTGTATCAAGGAAGTCATAGAACTGGTCTTCGGTCTGACCCCCATCCAGCAGCTTACTCGGAGTACCGAACAGCAGCAGGTTAGCTGGGGTCTTACCATCCAGTTCTTCACCACGAACGCTTTCAGCAGTGTTCTTGGTTAACTTCTGTTTTACTTTCCCTTGGTCATACAACTCAAGGAACAGGTTAAGTACTTCAACGTTGGCAATGAGATTGGAACCAATCTCATCAATCTGTAGGTTAATGCCACCACAACCAGCCATAAGCAGTTTGTGACGAAGCTGTTTTACGGCAGGTGCTGTACCAGAGTCGAATGTGAATGGGAATGCCCCAGCACGTTTATACTCTGCTTCAACTTTATCGAACTCCTCCTGCTGGTCAGTACCCTGACGTGCAGAACGTTCGTTAGCAATCTTCCACAAACGGTCATTTGCAATGACGGGCATGGTGTCTTCCATAAAGCGTTTACGGAAGCCAGTCATGAACCCGTCTTCAATGATATTTACCGAGTGACCTTTACCGAAACCAGATGTAGCCAACGCCATAGCGTAGATGTTTACTGGCAGGTCACCACGGTCTTTAGTTACGATGGTTGCACCCATGCAGGATGCCATTTTAGCCAAGAAGTAGGCTACTTCGACTCGGAAGAATCCCCGGTCGTTATTCTGAGTTTTGCGACACAACACATCCACAATTTCTTCAATTGCGTGGTGATGTTTAACATCGGTCAGGTCAATCATGATTTACATACTCTCCGTGAAGTTTATTTCTTAATTCGGTTGCTACTGCGATTGCAGTTTCCAGGTCGGCGTGTCGGCCTCCCCAATAAGTTTTATAGTTAACACAGACTTTAACCATCCACTTAGAGGTGGACTTGCACCAGAAAACACCCTTAGCACCGGATGTATTGTCACAGTGCTTGGGTGTATTACATCTGTTCTGCGATTCAGTCGCTTCCCTTAAATTAGTAATAAGGTTATTCGACGGATTTCTGTCTTTGTGTTCTATGAGGGGTGGCATGGTTCCATGATGCAGGAACCATACTACTCGGTGGCATTTTAGTAAGGTGCCTTTGTCCTTACCTACTCGTACTAACCAGTAACCACTACCATCGAGGGTTCCAACTTCCTTACCATTTTTCCGTATGCAACTACGGGAGGCTGGGTCGTAAGACAACTCAAGAGCTGCCTGTTGGTACACCTCGATTGGTATTAATTTCATGGATAATAGCGTTTCCTCTGTTCACAAATGGACGCGACAGGGCAATATAAACATCTTTTAACCTGCCCCTCCACGACCTTGATAGCACCCTTGCCACCTTTTTCAGCCATGAAGATACGGGCAGATGCCATATCGTCAAAGTTTTTGGTACTTCTGGCTCCAGGTACATCTACCTTAGAAGCATCAGAGAAGTATTTGAACTGTGGCTCTGTTCGCCACAACTCCTCGTCAGTACATTCAGGGATTTCCTCTTCAGGAGCATCCCAGTACTTTTCGATTAAGTGAATCTTCTCCTCTACCCAACGCTCAGTCTTCTCGACAGATAGCAACGGTATATCCTTATGCATAATACGATTAGCAGGATAGCTCGGATTGCTGTTAGCCATGTGTTTCATGAAGTCGGTGAAGATGTAGTTAATACGAATTACATCCTCGGTAATGATGTCGTTGTGAATCCAACGGTACAAGCTGCCTTGTATCTTGTGTTCATCATCACGGGAACCAGCAACCCAGGAATAGGTTGAGGTAGACTTGAAGTCTTGCAATAGACCTTCCGTTACGATGTCGAATTTACCACCAATAGTCCACCCCTTAACCTGCTTGGTTCCACGCTGTTCAATGTAGATTGGGATAAGGTCAGGGTTAGCAGCAAAGTCTGCTTTGGTTGGGTTAATGACTACTGCATCAATTACTCGCTGAGGATAACCTAGCTTCTTCAATGCAGTCTTGTGACCTAGCTTCCAGGCTTTCTCGATAGAATCATGTAGGCCAGTACCCATTGATGTGGATACGAAATCCATAACATCAATTGACTGGTCACTAAAATCTACACGATGCTTCATGACGATTTGCTTAATAGGCTTAAGCAATGTAGTAGCAGACAGGTACTTAGGATTGTCTACGTAATCATAATCATCCGTTACAAGCCATACAGCTAGTGCCAGTGAGACATCATGATTGTTGGTTATCTTCATTATAAGCCTTTTTCAATATTCGATTGGCATAGTGCACAATCTTCTCTGAGTCATACACTGAAGAGTTTCCAGGTTTACCATTACCCATACGGGCAGCAGCATTTCGCCATATAGCTTTAAAGGCACAACCTTCATCGAAGGTCATGCCCAGTGCTTGGATAATATCCTCACACTCTGCTTGGTATGGCTCTTGCTCTTTCCGTTGGGGATTCTTAATCGAAACTACATAGTAGTTATTAAGACCACCGGAGAGCTTAGTCATTATTCCCCCTTGGGAACCATGTTTGCCTGGAACTCTGGTTCAGACATCAGACCCAGGTTGTTAATAGACAGGTAAACAATGTCTTTCAGGTCAACTGAAGTGTCGAAACGCTGATCCAGACTAATCTTTAGGGAGTGATTAACACGGGCCAAATCTTTATAAGTCACGTAAGGTTCATCAGTGAGCAGCATTGTGTTCATGGTAAGCAGGGAACCATCATCCACTTTAGGAAGTTGGAATACTACTTGTGCTGCTACCATCCAATGATATTTTCTGACTACAGTTTCTTTAGTACTTTTGGTCATGCGAATGCCTTTTGAATTATTTGATGAACTTCTTCTGGGGTAGCGTGATTTGGAATTTCAATCTCGTTAGCCCACGTTGGGTAGAACAAGGATAGTTCCCCACCCAAACCAACTTCTGGATGAGCAATATCAGGATGGTCTTGCCAGTTAACGGCTTCAACCAAGTGCTTGTTCGTGAATTGCAAAGTATCCATGTTGTCACGAATCATGAAGTACTGAGCATCATGAATATGAATACTAGGACGTATATCTAACCTGAACTCACTGGTTCTGACTTTACGCATAAACTCTGAGCCAGCACGGTTATTCAGTAGACACCAGCTTTGCCCTAAAGCATTACCAGCTGTCCTGCCTTCAGCTTCTGCTTCATATGGAGTCTTACATGTCCCACGTAAAACCTGAGCCAGTAAAGGAGTACGCACTCTCAATCCAAATGCAGCAGTTACATAACCAGTCTTAGCAGCTTCATCTAGCTTAGCCTGAACCCACATATCGCTAACTACATAGAGGTCGTGATAACGTTTCTCTGTTGTTTTAGCTTTCTCTTCCGAGAAGCCACAGTTTTTCATCAAGCCCATATACGTGCCACCATAGGTAAGCAAGAAGGTTGGGGCTTTAGAATCACTACGCAAGTGCTTGTACTTCGTCTGAATAGAATTGATTGACTCAACTGTATCTACAATGTCTGGCATCTGCTCACCAAAATAAGCATACGCACGAAGACTATGACCATCATAACCATCGGTATATACCTTAAGTTTCTGAGGGTCTTTCGTAGTTAAAGCTGAGATACGGTCTTCAAGGCTTGCAAAGTCCAGTCCACAAAATATCCAGCCCGGTGGTGCTTCGAAGCATTTCTTAATCTTCTTGGCATATTTGGAACCACTGGGGATGGTCTGTAGATTAGGCTCGGACGCTGAGAGACGTCCTGATACCGTTCCCCCAAGATTGAGGTTACCGAACAGGTAGTGCCATCCATCTGGTCCAGGCTGTGCATTACGGAAAGCTGGTATGAATGAAGTGATAATCTTATCCACAAGCTTATAGTCGATAAGCGCATTGAGCAGTTCCTTAACATCTTCACTCTGCGTATGTGTACGCAGTGCTTTAATAGTGTCACCGTCAGTAGCAGGTTGCTTGCTCTTAGTAAGACTAAGAACCGGTAGGCCAATATAATCAAATAACAGTTTCTGTAATTGAGGACCAGAGTTAGGATTAAACTCTATGTCACAATCAGCCAGTGTTACCTGCTTCTTCTTAAGCTTAGCATTCTTATCGTCTACCCATTCCTGACGAAGCATCAGGGTGAAATTCTTCATGAGCTTAGACTCACGAATAGTTTTCAAAGCCTGGTTCCTGTCAGTTTCCATCTCTTCAGCTACTTGGTTAACGGTTTCCATATTCATGGGCATACCGGTTAACTGCATCTGAATAATGTCTTCACAGGCTGGTTTAAAGATGTTGTTGTAAACATCCAGTTGGTCATCAGCAATGAGAGTATCCCAGTGCTTCTCGTAGGTGTACCACGTACACAAACCATCAATGAGGTTGTAGCGTAACAGTTGCTCATTAGGAATAAGACAAATGTCTTTAATATCATCTTGAGCATAGTTACCAGCATACTCCTGAGCCTGCTCTTTTAGGCTAAGATGATTACCAGCACAGCTGTTAGTAGCCAGGTAGGTGATTAGTTTAGTGCAGTCCCAATTACGTAGCATGATTTCCATGCCATGCAGTAAGCCTTCTGTATCAATCAGGTTATCCATGAATAACTGATAAATCAGTATATACACATCATAGCTGATGTTGTGATACACCTGCTTCTGCATGTATTTTATAAAGAAGTCTCGCAACAGGTTACGAACAATGTCATTACGGTTACGTTTTCCATACGGTGCTGATGTAGCACCCGGAATAGGTTCGTAATCAACGTTGAATGCAATCCCCTGGGTCTTACTCCAACAAAACGTAATTGTTCCTATACCTGCGTCATAGTGCTTTAAACCGAAGGATTCGATGTCTATAGCCAGAGGCTTATTCATCTCAAGCAACTGGTCGAGCCAGGCTTTAATCTTTTCAGGTGTATCTGGATAGGCTTCAAACTCAATGATTCCCTTTCCTGGTTCAGCATACTGTCCACGTATGTGGTTAAGTAATGCATCCATACCCTGAGCAATCTTGGCTTTCACTACAGGTGGGTCGTAAAAGACCTGTCTGTAGCTAGGTGTATAGATAACCTTCTGTTTACCCCATACTGAGTCGCAAACGTAGCCGAGGTTAGCCTCTGCTTTAGCTTCTTTAGTCAGTATTTTGAAGTAGTCAGAATCGGTACAGATAATGTACTGAGTCTCTGCATCATCCAGTACTTGCTGTAGTTCCTGCTGTATAAACTCTTTAATCTCCCTTGCAGGAGTCTTCTTCTTACCGGGGGCAGAATGAAGTTCAAGGAAGATGAAATCTTCCATGCTTAGGTCATAGGGCAGCAGGTAGGTTTTAATCATCTCCTCCCTTCGGATTTGATGACCGAGGATAGCAATAGGATACTTTCCAGTATCCTGAGAGGTGATGTAACGCATAGCTTTACCTTAGAAAATCAGATGTGAAGCTGCATAGTACTCAATGGAAGGTAGGATCTTCTCATACTGTTTGATTGCCATAGCATCACCAGCAAGAGTCCAAGCTGCTTCACGGGTACGGGGTAGCCCTTTGTACTGACCAGTCTGGTCTTGTGCTACCAGACATTCAGGTAGAGCATCACGTACATCCTGATAGGACATACAACCACGAACCAGGCGATATACAGTCTGGTTCACAAGGTGTACTTCCATAATCAGACGGCTGGAGGCTTTCAGATACTTGTCCATTGCAGGCCATAGTTCTGGATTAAGTGTTAATCGTTCGCCATAGGTTGGGGGTCTGGTAGCGTTGGAACGTTGATAGAACTCCCCTTGGTGAAGGAATCCAGCCGATACATCTACACCATTGATACGGTCATTCTTATCAATGATGCCGTTTAACACACCATCAAGACGAACCAGTTCTGCTAAGAACAGATGCTTGACTATCTCACTGCTATTGGCAACCTGACCAATAGTCGCTGAACCAATCTGAGGCATATACCCTCCCTTAGAAAGTTAGACCGCCATACTTACTGGCAAGATTGCCATAGAACACTACACGTTTACGGGCACGAGACACAGCGACGTAAAGCAGACGGGCAACCATATCAGGTTGGCGACAGCTTGAGAGGTCATTTGCATCAATAAAGATTGTGTCGTAAGTAGAGCCTTGCGATTTATGAACAGTACATGCATGGGTAGCACGGAGGTCTGGAATGGTTTCTTTAAGACGGAAATAAGGTTCCCAGTTCTTCTCTTTACCTAACCACTTAACCAAACGGTTGAAGTAGTCTGGATCGGTAGGAACTGGTACTTCACTAACAATACCACCATAACCAAGGTCTAGAGTACTATCACGAACTTCCAGTTCCAGGTCACCAGTGACTTGAATCATGCGAGTACTACTATCCTGGTCAATAAGTTTTACGTCTTGCTCGATAGACAGACGGTCATCCACGCCTAAGCGAACAGCAGAGTTAGAAACTAGCTGTTCACCAATGGAGTATTCACCCACATAGCCATTAGCTTCACGAATGTAGTTATTGTAATTAATAACCTGGTCATTTGTGTAAGCAACAATACGACTATTGGTGGGTTGAGTGAAGTGACTGAGAACCAGTTTCTCCATCTCTTCCCCCTGCACCCAGTCAATAATGCCTGGAATACATTTAATAGGCAGGAAACCTGTCTTACCTTCCACCGTATCACGTAATTGCTGGTGCAATGCTTTGAGTTCTGGTGTATCGGTACGCATTTGTTCAGTCAGATAGTGTGTTGGGATATTACCTGCATACACTGGAGACTTACTCTCTTTAACAGGTAGAAGCTGAGAAGCATCACCTACGAATACCAGCTTGCACTGGTGAGTACCTTCACGAGCATACTTAAGTAACTGACGATCAATCATGGATGCTTCGTCTACGAAGATAATTTTGTTCTTCTTAATAGTGAATGACTTAGATGGTACGACATTAGCCTCACCAGTCTTAAAGTCATTCTTAACAATCAGTCCCTGGAAGGAATGATAGGTAGACGTTGGACGTCCTGTAGCTTGAGCCAGCACTTCAGCAGCTTTGTTCGTGGTCGCTGTCATGACAACTTCGTTATACAGAGGCTTGGTTCCCATCAAGGAACAAGTTTCCATGTATGCAGGCATAGTGTCATCAATGAGGTGCGACATCAGGAATGTCTTACCAGTACCACCTGGGCCTGAAATTCCAAATTCGGTAGCATTAGGGTCGAGCAGGAAGTCGAAGAACTCCTTCGCAACCGCTTCTTGCCCCTTGTTCAGTGGGGCTTTGGTAGGTTTGGAAAACATTAAAATCTCCAGTAAAAAACCCTCCGTAGAGGGTTAGATGTATGGGGTTAAATCCGGGGGAGTGTAGTCTTTCCCTTTCATAACTTTCTTATTCTCATTGAAGACAGGTTCCCCATCTTCAAACTTAGAATAGTTTGAGCGATTGACTTCAGCCAATGCTCCAGGGACATTCATCCCAAGGAAAGTACCGACGCCAGTTGCTGTAACAATCTGGTCTGCCAGTGAGTCCAGTAGTTCTACTGAGTCTTTGATAACAATATTGTTATCCTTTTTAAGCAGGTTACCAACATGGTCAATTGCTGCCCGTAATGCATCAATTTGTGAGGCACGTTCCAGGTTATTACTGGTAATAGCATTTAGCATTTCTGCTACTTCTTCCAGATGGCAACCAATCTGGGTACTAATATTCTTACTCGTCGGATTTGGTACTGCTTTCCGGAACCAGGCTTCCGTATTTGCCAGCGTACAAACGGATGAACTTGTCATGCTCACTCTCTTGGTTAAGGTGGCGATTATTATATGCTTCTAGAATCAAGTCTCTTACATATGAGCGAATCTCATAAGCTGGACCAACTTGTTCTGATAGCCAATCTGCCACATGGGTTGGTAATGGACGTAGTACATTCTCCATGAACGTCCGACGTGTGTCGGCTGGTTCAATGTTTAGAGAACGCAATCGCAAAGTAACCGTAGTGGGGTGAACCCCCAACGTCTTAGCGATAGTTGCGAGGGACAGGCCAACAGCATTCATACGAATGATGTCTTCATCAGTTGCTTTGCGATTACTTCTGAATACTTTAGACATAGCTTATTTCCTCTTCAAAGATAGCCTCACTTTATTATAAGTGAGGCTATTTGAACAGGCTATTACTTAGCAGCTTTGACCAACTTGGTAGCTAACTTAGTTTCTTCTTCAGTCAGACCCATTGCAGTGAATGACTTCTTAGCATGACGTTTATAGTCTTGCAGAGCATGGCCTTTCTGATAGTCGGAGTACGTCGTATCATTCAGGATGCTACGCAGATTATCAGCGTGTTTACCAGACGGAGCTACTTTATTAGCAGTAGCAGTAGCAGAACGCATAGGCTTAACTGTCTTATCCTGCTTAACAGCTTTAGGTTTACCAATAGGCTTAGCTGTGTAGGTTGTACGTACATCAGCAATCTTAGCCACCACATCAGAACTAACTCCTAAAGCAGCCCATGGCTTACGAGCCTTGCCTCGCATTTCCACAAGTAAATCAGCAGCAGCTAACTTATCCTCTGGGGTTGTTGCATTAAGGAACTCTTTAATCAGTTCCTGGATTTGTTCTTTCACAGTAGGAGCCTTCTTAATAACAGGTTTAAGGTCAGTAGCCTTCACTGGTTCAGCAGCTACAGCTTCATTCAGCGACTCTTCCATATTCAGTGCTTCCTTACTAGCAACTGTACGGAATTGTTCTACGAAACCAGATGTGAGATTGGTGTATTTGAGGTTAGTACCACGATGCCCACCAACCATAATAAGTGTGGTAGGTGAACTATGGTTCCCAACGATGGCATCATTAAGCAGCTTCTTGCCTACTTCTGTCTTAGACAGGTAGATACCATTATTAACGTTGCAACGTTCCTCTTCAGGCAGTTCAGCAATAATGTGATACGCGGATACACGCATCTTATTGGTGCTGTACTGAGGAACAGCAAATACATCTTCTGGTGCTACTTTACCGAGGATAGTTACGTTACCACCGAAACTACGAATGTAGCTCATGGATGCTACGTGTAGGCCATTAGAACAGTCCTGACGACGGTCAGGGTCTACCAGGTCTTCTCGTACCTGTACTTTACAGCCTACCCACTGACGGATGTTACCTGAGTGACAGTCAACGAATACACGTTTACCATTTTCTTCTCCTCTGAACTTAAGGCGTTTCAGGAACAGGATGGAACCATCATCAGCGATAGGCAGTTCAGCAGTTTCCATGAACTTCATCAGGTCTTCCACTGAGTGCAGACGGTCTTTAATAACCGGAGCCAGTCTCTCAAGGAATTTAGTAAAGCCCTTGTAGTCTTTCAGCTTGGCAGACTGACGCAGGTGGCGTTGCAGGTTCTCAACCCCAGGAATAACCCCATCGTTGGTAACAGCAACAACCACTTCATCTTCCTTCACATCAGTGTGGAAGTTAGCATCATCGGTACTGATAGCACCTAATGCAGCCAGCTTCTCGGAAGCAGCAACCAGCTTATCCTGGTTCGTAGTTTTAACCACTTCCACATAAGGCAGTGGTGTTTCTCCACGATTGGTAAATACAATGTGTACACCTTTGATATATTGGGCTTGCTTAGCAAACTCCCCCATTTCATCATCAGATACTGCACGAATTGCAATAGGCCATTCTTGTGCAAGAGTACGGTTGGTAGGATCATAACCACAACGCAGTACGTCATTTATAAAACGAACCAGTGCAGGATGGTTATGGTCCTTATCCCAGCCAGTAACCCACATCAGATTGTCACGTTTATCGTAAAAACCATCTGTTACTGTTACTTCAGGTTCATTAGCCTGTACAGCCAGGAAGGTATCCATGGCTTTAGACACCAGTGTCTTAGTAGGATTGCCTAGCTTAATATCTGAAACAATACGGGTTGGTGGAACACCTGTACCATCCTGGAAGAACTCTTTAAGTTTAGCTTTAGCTACCTTGAAGAAACGAACGAATCCGTTAGTGTTCTTCTCTGCTTCCAGATACTCAGTACGTAATGCTACTTCTGGTGCAATGTTTACTTCTACCAGGTCTTTGGTGGTTCCCAAGCCTTTGGTTTGTGCTTCAGATACAATACGAGCAACCCGTGGGTCGCTCTGTGGGTATACAATTGTGGAGCCATCAGGCTTCCACAACGTTAGGTTTCGACTGTCAACTGCCAGTGCGATGATAGAAATCAGTTCGATTTTCATCAGATTAGTTACCTTCCAGTTTATTTAGACGATTACGGTAGAGGGACTTAAACCCAGGAATATCCTCTGGATTTTTCTTGAGGTGTTTAACTAAATTTCCCAAGTCTAGACTCTGTAGTATGTCACCAGCACTCCAGCTATAGCTGAATAACCCCTTGTACTGATTAAGTATTTCAAAGTACTTATGATTACGCGGATTAACCATCATTGTATACGGCTCTAAGTCATCAACTGACTTAATACAACCCATTTCAACAAGTTTTTCTTTGTTGTTATGTGGTCGATTCCGTAGAAAGTCATAAGCCCATTCATACTCTGATTTAAAAATCAGATTCTGTAATGGTTTGAATGTTAGACCAAGAATATCTAGGATTTCCCAATACTCTCTGTCATCCAGTCCTACGTATTCCAGAATACCAATACGGTGTTCAGTAACATACTTCTTGAATCCCTTACTGGTAATGACAGGCATCAGTTCTCTAAAACGAACATCATCAATGTGGATAGCACCACGTCGTTTGGCCTTGTTAGCTTCGATTTGATTACGGCAGACAACAGTCTCTGCTTTCATTTCATCAGATAACTCATACCATTTCCACATGGTTCCAATTCGAGCAGTTACAGGACTACCAGAACCAACCTGATTGGCTAGTACGTAGTACTTAGGTTGCTCCACTTCGACGAAACCGTACTTCTCATGGCGACTTGGGTCAGCAAATTCCTTCTGGATATATGGCTTGGGTTCCCAATCACCATTTTTATTCCGTATCTGGGTAGTATCAAGAACTGCATTCAATGAAACCAGTGCATTAGTTTTACCTCCTGCTTTGGTTTTATTGGCAGCTATTGTCTTAGCCCGTTTTTCAGCAGCTATCTTAGCTTGCTCTCTGCGATAGTTAGTTGGTTTGTCCCACTCATTATATTGAGTGAGGTCAATTACCCGATAACCCATAGCAGTGAACTTAGCTACAGCTTCTTCTGCTGCACCCTTCTTAGGACCAACGACGTGAACAAAGGCTGTACGCTCCAAATCACCTCGGTTGTACTCAGGGAAGTACGAGAAAGAATCTGCACAGTCAGATAGGCGTCGAGTAACTACAACGTTTTTGGTAGTGAATATGCCAATACTCTGATGGGAGTTATGGAATATCCTAAAGTAGTCAGTGAGTTTACCTTTTACCAAGTCAACACGGTTACCTTGGTTCATTATATAACCAGACCACTTAATACCAGAAGTTTTCAAAGCAGCAAGCTGAGGTAAGTGCAGATGTCGATATACTAAATCCTGAAATAAGGATGCACTATCTGTACGAGTATGCTTAAGAGCACGCATAGCCTTACCATACAGTTTCTTAAGACCTGTATATTCAGGACGGGCTAATAATACCTTATTGGATAAATTACGCCAATGCTTGATGTAATGCTTACGTTGCTTAGCCCACAAACTGGAGGACATATATCGTTGAACAATAGGGTCTGTGACAGCACCCAGGAAAGATGGATATTCCCAAAAGCGAGTAGAGGATTTAGAGGCATATTCTTCAACCTGCTTAATAGCTTCAGGAATCTTAGCCTTAATCTCTTTCTCCATACGGTCTACTAAATCTACGCATAGAGTAGTAATACCATCATCAGTTAACTTCTGGTTAGACAGAGTTTCTCGACTAGGAGCAATAGCTAGTGTATCTGGTGCAGCCTGAACTACTAAATTATCAGCACCAATGATGTTCATAAAGTTGAGAATAAGACCCACAGCTTCTTCACTAGCTGGGCTGGATACTATTGGGTACATTACGTTACCGTAACGAACAAATAGGTTACTGTTACCCATGTAACCCTTATACCAGCTATCAGACATGTCGTATGAACCAGGTTCAAATGACATACCTAACGTACTTAGAAGAGTATAGTCACCTTGTTGAATACTATTACCTTCCTCTGTTCTAACGAGTTTAGGAATACTAAGCTCAGCTTTAATCTCACCGTTAAATACAATAGATGTAATGTAATACACAAAGGTATTTACATCATGCTTACCTAGCTGGAATTTAACTTCCAGACCAGATTCCTCAGTGGGAATATTAGTAACAATAGGAACAATTCCAGGCTTACCATCATTCTCAATCGCAGCCTTAGCTACGTTATATACTGACATCTTTCCTTGGTTCCATGAAGTAACCTGGAAGCTATCTGTATAAGCGAATGGGGATTTACACCCCAGACCAAAGCCACCAGTAACACTACTGTTGGACTTCTTAGTAGATGCACCATAGACACCATAAATGGAACCAATGAGTTCATCCGGGATACCATTACCGAAGTCACGGAAGGTAATAAAGTTGTCAGTATCAATAGTGATACGGATAGGGGTATCAGTCTTACCTGCTTCAATATGAGCATCCCAACTGTTACAGATAGTCTCACGGACTACTGCCAGGTTTGGGTTGTTATATAGGGAAGTACTTAATACGTGAAAGAATGCCGGGTCATCAGAGATGCCAAAGGCGATTGCTTCTTTGCCACCCAGTGTCGCTGAAGTGGCTGATTGATTGGTATCTGCAACTAACATTTATTTACTCTCCAGTTTAAATGATGCTTAAAGTAGAACTTGTTTACACTTATCAAAAATAGCTTTACGAAGTTCAGCTTCTTCCTGCGGTTCATCATTAGGATGGCGGCCTACTGGACTGTTTTGAAAAGCACTCATTAGGAATAAGACCTGATATTCTGTTAACCCATTAATCTGAATGCTATACGTTTTCTCTGAGGCGATATTTATATTAGCCATTACGTTTACCTGCCATTGCTTGAAGGACGAACACTACAGTGTCGGAAACTTGGTCATCAGTTGGTTCAACTAATTGCCCATCCTCGTCATACATCTCTTTTAGAAGAGCATTCAGTTCGGACATACCAGCTAGTACCATTTCTTTACTTGGTTCCAGCCATAACTTACGTTCTTCTGCCAGTGCAGCAATGCACATACACAGGGAAGCGATGTTAGCTGGGCAAGCAGCAATATCACCAGTGAGTGCTATCTCACTTAGTGATTTTGATTCCCCAGTCTTAGCCAGGATAACTTCAGGATTAATCACGGATTTGCTCCAGGTTATGAGTAGGGATAGGGAAGAAAGGATAGTCCCCGGTAGGGTCTAAGGTTACGGACACATGATGAATACCAGTAATCTGGGACATACTAAGAGCAGTGTCGAAATCATCCTGTGTACAGGCATAAACAACATCACCTTTATTGACTTGTGGGTCCATTACAGGTGTGTCTTTGATACGGTATTTAGCAGGCATATGCCCTCCTAAAAGAGTTAATAGAATCAAAAAAAGACCTCCCGGAGGAGGTCTTAGGTTTACTTACGATTCTGTTCTACGAATTGTCGTAGGCGTTCCTTAGCTTCGTCATGTTCTTTGATGGCTACATAGTCTCGTGCATAGTAATACACACACCATAAACCAAGAGCACATGCAGAGTAACGAGCCACTACGAAGAACATCTCTTCCAGGCTTTGGGCATTGTGTAGTGAAAACACAAATTCCAGAACCAGGATGATACTTACAATCATTGCTTGGATAGCTAAGCGTTTCATTCTGTAATTGTTTCTCCGGGGATGAGTTTACGGAATTGTATGAAATCTAACAGGTTACCTGAATACAGATTGCCTTCCCGGTCCATTGAGGTAACACCCTGTTCCCATGTTAATGGGTTCTGGTTGTTAATGAACTTATCACCAAACAGCATAGGAGTAGCTTGGTGTTCAGTGGGTGATGCGTGAATAGGTTGGTCTTCAACCAATTTAGCAAACAATCCCAAGTCCTCTTCAATAGTAGAAGGACGGCCTTCAAAGTTGTTGTAAGAAGCACGTGCACAGCGAGCAGCACTCACTTTAAGAAGTAAGCCATACACTTCTGCATGACTTGGTTCATCACGAGTAATTCGTTGATGTTTGCAGAAATTATAAGCCCCAACACGGTCAATATGAGCAATATACGGTAAATGCCATTCCCCTTGTTGGAGTGCTCTCGGAGTACTTTCATCATGAGCCTTACGCATTGCTTGAGCCAGTTCACGAATCTCTGGCTGTGCGTCCTTATGGTCACGCAATCCATAGAAGTTAGCCCAGCTAGTTGAAGTTACCACTACACGGATATGCGTGAATGGTTCCAGAATACGGTTAACAATCTGCTTATGTACTTGCCCACGTCGGAGTTGTTCAGCATATACAGCAGCAGCAGATGCAGCGTTATCCCAGATAAACTTAGCATCCTCAATCTCCATAGGAGTGAGTTCTTCATCTGCTTGCATACCTTTCTGGTTCTTGCCCCAGTGACTTGGCATCACTGGTTCATTACGGACCTGTTCGATGAACTTAGAAGTAGGAATAGCACGACTACTTGAAGCATTACGGTTAAAGCAGTTGTGTACAACGAAACCATTAGCAACGAAGTTATGATTCTTGTCCGAAACAGACAAGTCATACACCTTCTCCATTTTACCAGTAGCAGTTATAGACAGGACTTTGGACAAGGAAGCTCCCAATGGATTGCCTTTTTGCCAATCCTGACTGGAATGCTCTTGCTTGTGGCAGTCTTTGCAGATCGCAACAATATTGCCCTCATCAAAGCATTTAGTAGGGTCAGCATACACCGGGATTACATGATGAATCTCCAGCTCAGATTGCTTATTGCACTTAGCACAACAACCGGATTGCAGAATATTCAATCTTTCCCCCTGCTGGTTCTGCCATACACTTCGCCATTTACCATTGACCTTTTTGTGAGCATTTTCGTCCGAAGTTTCTGACTGTTTATTGGAAACAATCATTACGAAATCTTCCTCAGTTATCTCACCCAATTCTACCCAACCCCGTTGGGTTAAGATTGGGTGGTCAATTGTGCCTGTAATGGAACCATCATCTGTTAGTAGGGTATAGGTAGGTTTTTCTCCAACTAACCATATATCAGTTATGTTGGTATGAATAACTTGCTTGGTTGCTTCATCATAGGCACGAATACGCATACTCCCAAGACGGTCTTCCATATTCTGTTTGTGAATTGCAGGTTTATTGGCAATACCCAGGTAATCCTCTCCTTTAATAAGGAAGTCTTCAACTTTGCTTTTACCAATGTTTTGATAAATCAGTTTACCCTCTCGACAGGCATTGCGAATTGGTGATGCAGAAGCATAACCAACCAGCGTTGCTAACTCTTTAGCCTTGTAGATTTTATCTGGTTCCACCTTAGATAAATCCCGTACTATGAAACGAGATGGTTTTCTCAAGGCTCCCCCATTGGACCATTTATCAAAGAAGTCATTAATGGTCATTTTGTACAAACGATGTGGGGAGTTTTGTGTGCCTTTTGGTAAATCGAAATGTAATTCGGTTTCCCCTACTAAGCATCGGTGAGTCATAAACTCACTGTGAATGAATCGGGGATAAACCAATTCAAAGGTAGTAATACGAGTACCCGTTGCATGATGAACGGAATCTGCAATGACAGTTGCCTTAATCATTAGAATGACCTTAGGTAGTTGGTGATACCACTGCGGTTTTCTGTAATCTTCTTGGCCTGAACATATACCAGCTTAAACTCACTACGAGGTAGTTCCTGTAATACTGCTATACCTTCAGTAAGAGCCACAGAACACGCTACAGCGGTTTCTTCTTTAAAGGAGTACAAGTCTTCATACATGATGGCTTCATACTCCCTACGTAGCATACAGAGAGCCTTCCTTGCCTTATCACTTACTTCATGTGAACCAGCAGACATAGCTAAGCTGTATATGATAAAGACTTGTTCGAAAACAAAGTCCAGTAATCTATCAGGGGTATTAGTCCCCATGAATAATTTTGCTGCATAGGAACGGGCTTTGCGGTTGAGTTCGTACTCATCCTCTATGCCTTTATTATAAAGAACAGGATTTCGTTCCCTTTTTCTTAGGAATGGGATACGCATTAGTATTTACTGCCTCTTCTATACCAAGGGTAATGATGAGTAGTGCTCTTACCTTTGAATACATCCTTGGTACGCGGATTCTTTTGTATTTGAGCCAGGTAAAGATGCATTTCGTCATAACACGGACTAAGCCAGAACTTATCTATGATTCGGTCTACCTTAGATTTCAGATGTGGCTCTGGTGGAGCGTATGAAGTGGCATAAAATGGTCTGCTAGTAGTCCATCCTTTCTGAGCAAGAGCCTGCATTGTTGTGTAAAGATCTAATTCAATTTCATTCTCTACTTGATCGTGAATAGTTTTACCCAAAGTAAGCATTGCAGTTTGTTCCAGCTTACTTAAGTCCAGTCCTTGCAGGATAGACTTACCATTTTGTCTGCTTGACATAAGAGTACCTGTAATTAAAAAAGCCCACGGGTTAGATGGGCTTGGATTAGGAGATGGATAAGCAGTGAGCTGGAAGTAACTTCCACAAGCACCACTATGCAATGATGCTTAGGTTAGTTACTCTGCTTTACTGCCACCATTGGTTTGAACAACGGTTACATTTGTAACCTGGTTCTGACCTTTATTAGACAGTGACCAGATCAGTGCTACTACCCAGAAGACTAAAGACCAGCCTAATACGATGTTGAGTACACCAATGCCCCACTTAGAGGCATGGCCTCGTGCAAAAGCAATAATAGTAGGGATAAGGTATACAGCTAGTGCAAATAACAGAACAAGGATTGCTGCTAAAGATTCCATGATGATTCCTATGTGGGGTTTAGTTAGTTTCTTCACAAATAGCCCAACTATGTTGGGCTATTTAGGCAGCTACTTACTCATCTAAAGCTTTACGAATGTAACCTCGTACCGAACGGTAGCTTTCTTTTACAGTTACAGTTCGCCCATCAATCAGATGAATTACAGCACCAGCCGGAGTTTCATCTACGTCTACTACGTTAGATGCAACAATAGTTTTACGCTGGGTACTGTCAACAGGAGTTACTTGAAATACAGACATGTTGTTTCCTTGATTAATCTGGATAGCCTTTTATTTTGAAGGTCTAGCAGATACTGGTTTGTCTTCCTGGTTCTGATACTTGCCATTGTAATTAGCAGGTTCTTGAACTAGATGAAATAATACTTGAGCTATCCCAGCACCTGCCGGGATACGCAGTTTCTTACGACCGTGATAGACCAGTTCGAGGGTAAGATACCCTTTCCATCCTGGTTCTATTACAGTATTAAATACCGATAATGCACGTCTTGCCCATGTGGATTTATCGTGAACGATAGCTACACAGGACGGGGACATGTTGAACTTCTCAATTGCTGAGGCCAATGCGAATTTACCGAAGTGGCGTGACACTTGTTTTCCATCAACGATTTTCACCATTGGAATCAACCCAAATAAGCGATAGAAGGTGATGTCTTGTTTGATACGAATATCATAACCAGCTTCACCTAATCCATAGCTTACGCCATGCTCGGATACTTTACGGTCTGGGATGTCCAGCAATTGAGATGAACGGTATAGAGAATTACCATTAACAACCATTATTTCATTCCTTTAGGGATATGAACTACCTCCCCAAAAGGTACGGTAGCACTGGGATTATTCAGAACACACCAGATGATAGGGATATCAAATGGTAATTCTTCCATTGGGTGAACATACATATCGGAGAATATGATTGCAGCGGTTGGCTTATTCTTAATAATCCAATCGCGTACTGGTACTAAGTTTGTACCTCCACGTCCAGTAATCTTAATCTCTTCAAAAGAATCTTCTTCAGTGATGTCCATCTCTTCTTGGATAATATCGTCGAAGGTAATTAAGGACATCTTCTTAGGATTGAACTGGCTCTTAACGTAGGCAACCTCTGAGTTAAAACGCAGAGAGTCAGCACTACTAATAGAACCAGATACATCCTCAAAGTAAGCTAAGTGTCGTAAGCGTCCTTCATCGTCTTCCAGAGAAGGCAGATAGATGTCAGTAAAACGACGGTTAGGTCTGGCCCACGTATAGCGTGAGTCATCAATGTCGGTAAAGAAGTCCATCAAGACTTCCTGCCATGGAACCACCGGCTTAAGGAATTGGGTAATAACCTCTTCCATATGACCAGCACCTTTACCTGACATTGTTCCACCAGCCATCTTCTGGCTTTGCATTGCACGTACTACGTTGTTGACAACAGCACCCTGGGACTGCCCCGAAGAGGGAGCTTTCATGTCGCCAGCAAGACCTGCTCCAGCACCCCCCGACGGCTTCTGCCTTTTCTGGGGGTTCTTCATCAGGTCATCGTAGATGTCTTCTTCAACCCATCCTTTATACTGAGGGTCTTTGCAAATGCCTTCGTCGATACCAGTGAACTTGTAACCATCTTCCTCTAACTGAAGGTTAATGAAGTGGTCACATGCCTGGTTCCAGACTTCCGGGTCACGGCTTCCACAACGGCTGCCATGTAGATATGCCACATGCCAGAGTTCGTGCATTAGCACTGTTTCTCTTGCATCGGGACACATCCAGACAAAGAAATCTGGGTTGAATATTAGTTCTATCCCATCGGTACATGCAGTGGGACAATCCTCACGCTTCCATGAGAACTTAAGGCTACACAGCAATGAACCAAAGAAAGCAGCACTCCGGCCCAAAAATGCCTGGGCCTGAATACGGTCATACTCACGCATGAGTTGTTCATCACTAAGTGTGTGCTGAGGTATCTGGTTCATGATGTGATTATCCGTGAATGTAACGAGAGATATTGGCAGCAGCTTTACGCCATTCAGGGGTAGCCTGAATTTCTGGTAATGCTTTGCCTACTGTACGGAAGTACAGAATCTTATGGGTGAACGTTTTAAAGCGTTCAATGTACTGAAGAACATCAGCAAAGTTGTCCTCAGTAGTCTTGTTAGCCAGATGGTTAACGGTAGCCCAGCACAGGTTATTATCTTCCGGTAATGCACAGCCCAACGGGTCTTTGACTACCTTCTCAATCGTAATCATACGATTATATACCTGAGTGAACTGGACAAACTCTACAGCCTTACCTGGTGTAACAAAACCGCTGTAGTACAGGGAATCTTCGTCAGGTAGGGCACCTTCCGGCTGATTCTTGAGGTCTCTGTTAATGAAGTCCCATGTTCTCGGACACGCGAACGTTTTGTTCTTATGGGCTGGGTCGAAGTCATGCAGATAGCCAGGGTTGGCATGTAAGAATGCAACCAGACGCTCATCCCATCCTTGGGGAATCATCACATCTTCAACAAAGATGTCGAAGTTAAGTTCCATTTCAAAGTGAACCACACGTGACTGCATTGCAGTACCTAGTGGGTTAACAATGGCACGGTCAGTAGCTTTGTTACCGGCACAGACAATCATCACATTAGGGTGAAGTTTCTTCTGACCGGTCATACGGTCGAGAATCAGTTTGTATGCAGCAGCTACTACTTCTTTCTTAGCTGAGTTGAACTCGTCAAGAAAAAGGAGGAAGCCATTATAACCTTCCGGTACTTCATCCCCCTCAATAGGGAATAAGTCAGCGAATGGAATAAACTCTGCACGGTCACCATTACGGAAAGGCAGACCGGAAAGGTCTTCGGGAGCAGAAGTAGATAGGCGATGGTCTATCAGCTTCATGCCAAACTCTTCTGCAACAGAACGAATAATTGCAGATTTACCCATGCCCGGTGATGAAGTCAGAAACGGAACGTTACCTGCTTGCAAGGCACGGATAATAAAGTTACGGGCTTGACGTGTATTACATACAGTCAAGGAGTCAATGCTAGCCATTTACTTACTCTCCTAAAGTTAATGGAATTACTGATTAAGATTTAATGCAAGGGTATGCTGTATCAATTGCCAGCAGAACCATGTCTGACGGTACTTTTACTGCATTAACCTTTTGGTCATACAGAATAACAGAGGCTACTTTGTCGAAAATGAGTCCTAGTTTCATATCTTCCGGTACACAGTTTTTACCTGCTTCTACCCCCATGGTAACCATGCCCATGAAGTAACCCTGGTTCACAAAGTTTTCATTATTGGCTTTGTAATCAGCAGCAGCTTCTAATAGGGTTGCACGGCTAGATGCTTGGGCACTGAATGACAGAACTGACAAAGCTACAACTGCAACAGCAATTAAAGTTTTCATTTAGTTACCTTTTGATTCGTTTAGTTGAAGTGCTCCGGTAGGGGTTAATGACCACCCAAGACCAGCATTGAACTGTACTAAGCCCAGCTTCTTAAGAGACTGTGCAGTTTTGTTATTACGGTTGCTGGTGGCAGAACCACCTTGAACCATGCGAAGGAAGATTACTTGGGACTGGGTAAGTTTCATTTCTTCTCCGGTATGAACTGCATTACACAGTTTTGATTACGAGGGATATTCAATTCACATTCATGCTTGAGGGTTTGCGTTACAGAATTTGGAGTAGAACCAAAGTAGGTATTAGAAATAGCTACAATTCCTGCACCAATGAATCCACCTAGTACGAATGGGAAGAATGCAATCTCTTTGTGCATTTCCTGGCTCCAGTTTGTTTAAGTCAAAAAAAGACCTCCTATTTCTAGGAGGTCAAACTTGAAGGTTCCATGTCAGGGTTTATAACCCCAAATAAGAACTCAATTACAGAGCAGAGTAGGCTAATTGTAGCGTAGTAGATACACCATCTTTGGTAATAGTCAGTTCTGCATCATAAACTCCAGGGCTTGGCTCAGTGCCCCACTTATAACTGATTACCCCATAACCTAAGGTTGGTTCCAGTTTAATATCATAGGAAGCTGCTGCTTCCCCTTCTACAGCAAGGGTGATGGTTCCAGTAGAACCAGTAGGCTTAGGTACTACACGGAGGTAGCGTACATCTTCGTATACATCCAAGGTATCCCCTTCCTGATACAGAGTAGAAATTTCTTCTGTATCCGGAGAGTAACGGTAAACATCAAACCCAACTGGTACAGGGTCTGAGCCAGGAACTACTTCATAAATATCCCAATCGTTAAGGTTGGTCAGGTTGTCCGGGAAGAATGCAGTCTGAGCTACATTTCCACCGTTACGGAAGTAAGCAATCTTACGGATACCGTGCCAGATAACATAACTATCCGGGTAAGTAGCATCAGGGTGTTCAAATGAACCGATAGCTACAAAACCATCCTCCATAGATGGAGAGGTTGAGTAGTTAATTTTCTTGGTAGATTGTTGAGCAGATACATATACAGTTGGCATCTTAGATTTCCTCTTTGTATGACATGCCTAAGTTGGCAGCGAAGCCCATATTATTGAACTGAAGGTTAATGTTACCACCAACTGGCTGCATATCCACAACGTCAGGTGATGCCAGCATTACTGCTGTTAGTGAAAGACTATCAGCCAGTACCCGAATATTGGATAGGGTACAGTTCTCATTTGATGAGATTCTGATTGAGTGGTAGTAAGCACCACTAGCAGAAGATTCAATCATTACCTCTTGGTTCGTTATTGGTCCCATCAGGATATGTGTACGAGATGCTCCATTAGGACTCATAAACATAATAGCCAGAGAACCAGCTTGAGAAAGGGTAGTTGTAAACCGGATGGCATTGTACTTATTGGACTCAGTTGCTCCACCCGGATAGGTTAATTCCAGGTATTCATTAGCATCACCGTTGCCACCGGTATATGAAGCAGTACCAGATGAGTAAGACCAACTGTCTTTGGATACAGAAGCTGTAGGGGTAGCTGGAGTACCTCCCATAATACGTTTATAAGCCAGCAGGTCTACTGTAGTTCCTGTGGTTCCAACATAGTCCTTAAAGCCTCTGTAACCTATCAGGAAGCGTAAATGCTTCTGCTCGGGTAGTTGCTCAAACTTCAGGGGAAATGCACTGGAGTTCGCTGTATTGGATACAAATTCTGTATCTACAACAGGATGTTCCTTATCAATAATACGACCAATCAATGGTGTGATTGGTTCATCTGCTTCTACTACAAGGTCTGCCTCTTCCAGAGTGAGATTGGAACCAATGAAGATAGCTGCCCAGCATACCCAGTCATTGGCCTGAGCATAGTAAGCCAACTGGAGAGGCTCACCCCCATGCGTTGCACGTAATCCTTGCAGACCTTGGCTCATTTCTTTACGACCTGTAACCATAAGGATGCAGTTCGGATAGGCCATAGTGTAAGGCACAGTGTATGAGGTCAGTCTGGCTTCACTGGTATTGAAATCCATAGGACCCGGGTCCAGAGGAGCCGGTCCTTCCTGAATCATACGGATAGGATAGTTCATTGCATCAATCTGACCATTCTTGTACAGAAGGTCTTGAATGTGATGGAACATTACATGGTTGAGTGGATTACCCAGAGTATCCTGCCCGTCTACATGATGGTACTCCCCAATTGGTTCATACTCATCAAGGCCTGCGTTCACTTCATAAGGAACCACGGCTACAGATTTAGGATTATCTGACTTAAACACTTTACGGTTTGGCATACTTCGTACCCTCTTTTAGTTGTATATGCACGAGAGAGTATACAGTGGAATTAAAAAAGCCCCACACTGTTTAGGTGTGGGGCTGGTTTCAGTTATTAATATGGTAAATCCAGTAAGCTATCCATCCGGCTAATACAAAACAACCAGCAGAGTATGCTCCATAGTAACGGTAAGCATCCTTGGATTTATGAGCACTAGCTATTGTGACTACCACAATAGCAGATAGAACTATCAGTACAGTTTTAGCAATAACATCATAGATGTCTGGCATGTTTACTACCTCCAAGCAAAAAATAAAAGGCCCCATACCCGAAGGTATGAGGCCAGTTTATTAACTTAATGCATAGTCTGTTTCAAGGATGTCCTGCCAGAGGCTGTCATCCAGCTTACCAGTAGTAAACTCTTGCCCCAGTACCTGAGACAGGATGAAGCCCAGCAGGTCACTCTTAGCAATGTCAGACAGAATCTGATTGTACTGACGACGTAGGTCATTGCCATAATTGGCATGACATCTAAAACCATTAGTTAAACGAGTCGTTAGCTCGCCCTTACCTTCCATGATTAACATGAAAGCTAAGTCTCCGGCTTTCGCTGGAGTATCGGACTATATCATCACCCACTAATCAGTGGGGCAAGGCGCTTGGGCGGTCACTTGACTCGCCTACTCTACTCACATACGAAATGCTTTCGATAGTCTCTGAACCTTCCCTCATAGAGGGCTTGGCTGCTGATTGGCATATCCATAGGACTTAGCTTTCCAGCAATTCACCTTGTTTTCGACACGGATTACTCCGTGAAGGATCATTTATGTTTAATCATGTACGGTCATTACAGGGAATGATTTCTTAGGCATGGTATTGAGCATAGCCATGATTACATCTGTATCAACCAATGCAATTGTTTCTGAATCCAGGAAGTCAATGATACGAGTAGACAGGAAGCCTGACTTCTCATAACTAGTCCACAGTGTGTTAACCATTTCATAGTTATCATCAGAACCAACCATGTAATCACTAGTTCCTTCACAGAGGGACTTAACATAGCTCACCTGGTTCATGTCGAAGTTACAACGACGCAGCATCTCACGTACCACCATTCCATCAATAGAGTGGGTGATGTTAGCAGAGAGCATACGAGTCTTCTCTTCAGTACCCTGAACCATACGAGTGATGTCGAATGGTTTACCTAAGAAGTTAACGGTCTGTACTTCAGGAACCATGACCTTAATGACAGCATGGAAGTTGTCCGGCAGTTTCCATACGTAACGGTTAGCATCCGGGTTACCACATTGCAGTAAGAACTTGTTAAGTGCCCAAGGACCACTTGCAACGGTTTCCATTACATTCTCAAAAGTCTTGAGACGGATACCTTCACCGAATACTTCTTTAGGCTTAGCCTCTGAACCGTAGAACGCAGTCATAACTGCCTGCTTAGTGTCACTGCGTTTAATACGAGATGCTTCACCAAGGATGTCCAGCATCTTGTGATAGATAACTGTATAAGCATCACGACGTAATGGCTTACCATTCTCGTCGTTGTAGTTAACTACGTTACACAGTTCAGCAGCAGAACGGTCACCAGTCAGGCATGACAGTAACTGCAAGCCAGATGATGTAGCATCCAGAGCTACGGCATAACCAATAGGCTTACCAGCTTTCATATCTTTCCATGCGTTTACACCAGCATAGAACAGTGCGGATTCTTCAGCTTCATCTACCAGATTAAGCAGGTTAGCTTC
>ERZ808240.1877-NODE-1877-length-24610-cov-3.653553_pt1 | contig 24610 bp, 21 predicted proteins | sample MGYA00521084_ERZ808240 | MGnify/ENA primary metagenome ERZ808240 (study PRJEB31516, sample SAMN03275571) | gut metagenome | biome: mammalia-associated habitat; material: feces | host: Papio cynocephalus | place: Kenya | collected 2012-08-06 ... | reverse complement strand
GATTTCAAAAAAACTTCTACGAATTTTGAAATGAATATCGGGAAAACTGCAACTGTTATTGAAGAAATAAATTCTGAAAAGAATACAGGCAGAGTTCGTCTCAACGGTGTGGACTGGATTGCCGTATCGGCTGACGGAAGCATTATCCCTGAAAATTCCGCTGTTTCTGTAAGCGAAGTAAAGGGTGCTAAATTAATTGTTGCTTTAAAAGATACTGTAAAAGTATCATGATTTTAAGGAGGTTTTTATCTATGGGTGCAGGAGGCTATATTCTTCTTGTTATTATCGTATTTTTCGTTATCGTTCTGATAAGATGCATACAGATTGTTCCGCAGTCTTATGTATACGTTATCGAACGTCTCGGCTCTTTCTACTGTGAATGGCAGACCGGTATTCACTTCAAAGTTCCGTTCATTTACAGAATTGCCGGAAAAATTTCCCTTAAAGAAAAGGTTGTTGACTTCAAGCCTCAGCCTGTTATCACAAAGGATAACGTTACTATGCAGATTGATACTGTTGTTTTTTATCAGATTACTGATGCAAAACAATTTATCTATGGTGTTGAAAGACCTATTTCCGCTATTGAAAACCTTTCAGCCACAACTCTGCGTAACATAATCGGTGAAATGGATTTGGACGGTACTCTTACTTCAAGAGATGTCATAAACAACAAGATTACTGCTACTCTTGATATTGCTACTGACCCCTGGGGAATAAAAGTAAACCGTGTTGAACTTAAAAACATCATTCCGCCTAAAGAAATCCAGAACGCTATGGAAAAACAGATGAAGGCTGAACGTGAAAGACGTGAAAAAATCCTTCAGGCTGAAGGTGAAAAGAAATCACAGATTCTTGTTGCTGAAGGTGAAAAGGAATCAAAAATTCTTCGTGCTGAGGCTGAAAAGCAATCAGAAATTCTTCGTGCTGAAGCTGAAAAACAGGCTATGATTCTTCGTGCTGATGCTGTCCGTGAACAGAAAATTCTTGAGGCTACCGGTGAGGCTCAGGCTATTGCTCTTGTTCAGAAAGCTCTTGCTGAAAGTATTGTAAGATTAAACAATGCTGAACCTACTTCACAGGTATTACAGCTTAAAGCTCTTGAAGCCTTTGAAAAAGCTGCTGACGGCAAGGCTACCAAGATTATTATACCAAGTGAAATTCAGGGCATCGCAGGTCTTGCATCAGGCATAAAGGAAGTTATCTGCGATAACAAAAATTAATATACCCTGATAGTTTAAATCAACAAAAAGAACAGTGAAAACTGTTCTTTTTTGTATTATGCACCAATTTTTACAAAATAAAAAAAAGTTTCTATTTTCCTCTTGAAAAAAATTTTAAGTCGGTTTATAATAGCATTATGGGATTATAAATTCTTAAATATTCAGCTTAGGCAGGTTATTTTAAATGGTTTTTTCAAGGCTTTTTTTTATCTTCTTTTTCTTCGTCATATGTATAATCGCTTATGCTTCTTCCGGAAGTATAAAACAAAAAAATGTAATTCTTTTAATCGCTTCACTAATATTTTATGCATGGGGTGAACCTGTTTATATCCTGTTGCTGATTGTAAGCTCAGTTGTCAACTATCTTATGGCACTGGGAATAGAATATTTCAGGGGTAAAAAAACTGATTATATATTAACATTTACTGCTGTAACCTTTAATCTGCTTATTCTCGGATATTATAAATACAGCGGTTTTATTGCCGAAAATATAAATGCTCTTTTCAGCTCTGACATCATTCCTATGCCGGATATTGACCATATGCCAATCGGTATAAGTTTCTTTACTTTCCAGACTATATCATATATAATTGACTGTCACTGGGAAGAAGTTCATGCTGAAAAAAGCTATCCTAATTTTCTTATGTATCTCTCTTTATTTCCACAGCTTATTGCCGGTCCTATCGTCAGATACAGCACTGTTTCTGAAGAAATTCAGGACAGAAAAATATGTCTCAGCGATATAAGATATGGTCTTAACAGATTTATTCTCGGACTTTCAAAAAAAGTAATTCTTGCTGATAATCTTTATGAAATCGTCAAGAATATATTCGGTGAGGCACAAAACGATTTTGCCAATATCGGAAACGCTACTCTGACAGGAGCGTGGCTCGGTGCAATATGCTATGCTATGTACATATATTTCGACTTTTCAGGCTATTCGGATATGGCTATCGGTATGGGACGTGTTTTCGGATTCCATTTCAACGAAAACTTCAATCACCCGTTTATATGCAAGGACGTTACAGAGTTCTGGCAGAGATGGCATATATCTTTAAGTACATTTTTCAGGGACTATCTGCTTTATGTTCCGATTTTCGGAAAAAGAAGAAAATACGGCGGTCTTTTCCTTGTATGGTTCTGCACAGGTCTGTGGCACGGTGCTAACTGGAATTTCATAATATGGGGACTTTATTACGGAATTTTCGTATTCCTTGAAATGAAAATCGGAAAGAAGAATATGAAAAAAGTTCCTGTTGCTTTAAGACATATTTATAACAAGCTTGTTATTATCATAGGTTTCGGAATTTTCTATTTTGAAGATTTAGGCAAGCTTGGAACTTTCCTCAAAACCCTTTTCGGATTCGGTGAAAACGGACTTATAAGCAATATCGATAAAATGTCATTCGTGAATAATATGTTCCTTATAATTCTGTCCGTTATATGTACTTTTCCTATACTCAGTCTGTTCAAGAAAATCAGCGAAAAATCATTTACCGCACAGGTTGCCGTATCATTCAGCACAACATGGGTATGTGCATTTCTGCTTCTGCTTTGCAGTCTGTTACTCGTAAATTCAACTAATCAGCCCTTCCTTTATTTCAGATTCTGATGCGGAGTGTTTATAAAATGTCAAAAGAAAATTTTTCAAAAAAAAGACAGGCAAAAATCAATAAAAGACTCGATTTTCTCAATGTTATGGTTATTATGATTATACTTATTGTCGGATTTATTTATCTGATTGTATTCAAGCGTGAAACCGTTTCAAATGAAGAAAACAGAAATCTTACAAAATTTCCGAAATTTTCAGTCGAAAGCTATTTAAGCGGAAAATATACTGAGGGAATTGCAAAATATTATGATGATACTGTTCCTAACAGAAGTGAACTGAAAAAATTCATAGCTACTTATATTATGCCTTTAAAGGGACTTGAATACGGTTCTGATAATCTTATAATCTATCAGAACAACAACGGAAATAAAAAACCTGATGAACCTGAAAAGCCTGAAATTACAACAGCACAGACAACTGTTTCATCTGTTTCAAATACAGGTACAGAAATTATTTCAACAACTACTGTAACTGTTACAACTGTTCCTGATAATCATAACCCTGCTGTAAACGGTGAAATTGCAAATAATATCGTTGTTGTAAATAACAGAGGTCTTATGCTTTACGGCGGTGGTATGGAAAACGGTGCTGAATATGCATCTATTCTCAATGAATATAAAAAACAGCTCGGAAAAGATGTAAATGTTTACTCTATGGTCTGCCCTACTGCTGTATCATATTATATGCCTGAAAATTATCTTGACCTTACGGCAAGTGAACAGGATAATATAACAAATATCAACAACAATCTTAAAGATGTTATTCCTGTTGATATTTTCAATACACTGTTATGCCACAAAAATGAAGATATTTACACCCGTACTGACCACCACTGGTCACAGCTTGGTGCTTACTATGCTTCACAGCAATTTGCTGAAATTGCTGATGTTCCTTTCACTGACATATCAAAATATAAAAAAGTTTCGCTTCCGAACTATGTCGGAACTCTTTACGGATACACACAAAGTTCTGCACTTATAAACAATCCTGAAGATTTCGTATATTATATTCCGCCAAATTCATACACAACCACATACTATTCAACAAGTTTCACTGACCCGACAGAGGGTGACCTTCTCTTTGACCCTGCTCCTATGGCTGAATCAAGCTATTATCTTGTATTTATGGGCGGTGACGAAAAAATAACCCATATCAATACTGACTGCAAAAACGGCAGAAATCTTGTTATTTTCAAGGACAGCTACGGAAACGCTGTTGTTCCGAACCTTACAGGTTCTTTTGAAAACATCTATGTCTGCGATATGCGTCACTTTGAACTCAATTCAATAGAATTTATCAAACAAGTTAAGGCTACTGATGTTCTTTTCGCTATGAATACTTTCAGTGCAACTGGTGGAAATTACAAATGCCTTGAGGATATTATGAATCAGTAAAAAGGAGTTTTTAGCTTGAAAGAATTAACATTTCCATTTGACAACAGCTTTATTATTAAAAACAAAAAGAAACTTAAAAAAATTCTGCTGAACAGCAATTCTTCTCGTATTAAAAAGAAAATTGCCGTACTTTGCGGTTCAACTGCAAATGATATTGTTTCATCTCTTGAACTCTTTCTCCTTGACTACGGAATTGAACCACTGTTTTATATATCTGAATATAACAAATACTGGGAAGATGCCGTTTTCGGAAATGCTGAACTTGAAAACTTTCAGCCTGATATTATCATAATCCACACCACTTCACGAAATATCACTGAATTTTCTGAAAGCTTTTCCGAAACCGTTCAAACTGTAAATCAGAAAATTGATTCACAGTTTGAAAAATTTTCTCAGATGTGGGAAAAACTTCAGCGTTTCAACTGCCCCATAATTCAGAACAACTTTGAAACACCTCTGCTCCGTCCGACAGGAAACGCTGATTTCTGGGAAATTCATGGAAAAACTTTCTTTGTAAATTCCCTTAATATCAGACTTGCTGAATATGCACAGACTCATAAGGATTTCTACATAAATGATATAAACTATCTTGCCTCCTGTTTCGGACTCGAAAAATGGCATAACGCATCTTACTGGTATATGTACAAATACGCAATGTCACTTGATGCTGTTCCGGAAGTTGCTTACAGTCTTGCATGCATAATAAAATCAATATACGGAAAAAACAAAAAGCTTATTGCTCTTGATTTAGACAACACTCTGTGGGGCGGTGTTATCGGTGATGACGGTCAGGAAGGTATTGAAATAGGTCACGAAAATGCAGATGCAGAGGCATTTGAAGAATTTCAGCGTTCCATAAAAGAATATAAGAAGTTCGGTGTACTTCTCGGAGTATGCTCAAAAAATGATGAGGAAAACGCTCTGCTCGGACTCAATCACCCTGAAACTGTCCTGACTCCTGACGATTTCGTAAACATCAAGGCTAACTGGAATCCGAAAGACAGAAATCTTATTGATATGTCGTCTGAACTTTCACTTCTCCCTGAAAGTTTTGTATTCATAGATGATAACCCTGCTGAATGTCATATCGTTGAATCGCAGATTTCAGGTATAAATACAATAAACTTCCAGACTGTTCAGGAGGCTTCATATAAATTAAGCCGTTCGGACTTTTTTGAACTTACAAAACTTTCTTCTGATGACCTCAAAAGAAATGATATGTACATAGCTAATGCAAAACGTGAATCACAGAAAAAAAGTTTTGCAGATTACGGAGAATATCTCCTTAGTCTTGAAATGAATGCTGTTATAGAGGATTTCAAACCTGTATATCTCCAGCGTATTACACAGCTTACTAACAAAAGCAATCAGTTCAATCTGACTACTAAAAGATATTCTGATACTGATATGCAGAAAGTTTTTGAAAGTGACAGATATATAAGACTTTACGGCAGACTTTCTGACCGTTTCGGTGACAACGGCATTGTATCTGTTGTTATCGGCGAAAAAAACAATGATAATCTGAGTATTGATTTATGGCTTATGAGTTGCCGTGTTCTTAAACGTGAAATGGAATTTGCTATGCTCGATACTCTTGTAGCACAGTGCAGACTTCAGAATATCCGAACTATAACCGGCTACTACTTTAAAACAGCTAAAAATAACATGGTATCTGAATTATACAAGGATTTCGGATTCTCTCCTGTAAAGAAATTTGAAAACGGCGATTCCGTATGGAAACTTGATATTTCAGATTATAAAAACCTTAACCATGCTATAAGAATAAATGAAAGTGAGTGTATTTCAAATGGATAGAAAAAATGTAAACGAACGCCTCAACAAAATTTTCAGAGATGTTTTTGATGATGATTCAATAACTGTCAATGACAATACAACTTCTGATGATATTGAGGACTGGGACAGTATTGAACACATCACTCTTATTGATGCTGTTGAACACGAATTTAAAATGCGTTTCAAAATGAAAGAAGTTTCAGGAATGAAAAATGTCGGAGAGATGATTTCAATTATTCTTGAAAGAGGAAAATAATTGAAAATAACAGCTATATTTAAAAATAAGAAAATCAGACGCAGTATAATTATTATACTGTTTATTCTGATTTTCTTTGTTTATGGATTCACAATCCGGACGGTCAGATATAAAATCAATTCCGACAAAATAACAGAAAAAATAAAGATTGTCTTTCTCTCCGACCTTCACAACTGTTTTTATGGCGGATTCGACCAGTCCGGACTTTTAAAAAGAATAGATAAAGAAAATCCTGATATAGTAATTTTCGGCGGTGATATTATTGATGAATACGGCGGTACAAAGTTTGCCATTAAACTTATGAGCGAAACCGTTAAAAAATATCCCTGCTATTATACAGAGGGAAATCACGAATGTTCAAGAGATGATAACAGATTATTTCATCAGCAGGTAAGAAATCTCGGCGTAAATGTCGTTGAAGGCAAAAACCGTCAGATTACTGTCAAAAATCAGAAAATAAATATTGTCGGAATAGTAAATGCCAATTATCATACTGAGGAATTTATATCCGGTCTGAGCAAATCTTATGCCTACAATATAGTTGAACCACAGCAGATTAACAGCGTTCTTGATTGCGGGTTTGACCTTGTACTTTCCGGTCACGCTCACGGCGGTCAATGGAGACTTCCCTTTATTCTTGAACAGGGACTTTATGCTCCTGACCAGGGTCTTTTCCCCGACTATACAAACGGAATGTTCACTTATGGAAATACAGTTCACATAATAAGCAAAGGACTTGCAAAACCATTGAGAATGATTTTCATTCCGAGAATTTACAATCACCCTGAATTTACTGTAATCGAAATTTCGTGATACTCTTGTTTTTTCAGAAAATATGTGTTATAATCAGTTTACAAAGAATATAGAAAGAAGGCAAAAATTATGACAGACAATAATAATAACGGTGATATTATAGCAGGAAGAAATCCTGTTATTGAGGCTCTTAAATCAGGAAAGCTTATAGATACTATCTATATAAGCGGTGAAGGCGGAAGCCTTAACCTTATAAGACGTCTCGCAAAAGAAAAGAATATAGTTGTAAAGGATACTCAGGATAAAAAACTTTCCTCACTCTGCAACAATGCTTCACATCAGGGAGTTGTTGCTGTCGGAGCTTACAGCGAATATATTTCAGTTGAGGAACTTCTTGAAATATCCCGCAAAAAAGGTACAAAACCTTTTATAATAATATGCGATGAAATTGAAGACCCACATAATCTCGGTGCTATTATACGAACCGCTGAATCAGCCGGTGCAGACGGAATTATTATTCCTAAACGTCACTGTGCCTCAATTTCTCCAACTGTATACAAGACATCAGCAGGAGCTGTAAGCTGGCTTCCTGTTGCAAAAGTTTCAAATCTTGCATCTGCAATAGATTTCTTAAAGGAAAACAATGTCTGGATTTACGGCACTGATGCTTCCGGTGAGGACTATACAAAAACCGATTTCACCGGAGCATGTGCAATCGTCATCGGCTCTGAGGGATTCGGAATGAGCCGTCTTGTTCAGAAAAAATGTGATTTTCTCGTTAAACTACCTATGTTCGGAAAAATCACTTCTCTTAATGCCTCTGTTGCCGGCGGAATATTTATGTACGAAGTTGTCAGACAGCGGAGGGCATAATAATGGCAAAACAAAAGGTATCCCTTGAAGAAATTTTAAATGAATATTCCGACAGCACTGAAAGAAAACATAAAGGCTCTGATGACAACGAAGTGCGTGACATTCTTATGAATCATAACCGCAAAAACCGTATAAATGACGGCACTAACCGCCGTCCTAATCCTGCAAATGACTATAAGCCTTCTGACATCGGAAAACCTGATGTTTCATTTATGAATACGATAAATACTGACCGTCTGAGAGTTTCTGAAAACAAAAAAAACCCTCCCCAGCATAAATATCCTGAAAGCTGGGATTCGGATTCAGATAATTATATGCCTAAAATCCGCCGTATGAGCGATTCAACCCGTGCAAGGGAAATAGAAAAAAGCAAGAAAAAAAAGAAATCGAAAAAATCAGGCTTTACATATAAGCGTGAATCTCCGGAGGGTGAATATATATATACTCCTGCTCCGGAAAACGATAAGAAAAAGAAAAAAAATATCTCCCTTTCTCCGCAGTCTATAAATGAAACGCCTATTTCTCCTGCTCCACGTGCTGATTTTACAAGCATAAATCTGACAGAGGATTTCAAATTTGACCCCGATTCACTTGACATTCATATAGAACAGGACGAAAACAAAAAAATATCAGGCGATTTCAACTGCTATAATGATGCCCGTGAAACAAGAAATAATATACATGAATTAAAAAACAGCATTACTACAAGATTTACTATGCTCATGGTATGCACTCTGGTAAGCATTTTTATATCATTTTTTCCGGTATGGAATTCCTCTGAAAATCCACAGGGATTTACGGCTTTTCAGATTATTATAGGTATGATTGCAATTATTATATCTGCTCCTGTAATAACAAACGGTATGAAAAGGCTTTTTAAACTTAAACCCGACAGCGATTCCGCTGTTGCTGTTACTGCTGTTACTGTTATTGTTTCTGCAATAATAGCATTTTTTACTCCTGAACTTGTAAAAAGCGGTGCTGTAAATATATATGTTCCTGCATCAAACCTTGCTCTGCTTTTTAACAGTATCGGAAAATTTCTAATTATAAACCGTGCAGAACGAAATTTCAGGGTTATATCAAAAGAATCGGAAAGATACGGCATAACCTGCGTTACTGATGATATTTCTGCTGAAACCCTTACAAGAGGAACTATGACGGATTTTCCTGTTCTTGCATCTATGCATAAAACTAACTTTCTGACTGATTTTCTTAAATATACATATTCGGCTGATATTTCTGACAAGTTCTGCCGGCGTTCTGTTCCGGTATCAATCATAATATCGGCTGCTGCATCAATATTCATAACAATTATACGCAAGGAAAGTTTCTGTGAGGGACTCTCACTTTTCAGTATGCTTATATGCATATCATCTTGCATTGGAATGACTCTTGTTTCCAATCTGCCTCTGAACAATGCTTCAAAAAAGGCAATCAAAAACAACAAGGGTATTATATTCGGCTATCAAAGTGTCGATGACTTCTATGATACAAATTCTGTTCTTGTTGAGGCTAAGGACTTATTCCCTGAAATATCAGTTAAACTTGCAGGAATGAAAGTTTTTTCTGATTCAAAGGCTGATGAAGCTATTCTTGAAGCATCAAGCCTTGTAAACTATGCCGGAAGTATTATGAAGGGAATTTTTGATGATGTCACAATCGGAAAAGAAAAATGCCCTTATCCGATTGAAAATTTTTCATATGAGGATTCACTCGGCTTATGTGGCTGGATTAACAATAAACGCATACTTTTCGGAAGCCGTGAACTTATGACAAGCCATAACATAGAAGGTATGCCCACAAAAACAAAGGAAAATGAATTTGCAGGCGATGACAAGGAAGTTGTTTATCTCTCTGTTTCAGGAAATCTCTCCGCAATGTTTGTTGTTGAACTTAAAGCTGAAAGCAATATAAAATACTGGATAAATCAGCTCTGGCAGAACAATGTGCATCTTATCATAAAAAGCATTGATTCCTGTATAACCCTTAAAAGACTTTCACAGATTTTTGATATTCCTGAAGAATTTATGAGAATAATTCCAAAAAAATTACACCCTGAATTTGATGAACAGACTAAAAAATCTGTAAGATTAAGTGCTTCAATGGCTTGTTCAGGAAGATTTTCTGAATTTGCACAGCTTATTATATCTGCAAAGGCACTTCATTCAAGTGCTGTAACAGGTCTTATAGTTCAGGCTGTATCAATTCTTCTTGGAATGGGTATGGGAATACTTATGATAATATCAAAATCATTCGGTTACAGCGGTCTGCCGTCATCTGCAATCCTGATATACAACCTGATATTTGCACTTATAACATATCTCTCTGTAAATATCAAAAAATTCTAAAATATTGAAAGGAAAGTAAAATGCCGGAAAGAAACAGACAAAAACCTGACAATACTGACAATCAGCAGACGCAGTATATAAATTATGGTCAGAATATTCCTGAAAATAATCAGGATAACGGTGATACAATAGTTTTCAGACCACTGAAAAAAGCTGACGGAAATCAGAATTCCACATTAAGAAACAACAACAGTTATAATAATCAGAATGCCTATCAGCGTCACAGCAATAATACTCCTCCTCCCACTCAGGACTATGCAACATATCAGAGACGTAATGTAAATGAATACAGCAACACTCCGAACAATAATCAGAATGAATACCGCAGACCTGCTCCTCAGCCTAATCCTCAAACAAGAAACAACAATCCGAAACCACGAAAGAAAAAAAGAAAAAGACGTTCCGGCTGTCTCGGAAGAATTATACGTTCACTTATTATAATACTTCTTGTTATTTTTATAATCTACTCGATAATTTCACTCATCTGCATAAAACAGATTGATTATGTTGAGTCTGCTCCTATGACTCATTATTCTGACGCTTTAAGTGACAGAAAAGTAAGAAATATTCTGATTATCGGCACTGATTCCCGTGATACCTCCGAAGAAAGAGGACGTTCAGACAGTATGATTCTGCTTTCTCTCAACAGCCGTACAAATAAAATGTATCTCACTTCTATTATGCGTGATTCATATGTTGATATAGACGGCTACGGCTGGGATAAACTTACTCATGCTTATTCATACGGCGGAGCTGAACTGCTTATGGATACGATTGAAAGAAACTTTTCAATAAGAATTGATGATTACATTGCTATAAATTTCAATGCCTTTGCAAGCATTGTAGATGCTGTAAACGGAATAGAAGTAGATGTTTCTGATGCTGAAGCTCAGGAAATCAATACAATTCTTCAGGCTGAAGTAAATCAGCTTATGGGTGATGATGTCAATTCTGACCTTCTCGAAAAGGGCGGAAAACTTATTCTTAACGGAAAACAGGCTCTCTCTTACAGCCGTATAAGATATGTCGGCAACTCCGACTTTGAACGCACTCAGCGACAGCGTGATGTTATGGAAAAAATAATTAAAAAGCTGAAAAGTTTCAGACCTTCATCAATAGGCGGTATTATAAAATCAGCTCTGCCACAGTTTTCAACAAATATGACAACCGGTGAACTTTATCTTCTTTCTCTCCGTCTGCCGTTCCTTTTCTCATATGACCTCGAACAGCAGAGAATACCGGCTGAAGACACATATTACAACACATATACCGATGACGGCGGTGATGCCCTCGGAATAGATTTTGAACAGAATCTTGATATTATAAAAAATACTGTTTTTGCAAAATAAAAAAGCGGACTTTAAAAAGTCCGCTTTTTATTATTCATTGAATTTTATAACACCGTTTGACACAAGATTTGCAATAAATTTGAACCTTGCCTCATCAGCATATTCAGGCTTAATCATATAATAGAAATATGTTTCCATAAGATTAAGAACATTTGATGTTCTTCCCTCAATTTTGAACTGATTGAATCCCATAGGAAGATATTTTTCATATATATCATCAGGAGTTATATGCGTTCTGAGATTTTTTATATCAATAATATTTCTGTTCATGCAGTTGCAGGAAAATGTTGATGAAGGATTTTCTCTTGCAAACTTCTTGCTGTCAAAATTTTCTCTCGGATTTTTCAGAAGATGCTCATAATATGCAATCTGCTGTTTTCCTATTGAAACATAATGCTCCGAACGTTTTGGACAGTTCGGTTCACAGCAGGCATTTACAAGTATCTCACATTTTTCCTTATGCGGAATTTTTTCAAGTATATCAAAACGATTATTCAAATCATAATCAAGAACAACTATATTATAATCCTTTTCAAGCTCTGAATCCAGTTTTTCAATATCCGTAATTCTTTTGCAGGTGGAACTTGTCACTTTATATCTCGGATAATGCTGTCTTATATATTTTTCAAGAACAGGCGATACGACTATTACGCCGTTCAAATCATTTTCGCCAAGTTTCAGAATCATATTGCAGAACTTGTCATTAAGATGTTTTTCTTCTATCAGAGGATTTGTAAATGTAAATCTCAGCGGAATTTTTTTCTGACAGAAAGTATTCAAAACAGTTTTTATGAAATTGATATCGCAGGTATCACCCTGAAAGCGTCCGCCGTTCCACATTGCAGGCGGAAAAGTTCCATAAAATGAAGCTATTTCCACTCCGTCCCTGAAATATTCAGGACAATTTTCAAGCATTGATGCAAAAACATAATTAAACCTGAATTTTCCTGAAAAATCAGGAAGATGAAATCTTACTTTCTGCATTTCTTTTTTTCACTCCTTTCCGATATAGTCACCTCTGCCCATATCAAGCGTATATCCCGCAGATTCAACACGCTTTCTCAGACATTCTATACATTGTGCCGATTCTTCACCGGTACATATTTTATTATCATAAAGCTCATAGCTTTTCCGGAATTTAACAGGCGAAAGATTAGGCATTACGACATTACAGCCAGCTTTCAGTCCCCTTTCCCTGCCGTTCGGCGATACTGTTCCGAGTGCAGTTGTTGCCGGAAGAAGAACTTTCGGGAACATAAGTCTTGCTATACTCAGAAGTTTCAGGTTAAGCTCAATATCACCATGCGGATAATCCCTGAACGGTGTATCATGATGCGGAATAAATACTCCCATTCCAATCATTTCCGGTTCAAGCTCACGCAAAAATTCAAAGTCAGATATAATACAGTCAACAGTCTGATAAGGACTCCCGACCATAAATCCTGCACCTGTCTGATAACCAAGTGATTTAAGATTATAAAGGCAGTTTTTACGGTTTTCAAGCGACATATCAGACGGGTGAAGTCTTGAATAATGAACAGTATCAGCAGTTTCGTGGCGGAGCAGATACCTGTCCGCTCCTGCTGATTTTAAATCCTTATAACTCTGATATGAACGCTCTCCCATTGAAAGCGTTACTGCACATTCGGGATATTTTTCCTTTATATTGCTTACGATACGGCAAAGAACAATATCACTGAAATATGAATCCTCTCCGCCCTGAAGTACAAAGGTTCTCATTCCGAGATTATACCCCGTTTCACAGCAGGAATATATTTCGGCTTCTGTCAGACGGTATCGGACGGCATTTTTATTTGACTTTCTTATACCGCAGTAAAGACAGTCATTCTTACAGATATTTGAAATTTCTATAAGACCTCTTACAAATACTTTATCACCGTAATATTTCCGTCTGACTTTATCCGCTTCGGCAGTAAGAATTTCATTGTATGAATTATCAGTTATAAGTTCTTTTAATTCCCTGAAATCAACCACCAAGTCTTATCATCTCATCAATACAGCGTCTGGAAGCCTTTATTTCATCATCTGTCATAACAATTTTAAAAGCGTCATCTGTACCGTTCTTTATACCGTTTAATGATTGATATACATCTATCAGTGAAGTGAGTTTCATATTCGGGCATACAAGATTTTTTGACATAAGATAAAATTTCTTGTTCGGACATTCATACTGAAGGTGCTGAAGTATTGAAAGCTCTGTACCAATTATAAATTCCTTTGCATCGGATTTCTTTGCATATTCAATAATTCCTGATGTTGAACCGGCATAATCAGCATATTCAACCACCTTTGGAATACATTCAGGGTGAACAAGTACAAGTGCATCAGGGTGGAGTTTCTTCTGTTTTTCAACTTCAACGGCTCTTACTGATGCATGTATAGGACAGCCTCCCTGTAAAAGCTTTATATCCTTTTCAGGAACATTTTTCTGAACATAGCTTCCAAGATTGCAGTCAGGAATAAAGAGTATTTTATCATTGTCAATAGCCTTTACTATTCTTATTGCTGAAGATGATGTTACACATACATCACATACAGCTTTAAGACTTGCTGTTGTATTTACATATGCAACAACTGTACGGTCAGGTTCTTTTTCCCTGAGCTGTCTTATTAAATCAGCGTCCATCTGTTCAGCCATAGGACAGGTAGCCATACGGTTTGCGAGATAGACATTTTTTGTAGGTGCAAGCATCTGAGCAGTTTCTGCCATAAAATGAACACCGCAGAACAATATATTATCTGCCTGAACCTTTGAGGCATCAACGCTTAATTTATAGCTGTCTCCTGAATAGTCAGCTATTTCAATAATATCCCTTGTCTGATAGCTATGAGCGAGTATAACGGTATTAGTTTCCTTTTTCAGACGGATTATTTCTTCCTGTAACGCATGTATTTTCATAAGCGAAAAACCCTTTCTTATTCGTTTACAACTGCAATTACCTCAACCTCTGCCAGAACATTCTTAGGGAGGGTTTTTACAGCTACACAGCTTCTTGCAGGCTTTGAAGTAAAGTATTTTGCATACACTTCATTAAAAGCACCGAAGTCATTCATATCAGCAATAAAGCAGACTGTTTTAATTGCATTTTCAAATGATGAATTTGCTGATTTGAGAACTTCACCAAGATTTTTCATAATCTGTTCTGTCTGTCCCTTGATGTCATCAGCTTCAACAGTGTTTGTCTCCGGATTTATTGCAATCTGACCTGATGTATACACAAGACCATTGCAGACGATTGCCTGTGAATAAGGGCCTACTACCTCTGGAGCTTTATCTGTATAAATTTTTTTGATTTCCATAATATTAAAACCTCCGTTTTAAACAAGTTTAAGTCCGGCATCTGTAAGAGCCTGTTTTATCTGTTCGATATGCTGATAATTTCTTGTTTCGAGAACTATTCTGAGATAACAGCCGTTTACGTCTGAACCCTCATTAGCTCTTTCGTGGTGGATAGATGTAACATTTCCTCCAAGACCTGCGATAATATCAGATACTTTCTTGAGCTGTCCGGGCTTGTCAACAAGTTCAATATTGAATGAACATGAACGTCCTGACATAAGCAGACCTCTCTTTATAACTCTTGAGAGAATTGTAACATCAATATTTCCTCCGGAAATAAGGCATACAACATTTTTTCCCTTTACAGGAACTTTATTGAACATTACTGCTGCTGCTGAAACTGCTCCTGCACCTTCGGAAACAAGTTTCTGCTGTTCCATAAGAGCAAGTATTGCTGCTGAAATTTCATCATCAGTTACAGTTACAATTTCATCAACATATTTTGAGCAGTATTCAAATGTATTTGCTCCCGGTTCTTTTACGGCTATACCGTCTGCAATTGTTGAAACGTTTTCAAGCTTTTCAATATGACCGTCATGAACGGAATTGAACATACTCGGAGCTCCTGTTGCCTGAACACCATAAACCTTTACTTTCGGGTTAAGGCTCTTTATTGCAAATGCCACACCTGAAATAAGACCGCCTCCGCCTATCGGAACTACAACGGCATCAAGATTGGGGAGCTGTTCAACAAGTTCAAGACCGATAGTTCCCTGACCTGCGATAACATCTTCATCATCAAACGGGTGAATGAATGTATATCCCTTTTCATCACGAAGCTGAATAGCCTTTGCGTATGCATCATCATAAACACCTTCAACAAGACATACATCTGCACCGTAATGCTTTGTAGCCTCAACTTTTGAAATAGGTGCTCCGTCCGGCAGACAGATAAGGGATTTTATACCGTTTTTAGTTGCAGCAAGTGCAACTCCCTGTGCGTGATTTCCGGCAGAACAAGCTATAACACCTCTTGCCTTTTCCTCATCGCTGAGCTGTGAAATTCTATAATAAGCACCTCTTACCTTAAAAGAACCTGTTATCTGAAGGTTTTCAGTTTTAAGATAAACATTTGCTTCAGGGTTGATATTTGGAGCGTGAATCAAATCAGTTTCTCTTATTACCTGTTTCAATACATATTTTGCGTGATAAATTTTATCAAGAGTCAGCATTTTTAATTCCTCCGGTCATTTATAAGCTGATTTACGAACTGCTTTGCAGTTCTTGCGGAACGTCCGCCGTTTTTAAGTGCAAATGCCTCTGCCTGCACTGAAAGCTGATTTTCTTCAAGAGCTATATTATTTTTGTCAGCAAGAGCCTTTACTATTTCAAAGTATGAATTTTTATCAGGCTTTGAGAAGTTTACTTTAAGACCAAATCTTGCTGAAAGTGAGATAAGTTCCTGAATAGTGTCGTTTCTGTGAATATCATCACCGTCTCTGTCGCTGAAACTTTCCTTTACAAGATGACGGCGGTTGCTTGTTGCATAGATAGCTATATTATCCGCCCTTGCTGATACAGAACCTTCAAGTGTAGCCTTTAAAGCTCCGAAACAGTCATCATCTGATGAAAACGACAAATCATCTATAAATAGTATGAATTTAAGCGGATTTTTACTTATGCTGTCAATTATATGCGGAATATCCCTGAGCTGTTCTTTTGTAACCTCGATAAGACGCAGACCTTTTGAAGAATATTTATTTACAATTGCCTTTACTGTTGAGGATTTTCCTGTTCCGGCATCACCGTAAAGCAAAACATTCTGTGCAGGTTTTCCGTCAAGGAGTGCAAGCGTATTGTTTATAACAGCATCTCTCTCACGCTTATAGCCTATCAGGTCAGAAAGCTGAATTTCATCAGGATAGCGTACTGGTGTAACTTTGCTGTTTTTCATTATGAACATATTGTATTTTGAATACAGTCCATAGCCACAGCAGTTTATATTTTCAATACGCTTCTGATATTCTGCAACGAAATCAGTTGCGGAATTTTTCCATTTAGGAAGAAATCCATTATAATCTATATCAGAGCATACCTGTTCTGATGTAAGATATGCAACTTTCTGAATGACTTTAAGCTCATTCAAGGCACATTCTGTCATAAGCTCATCAACATATTTTTTTTCGGCGTGACGTATAATATATGAATTTTCGTCCTCAAGAACAAGTTCAAGCATAAAGTCAGTAAGGTTTTCAGACTTTTTATAAAGCTGATAAACAAATTCGGAGTATGCTTTTATTTTTTCGCCTGTATCTTCTCCCGAACATTCCGAGAGAAGATTTACAAGAGCTTTTATTGCTTCATTTTTGAGAAGTCCCCTGAATATTACAAGGGAATCAAGACCGAAACTGTATTCATTTAAATCGGTATTCATCTGAATCAAGACTTCCTTTTATATTTCTTCAAGTATCTTATCTGTCATTTCAATACAGCCGAGAGGTTCAACACCTGAATCTCCTGCAAGGTCAGCAGTTCTGTATCCCTTTTCAAGAACAGCATCAACAGCCTTTTCGATAGCATCAGCCTCAGCCTGTAAATCAAATGAATAGCGGAGCATCATTCCTGCTGAAAGTATTGTTGCAATGGGATTAGCCTTGTTCTGTCCTGCAATATCAGGTGCAGAACCGTGTATAGGTTCATACATTCCACGTTTTGTTTCGCCGAGTGATGCTGAAGGGAGCATACCGATTGAACCTGTTATCTGTGATGCCTCATCTGAAAGAATATCACCGAACATATTTGAAGTAACAACAACGTCAAACTGTTTCGGATTCTTTACAAGCTGCATTGCTGCATTGTCAACAAGCATATCTGTAACAGTAACTTCCGGATAATCCTTTGCCATTTCGTGCATAATCTTTCTCCAGAGACGTGATGTTTCAAGAACGTTTGCCTTATCAATGCTTATGAGGTTCTTTCCTCTTTTCATAGCAGTTTCAAATGCTACTTTAGCAATTCTTTTGATTTCCATTTCGCTGTATGCTTCAGTATCGTAAGCTTCATTTCCATACTTTCCGTCACGATAACCACGTTCACCGAAATAGATACCACCTGTAAGCTCACGGACTATAACAAGGTCAAATCCCTTTGATACAATATCCTGACGGAGAGGAGATGCGTCTTTAAGTGCAGGATAGAGCTTTGCGGGACGGAGATTTGTAAAGAGTCCGAGTGCTGAACGGATTCCGAGGAGAGCTTTTTCAGGTCTCTTGTCGCCTGAAAGATTATCCCATTTATATCCGCCTACTGCTCCGAGGAGTACGCTGTCACTTGCAAGACAGCCGTCAACAGTTTCTTTCGGGAGCGGTTCTCCTACTGCATCAATAGCACAACCGCCTATGAGATATGGTGTGAAATTGAATTTATGTCCGAACTTTTCACCGATTTTTTCAAGTACTCTTACAGCACTGTCCACTATTTCAGGGCCTATGCCGTCACCTTTAAGAAGTGCAATATTAAATTCCATTTTTATATTCTCCTTATGAAAATTTCAAAATACTGCGGAGTATCGGGGATAATTATCCCCGATATTAATTACTTTATAACTCCGTTTGCTATTGACTGAATGAGTCCGCCGTTTTCGATAATCTTCTGGACAAATTCAGGGAAAGGAGCTGTTTTATATTCCTTGCCTGTTGTCTTGTTAACGATTACGCCCTTATCCATATCAGCCTCAATAACATCGCCCTCGGAAATTTCATCAACAGCCTCGGGACATTCAACGATTCCAAGACCGATATTTATTGAATTTCTGTAAAAAATTCTTGCAAAGCTCTTTGCGATTACAAGAGATATACCGCTTTCCTTTATGGCAATAGGAGCATGTTCTCTTGATGAGCCACAGCCGAAGTTCTGACCTGCAACCATAATGTCGCCTGCTTTTACACGCTTGACAAATGTTGTATCCAAATCCTCCATACAGTGAGAGGCGAGTTCTTTTTTATCGATAGTATTAAGGTATCTTGCAGGAATTATAACGTCTGTATCAACGTTGTCACCATACTTTATAACGCTTCCTGTATACTTCATAATTACATTACCTCCTCTGGACTTGAAATTTTACCGGTAACTGCACTTGCAGCAGCTACTTCAGGACTTGCAAGATATACTTCTGATTCAGGGTGACCCATTCTTCCGACAAAGTTTCTGTTAGTAGTTGCAACAGCTCTTTCGCCCTTTGCAAGTATACCCATATGACCGCCAAGACACGGGCCACATGTTGGTGTTGAAACAACTGCACCTGCCTCAATGAATATTTTAAGGAGTCCCATTTCCATAGCCTTGAGATAAATATCCTGTGTTGCCGGAATTACAATAGCTCTTACGCCCTTTGCAACCTTCCTGCCCTTCATAATTTCAGCAGCAGCAATTAAATCTTCAAGTCTGCCGTTTGTACAGGAACCGATTACAACCTGGTCAATCTTTATATCGCCGATTTCATCGAATGTCTTTGCATTTTCAGGAAGATGCGGGAATGCAACTGTTGATTTTATTTCAGAAAGATTTATTTCAATTACTTCATCATATTCAGCGTCATCATCAGCCTTGAAAATTCTCGGTTCTTTACCGCTGTGTTCCTTTATGTAGTCAAGAGTGATGTCATCAACTTCAAATATGCCGTTTTTAGCACCTGCTTCAATAGCCATATTTGCAATACAAAGTCTGTCACTCATTGAAAGGCTTGAAAGTCCCTCACCTGTAAATTCCATTGAACGGTATAATGCACCGTCAACGCCTATTTTTCCGATAATGTGGAGGATAACGTCCTTGCCTGATACATATTTGTTAAGCTTTCCTTTAAGAACAAATTTTATCGCTGAAGGAACTTTGAACCATGCTTTTCCGATTGCCATTCCGCAAGCCATATCAGTTGAACCTACACCTGTTGAAAATGCTCCCAATGCACCGTATGTACATGTATGTGAATCAGCACCGATTACTGTATCACCTGCAACAACAAGTCCTTTTTCCGGAAGAAGTGCATGTTCAATGCCCATCTGACCTACATCATAGAAGTTTGTAACTTCCTTTTCGTTACAGAATTCACGGCACATTTTACACTGTTCAGCAGCTTTTATATCCTTGTTAGGTGCAAAATGGTCCATTACCATTGTAACTTTTTCCTTATCAAATACGCCGTCCTTGCCGAGCTTGTTAAATTCTCTTATGGCAACAGGTGATGTAATATCATTTCCGAGAACCAAATCGAGATTAACAAGTATAAGCTGACCGCTTTTAATACTTTCAAGTCCTGCATGAGATGCAAGAATTTTCTGAGTCATTGTCATTCCCATTTATATAATCATTCCTTTCAGAATATTTTATTTGTTAATAATAGCACCCTTATCGGCTGATGATACCATCTTTGCATATCTTCTGAGGTATCCCTTAATATCCTTTTTGATTTTGATTTCATCAGTTTTCTTACGGTTTTCAAGTTCTTCATCAGATACTTCAAGATTTATTGAATATTCAGGAATATTTATTGAAATCATATCGCCGTCATGAACATATGCGATATTTCCTCCGCTTACAGCTTCCGGAGAAATATGACCGATTGCAGCACCTCTTGTTGCACCGCTGAAACGTCCGTCTGTAATAAGGGCAACATCTTTATCAAGTCCCATTCCTGCAATTGCTGAAGTAGGTGAAAGCATTTCACGCATACCAGGGCCACCGGCAGGGCCTTCATATCTGATTACAACAACATCTCCGGCTTTAATACCGCCTGCATAGATTACCTTTATAGCTTCTTCTTCACTGTTGAATACCTTTGCCGGTCCTCTGTGAACAAGCATTTCCTTAGCTACGGCACTTCTCTTTACTACACAGCCGTCAGGAGCGAGATTTCCCCTAAGTACGGCAATACCGCCTGTTTCGCTGTATGGATTGTCAATAGTTCTGATGATTTCAGGATTTTTATTTACAGCGTCAGCAATATTTTCGCCTACTGTTTTTCCTGTACATGTAATGCAGTCTGTATTGATAAGGTTTTTCTTTGTAAGTTCTTTAAGAACAGCATATACACCGCCTGCCTCATTCAAATCTTCCATATATGTGTGACCTGCCGGAGCAAGATGACAGAGGTTAGGAGTCTTTGCACTGATTTCGTTTGCGATGTCAAGATTTATTTCAATTCCGCATTCATTTGCAATTGCCGGAAGGTGAAGCATACTGTTTGTTGAACAGCCCAGAGCCATATCAGCAGTAAGAGCGTTGCGGAATGCCTTTTCAGTCATAATATCAAGAGGACGGATATTCTTTCTGTAAAGTTCCATAACCTGCATACCTGCTGTTTTTGCAAGCTTTATTCTTTCAGAATATACAGCCGGAATAGTGCCGTTTCCACGGAGTCCCATACCGAGAACTTCTGTAAGACAGTTCATTGAGTTTGCTGTATACATACCTGAACAGGAACCGCATGTAGGACAAGCCTTGTTTTCATATTCACAGAGTTCTTCTTCAGTAATCTTATTGGCTTTATAAGCTCCGACAGCCTCAAACATACTTGAAAGACTTGTTTTATGGCCTTTAACGTGACCTGCAAGCATAGGGCCACCGCTTACAAATATAGTAGGAATATTAAGTCTTGCAGCTGCCATAAGGAGTCCCGGAACATTTTTATCACAGTTAGGAATCATTACAAGTGCATCAAAGTGATGTGCAAGAGCCATACATTCAGTAGAATCAGCAATAAGGTCACGTGTTACAAGAGAATATTTCATTCCCTTATGTCCCATTGCTATACCGTCACATACTGCAATTGCCGGAAAAACAACAGGAGTACCGCCGTTCATAGCTACACCGAGTTTAACAGCCTCTACGATTTTATCTATATTCATATGACCGGGAACTATTTCATTATATGAAGATACGATACCTACGAGAGGACGTTGCATTTCCTCTTTAGTCATTCCGAGTGCATTAAAAAGTGAACGCTGTGAGGACATTTCTGAACCTTCACAGAAGTAATTTCCACTCATTTCAAAAACCTCATTTCTTTAAAAAATCGCTGCTCTCCCGAAAAATCGGGAAAGCAGCTTAGCACAGTCCGATTACAGATTACATATGCAAACCGGATATATTAATCAGTTGTTGATGAACTTATCTTCTTCGTTATTCCAGCTGTAAAGCTTTCTGATTTCTTCGCCAACCTTTTCAGACGGGTGTTCAGAAGCGAGCTTTCTCATAGCTCTGAAGTGAGCCTGACCGCCTGCATCTGACATATCAAGGAGGAATTCCTTAGCGAATGAACCGTCCTGAATGTTCTTGAGAATCTGCTTCATAGTTTTCTTTGTTTCTTCAGTAACAATCTTAGGACCTGTGATATAGTCACCGTATTCAGCAGTATTTGAAATTGAATATCTCATACCTGCGAAACCGCTCTGATAGATAAGGTCAACAATGAGCTTCATTTCGTGGATACATTCAAAGTAAGCATTTCTTGGGTCATAGCCTGCTTCACAAAGAGTTTCAAAACCTGCCTGCATCAATGCACAAACACCACCGCAGAGAACAGCCTGTTCACCGAAAAGGTCTGTTTCTGTTTCTGTTCTGAATGTAGTTTCAAGAACACCGGCTCTTGCACCACCGATTGCAAGACCATAAGCAAGTGCAAGGTCTTTAGCCTTTCCTGTTGCGTCCTGATGAACAGCTACGAGACAAGGAACACCCTTACCAGCCTGATATTCACTTCTTACAGTATGACCAGGACCCTTAGGAGCAATCATAGTAACGTCAACGTCAGCCGGAGGAACAATCTGTCCGAAATGAATTGCAAAGCCATGAGCGAACATAAGCATAGCACCTGACTTGAGGTTAGGAGCAATATCCTTCTTGTACATTGCAGCCTGCTTTTCATCGTTAATAAGAATCATAATGATGTCAGCCTGTTTTGCAGCTTCAGCAGCAGTAAATACTTCAAAACCCTGCTTTACAGCCTTATCCCATGATTTTGAACCTTCATAAAGACCAATGATAACTCTGCCGTTATCGCCGAGTGATTCCTTAGCGTTAAGAGCATGAGCGTGGCCCTGGCTTCCGTAACCGATTACAGCAATTGTCTTGCCGTAAAGTAATGATAAATCGCAATCTTCCTGATAGAAAACTCTTGCTTTCTGTTCCATTTTTAAAGACTCCTTTTATTTTTATAGTTAATAATTTATGTTAATTGCTTTTAAGGCAATTATTACCTCTTTCAAGGGCAACTATACCGGTACGGCACATTTCAATAATTCCGAACGGTTTAAGAAGCTCAATAAATGCGTTGATTTTAGTTGTTTCGCCTGTAAGCTCACAGCAAAGCGAAGATATTGAATAATCAATAATCTTTGAACGGAATATATCAACGGCAGCAAGAATATCCTGACGTGTTTCAGGAGTATTCTTAACCTTTATGAGAAGAAGTTCTCTTTCAACAGTATCATTTTCAAGAACTTTAGCTTCCTTTACATCATGGAGCTTGCAGAGCTGTTTGAGAATCTGCTCCTTGATATAATCATCGCCCCTGAATGTTATAGTAATTCTTGAAAATTCACTTGATTCTGTTTCACCGACAGTGAGGCTGTCGATGTTAAAGCTACGTCTTGTGAACATACTTGAAACTCTTGTGAGAACACCTGAAATATTTGATACAAGTACAGCAATTACAAAGTGTTTCATCAGAAATCACCTCCAACCTGTGTAATCATATCATCAATTGAACCTCCCGGCGGGAGCATAGGAAGTACAAATTCGTTACAGTCAACAGCACAGTCGATAACAACAGGGCCGTTTTCAGCGAAAGCCTTAGGGAATACTTCTTCGAGTTCACCTGTTGTGAAAACTCTGTAACCCTTTGCACCGAATGCCTCTGCAAGCTTGACAAAATCAGTTTTTCTTTCAAGAGTAGTATTTGAATAGTGTTTGTTGAAGAAAAGTGTCTGCCACTGTCTAACCATTCCGAGAACGCCGTTATTCATAATAACAATAACCATAGGAGTATTGTTTGTTACAGCAGTAGCAAGTTCATTGAGGTTCATTCCGAAACTTCCGTCACCTGTATAGAGAACAACTCTCTGACCGGTAGCCATATTAGCACCGATTGCTGCACCCATACCGAATCCCATTGTACCAAGACCGCCACTTGAAATAAACTTTCTTGGCTTGCTGAAAGTACATCTCTGAGCAGCCCACATCTGATGCTGTCCTACATCAGTAGCAACTATTGTTTCAGCGTCTGTATCCTTGTTTATTATATCTATTATATTATAAGGAGTGAGAGCATCTGAAGAAGGATTTACTGTCAGTTCCTTTTCTTTTTCTTTAAGCTGATTTACTCTTTCAGACCATTCAGTATTCTTCTTTTCCTGAACAAGTTCAGTAAGTCTTGAAAGAGCGTCCTTAATATCGCCTGCAATTCCGAGATATACAGGAATATTCTTATGAAGTTCCGCATTGTCAATATCAATATGTATAATCTTTGCATTTGTAGCAAATTTATTCTTATCTCCGGTAGCTCTGTCGCTGAATCTTGCACCGCATGTAATAATGAGGTCAGCCTCATTTTCTGCCATAGAAGATGCATAATGACCATGCATACCCTGCATACCGAGAAATCTTTTATTATCAGTCGGAACAGCAGAAATTCCCATCATACTGCAACCGAT
>ERZ808240.1876-NODE-1876-length-24612-cov-7.481696_pt1 | contig 24612 bp, 22 predicted proteins | sample MGYA00521084_ERZ808240 | MGnify/ENA primary metagenome ERZ808240 (study PRJEB31516, sample SAMN03275571) | gut metagenome | biome: mammalia-associated habitat; material: feces | host: Papio cynocephalus | place: Kenya | collected 2012-08-06 ... | reverse complement strand
GGAAGAAGCTGCCAGTAACAGGTCTTATGTACTCCTATATGTTGAGAAGAATAATATGACAGCAGATGAATTTTCTCATGAAGGAAAATAGACAGATAAAATTGTTAAATATGTAACAATAAAATACACAAATGAAAAATAGTGAAAAAAATATCAAATAACACTTTAAAAATCTGACAATAAGGTATATAATACAGATAACAAAAAGGAAATGGGCCAAAGATTCAATAAAAAGGAGGAATCTGTATGAAGCTCGAGAAGAAAAATTTAATCGTAGAAAGACCTTATAAATCAGTTTACAAGACAGAAGAAGGGATTGTAAAGATATTTGCAAGCAATCATCCGAAGTCAGCAGTATTTAATGAAGCATTGAATACGGTAAAAGTTGAGGAAACCGGTCTGGATATTCCGAAACTGAAAGAGGTGGCTCAGATTGATGGGGAATGGGCACTGATCATTGAGAACAGGGAAGGAAAGACGCTGGAAGAGATGATGAAGGTTGACCGGGAAAATCTTGAGAAATATATGTCAGATTTCGTAGATCTTCAGTTACAGGTACAGAGTAAAACTGCGGCAACATTACCAAAATTAAAGGATAAACTTGCTTCGGAGATTAAGAACCTGAAAGCGCTGGATGCAACAGAGCGCTATGAATTATTGACCAGACTGGAAGGTATGCCGAAACATACAAAATTATGTCATGGAGATTTTAATCCGAGTAATGTAATAGTTGAAAAGAATGGAAAGATGACAGTGATTGACTGGGCACATGCATCACAGGGAAATGCAAGTGCAGATGCAGCAATGACATATCTGTTATTTGCATTACAGGATCAGGAGAGTGCAGATCTTTATCTGAAGCTGTTTTGCAAGAAGAGCGATACAGCAAGACAGTATGTTGAACAGTGGCTTCCGATTGTAGCGGCAGCAGAGCTTGAGAAAGATATCCGTATGGAGAAAGACTTCCTTATGAAGTGGATTGATGTTATGGAATATGAATAGAAGAGTAAAAAATAAGCCTCAAAACGAGGCTTATTTTTTAGTATATATGCAGTGGAATCGTGAAATGATAGATTCGATGCAATAAAATATTAAATTTAGAAAAATACATTTCCGCCAATATTTACTCCGGATACTCCAGTTGATGCAGATCTGAATTGCAGACAATTAATAACTGCAGAATGTCTTGCACCGCCAAGAGCCGCCTGTGCAACAGAGTAAGCTGTGGAAGAAGCACCTTTGCTTAATACTCTGTTCAATGAGCCATTCCATGTAGGAGCAAACTGACCTGACTGATAAATGACAGCACGCAGACTGTTCGGATAAGCCGGACTTGCAACACGGTTCATAATAACGGTTGCGACTGCAAGCATACCATCATATCCACCTGCTTCACACTGGAGAATAGCAGCTAATAAAGCAACATCTGTTGTAGAAACACTGGTATTATTTCCGGTGCTAGGGGATGCAGTGTTCCCGGTATTATTATTTGCAGGTGTATTGTTACTTGGTTTGGTTGTAGTAGTTGTTGTTGTATTATTAGTCGGTGTAGTAGTTGTCTGAGTAGTTTTATTCGCGTTATTCGTATTGTTGTTAGAGTTACTTGTCTTCTTAGTGTCTTCTGCTTTTACAGAACCGGACACTTTATCATTCTGTGCAAGCTTTAATGCTTCCTCTGCCGCTTTGGCGCGATCCAGTTGTGCCTGATAATTAGCTAATTCACCGGAAGTAGATGAAATCTTTGAATTAAGTTCATCACGCTTGCTGGTTAATGTCTCTTGAAGTCCGGACAGTTTGCTTTGCTGTTGTTCCAGAGATTCCTGTTTCTTTTCTACGTTAGCACGAACTTGCTGTAATTCTTCCAGCATAGAGCGGTCATACTTACTGATAGTCGCTACATATTCAGCTTTGTTCAAAAAATCTCCCATATTTTCTGAAGTAAGAAGAATCTGAACTAATGAAGCGCCGCCGCCTTCATACATGAATTTGATGCGGTCTTTCATAGAATCATATTGGGCTTCTTCATCAAGCTGGGCAGAAGCCAGATCCAATTTTGCTTTTTCTACTTTGGCAGCGAGATCTTCTATCTGAGTTGATGTATTATCCAATTCCTTACTTAAAGAGGATAACTGGCTATTCAGATCATTTAACTCCCCTTTTAAACCAGAAGTAGTATTTTCCAGTTCATCTGTGGAAGGTGCCGAATATACCGGAGTACTAACAGAAGCAATTGTTACGGTACAGATGGTGATTGCCAAAACCGATCGTAATGCTCGTTTCTTTTTCATACTTATCATAAACATATCCTTTCCATTTTCGCGAATGCTTATTTATTATACATCAAAATGCGATATAAAGCAAATTTTGTAGTTTCTTTCGATATATTAAACTTTATGTAAACTAATCCGGAAAAGGTTTACACGGAGAAGATTTGTGTATAAAATAAGTAGGAAGAATGTCTGAATAAGAGAGGAATATAGATAATATGAAAAAATATGAAGAAGAAAACTATAGATTTGAAAATATCAGCGAACAGATCTACCCGCTGGTAAAAACAGAATTTACAGATACACAGGTTCTGAATGGAAAACATTTTTCAGAAAAAGATGCACCGGTGATCAACTTTCTGGGGGATCTGAATATCGTCTTTGCAATCAAAAGAGGAGAAGATGCTTATGAGATATTAAAAGACAACATGCTGCCACCGGAATGTGATATCATAGAATTATATCATAAGTCTTGTGAGAATCTGAACAGAGATGTAGAATTTGTTGTTGCAAATACCTGGTATGGCGGATATGGAATCGTAGCAGATGGCTATCATGAGGCAAGTTCTGTATGTTTCAAACATATCTGGCAGGTATGTGCAGATAAGCTTAAGGATGATCTGGTTATCATGATCCCAAGAAAAGATACAGTGCTTTTTGCTCCTGCAGGGGATAAAAAAGTAGTAGAAAAGATGATCGATCATGGAGAGCAGGCCTATGAGCAGGGAGAGAATAAGATCAGTAAGAAACGATTTTTATTCTCAAGAGAAGGAAAGGAATTAGTTACATATGAAGATTAAGACCAGGATGATCGGTATGGATCTGGACGGGACATTGCTGAAGACGAATAAGGAACTGACGCCATATACAAAAGACGTTCTGCAAAGAGCAATCAGGCAGGGAATCATAGTGATGCTGGCAACAGGACGGCCGATCTCAGGCGTACCAAAAGAATTACTGGAATTTCCGGGAATCCGCTATGCAGTAACGGCAAATGGTGCGAGAGTGGTAGACACAAATAGCGGGAAAGCAATAGTAGAAGAACTTCTGCCACACAACACAGCATCAAAATTAATGGATGTATTTGAACATTACGATACATTTCGTGAAATCTATTTTGATGGAGTAGGTTATGCCTCGAAAGAAGCATTGGAAAATATCAGTAAATATCTGAGTGTACCGGCAATGGCTGATTATATTACTTCAACGCGTATTGCTGTAGAAGATGTAAGGAAAAAATTTGAAGAGACAGATCAGCCGGTGGATAAGATCCAGGCATTATTTACATCTGTAGAAGACAGAGATGCAGCAAGAAAAGAGATCGAAGGAATTCAGGAGATTGAGATTACCGGGGCGCTTGCCATGAATATTGAGGTAAATGCAGCAGGGGTCAACAAAGGAAAGGCAATGATTGAACTCGGAAAGGTTCTTGGAATTCCGAGAGAAGAGATTATGGCATTTGGTGACGGTGATAATGATCTGAAGATGATCATGGAGGTTGGAACAGGCGTTGCGATGGAAAATGGTGTGGCATCAGTCAAAGAGGCTGCAGATTATGTGACGGTATCCAATGACGAAGAAGGCGTTGCGAAATTTATAGAGAAGTATGTGCTGGAATAAGGAAAGGAGAGTAACATGTTAGACATAATTAAAGTTATTATTTTAGGAATTGTAGAGGGAATCACAGAGTGGCTTCCTGTCAGCAGTACGGGACATCTGATCCTTGTAGGAAATGTACTGAAACCAAGTATGAGTGATGCATTTATGGAAATGTTCGATGTAGTAATCCAGCTGGGTGCGATCATGGCGGTTGTTGTGCTGTATTTTCATAAGTTGAATCCATTTTCACCAAGAAAGAGTCAGAAACAGAAGATGCTTACATGGCAGATGTGGATTAAAGTGCTGATTGCCTCTGTTCCGGCAGGTGTGATCGGAGTATTATTTAATGACATTCTGAATGAGATTTTTTACAAACCACTTCCTGTTGCGGTTATGCTGATTGTCTATGGTGTCTTGTTTATCGTTGTTGAGAATCATAATAAAGGGAAGAGACCTACTGTTATAAAGATTTCACAGCTGAGTGTACAGATGCTGTTGTGGATTGGATTCTTCCAGATGTTAGCGCTGATTCCCGGAACATCAAGATCAGGAGCTACGATCGTAGGAGCTCTGCTGATTGGTGTATCAAGAGAAGTGGCAGCAGAATTTACATTTTTCCTGGCTATTCCGGCAATGTTCGGCGCCAGTCTTCTGAAACTGATTAAATTCGGATTCCATTTTACCGGTGCAGAATTTGGTCTTCTGATGCTTGGATGTATCGTGTCATTTGGATTATCCGTAGTTGCGATCAAGTTCCTGATGGGTTATATCAAGCAGCATGACTTTAAGGTATTCGGATATTACCGTATTGTTCTTGGTGGAATTATCATTCTCTGGACGATCATTCAGGCTGTAATTGCATAAAAATATATAAGAAAGCGAGTGGATGTTTCACGATTCTGTGGAATTATCCACTTGTTTTTTGTATAAAACATGATAAGATATAAGATATATATGTATTTTTATACGATATAGAAGATGGAGGAAAAGATTATGAAGATGAAAAAGCTCATAAGTGTAATGCTGATCGGTGCATGTGTATGCTCTATGGCAGCATGTGGATCTAAAAAAGAAGAGAAAAAGATTGAAAGTGCAGATGATCTGAAAAATGCAAAGATTGGTGTACAGACAGGTACAACAGGTGATATTTACTGCTCTGATGATTTTGGTGATGACCACGTAGAGCGTTTCAATAAAGGTGCAGACGCAGTCCAGGCACTCGTAAAAGGAAAGATTGATGCAGTAGTTATCGATAACGAACCTGCAAAAGCATTCGTAGATGCGAACAAGGGACTGAAGATTCTTGAGACACCTTATGTAGAAGAAGATTATGCAATGTGTTTCAAAAAGGGAAATACAGAACTGGAAGACAAGTTCAATGCAGCAATCAAAGAACTGAAGGCTGACGGAACATTTGACAAGATCGTCGGATATTATATTGACGGAACAGAGAAGAAGGGATATGAGTCTCCTGCAGATACAGACCGTTCCAATGGCAAGCTCGTAATGGCAACAAATGCAGCATTTGAACCATATGAATATTATGAAGACAACAAGATTGTCGGTGTTGATGTGGATTTTGCACAGGCAATCGCAGATAAGCTTGGTATGGAACTTACTGTAAATGATATGGAATTTGACTCAATCATTGCAGCAGTGGACAGCGGAAAGGCTGATTTCGGTGCAGCCGGTATGACTGTTACAAAAGAAAGAGAAAAACAGGTAGATTTTTCTGATTCCTATTACACAGGAAAACAGATGATCATCGTTAAGAAATAATCCAAAAAGAGTGGGATGAAAAAATGCAGGAATTAAAAAGTAGTTTTATTTCGAATTTTATAGATGATAACCGCTGGAGATATATTACAGATGGTCTGAAGGTTACACTGCTGGTTACAGTGTTTGCAGTACTGATCGGTGTGGTACTTGGATTCTTGATCGCAATTGTCCGTACAACACATGATAAGACAGGTAAATTAAAGATCCTGAATGCAATCTGTAAAGTTTATCTGACGGTAATCCGTGGAACGCCAGTAGTTGTACAGTTGATGATCATTTACTTTATCATATTTGGAAGCGTTGATATCAGTAAGGTTATTGTTGCAATTATTGCATTTGGTATCAACTCGGGTGCATACGTTGCAGAAATCTTCCGTTCCGGTATCATGTCTATCGATAACGGACAGTTTGAGGCCGGACGAAGCCTTGGATTTAACTATGCACAGACAATGATGTATATTGTTATGCCGCAGGCATTTAAGAATGTGCTTCCGACACTTTGTAATGAGTTTATCTCACTGCTTAAGGAGACATCTGTATCCGGTTATATCGCATTACAGGATCTGACCAAGGGCGGGGATATTATCCGAAGCCGTACATATGATGCATTTATGCCATTGATCGCAGTAGCACTGATCTATCTGGCAATGGTAATGATATTTACAAAGCTTGTCAGCATACTGGAGAGGAGGTTGAGAAACAGTGACCACTAAGAATGGTGATGTATTGATCAAAGTAGAAGGTCTGCATAAAATATATGGAGATTTTCATGCGCTGAATGGAATCGATGAAGAGATCCGAAAGGGAGAAGTGGTCGTGATTGTCGGGCCATCCGGTTCCGGTAAATCAACATTCCTGCGTTCTCTGAATCTTCTTGAAGTTCCGGATCAGGGGCACATCTATTTCGAAGGTGTGGATATTACAGATAAACATGTGGATATCAACAAGCACCGTCAGAAGATGGGAATGGTATTCCAGCATTTTAATCTGTTTCCACATAAGACGATTAAAGAAAATATCACACTGGCACCAATCAAACTTCTTGGAAAGAGCAAGGAAGAGGCAGATAAAAGAGCGATGGAACTTCTGGAACGTGTAGGACTTGCCGAAAAGGCAGATTCCTATCCGTCACAGTTATCAGGTGGACAGAAGCAGAGAATCGCAATTGTGCGTTCGCTTGCAATGAATCCGGATGTGATCCTGTTCGATGAGCCGACATCGGCACTTGATCCGGAGATGGTAGGTGAGGTTCTCGAACTGATGAAACAACTTGCCAGAGAAGGCATGACGATGGTTGTGGTAACACATGAGATGGGATTCGCAAAAGAAGTGGGATCCAGAGTGATCTTTATAGATTCCGGACAGATAAAAGAACAGGCAAAACCGGATGAATTCTTTGATCATCCAAAAGATCCACGGTTGAAAGAGTTTTTATCTAAGATATTATAAAATGAGATGGAAAATGGAAGTATATCATGCAATGTAAGTAGTTTACGCATGATGTGCTTCCATTTTTTTGATATAAAAGTATGCAACAGAAACTGCCGGCGGCAGGTTCTGTGTATTAGGATATTCTGCAGCAGCTGTCCCGTTCGATCAGATGATGAGGTACAATGATCTTGGTCGCGAGCAGATTCGGATTTTCTATGTGGTTGATGATTTGGGAAGCAGCTTCGCTTCCGAGCTGTTCGGATCCTATGTCGATCGAAGTAAGCTGTGGTGAGGTGAGTCTTGCAAACAAGGAGTTATTGAAAGAGATGATGGACAGATCCTCTGGAATGGACAGGTGATTTTCCAGGCAGACTCTTTCTAAAGAGACGGCAAGAATGTCATCGCTGACTACAATTGCAGTTGGTCGTTCTTCCTGCAGAAGAAGTTCATGGATAATCCTTTCGTTGTTTGCAGATGCATTTTTTACCTCTGCACAGTATTCCGGACGAATCGGAATCTGGTGGCTGGTGAGTGCCAGGTGATATCCGGCTTTCCGGTCGGCAGAGAACATCAGGGAGCTGTCAGAACCAAGGTAAGCAATCCGGCGGTGTCCGAGCTGATACAGATATTCGGTTGCTTCCTGTCCGGCGAGCAGATTATCATTGTCGATATAGATCGTCTGGTTAGTATACTGTGTTGCTTTTCCAATCAGGATGTAGAGAAGACCTTCGTTAAAGAGATAATCAATAACAGGGTCTTCTTTTCTGGAATATAGTACGATGAATCCATCGACCTTTCCGCTGCGAGCCATGGAACGGACAGCATTCAGGATCTCCTCTTCATCCTGCCCGGTTACAATGGTTGTCATGTATTGTCTTCCGTTACAGTAATGGCTGATACCCTGGATCGCTTCCAGATAGAAAGAGTTCTCGTAGGCCTCTTTCGCCGATGCGGGAAGGATGATGCCGATGGTACGGGAATTCTGGGAAGCAAGATTGCTTGCTTGGAAATTCGGCTCGTAGCCAAGTTCTATCATAGCTTTTCTTACACGTTCTTTTGTCTCTTCGCTGATGGAAGGATTATTTTTACAGGTTCTGGATACGGTGGAAGGAGAGACTCCCGCCAGCGCAGCCACATCCTTGATCGTTACTGCCATATCGGTAACCTCCGTAGATGTCATATTTGTAATCATTCATAGAATCTCTGCTCTTATTCTAACGCAAAGAGAAAAACATTGCAATTGGTTTGCGTGAAATATTGCGCAAACGTGTGCGTAAATATTTATAGAAAATATGCACAAAAACAGGATGAAGAAATTGTGTAAAAAGTAGATTTCAGAGTTAATACAGAAATAACAATTGAAAATAATGCAAAAAGCACATATAATTAATGCAAACGGTTGCACAAATAAATGCAACAAGGAAATGTGAGGAGGTTTTGTTGTGAGCGCGAATGAGAGTAAAAAGAGTTCCAATATAATTCTTGCCCCGTTAACGGGAAAGGCAGTACCTTTAAGTGAAGTTCCAGATCCGGTATTCTCGGATAAGGTCTTAGGAGACGGAGCAGCGATTATTCCAGCTGACGGTAAGATTGTGAGTCCGGTAAATGGAGAGATTTCAACAGTGGCAGAAACCGGTCATGCATATGGATTTACATCAGAGGACGGACTGGAGATATTAGTCCATGTCGGACTGGAAACAGTATCATTGAATGGAGAATGCTTTAAAGTATATGGAAAACCGGGAGATAAGGTAAAAGCCGGAGATCTTGTTGCAGAGGTGGATCTTGAATATTTGAAAGAAAAGAAGATTAATCCAATCACACCGGTATTGCTTTGTTCAGATATCGAAGAAAAAGAACTTCAGTATGCTGAAGGAGAAGTAAAAGCCGGAGAGTCAGTGGTACTTACACTGACCGGGGATGCAGAAGATGAAAAAGTAAGTGAGACGGATGAAGATAAGACGGAAACAAAAGAGAAAAAGAAGAAATTCAGTTTCAATTTTGATTTCTTACAAAAACTTGGAAAAGTACTGATGACTGTAATTGCGGTTATGCCGGCAGCAGGACTTATGATCAGTCTTGGTAAACTGGTACAGATGGCCGGTGGTGATGTGTCGCTGGTCATGACAATTGGAAGCACAATGGAAAATATTGGATGGGCAGTCATTAATAATCTGCATATTCTGTTTGCAGTAGCAATCGGCGGCTCCTGGGCAAAAGAAAGAGCCGGCGGAGCATTTGCAGCTGTTATTACATTTATATTGATCAATCAGATTACAGGTTCGATTTTTGGCGTTACTTCTGAGATGTTAAATGATGCTTCGGCAGTTACGCATACGTTATTTGGAAAAGAAATCCTGGTAAATGGATATTTTACATCGGTTTTAGGCGTACCGGCACTGAACATGGGTGTGTTTGTAGGTATCATCTCAGGATTTGCCGGTGGTATCATTTACAATAAATATTATAACTACAGAAAGCTTCCGGATGCACTTGCATTCTTTAATGGAAAACGTTTCGTACCAATGGTATGTATCGCATGGTCTGTGATCATTTCCCTGATTCTTTCTGTCGTATGGCCGATAGTACAGTCAGGAATTAATGCATTTGGTGTATGGATTGCTAATTCATCATCGACATCACCGATTTTGGCACCATTTATCTATGGTACACTGGAACGGCTCCTGCTTCCGTTCGGATTGCATCATATGCTGACAATTCCGATGAATTATACTTCATTTGGGGGAACATATACGATCGCAACTGGAGTCAATGCAGGAAAACAGGTATTCGGACAGGATCCATTGTGGCTTGCATGGGTAACAGACCTGATCAATTATAAAGATGCAGGAAATATGAGTGCGTACAAACACCTGTTAACAACAGTAACACCGGCACGTTTCAAAGTCGGACAGATGATCGGTGCAACGGGATTATTACTTGGTATAGCACTTGCTATGTACAGAAGAGTGGATGCGGATAAGAAGAAAAAATATAAATCCATGTTTTTCTCTACTGTTCTTGCAGTATTTTTAACAGGAGTTACAGAGCCGTTGGAGTTCATGTTCATGTTCTGTGCACTGCCATTATATATTGTGTATGCGTTGTTGCAGGGATGTGCATTTGCAATGTCAGGGATTATCCACTTAAGAGTACACTCATTCGGTAACCTGGAATTTATCACAAGAATTCCGATGAGTATCAAGGCTGGACTTGCCGGAGATATAATCAATTTTGTGATCTGCTGCATTGTATTCTTTGTGATCGGGTATTTTGTAGCATACTTTATGATCGGTAAATTTAACTTTGCAACACCTGGAAGACTTGGTAACTATATGGATGATAGTGCAGAAGATGATGGGACAGCTGTAACAGGAACGTCTAAGAGTACTGGAAAAGACAGTCAGGCAGAACGGATCATCGGTCTTCTCGGAGGACGTGAAAATATTGTTCTGGTTGATGCATGTATGACAAGACTGCGTGTTACGGTAAAAGAGCTGGATAAAGTCGCAGAGATTGCAGAATGGAAGAAAGAAGGAGCTCTTGGCCTGATCAAGAAAGATGGCGGAATCCAGGCTGTCTATGGACCGAAGGCAGATGTGTTAAAATCAGATATTAATGATATTCTTTAGGAGCATACAAGTGCAATGAAATTATTGACATTGAATACGCATAGTCTGGAAGAAGCAGACTATGCGGACAAGACGGAAAAATTTATAGAAATGCTGAGAAAAGAACAGCCGGATATTGTAGCACTACAGGAAGTAAATCAGAGCCGGAAAGGAAAAGAACTTCCGGATATTATGCTGGACGGTTATACCAGATGCAGTGGGTTCAATCTCCCGGTAAGGCAGGATAATCATGCCAGATATGTTGTAGAAGAATTAAGAAAACAGGATGTGTATTATTACTGGACCTGGATCAGTGCCAAAGTTGGATATGGAAAATATGATGAAGGAATGGCACTGCTTTCCAGGGAACCGATTGAAAGAGTACAGCAGATCCTGATCAGTAAAAACGATGATTATGAAAACTGGAAGACGAGGAAAATCCTTGGAATCCGGACACAAGGGTGCAGTGACTGGTTCTTTACTGTTCATATGGGATGGTGGAATGATGAGGAGGAACCATTTGCAGAGCAATGGAGCTGTATGCAGAAAGCGCTAAATAATCCGAAATATCAGGATGGTACAATCTGGCTGATGGGAGATTTTAACAGTCAGGCAGATGTAAAAAAAGAAGGATATGAACTGGTCCTGGAAAGTGGCTGGAAAGATACTTTCCAGCTGGCAGAGAAAAAAGATGACGGAACTACAGTTGAGGAAGAAATTGATGGATGGCGCGCCGAAGATGAGCGGGGCGGAACTGGAAAGAATGAAAAACGTCTGGACTATATTTTCTGTGACCAACCAGAGAATATCAGATCTTCTCATGTAATCTGTAACGGGAAGAACTATCCGGTCGTATCGGATCATTATGGCGTTGTGATAGATGTATAGCAGTATATGTCAGAAATAAGAAAGAATAGAGGAAAATCAGGATGAATGAAAGAGCAGCCGGCATATTGATGCCGATCAGCAGCCTTCCGTCGGAATACGGAATCGGCTGTTTCTCAAAGAGTGCGTATGAATTTGTAGACTGGCTGAAACAAGCCGGTCAGAGTTACTGGCAGATTCTGCCGCTTGGACCGACAAGCTATGGAGATTCTCCATATCAGTCATTTTCTACATTTGCAGGGAATCCATATTTTATCAGTCTGGAAGCACTGGTAGAAGAAGGAGTTCTGACGAAAGCAGAATGCGAAGCCATAGACTGGGGAAAAGCAAAAGGGAGTATTGATTATAAAAAAATATACGAAGGACGCTATCCACTCCTTAGAAAAGCCTATGAAAGAAGTAAGATCCATGAGAATGCTAAATACCAGAAGTTCGTAGAAGAGAACAGCTGGTGGCTGTCAGATTACGCGTTGTTCATGGCTGTAAAAGAGAGATTTGACGGTGTAGAGTGGAAGCAGTGGGCAGATGATATCAAGCTGCGCTGGGGACCTGCGATGGATTATTATCGTGAAGAACTGTATTTTGACATTGAATTTCAGCAGTATATGCAGTTCAAGTTCTATGAGCAGTGGATGCAGCTGAAAGCATATGCCAATAAGAAAGGAATTTCTATTATTGGAGATATTCCAATCTATGTTGCAATGGACAGTGCAGATACCTGGGCGCATCCGGAATTATTCCAGCTGGATCAAGAAAACGTACCGGTTGCGGTAGCAGGATGTCCGCCGGATGGATTCTCCGCAACCGGGCAGCTGTGGGGAAATCCGCTGTACCGCTGGGAATATCATAAGGAAACCGGTTATCAGTGGTGGATATCTCGTCTGTCTTATGTCTTCCACCTGTACGATGTAGTAAGAATTGATCATTTCCGTGGATTTGATGAATATTTCTCTATTCCATATGGGGATAAGGATGCGACAGGCGGACATTGGGAGAAAGGCCCTGGTATTGATCTGTTCTGGAAAGTAAAAGAAGCGCTGGGTGAAAAACCGGTTATTGCAGAAGACCTTGGTTATGTGACGGACAGCGTACGCAATCTGGTAAGAGACAGTGGATTCCCGGGCATGAAAGTTCTGGAATTCGCATTTGATTCCAGGGATTCCGGATGTGCGAATGATTATCTTCCACATAATTATCCTGTAAATAGTGTTGCTTATACAGGCACTCACGATAATGAGACACTGGCCGGATGGTGGAGAAGCATCAGCAAAGAAGAACAGAAACTCACAAGAGAGTATCTCTGTGATGCCTATACACCGGAAGCAGAGCTGAACAAGCCTTTGATCAGTCTGATCATGAGAAGTGCGGCAAAATGGTGTATCATCCCGATGCAGGACTATCTGGGACTGGATAATAAGTGCCGTATGAACACTCCGTCAACAGTGGGAGCGAACTGGAAATGGAGAATCCGGAAGAACCAGTTATCTGTAAAGCTGCAGAAAGAGATCTACGCAACGACACTCCGTTACGGAAGAATGAATTGGACGGAAGAGGCAGAGGAGGAAGCAGCCTCTGCAGACAACGATATCGAAATGTAAATAAAAATGGCAGTTATCATAAAAGATAGCTGCCATTTTCGGTATTCATAGGATTTGTTATGTATAAACGTTGTTAAAAAATTGGTTTAACCCTAGATAGGAAGTTCCAGATAAATGTCTTTTCCTTCTTTGATAGAGATCACTAATTTACCATGCTTGATCGTAGTAACCGCACCCTGAACATTTACGGCAGGTGCAGCTTCAGCAGGAGCCTCCTCTTTGGCAGGTGCTTCTTCTGCTGCTAATTCTTCATCTGTCTTGAATCCTTCTACATTGTCTGCCGTCAGTGGACAGAGGGAATCGCTTGTCTTAGTTAATTTTGCTCCGAGAACCTGTTTGATCTTTAAGCATCCGTCAAGATTTAAAAGTCCTGAATCTACTAATTCATCGAAGATTGCAGGATCCTCTAAGTTTGCAGGTTCAATTGTAATTCCGCCTTCTGCTCTGCAACATAATACGGCAGGGTCATTTTCATGTGCTTTTGCTGTTTCAGCTGTAATTGACATACCGAATACCTCCTAAATATTCATATTTATATTCTATGAATAGTATAGGCTTTTCTATATGAATTTTCCAATTGGTTTTTTCAATAAATTGAAGGCTATGAATAGATGAAATCTATAAATAAAAAGAGAACAGGACTTATAGAATATTTCTATAAATACATGAAAATAACCAATTGGAATTTTGAAAGGAACAGGACTATAATAAATTCAAACGATAATATTGTTAGTGGCAAGGATCAGCCACAATCCCTTCTCAAAAGCCCTTTTCCTGAAGATGTCTGTATCGGGACGACATTTCCAGGAAAAGGGCTTTGACGTTGTGCAGAATGATAAGGTATAATAAATCATATGTTCGAAAATGAATGAAGAAACTGCAGAAGACACAGAATGTTTCAGGAAGACGATGGGAAAACAGATGGAAGATAAAAGAATAGACAATACGAAAATTGAAGAAACAAAACTGGATGGAATTGTACAGCCGCTGGTGAGCTGGTTCAGAAAGAACAAGCGGGATCTTCCATGGCGGCACAATCCGGATGCATACAGGGTATGGATATCTGAGATTATGCTGCAGCAGACAAGAGTAGAAGCAGTAAAAGGATATTATGACCGCTTTTTAAAAGCATTTCCAACTGTGAAAGATCTCGCAGAGGCAGAAGAGGATAAGCTTCTGAAATTATGGGAAGGCCTTGGGTATTATAACCGTGTGAGAAATATGCAGAAGGCTGCACAGCAGATCATGGTTGATTACAATGGAACCTTTCCTGATACATATGAAGAAATATTGGGATTGAAGGGAATCGGCAATTACACGGCAGGAGCGATCAGTGCATTTGCATATGGAATTCCAAAACCCGCTGTGGATGGAAATGTACTCCGGGTGATTTCTAGAATCGCAGGAAGTTATGAAGATATCATGAAACAGAGCGTCCGTAAAAAGATTGAAGCAGCACTGGAAAAAGTAATCCCGGCGGATGCAGCCAGTGATTTCAACCAGGGACTGATCGAACTGGGGGCAATCGTATGCGTACCGAATGGAGAACCGAAATGCGAAGAATGTCCGGTAAAAGAATATTGCGTTGCACATGCAGAGAATCTGACAGCAGAGATTCCTGTAAAGAAGAAAGCGAAAGCAAGAAAAATAGAAGAAAGGACAGTATTCATCTTTAAAGACGGTAAGCAGATCGCAATCCGGAAACGTCCGGCAAAAGGATTGCTTGCAGGATTGTATGAATTCCCAAATATAGAAGGAAAGCTTTCAATGGATGAAGTTACGGAATACAGTAAGAAGATCGGCCTGATGCCGGTCCGTGTACAAGAACTTCCGGAGGCAAAGCACATCTTCAGCCATATTGAATGGCACATGACGGGATATGAAGTGATTGTGGATGAACTGGATAAGACGAATGAGAAAGGTTTTTTATTTATTCATCCGGAAGAGATAAAGAAAGAATATTCGATACCATCGGCATTTGAAAAATATACACTGTATGCAGGGATTGAACGAAGATAAAAGATACCCGTTGCGGACTTAAATAAAAGATGCAGGAATCTGTCAGTTGAATAACAGGTTCTCTGCATCTTTTGTATACCAAAGTATATAAGAAAAGTTGCCGGTGGCAAATTCTGTAGATATTTACGTCGGCTGCTGGGAAAGCTTCGGTGCTTTCTTTTCAGCTGTAACATAGACAAATGGATAAATGATACATGCCATCGTAACAGCAGCAATCACATCTGTCACCGAATGCTGCTTCAGGAACATTGTAGACAGGATGATAAGTGCGGCCAGAATATAGGCGCTGATCTGGATCCATCTGTGCTTTTTCAAGTCATTACTATGTGATATGGCAATACTGACACCAATAGAGTTAAATACATGGATACTTGGAAGTACGTTTGTCGGTGTATCCGTTTTATACAGGATTTTTACCATATCTGTAAAAATATTGTCTCTCGGGAAAACGGTTGGTCTTAAATTTAATGCGTTTGGGAAAACCGTGCATACGATCAGGAAGATGGTCATACCTGAAAATAAAAAAGCACACAATCTGTAAAATCCCCATTTATCCTTAATAAGGAAATAAGCCACGGTGACGGCAATGAATACAAACCACAACAGATACGGGACAATAAAATATTCAATAAAAGGAATATGATTGTCAATCGGGGAATGGATCATGTAATGTCGTACATTCGTGCGCTTTTCAAGGTAAACAAACCATGGCATATAGATCAGAAAATATGATAATATCCATGCGTGACGGTACTTCTTTAAAAAATTTTTTACTTTATCAATGGCTTTCATATGAACTACCCCTTTTTAAAGCCTTTGTTATTATCTTATCTCGTTTCAAAGCGCATTATAACATGAAAAAAATGAATCAACAATAAAGTTCATGGAATATTAACATTTTTAATAGTAGCTTTTCTTTTTTTCAAAGATCTGCATATCGTAATACTTTTTTCCTTTTTTTAAAGCTTCCGGGGTGCGGAGCGTCCACACAGCAATCGGAAGGTGCAGGATGCGCTTCAAAAACCAGACTTCAAATAACGGAAGATCGGCAAGCTTATAAGAAATAAAATCCGGACGTCCCAGAACATTGCCAAGCAGGTGTTTGACTACAAAAGTCAGAGGCCACGGCTCGGGCAGGTTATCAGCGGTGAGATTGGAAGAAAGCTGTCCACGCAGGACATGAGGAACATGTCTTCGAAACCACCAGATTCCCAGTGTATTAAAGGACTGAACCATATAAGGGCCCTGATAATCTTTCAGCGCTTTCCAGGTCTTTTCACAGATATCCAGAGAAGATTTTGGAATCTTAAGCTCGATCAGAAGTGGAACCTGTCCATTTACCAGAGAAAGGACATCACTGAACAGAGGAATCGTTTCGCTGGTGTTCTGCAGATGACAGTTCTGAAGTTCCTGGAATGAAAGGCTTTCCACAGTTTCCGGGCGCCCACAGATACGGGTAAGATCATCATCGTGAAATACGACCAGCCTGCCGTCATTCGACAGATGAACATCCAGTTCAATTCCATAACCGTGAGAAATCGCTGCACGGAAAGAAGGCATGGAATTTTCCGGAATTCCTTTTTCAATACAGTGATATCCACGGTGTGCGAACATGGTATGCAGAAATGGCCGGATCTGCTGCTTTCTGGACAGTCGCGGCCAGATCAGATAAAAATAAAGTAATATAAAGAATACAATTATTCCGGCAATTAACAAACGCATAGTAAGAACCTCCCGAGAAAAAGCTATTTACAAGGTGTGATAATTCGTAATTTTTCCTTCTCTATATGAACGTGGATCTCAGACTGCAGGAAAACAGGTTCCCCATCGGTATGTACGGGAAGAGCCTTCTTACTGGTAATTGTAACTTCCCTGCAGGTATCCAGATGGATTCCACGGAAATGTGTATGCCATCCTTTGAATGCAGTTGGCAGCAGACAGAGAACCTTAAGCTTTGACAGGTCAGAAACGGTAATAATATTTAATTTATCATCACTGCAGTCAGCTGCGGGACAGAACTTAAAACCACCGCCTTCGTATTTTAGATTCATAACGGCGGTAAAATATACATTTTTATAAGCTTTAATCTCTCCATTTTCGGTTGTGACCGTCATGGATACCGGTTTCATGGTGAACAGTTTGTGAAGCGCAACACCGAGATACGTAAGCTTTCCAAGCTTTAAACGGTTCAGAAAAGACTTTAACGGTGTCACCATTACCTGGTGGCAGACGGCTGCATCAAAACCGATTCCTGTACTTACGGCAAAGCGCCGGTGTTTACTTTCGTAATCTAATACTCCGATGTTCATATAAGTATAGTGAGAAGGAGCAAGAATTTCCTTCAAAGCGCTGTGAATATCGGTTGGAAGTCCAAGTCCTCTGGCAAAATCATTACCCGAGCCAAGCGGGATGTAACCAAGTGTTACCTTGTCGAGAAAAGCAATTCCGTCAATGACTTCATTTAAAGTACCATCGCCGCCGAGTACAACAAGTGTATGATGTTTTCCGTCAGAAGTGAGTTCCTGTACCATGCGGGTAGCATGGTGCTGATATTTGGTAAATAAAACTTCATAATGAATCTCTTTTTCCAGAAGGATCTGTTCAATCTGCTTCCAGAGAAGAATCCCTCTGCCGGATCGGGCATTGGGATTAGCAATAAATGTGTACATACCGCATTCATCCTTTGTATACAAAATTTAAAATAACCCATTCAGATAAGTTGTAAGGGAACGGCGCATATTTCCTTCGAAATCAGCCTTTCCACTTTTTAAACACCACTCAAATACATTTCCGATTACGATCATACGGATGTCGGTTGTGACCTCTTCCAGATCTGTGGAAAGAGAGATGATCCCGGCATCGATCACACGCTTAAGATAATGATGAACAGTGACGATCGGATAAGGTCTTTCCGTACGGATCAAAGGGTTCAGGGACTGATTTTTAGGCGTGTAATAATTCGCCATAAATTCAACTCCAAGCTCTTCGCAGTAGTGAACATAATTGAGATAAACAGAGATGATTGCTTCCTTTGTCTCCTGGGCATTAGATGGAAGACCAAGAAGATCTGGATCCATGCTTGGCTGTTCTTCTATATAATAGGAAAGAAGATCATCTTTTGTTTTAAAATGATGGTAAAAACTTCCGTTAGAGACGCCGGCTTCTTCACAGATATTTTTGATCGAAAGCTGTTCATATCCTTTTTTCTTCAAGATATGCTTGGCAGCCTGGAAGATTTTAGCTTTGGTCTCTCTGGATTTGATCTGTTGTTTGGATAACCCTTGTGTTTCCTGATTCATAAGTAAAAACCCCTTTGAGTGTTTATATATTCTAATATGTCTGGTAAAGTCAGTATAACATAGAGAAAATGCATTTTCAAGAAAACAGAGTGAACTCTGTATTGCTGCTGCCATTGCATACGATGTGGAATTCAGTTATAATTATCCGCGTAATAAAAGGGACAAAAAGAACTCTTAAGTACAACAGAAAGGGACAGACAATATGGATATTAATCAGGTAATTACCGGAGAACTTGGTGTTAAGAGGTGGCAGGTAGATGCTGCAGTAAAGTTAATTGATGAAGGTAATACGATTCCGTTTATCGCAAGATATAGAAAAGAAGCAACAGGAACACTCGATGATGCGCAGTTAAGAACACTTCATGAAAGACTGACGTATCTGAGAAACCTGGAAGAAAAAAAAGAGCAGGTGCTGGCAAGCATCGAAGAACAGGGAAAACTAACCGAAGAATTAAAGAAGCAGATCCTGGCAGCAGAGACAATGGTAGTAGTAGAAGATCTTTACCGCCCGTACAGACCGAAGCGCCGGACACGTGCCATGATCGCAAAGGAGAAGGGACTGGAACCGCTTGCTGCGATCATCACACTTCAGAAAGCAGATAAACCGGTCGATGTATATGCAGAAGCATATATAAATCCGGAAAAAGAGGTAAATTCCGTAAAGGAAGCAATTGATGGAGCCAAAGACATCATTGCAGAGTCCGTTTCGGATGAGGCGGATTACAGAAGCTGGATCCGTAAAGCAACCGTGCAGCATGGCAAAGTCATTTCCCAGGCAAAAGATGAGAAAGCAGAGTCTGTATATGAAATGTATTATGACTTTGAAGAACCGGTAAGCAGGCTGGCAGGACACAGAGTACTGGCATTGAACCGTGGAGAGAAGGAAAAATTCCTGACGGTAAAGATTGAAGCACCGCAGGATGATATCCTGAGATATCTGGAAAAGAAGATGATCCACAGTGATAATCCGTATACTACACCGATCCTGAAAGAAGTGGCAGAAGACAGTTATAAACGTCTGATTGCACCGGCAATCGAGAGGGAGATTCGAAGTGATCTGACAGAAAAGGCGGAAGACGGTGCTATCAGTGTGTTTAAGAAGAATCTGCACCAGCTTCTGATGCAGCCGCCGATCGTAGGACAGACAGTGCTTGGATGGGACCCGGCGTTCCGTACCGGCTGCAAGCTGGCAGTTGTTGATCCAACCGGAAAAGTAATCGGAACAACCGTGATATATCCGACTGCGCCGACAACTCCGAAGAAGATCCAGGCATCCAAAGACCTGCTTAAGAAGATCATCGCAAAGTATAACATTACACTGATATCGGTAGGAAATGGTACCGCATCCAGAGAATCTGAGCAGTTCATTGTAGAACTGTTAAAAGAGATTCCACAGAAAGTACAGTATGTGATCGTAAATGAGGCAGGAGCTTCGGTGTATTCAGCAAGTAAGCTTGCTTCCGAAGAATTTCCGAAGTTCGATGTGGGACAGAGAAGTGCTACATCAATCGCAAGAAGACTTCAGGATCCACTGGCCGAATTAGTTAAGATTGATCCGAAATCAATCGGAGTCGGACAGTATCAGCATGATATGAACCAGAAGAAATTAAGTGAAGCTTTATCCGGAGTTGTAGAAGACTGTGTAAATAAAGTCGGAGTAGATTTAAATACAGCATCTGCACCATTACTTTCCTATATTTCCGGTATTTCAGGTGCAATTGCGAAGAATATCGTGGCGTACAGAGAAGAAAATGGAAGATTCACAGACAGAAAGCAGTTACTTAAAGTAGCAAAACTCGGACCAAAAGCATTTGAACAGTGTGCCGGATTCATGAGAATCCAGGATGGAACGAATCCTTTGGATGGGACCAGTGTACATCCAGAATCGTATGAAGCGGCAGAGAAACTTCTGGAAAAACAAGGATTCTCACTGGAAGATATCAGTGGCGGGAAACTTACCGGACTTTCTCTTACGATTAAGGATTACGGAAGACTTGCAAAAGAACTGGAAATTGGGGAGATCACACTGCGAGATATTGTAAAAGAACTGGAAAAGCCGGGACGTGACCCTCGTGATGAGATGCCAAAGCCTATCTTAAGAACGGATGTCCTGGATATGAAAGACTTAAAAGAAGGAATGATCCTGAAAGGAACGGTTAGAAATGTGATCGACTTCGGTGTATTTGTGGATATCGGAGTACATCAGGACGGTCTGGTCCATATATCAGAAATTACGGATAAAAAGTTCATCAAACATCCACTGGAAGTGGTAAGTGTCGGGGATATTGTAGATGTAAAGGTTATGAGCGTGGATCTGAAGAAGAAGAGGATACAGCTTACGATGAAAGGAATTTCATAAATCCACAATAAACGTATGAAATATGTGGAAAAATAATAAAAACAGGCGGTTATATGGGGATAACTGTCTGAAGATAAAGTGTATGGAGAGAAGATGTAACTATGAAAAAAAGTTGGGGAAAGACTTTAAAAACATTGACTGGTGTTATTTGCGGTAATCTTGTGCTGTCATTTGCAGTGGCAGCGTTTATTGTACCAAATGGAATCATTATGGGAGGTGCGACCGGAATCGGTCTTACAATCAGCCATTATCTGCCTGTGAATCTGTCAATGATCATACTTGCAATCAATGCGGTACTTTTTGTTCTGGGCGCTGCATTTCTGGGAAAGAAATTCGCACTGACAACGATCATCAGTTCCTTTATTTATCCGGTATTTCTGTCGATGGTGCAATCTATTCCGGGAATCGAGAGGGTAACAGAAGATAATGCAATGCTGGCAGCACTGTACGGTGGTGTCCTTCTTGGAATCGGCATCGGTCTGGTCGTGAGAGTCGGAGCATCTACCGGAGGCACAGATATACTGGCGCTTGTATTGCATAAGTGGTTCCATATTCCGGTGGCAGTATTCCTGTATATTGTAGATTTTTCGGTACTGGGGTTTCAGATGCTGTTTTCAGATTCGGAACAGATCCTGTACGGTATCCTGAATCTGGTCTTAAGTACCCTGGTACTGAACCGGGTGATGCTTCTTGGAAAATCGCAGATCCAGTTATTTGTAATTTCGGATAAATACAGAGAAATCCGTGAAAAAGTCTTAAAAGAGATCGATGCCGGAGTAACGATGGTAGATATTGAGACCGGTTATGGAGAACAGCAGCAACAGGGAGTGCTATGCGTGATCCACAGCAGAAAATTATATTCTGTAAAGGAAGCAATCCAGGAGATCGACCCAAAAGCATTTATCACGATCACACAGATCAATGAGGTAAGTGGACGTGGATTTACAATGGAAAAACTCCGTTATGATGAAGTGCATCATAATATCAAATAAAGATGTTTTAAACAAAATTATGAAAAACTAGACTTTACGGGCATTGTGAGTTAGAATGTTAACAAAGATTTAAGGAAGGATGAGGTATCATTTATGGAGACGTATACTGGCAAATCAATATTTAAAGGCATTGCAATTGGAAAGATATTGTTCTACCAGAAAGGAGAACAACCTGTAAAACGTGTGAAGATAGAGGATACTGCAGAGCAGATCAAACGCTATGAAGATGCACGTGCAAAGGCAGCAGAACAGTTACAGGGACTGTATGAGAAAGCATTAAAAGAAGTCGGCGAAGCAAATGCAGCAGTATTTGAAGTGCATCAGATGATGCTGGAAGACGATGACTATATCGATTCTGTTGTAAACATTATTGAAACACAGCAGGTAAATGCAGAATTCGCAGTTGCAACGACAGGGGATAACTTTGCAAAAATGTTTTCGGAGATGGAAGACGATTATTTTAAAGCAAGAGCTGCAGATGTAAAAGATATTTCTGAGCGTATGGTAAATATCTTAAGCGGTAACGAAAGCGGCGGAGCAATTGGGGATGATCCGGTGATTGTTGTTGCAGAAGATCTTGCACCAAGTGAGACTGTCCAGATGGATAAAGATAAACTTCTTGCATTTGTAACAAGACTTGGATCAGCGAACTCTCATACAGCGATCCTTGCAAGAACAATGAACATTCCGGCACTGATCGAGGTGGATATCAAGGAAGAATGGAATGGAAAGATGGCAATCGTCGATGGTTATACCGGCACATTCTACATTGATCCGGATGAGGAAACATTAAAGAAGATGCAGGAAAAGAAAGAAGAAGATATCAAAGCAAGAGAACTTCTTCAGGAATTAAAAGGAAAAGAAGACATCACAGTAGATGGCAAACATATTAAATTATATGCAAATATCGGCGGTGTAAAAGACGTTGCAAGTGTACTTGCCAATGATGCAGCCGGAATCGGTCTGTTCCGAAGTGAATTCTTATATCTGGAAGCAGATGATTATCCGGATGAGGAAGCTCAGTTCCAGGCTTATAAGACAGTTGCCGAGAACATGGCTGGTAAGAAAGTTATCGTTCGTACTCTGGATATCGGTGCAGACAAGCAGGTGGATTATTTCGGACTTGACCACGAAGAAAACCCAGCTATGGGATACCGTGCAATCCGTATCTGTCTGGACAGAAGAGATATCTTCCGCACACAGCTTCGTGCACTCCTTCGTGCAAGTGCATATGGAAATATCGGAATCATGTATCCAATGATCATTTCCGTAGACGAAGTAAAAGAGATCAAGAAGATCGTTGAGTCTATCAAAGCAGAACTGACAGAAAAGGGAATTGAGTATGGCGAAGTAGAACAGGGTATCATGATCGAGACACCGGCAGCAGTGATGATCAGTGACCTGCTTGCAGAAGAAGTAGATTTCTTCAGTATCGGAACCAATGACCTGACTCAGTATACACTGGCAATTGACAGACAGAACAGCAAGCTTGATAACATTTATGATTCACACCATCCGGCAGTGCTCCGCATGATCCAGAAGACGATCGAGAATGGACACAAGGCAGGATGCTGGGTTGGAATCTGTGGCGAACTTGGAGCAGACATGACTCTGACAGAGACATTCCTGAAGATGGGAATTGATGAGTTATCTGTATCTCCGACATTTGTACTGCCAATCAGAAAACTGATCCGTGAAATGAGTACAAAATAAATAATAAAGCAATAATAAATGATACAGTGTATAATTTTATACAATAAAAATATTGCGCAATACAAATTACTGTATTATAATGTGTAAGAAAGAAGATTCTTCGGGGCAGGGTGCAATTCCCAACCGGCGGTATAGTCCGCGAACTGATTTGTCAGGAATCTCTGATCAGAAATATTTTGAACAGAGATAGATATCAGGCAGTCAGCCGATCTGGTGAGATTCCAGGACCGACAGTAAAGTCTGGATGAGAGAAGGATGATGCGATAATTGCAGAATTTCTTATATGACAGGATTACCCCGATACCTAGAGTGTCGGGGTTTTTTATATGTATCCGGGGAAAATGGTAGATTATCGTATGGTTCGGTTTTAGAAGTTTCTTCCTTTAGAAAATAAACAAGTTTAAAGGAGAAGGAAAGATGAGCACAGAAGTAATGGCAAAACAAAATGAGAGAAACAGGAGTAAGATCCGGATGATGGCACAGATAGGTATGTTGTCGGCAATTGCAACAGTATTGATGTTGTTTGAGATTCCGCTTCCATTTGCACCATCTTTTTATGAGATTGACTTCAGTGAAGTCCCGATTCTGATCGGAAGCTTTGCGATGGGTCCGGTCGCCGGAGCGGTGATAGAATTTATCAAAATATTACTGAACTTTGCAATCAACGGAACGATGACAGCCGGAGTCGGAGAACTTGCGAACTTCCTGATCGGCTGCTCACTGGTTGTACCGGCAGCTCTGATCTATCGCAAAAAACATACCAGAACAGGTGCAGTGATCGGAATGGTAACAGGAACTGTATTTATGACAGTAGTAGGCTGTTTCCTGAATGCATTCGTATTACTTCCGGCATATGCTAAAGCATTCGGAATGCCAATCGATGGCCTGGTAGGAATGGGAACAGCAGTCAATAAACACATCACAGATCTGAAGACATTCGTCGTACTGGCAGTCGGACCATTTAACCTGTTAAAAGGTGCACTCGTATCTTTGATCGTGTTCCTGGTTTATAAAAAGATCAGTCCGATTCTGAAGATGAATGCGTAGATGTTTGCTATTT
>ERZ808240.1875-NODE-1875-length-24617-cov-41.750061_pt1 | contig 24617 bp, 25 predicted proteins | sample MGYA00521084_ERZ808240 | MGnify/ENA primary metagenome ERZ808240 (study PRJEB31516, sample SAMN03275571) | gut metagenome | biome: mammalia-associated habitat; material: feces | host: Papio cynocephalus | place: Kenya | collected 2012-08-06 ... | reverse complement strand
CGCAACAGCCGTGTTGCCGTCTACCGTTATCTTGTGTGCCATGTCAAGTCTCCTTAGGTTTGACACCATTATAGCGAATTCGTTCCGAGCCTGCAAGCCCCCGCCGCCAAACCGCCGCGCAATTCGCCGAGACGGGGCGACGGTTCCGGCGAGACGGGGTCACCGTTCCGGCGAGACGGGGTCACCGTTCCGGCGCAACGGGGTCACCGTTCCGGCGCAACGGCACCCCCGTTCCGGCGCGTTTGGCCCCCCGTCTGGAGCGTTCCCAGCGGGTGAAACGGGGCGGCCGCCCGCATCGCACCCCGGTTTTCAACCGATATCTGCCTATTTTATGATTGATTTCAATCGAAAAAGCAAACTAACGGACAATTTCGCGTCTGTTCGTGACGCCACGCAGCCGGACAGGTGAAGGGAGTCTTCGCCTACACGGTCAATCGCGACACCCCGTCCCGCCCCGGACAAACGTCCTTCTCGTGGCTGCAAGAAATCTTTCCCATGGGCACGAAAAGGGCGTTCCACTCCGCCGGCTTCGTTTTCAGCCGTTTAACGATAGCCGCATGCGCGCTTCCCGCCGGAAGCAAAGTCCACGAACCCGATTCCAGACTTTCTGCTGCGATTTCCAGGGTTATCGTGCAGAACTTGAGACAGTCCAGAATTGGCATTGGACGGGCAACAGGCGACGGCAGGGTTGACAGCCCACGCGAAACGGCCGGATATCTTGCGCAAAGATACGCGAAAACGTCGGCCGGCGGGGGTGTGCACTCGCACTCGGGCACAGGATATGATATAATATAAGGCATGAAGAAAGTAACCGTATTGATGGGCGGCACGTCCAACGAACGCGCCGTCTCTCTGGCGAGCGGAACCAACGTCGCGCAGGCGCTGGCCTCGCTGGGCGCGTATGACGTGACGCCGCTTGTCCTGGACGAAGACAATCTGGACGCTCTCCCGGCGGGTACCGATGCGGTTTACATCGCCCTCCACGGCGGATGGGGCGAGAACGGCGGCGTCCAGCAGGCGCTGAACGAGCGCGGCATTCCCTATACGGGGCCGGGCGTGGAAGCATCCCGGCTGGCGATGGACAAGATTTTGACGAAAAAGCGGCTGGATGCGCGCGGCGTCTCCACGAGCGCGTGGTACACGGTCCGGAAGGATTCCCTGCCGCCCTGCCGCCTGCCTTTCCCGGTCGTCGTCAAAGCGCCGCGGGACGGCAGCAGCGTGGGCGTGTACAAGTGCGCGGACGAGGCGGAATACGGACGCGCCGTCCGCGAAGCGTGGCGGATCGACCAGGCGAAATATCCGGACCTGTCCTGCGAAGCGCTCGTCGAGACGTATGTCCCGGGACGCGAAATGACGGTGGGCATCATAGACGGAACCCCGCTGCCGGTCGTCGAGATCGTCGCGCCGGGCGGGTGGTACGGCTACGACGACAAGTACAAATCCGATCTGACGCGCTATCCCTTCCTGACGGATGCGCAACTCGCCGCCTCCTTGCAACAGGAGGCCCTGCGGGCGTGGGAAGCGCTCGGATGCCGCGGCGTGGCGCGCGTGGACTTCCGGGTGGATGCGCAGGGACGGGGCTACGTGCTCGAGCTCAACACGTCGCCGGGCTTCACGTCCCACTCGCTCGTCCCCAAGGCGGGCATGGCACTTGGACTCACGTTCGCGCAGGTTTGCGACAGGATTCTGCGCGCGGCGAACTTCGACCGGACATGAGAAAGAGTTCCAAAGCGTCAAAACCCTCCTCGCGGATCGGGTTGCGGCTGGCCGCGCTTCTCGGCATCGCCGGTTTCCTCGGAGGGGCGGTCTGGGGGGTGGTCCGTCTGCGCGACCTGTGGCTGGCGCCGTGCCGCGTGACGGACAGCGCGGAACAGATCGTGCTGGAGGGGAACGAATACGTGCCGGCCGACGCCATCCTGGGCGCGTGCGGACTGACGAACGGCGTGAATCTCGCCCGGCTCGCGCCGGACTTCGCCAAGATCCGACTGCGTCTCCTCGCGCGCATACCGAACCTGCGGGACGTCTCCTTTACGCACCGCCACCCGAACCGGCTGGAGGTGCGCGTGGCGGAACGCGAACCGGTGGCGCGCATGAACCTGCGCGGCGGGCCACGGCGGACCGGGCGGGTCGTGGACGCGGAAGGCGTCGTCTTCCTGCGCACGCCCGGCACCCAGCTCCTGCCCGAAATCTGGGAGCCGTCCGCCACGCCGAAAGGCAAACAGCTCGACGGGCGTTCGCGCGCCGCGCTGGACGTCGTGAACGCCTGCCGCGACCCCGAACTGGAAAAGCTTAACCTGCGCGCCGTCGACGCCGCGCCGTTCGACTACCTCGTAATCTCTTTCGGCTCGGCGCGGTGCGACCGCGCGAAAGTCGACTGGGAAGGCCGCGGACAGGCCACGGAAAAGGCGCGCAAGGCCCTGCGGAAAACCCTCCTGCAACTCAAGCAAGCGTACGATACGCATCTTGGCGAACGCGCCGTCATGTGGAATGCGACCGTTCCCGACCGCGTCTTCGCCAACACCATGGAGCCCATCCAATGACCAATGTCTATGCCGCACTCGAAATCGGCACCTCGCGGACCGTCCTCGCGGTCGGGGCGGCCGAAGCCGGCGAACGGCTCAAGGTCGTCGCCCACGCCCAGATCCCCTCTTCGGGCGTGCGCAAGAGCGCGATCACCAACATGAACCATGCGACCAGTTCCGTCCGTTCGGTGTTGAACGAGATAGAACGCCGCCAAATAAAGAAAGACGTTTCGCTTTCCATATCCAACGCCTTTCTGGTGGTGAACGGCGCGCACATCAAGGCCGACCCCTATCAGGCCACCATACCGATCGAGGGCTCGAAAGTGAAGGACGCCGACGTCGACCGGGTTCTCGCCGCCGCGCGCGAATGGTCCCTTCCGCGCGAGCGCGAGCTGCTGGACATCGTCGACCAGACCTTCGCCGTCGACACCCACGGCGGCATTTCCGAGCCGCGCGGCATGAGCGGACGCGTCCTCAAGCTGAACACGCTCCAGATCCACGCCGACGCCAACCGCATAGCCGATGCGCGGACCGCCGCGACCGAGGCGCATCTCGACATCCGCGAAGCCCTCTGCGCCCTGACGTGCGCGGGCGACGCCGCGCTGACGGAACGCGACCGGCGCGACGGCGTCCTGCACATCGATTTCGGTGGCGGCTCGACGGGATTCGCCGTCTACGCGGACGGGTGTCTCGCCGCGGCCGACACGATCGCCGTCGGCGGCGACCACGTCACGAACGACATCGCCTACGCCTTCCGCACCACGGCCCAGCAGGCGGAAACCATCAAAATCGACGAAGCCTGCGCTCTCGTGCGCCCGGAGGACGGCGCGCATGCGCGCATCGGCCTGCCCGGGAAATCCCCGCTCGTCCAGGACCGGACCATTTCGCGGCACGGACTGGACACGGTGGTCAATGCGCGGATGAAGGAAATCCTCGGCATCATCCGCGACAGCCTCGACGAGCACGGCTTTCTGGGACAGCTCAACGCCGGGATTGTCGTCACCGGGGGCGGCGCGACCCTGGCGGGACTCGAGGAACTCATCCGCCGCGAACTGGCCATGGCCGTGCGCAAGGGCGTCCCCTTCGCCGTGGACGGGCTTGAAGACGCGGAACATCCCGAGTCGTACGCCGCGATCGCCGGGGCGCTCGCCTACGCGCACCGCAACTACGAGCGCAAGTCGCTCCTCGGCAACCTGTTCGGAGGGCTCTTCAAATGAACACAACCCCTTCCTTGATGCTGATCGGCGTCGGCACGTCCGGTTGCGCTCTCGCGCGGGGCATCCGCCAGGCGTTCGGAGAAGACATCCGCCTGCTGCTGGCCGACACCGACGCCGGCACGGGCCGCTCGGACGACCCCTTCGTCCTGCTCGGCGGCGATCGCCTTTCGGGGCGCGGCACCGGCGGAAACGACGTGAACGGGCGCATGGCGGCCGAAGATTCGCTGCATGCCCTCGACGCGTCGCTTCAAGGCGTCCGGCTCGCCGTCGTCGTGACGGCGCTGGGGGGCGGAACCGGCACGGGCGCCACGATCGAAATCGTCAAGCACCTCCGCTCGCGCGCGATCGCGGCGACCGTCTTCGCCACCGAGCCGTTCAAGATGGAGGGGGAGGAGCGCGCCCGGCGCGCCCGCGGCGCCCTGCCGCTCATAGCGGAAAACGCAAACGGCGCGTTCTTCATCCCGCTCGACAAGCTCGTTCAGGGCGAAGACAACCTGGCCGAGGCCCTGCAACGCGCCATCGGCACGCTCGCCTCGGGCATCGCCCTCTTTTGGCGGCTTCTCGAAAAACCGGGCTACATCCGGCTGGACGTCGAACGCCTGCTCCATATCGTCGAACAGGCCGGGCGCGCGCGTTTCGCCGCGGCCGAGGCACAGGGCCCCGGCCGCGCGGCGGAAATCCTCGACAAGCTCGCGCGCACGCCGCTCCTGGCGCGAAGCGAAGGGCCGCTCCAGTCCGTGCTTCTGGGCATTCTCGCCGGCGACGACCTGCGCCTAGGCGAATGCGCGAAACTGGCCGACGGCGTGCAGGCCCTTGCGGGGGGAAAGGTCCCCTTCACGCTGGCCACGGTCAACGACGAGCAGACCTTTGCCGGCCGCCTGTGCGCCGTCGTCTTCTTTTTCGAACCCGGGGCGGGGACGACCGACGGAGACGCGCAGGGCAAAACGCCCCGCCGCGCCGCGCGCCGGAACGCCAAGAACGGCTCGGCCCTCGCCGTGGGCCCGCAGGCGCAAGGCGGACGCTTCTCCAATATCGAGGCCACCTTCTACAACAACGAGAACCTGGACGTGCCGACGTTCATCAGAAGAGGAATCTCAATTGAATCCTGAACGCGATGGGCATGTTCACGTGCTTCCCCTCCATGTGGCGAACAAGATCGCCGCGGGCGAGGTTGTCGAGCGCCCGGCGTCGGTCGTCAAGGAACTCGTCGAAAACGCGCTGGACGCCGGCGCGAAAGACGTCCGCATAGCCATTTCGGCCGGCGGCCGCAAGCTCGTCTCCGTGCAGGACGACGGATGCGGCATGACAAGGGAAGATGCGCTCCTGTCGCTCGAGCGCCAGGCGACCTCCAAGATCCTGGACGTCGACGACATCGAACGCATCGACACGCTCGGCTTCCGCGGCGAAGCCGTGCCCTCCATCGCGTCCGTATCCCGCTTCACGATCACCACGCGCCGCGCCGACGCGGACGAAGGCACGCAACTCGTCGTCAACGCGGGCGCGCTGGACGACGTGCGCGCGGCGGGATGCCCGCCGGGGACGCGCGTGGAGGTGCGCGACCTCTTCTGCAACGTACCCGCGCGGCGCAAGTTCCTGCATTCGACCGCGACGGAGGAAAGCCACGTCAAGGCGGTGTTCACCGCGCACGCCCTCGCGCATCCCCGGGTCGGATTCGCGCTTTCCGTAGACGGACGCGAACTCTACCGTCTGCCGCCCGCGGAAAAGCTCGCCGACCGCGTGCGCGATCTGTTCGGGCCCGACTTCCTGTCCGCTCTCCTCCCGGTCGAAACGCCGGACGCCGAAGCGGCCATCCGCGTGACCGGATTCCTGGAGCGCCCCAACCGCGCCCTGCCCTCCCGGCGCGACCAGTACATTTTCGTCAACGGACGCCCGGCGACCGCGCCGTCCATCGCCTACGCCCTGCGCGAAGCCTATCCGCGGCGGCAAGGCGACGCGCGCCCGGCGGCCATACTCTTCCTGACGCTGCCGCCCGGGCAGGTGGACGTCAACGTGCATCCCACCAAGCGCGAAGTGCGCTTCCGCGACAACGGCGCGGTCAAACGCGCGTTCCTGGACGCGCTCGAGGCCGCCCTCAAACCCGCGTGTGCGGAAGCCACGGCGGCGGCGCGCCCGCCGGACGCGCCGCCCCCGCCCGCCCAGGGCTTGGGGGCGATCGAAACGCGTCCGGCCGACCCGGTCGCCCCCCCCCTTGCGGACGCGGCGACCCCGTCCCCCGTCCCCCCGGCGCGCGTCTTCACCGCGACGGACGCGTACCGCCTCCGTCCGGTCACTCCCGCACCGCAGCCGGCGCAGATCGAGTTCGCCGTCTCGCCCGTTTCGACAGCCTCCAAGCCCTGGGCGTGGTTCCATTATCTGGCGACGACCGAAACGGGCTACGTGCTGCTGGAGACCGACACGGGCGTCGTAACCGTCAATCCGCGCGCCGCGCGCGAGCGCATCGTCTTCGAGCGCCTGGCGCACGCGCCGGCCGGCGTCCCGATCGTCGCCCAGACGCTCCTCATCCCCGACGTCGTCCAACTCCCGCCGGCGGAAGCGACGCGCCTGCGCAGCCTTCTCGAAGTCGTGGACCGCATGGGCTTCAAGATCGAGGAGTTCGGGCGCGACACCTTCAAAGTCGACGCCGTCCCGCAGATCGCGGCGAACCTGTCGCCCGCCGAGCTGCTGACGACCATCGCGCACGATTGCGCGGAGGGTTCCCCCCGCCGCGCAAACGTCCGCTGGCGCGAGGAGCTCATCGCCCGTTCCGTGGCGCGGTCCTGCGCCGGCGCCTGGGACAAATCGACGAAGGAAACCGCCGTGCAGCTCGTCGAGGAGCTCGCCGCCTGCCGCATGCCCTACGTCTGTCCGCGCGGAAAACCCATCATGATCTTCACCTCCACACGCGAGCTCAACCGCAAATTCGGACGCGAATGAAGGCGTTTTGGCGACAGTCCCTCCTGCTTTTCGTCTCGCTGCGCGCAGGCGACCTCGTCACGCTCGCCGCGGCGCTCTGGTTCGTTCCGCGCTTCGTCTCGCCGCAGGACCTGGGCGCCGTGATCCCCGTCACCTCGTTCGCGACCTTCCTCGCAATGCCGGTCTACGGCTGCGCGCTGGTCACCATGAAGATATCCGCCGACTTGACCGGGCGCGGACTCGCCGGCCAGCGCACCGCCCTTCTCCGCGGCGTGTTCGCGTCCATGGCGCTCCTGCTTGTCCTTTCGCTCGCCGGGGCGGCGGCGCTGCTCCCGCGCTACCTGGCCGAAATGCGCCTTTCGGACGCGTCCGTCGGCTTCTTCGTCGTCGCCGCCTCGCTTCTCGGGTGTTTCGCGCCGGTGTACACGGACGCCCTGCAGGCGCTCAAACGGTTCGGAACGCTCGGCGCCGTCGAATTCTGCGGCGCGCTTGCGCGCGTGGGCGTATTCGCGCTCGTCATGCCCTTGCGGCCGCTCGCCGGATATTTCGCCGGGCAAGCGACCCAGCCCCTCTGCCGCATGCTGGGCGGCTGCACCGCCCTCTGGCGCGAACTTCGCCGCCCGCCGGAGCCTTTCTGGACGCCCGCCAACGTCCGCCTCGCCGTCCGGCTCTACATGGGGACGATTCTCTATCTGGGGCTCTCCATGGCCGAGGGTCTCGTCGAACAGACCGTCCTGCGCACGGGCTTGGACGCGGCGGATTCGGCCGGCTACTACATGGTTTCGCGCTTCTCGGACTTCCTCTATCTCGTCACGATCCCGCTTCTCTGGGTCATGTTCCCGCATACGGCGGACGCCGCGCGCGAGGGACGCGCCACGCGCATCTTTGTCTTGCCGGCGAGCGGCGTCACGCTGGGCGTCGCGCTTCTGGCGGCGCTCGTCTACATTCCGTACGGCGAGAACCTGCTCGCGCTCCTGCCGAACGGGAACGCCTACGCCGCCTGCGCGCGCTTCATGCCGGTCCTCGTCCTCGCGACGGGGCTCACCTCCTGCCAGGTCTTCTACACGAACGCGGAGCTTTCCGCCGGGCGCTTCGGGTTCCTGCTCTGGTTCGCGCCGCTCAACCTGGGGGCAATCGCCTTCCTGTTCGCCGCGCGCGGGTTCTTCTCTTCGCTCGACCGCCTGACAGGCTTCATGCTCGCGACGGCCGTCTTGCGCGCGCTTTGCGCGGGACTGGCTCTTTTCGCCCAAAAGGACAAACAATGAAGGTTTCTTTCGTCATCCCGACTCTCAACTCCGCCCAGACCCTGGGCGACTGCCTCGCGTCCATCCGCGCGCAGACGTTCACCGACTGCGAAATCGTCGTCGCGGACGGCGGTTCGACGGACGACACGGTCCGCATCGCGCGCCGGTTCGGCGTGGAGACCGTGTGCCCGAACCCGCTCAAGACGGGCGAAGCCGGCAAGGCCGCCGGGATAAACGCCGCGCACGGCGAACTCGTCGCGCTCGTCGATTCGGACAACATCCTGCCCGACCCGGAGTGGCTGGCGCACATGCTGGCGCCGTTCGAAGACCCCGCCGTCTTCGCGACGGAGCCCCTGCGCTATTCGGCGCGCCCGAACGACCCTTCGCTTACGCGCTATTTCGCCGCGCTGGGCATGAACGACCCGGTCTGTCTGTTCGCCGGGAACTACGACCGCGTTTCGGCCGTCACGGGGAAATGGACCGGACTGAAAATCCCGCTGGAGGCCCGTACGGAGGCAGACGGCACGCGCTGGTATATTCTACATCCGCGCAACACGCTCCCCACGATCGGCGCGAACGGATTCATCTTCCGCCGGAGCATTCTCGGGAAGGTCTCGTGGGAGCCCTACTTTTTCGATATCGACGTCGCGGCGGAAGCGGTCGCCAAGGGGTGCGGAGCCGTCGCCAAAGTCGACACGTCCATCATCCACCTCTACTGCGCGCATTTCGGCGACTTCGTCCGCAAGCAGAACCGGCGCATCCGCGACTTTCTCTATTTCGCCGCGGCCAAGCAGCGCACCTACCCCTGGCGGGACTGCAAGACGCGCGGGGCCGTGCTGTTCGCGCTCTCCGCCATTACGTTTCTGCCGCTCGTCGTCCAGACGGCGCTCCTGGCGGCGCGCAGCCCCAAAGGCTCGCGGCTCGCCGCCCTGTGGCACCTGCCGGTCTGCTATGCGACGCTCTGCGTCTACGGCTTCGGCGTGTTGGGCAAGCTCATCGGACTCAAGCCGCGCCTCGCGGACCGCCGGAGCTGGCAGGCCCGCGCAAACTGACCCAAAGACGATTTCCTTCCCGCAAGAACATTCTCATGAACAAGAATTATTTCATCGGCGCTTTTTTCGGCATCCTGGCCGCCGTCTGCTACGGTACGAACCCGCTCGGCGCCGTGCACCTCTACCGGCTCGGCTGGATTCCCGAGACCGTCATCCTCTACCGCATGGCCTTGGCCCTGCCCATTCTCGCGCTTGCGGGGCTCGTCGCCCACGACAGATTCCGCCCCGCGAAGAAGGAACTTCTGACGACCGCGTCGCTCGGCGTGCTCTTCGCGGCTTCCTCCTGCACGTTCTACACGAGCTTCAAGATCATGGATGTCGGCGTCGCCAGCACCATCCTCTTCATCTACCCCATCATCACCGCGGCCATCATGGTCGTTTTCTTCAAGGAAAAACTCCGCCTGACGACGCTCTGCGCGATCGCCCTCGCCACGGGCGGCATCGCCTATCTGAGCCTCGGCGGAAGCGAAGAGCACGTCATCACGCTCGAGGGCGTCGTGCTCATGCTCATCGCCGCCTCCACCTACGCGGCCTATATCGTCGTCGTGGACCGCGCGCCCTGCACGCTGCCCATCATCACGATGACATTCTGGATCATCCTCTTCTGCCTCCTCTCCCTCGCCTTGTGGACCGCGCTCTTCATCGGGCCCGCAGGCTTCATCCTGCCCCGTTCCGCCGCGGAGTGGGGCTACGCCGGCTTCCTCGCGCTCGTGCCGACACTCCTCTCCCTCGCCTTCATGAGCATAAGCGCCAAGCGCGTGGGTTCCACGACAACGGCGGTCCTGGGCGCCCTCGAACCGCTCACGGCCGTCGCCATCGGCGTATTCGTCTTCGGCGAGGAATTCACCCGGCAACTGCTCGTGGGCATATTGGCTGTCATGACGGCCGTCGGCCTGACGCTTGTTCCGCCCCGGAAAGCGGCGTCCCGATGAAACGTTTTCTGGATATCTCGCTGGCCGTCGCGACGCTTCCGCTCTGGGGGAGCCTGGCCCTTCTCGTCGCGCTCGTCCTTCTGCTCGGCGACGGACGTCCCGTCCTGTTCCGCCAGACGCGCGCCGGGCTCAAGGGTCTCCCCTTCACCATCCTCAAGTTCCGCACGATGCGCCCCGGCCCCGGGACGGACATGGAACGCCTGACGCGGCTCGGACGCTTTCTGCGCCGGACCTCCCTCGACGAACTCCCCCAACTGGTCAATATCCTCAAAGGCGACATGTCGCTCGTCGGGCCGCGCCCTTTGCCCGTAGCCTATGTCGCGCGCTACGCCCCCGAACAGGCGCGCCGGCTCGATGTACGCCCGGGATTGACCGGGTGGGCGCAGGTCAACGGACGCAATGCGCTGTCGTGGGAAGAGAAATTCGCCTACGACACCTGGTACGTGGATCACCAATCCCTCGCGCTCGATCTACGCATCCTCTTCCTCACGTTCGCCACGCTCGTGGGTGGACGAGGCGTAAACGCCTCATCCGCGGAAACCATGGAAGAATTCAAGGGCACCGCCTCCCGCGGCGCTTGCCCCGAAAACCCCAATTAGAACGGTAAGAAGGCGCGCCCCCACCCCCGGTTTAACCTGGAAATCGCAGTTGAAAGGCTAGAATCGAGGATGCGACCTTTGTTTTCAAGGGGGAAGTGGATTTGCCGTTTTCGCCAAGCGGGTGAAAAACGAAACCGTTCGTCGATTCGCGCGTTCCTGTCGCGATTTGCGTCTGCGTCGCAGTTGAGCGGGGAAGAACGCCGTCCACGCCTGATCGCACACGCGTTCCGGCGAAACGGCCACCCCGTTCCGGCGCAACGGCATCACCGTTCCGGCGAGACGGCATCGCCGTTCCGGCGCAACGGCACCCCCGTTCCGGCGCGTTTGGCCCCCCGTCTGGGGCGTTCCCGGCGGGTGAAACGGGGCGGCCGCCCGCCTGGCCCCCGGTTTTCAACCGCTATCTGCCTGTTTTACGATGGATTTCTATTGAAAACGCAAACTAACGGACATTTTCACGCCTGCAACCACTCCGTTCTCGTGCCCATGAGAATTTTTTCTCATCGGCACGAGAATGTTTTCTCATGGGCACGAGAATCCCGTCTGTTCGTGACGCCGCGCGGACGGACAAGGACAGGGGGTCTTCGCCTACACGGTCAATCGCGACACCCCGTCCCGCCCCGGACAAACGTCCTTCTCGTGGCTGCAAGAAGTCTTTCCCATAGGCGCGAAAAGGGCGTTCCCCTCCGCCGGCTTCGTTTTTAGCCGTTTGACGGCAGCCGCATGCGCGCTTCCCGCCGGAAACAAAGTCCATAGCTCCGACTCCAGCCTTCCAACTGCGATTTTTAGGATAAAAGGGGCTACAGTCCCCTGCGGCCCGCAGGTCGTGGAGAATGGGAGAACGAGAGAGAGAGGGGGGGGGACTGCGCGGCAAATCAAACGCCGACGGGCGGCAAAAGCTCCGTTAACGCTTCGCTCCTTGCTTCGCACGCGCAGCCTTTTGTCGCTCCGTGATTCAGGGAGGGGTAATCCGGGCAGACGCGCGCGAAAACCGCACCCAGTTTCCGGCGGAAGACGGCAGGCGTAAAACGCGCGGCATTCCGCCGGCAGGCGACGGGGTCCCACGTCCGCGACTCAAACTCCTCCAGGGCGGCGCAGAGCGCGTCCGGGGTTTGGTTTTCGAAGAAGAGCCCGGTTTCGCCGTCCACGACCGTCTCGCGCGCGCCACCTGCCGCGTAGGCGATGACGGGGGTCCCTGCCGCCTGGGCTTCCAGAGGGACGATGCCGAAATCTTCAATGCCGGGGAAAAGGAGCGCGGAAGCGCCTGCATAGGCGCGGCGCAAGTCCTCGCGGCTCACGCGTCCGGTGAATTCGACGAGCGGACTCCCCTTCGCCAGCGCTTGGAGCGACGCGATCTGGTTTCCCGTCCCCACGACTTTCAGGCGCCTACCGCTCCTCAGGCAAGCCGAAACCGCCAAATCCGGACGTTTGTAGGCAATCAACTGCCCCGCCAAAAGATAGTAGCCGCCCTTTTCACGGACGTCCGCCCGAGGCTCCGCGGAGAAGAAATCGTAATCCACCATCGGATGGACGACCGTCGCGTCGCGTCCGTAAATGCGCTTGATGCGGGAGGCGACAAAATCCGAATTGGCGACAAAGACGTCCACCGCCGCGGCGCTCGCGAGGTCTTCCTTGCGCAAATAGCCGCGAAAAAGGCGCATGGCGAGCTTTCCGCCCAGCCCGGCCGTCTTGTAGTAGTCCGCGTACATGTCCCAAAGATAGCGCATGGGCGTATGGCAATAGCAGACGTGCGGCACGCCTTTGGGCTTTCGGATGCCCTTGACGGGACCGGATTCGCTGGAAACGACGAGGTCGTAGCCCGAAAGGTCGAACGACCGGCTCGCGCAAGGCATCAGCGGCAAATAGATTTGGCACCGGGTGCGCGCAAACGGCAATCGCCCGACAAAGGACTCGGTTATCTTCCGCCCGCCGAACCACTCCGCCATCGTACGCGGATTGTAGGCGTGCGTGAAGACGTCGCCCCCGGGGAACATCGCGCAAATCTCGCGGAAGACGTTCTCGCCGCCGCGGCGGTTCGTCAGCCAATAATGCAGGAGCGCCGTTTTCATCCAAGCCAACCTTCATGCGTACGCCAGACCGGGAGCCCGCCCTTCAGGCGAAACGGCCGTCTCGAGCCGTTGTGCCCGGGGCGGCCGTCCCATCGGAATTCCCCCGATTTGGCGATGAAGACCCGATGTCCGCCGGGTTCAGCGCTTCAGCAACACGTCCTTCTCGTACTTCTGGACTTTCTTGAGCCACTCTTCGTTGGCCGGAACATGGTGACGCTTGCAGAATTCCGCCCAGACGGCGTCCGTCGGGTAGTTCTTGTACTCCTCCTGCAGGACGAGCTGCGACGTGAACTCGCCGGCGTCTTGAAGGGCCTTGAGCTGTTTGTTCGGCAACAGCATCGCCTTCAAGAGTTCCTTCTGCATGTTGCGCATGCCCAGCACCCAGGCGGCCACGCGGCAAATGGAGGCGTCGAAGTAGTCCAGCGCAATGATGAAGTTGTCCTGTCCCATGCGCACGATTTCCTCCGCGGCATTGCGCAAGTCGTCGTTCTGGCGGATGACGTGGTCCGAATCCCAGCGGACGGGACGCGAAATGTGGAACGCCACCTTGCCAAAGAACATGAGGAACGAACTGATCTTGTCGGCGACGTTCTCCGTCAGATGGAAATGCCCCATGTCCAACAGGGCGAGGATCTTGCGGCTCAGCGCATATCCCATCACGAATTCGTGCGAATTGACCGTATAGCTCTCGACGCCGATGCCGAAGAGCTTGGACTCGAGCGTCGGGACGACGCGCTTCTTGTCGTATTTCGCCTGCTTGAAGATCTTGTCGAGCGAATCGGCCATGCGCTGGCGCGGTCCGAGACGGTCAGAGGGTTCGTCCTTGTAGCCGTCCGGGCACCAGAAATTGATTGTGCAGGGCGATTTGAGTTCCTTTGCCATGTAATCGGCGATTTCCAGGCATTTGATGCCATGCTTCACCCAGAAAGCGCGAATCTTCGGATCCGGGCTCGCGAGCGTCATGCCGTCCACGACGTTGGGATGGGAGAAGAACGTCGGATTGAAATCCAGTCCGACGCCGCGCTTCTTCGCCCATTCCACCCAGGGCTTGAACTGCTCCGGCCCCAACTGGTCGCGGTCCACGACCTTGTCCTTGTGCACGCCGTAGCAGGCATGAAGGTTCAGGCGGTGACGCCCGGGAATGAGCGACAGGGAGAAGTCGATATCCGCCATCAACTGCTCGGGTGTCGTCGCCTTGCCGGGATAGTTTCCGGTCGTCTGGATGCCATTGGATGCGCCGCCGGCGTTCTCAAAGCCTCCCACGTCATCGCCCTGCCAGCAATGCATGGAGATGGCGATTTTGCCCAGTTCCTCGATTGCCTTCTCGGTATCCACACCGATGGCGGCGAATTTCTTCTTGGCTTCTGCGTAACTCATGGATTTCTCCTTTCCTTAGTTTTGCGTCAAAACGACTTGGCGACCACGGCCAGACCGATCGAGAAAGCGATGAACGCCAGCCCGAGCGCGAGCGCCAGGCGCGTGCGGCGCCCCGTGCCATTCCATTCGCCAAGGCCCACGCCGATCAAAGACGAGAAAAGCACGCACGAGCCCATGACGACGGCGAAGGAAATGTAGCGCATGGATCCCATCGCCGGTTCGCCTGTTTTCTGGCAGGCGAACTGCAACGCCCAGAGAACGCCAGCCAACGCGGCAAGCACCCAAGCCGGGCTGGCGGTCGCATAATCGCCGAACGTCCGGTTGCGCACGTTCTGGACGAGGCACCAAAGCGCGTTCACGATGAAACCGCCCCACAAGACCACGACAAGAACGGGCATGCCCGCCCATGCGGCCGGCGTGCCCATCGCGCGCGCGGTCTCCTCCATGGACGCTCCGCCCTGCAGGCCGAAGTTCATGCCCGCAGACGCGACGCCCGAAAAGACGGCGACGGTGATGCCCTTGTTGAAATTGAATTCCACGACCGCCTTCTTCTTGGTCGCCTCGTCCAGCTCGCCCTCTTTCAGTTTCCCCGCCATGCCGACCAGGACGATGCCGAGGAGCGAAACGCCGACACTGGCCAAAGTCACGACGGCCGCCGTATTCGCGACAAGATCCGCCGCATGGCCCGTGACCAACGGCGGAATCAACGTGCCGGCGGCCGAACAGAGGCCGCATCCTATCGCAAGCCCCAGACCTATGCCCAGGTAGCGGATCATCAGTCCCCAGGTAAGGCCGCCGACGCCCCAAAGCGCACCGAAAAGGACACACCTCGCCAACGTGGCGCCAGACGCGCTTCCTATCACCCGTCCGAGAGCCGGGCAGACGGCGTGCGCCAGCACGAGCGGGAACACGACCAGTCCGGCCAGCGCGTAAACGAACCAATAGGATTCGTAATGCCACTTCTTTATGCCGCGGAACGGCAGGGCGAAGACCGCCCCCATGAGGCCGCCCAACGAGCAAAGCAATGTCCCGACTGTTTCGTCCACAGGTATCCTCCTCTTCCTTGCCGTAGATCAGGCTAGCGCGCCCGTCCCACGAGAGAGACCGCCAATTGCGTCAAGAAGTCCGTCTCGCCCGAAAGCGCGGACAGCGCGGCGATGGCGGCGTCCGTCGTCTCATGGATGCGCTTCTCGATTTCCGCCTTCGTATAGGGCGAGTCGCCGTCCAGCAAATCGTCCTCGAACTGGAACGCCATGCCGAGATTGCGGGCAAATACGCGCAAAGCAGCGATCTCGGCATCCGTTCCGCCCGCAGCAAGTCCTCCCATGACCGCCGCGGCGACGAAAAGATCGCTTGTCTTGTGCAGATAGATGAAATCCAGCCCGTCCGACTTCGCGACATCCTCGATCTGCCCCTCCACCACGCCGATGCCGGCCGCGGCGAGCGCTTCGACGGCCGCCGCGCCGTTTCGCGGAACCTTGATCGCCACGCGAAAGGCCAGCGCCTGCATGGCATCCGCGGCAAGTATCGCCGTCGCCTCGCCGTATTTGGCCCATACGCTCGGCTTCCCCCGACGCTCAACATCGTTGTCCATGGACGGAAGATCGTCGTGGATCAGCGTATAGTTGTGCAGAAGCTCGATGGCGGCCGCCGGATATCTGGCGTCCGCCGCGTTGCCGCCGACCGCTTCCGCCGCGGCGAGGCACACGAGGGGGCGCACGCGCTTGCCGCCCGTGCCTACCGCGTAGCGCATCGCCTCGAAGAGAACGGCCGGGCGCTCCGTGGCGGGAGGAAGAACCTCGTCCAGTGTCTTTTCAATCAGCTCCAAATATTCGTCTTTACGCTCCATGACCGGCACCTCTCTCCTCATTCAATAAAGTTTCTCGTACTCTCCCTTTTGCACCTTTTTCAAGCAGGAAAACCCGGCGCGTTTGGCCCTGTAATGCAAATCTGTCTTCGAATGCATCAAGCTCGGCGCCTGGATGACCCGCACGATCTCCGCGCCGCATGCCGGGCAGCGCGTCAGGCGCGGATCCGACAGATGCTGGGATACCTCGAAGCCTCCGCGGCATTTCTCGCATCCGCCTTGCGGATTCTTCGCTTCATAGACGTAAACCGGCATCAGACATCCCTTCCCGCCGGCCTGGAAGCCAAGAACCGGATCGCCTTGTCATACGACTCGAAGCCGAAACCGGCGAACGTCGCGCACGCCGCCATCCCCACGTAGGATACGTGCCGGAAGGGTTCGCGCGTCTTGGGGTCCGTGATATGCACCTCGACGACCGGCATCGCCACCGCTTTCAATGCGTCCAGAATGGCGACCGATGTGTGCGTGTAGGCGGCGGCGTTCAAGACGATCGCGTCGAATGCGCCGCGCGCTTCCTGGATCCAGTCCACCAGCGTGCCCTCGTGGTTGGACTGGCGCACCTCGACCCGGACACCGGCGTCCGCCCCCGCGCGTACGCACAGTTCCACGAGTTCCGCATAGGTGCGCGAGCCGTACAGACCCGGTTCGCGCAAGCCCAGCAGATTGAGATTCGGACCGTTCAAGACGAGAATCTTCATTTTCCAGCCAGTCTCTCCTTGAGTTCCTTGACCTCGGCGCGCAGCTTCGCCACGAGTTTAGGCAGCAAAACGCGTCCGCCGAAGTCCTTCATGGATTCGGCCGGGGCCCCCAGGACGTACTTGACGGAACCGTCGAGCGATTGCGACACGCCGGCCTGCGGACCGACCTGCACGCCGTCGGCGATCTTGATGTGCCCGGAAACGCCCGCCTGCGCCCAGACAAGGCATCCATAGCCGATTTCCGTCGAACCGGCGACGCCGCTTTGCGCGATAAGCCCGGAATACCCTTTTACCTTGACGTTGTGGCCGATCTGCACCAGATTGTCGATCTTGGTCATGGGGCCGATGTAGGTCCGCCCGATGCGCGCGCGGTCGATCGTCGTGTTGGAACCGATCTCGACGCCGTCGCCGATCTCGACGATGCCCAGCTGGGGTATCTTCTCGATGAAGACGCTGCCGTCCGCGCGCCGTCCGTTGTTGAAGCCGTAGCCGTCACCCCCCAAACGCACGCCGCAATGGATGATGCAATCGGCGCCGACGACCGTGCCCTCGCGCAAGGTGACTTGCGGATAAATGTGCGTGCGCGCGCCCACGCGGCAGCCTTCTCCGATGAAAACCTGCGCCTCCACGACCGCGCCCGCGCCGATTGCGGACCCTTTCTCGATCACGGCATAGGCGCCGACGTGCACGTTTTCACCGAGTTCGACGCTCGGATCCACAAGAGCCGTCGGATGCACGCCCGGCGCGCGAACGGGCTCCGGGGGCGCGAACAGCTTGGCCGCGGCCATGCACGCATGGTTGGGGTCGCCCACCCGGATCACGGCGCAGGGCGCACCATGCGACCAGTCCGGCGGAAGCAGGACCGCCGACGCCTTCGTGCCTGCGACGAGTTTCACGTGCTTCGGGTCTTTGCAGAAGCTCAAGTCCCCGGGTCGCGCCTCTTCCAGCCCTGCACACGCCGCGAGCTCGACATCCGGCCCCTCGAGCGTTCCGCCCAGGATCTTCGCAAGCTCACTTGCTTTCATTTTTCTCTTTGCCTTTGTCGGCCGGTTTGCGCGCTTTCGCGGGATCGACGCCCATCTTCTTCAGCACGCCGTCCGTCACGTCGTACGCCTTCTTGGCGTAAAGCGCCGCGCTGCCGTCGAGAACGAGATCGTAGCCCGCCTCCGCGGCGAACTCGTTGATCGTCTTCTTGATGTCGTCCGCCTGGATGCGCAAAAGACGAGCTTCCGTGTCGGCCAGCTCGCGTTCGCCGCGCATGGCCTCGTTGCGCATCTCCTGCTGCTGCTTGATAAACTGGTTCTGGATGTCGACCAGCCGGTTCTCGAGCGACTTCTTGGCCGCATCGGACAACATGGGGTTGCGCAGCTCGTCCGCCAGTTTGCGTCCCTCGTTCTGGACGGACAGCAAGTCCGTCTTCATGGCGTCCAGCTTCGTCTTGCACGCCGCTTCGGATTCGGCCAGAAACTTTTTGTTGCTTTCGTAGCTCCTGTGGCTGCGGACGAGCAGCAGCATGTCCACCGTGCCGATCTTCATCTCGGCGAAGGCGACCGTCGTGCCCGCAAGCAGGGCTCCGACCGTCAGTGCGAGATTCTTCATAGTATGGTCCTCCTGTTAGTCTGTTGCATGTTTAGAAATCGTATCCGATCGAGAAGCTGAAGATCTCCTCTTCGGCATGGTCCGGCTTCTTCAACGGAGTCGCGAAATCCAGCCGGATGGGGAACATCGGGATGTCCAGCCGGATGCCGATGCCCGCCGTCCAGGCGAACGTGTCCGAGAAATCCAGATCGAATTCCTCCTCGCCGACGGAACCCAGGTCCGTGAAAGCCGCCAGACGGAGCATCTGCACGATCGGAACCGTGTACTCGAAGTTCAGGCAGAACAGCGTCTGGCCGCCCCACGGAGCCCAGTCGCCGCCGCCCGCCTTTTCCCGGAGCGGCGCCACGTTGCGGTATTCCACGCCGCGGATCGAGCGAGGCCCGCCCAGGAACATGCGATTGTAGATCGGCACGCCGTCGCTTTCGGAAAAGGCGTCGATCGTTTCCGCCCGCACGGCCGCCATGAGGACGTGCCGGTAGCGCCGCCAGACGGTGAAGTACCGGCGGTGGTTGACGCCGAGCCGCCAGTAGCTGTTGTCGCCCCCGGCGAGATCGCCGAATACCTGAGTGCGCCCGCCGCGCGTGGCGATGCGGAAGTTGTCGCGGTCGTCGTGGCTCCAGAAAATCCGAAGCACCGTCTCCGCCGCGTCGCCATAGCGGGAATCCTCGTCCTTGAAAATCGGGCGTGTCGCGCGGGACGTCCCGTCCACATAGTACTGGGCGTCGTCCACGTCGTCGAACGAAATGAACTCGCCGGAAAGGCGCAGCCCGAGACGGCCGAAAGGCTCCCACGTCGGCCAGAACTTGACCGGGTAGGCCACCGTCGCCGCGGCGCCGTTGCGGATGAGATCATACTCGTCGTACCAGCGCTGGCGGCGGTACGCCTCGACAGTCAGCTCCAGCAGGCGGTCGAAGAGATGCGGCTCCGTGACGGCCGCCTCGTACGTCTGGATGCGCGGGCCGACCTGGGCGTAGACGCGCCCTTTCTGCCCCGCGCCGCGAAACCACTTGCCGGGCGCGAAAAGATCGAAGTTCGCCTGGGAGAGTTCAGCCGAAAGATAGATCGAATCGACGGAGCTCGCCCCGAGGCCGATCATGAACGAGCCCGTGTTCTTCTCTTCCACCTCGTAGACGAGGTCGCGGTATTCGGCCCCCGTCGCGTCCTTGCCACGGTCGGTCGGGCGCAGCGAATACCGCACGCGCGTGAAGTAGTCCAGGTTCTCCAGGCGCTTCTGGCTGCGTTCGGCGCGATCCTCCAGCATGCGATCGCCCGGTCCGAGCGCGATTTCGCGGCGGACGACCTTGTCCTTCGTATAGTCGTTGCCCTCGATCACCACGTCGTTGATGACGACCGGCACGCCCTCCGTCACCACGTAGACGACGTCCACCGTGTGCGGATCGTCCCCGCGCGGGATGCGCTGCACGTCGACGCGCGTGTCGGCGAGCCCCGAATCGCCCGATCCGACCGTGACCATCACGCGATGCGCGGCGTCCGCCAGCGTCTTCGCGCCGGCGACGGACCCCGTCTGCGGCAGTTCGCTCTTCGACATGACGAGGTCGGGGGAATAATGCGTAACGCCCGTCACGCGCTGCGTGCCTATCCTATAGAGCGGGCCTTCCGTCACATTGAAGAGGATGTTCACGCGTCCCTTGCCGTCGGAGACGCGGACGGGGGCCGCGACCTGCGCGTCCAGATAGCCCAGGTCGTTGTAGTAGGCCCGGACCTTGTCCGCCGCCTGTGCCAGCTGGTCGTCGCTGGCGGGAGCGTCGGAGAACCAGCCCTTGGGATTCCACCACGGATACACGTCGAACGTCGCCCGCAAGTCGTCCGCATCGGCGTGCTCCGCCCCTTCGAACACGTAATCGCGCGTCTTCTGCCGCTCGCCCTCGTCGATGACGACGCGCAGCGTGCAGTTGTTCCCGCCCGGGATCATGCGCGGGAAGATGGAGACCTTCGCCTGCGGAAAGTCCTTCTTCAGATACGCCGCGCGCACGCGCGCCGCCGCGTCGGCCAGGTCGCCCTCGCCGTAGAGACCGCCATCCTGCAAGTCCGCCTCGCTCGTCACCTTCGACACCGAGAAGAAGCTGTTGCCCGTCACCTCCAGAGGCGCCTGGTAGCGCACCTTTCGGTACACGCTGAACGTGACCGTCACGCCCTTGGCGTCCCGCGTCGCGTCGGCCGAGATCTCCTGGAACTCGCCCGACTCGTTCAGCGCCGTCACGTCGCGCGACACCATGACGGGATCGTACGGCACGCCCGGCTTCGTCTGGCAGCGCGAGAGAACCGCTCCCGTGTCGCCGCCGAACTTGTCGCGGACGTCCACTTTCACATCAACTATATCGACAGCCCCCAGCGTCCAGATCGAAAACGCCGCGAGCAAGCAAAGCAACTTCTTCATGATGGTTATGATACCATATTTCGGGTCATATTGCGAGTTAAATATTCATTAGCCCTCAGATGGCGACCGAAACGGGGACAGTCAAACCCTCCAGAACCCTGTCCAGGTCCGCCGGCTTCATCGCCACGAGAATCCCCCGGTGGCCCGCGTTGATGTAGATCTCCGCCAGGTCGTAGATGGACTTCTCCACGTAGACCGTCATGCGCTTGCGCGTGCCGAACGGCGAGGTCCCGCCGACGTGGTAGCCCGAATGGCGGTCCGCCGTCGCCGGCTCGCACATCCGGACCGTCTTCACGCCGCGTGCGCGCGCCAGGTTCTTGACGGAAATCTCCTTGTCGCCGTGCATCAGGCACACGAAGGGCTTCTTCGTCTCGTCCTCGAGGATCAGCGTCTTGACCGTGGCGTGGTGGTCGAGCCCGAGCTCCTGCGCCGCGAGCGCCGTCCCGCCATGCTCGGCGTAGTCGTAGCAGCGCACCTCGTAAGGCACGTGCGCCGCGTCCAGCGCGCGCAACGCGTTCGTGCGCGGTACGGAAGTCGGTTTCATGGGCGCGCCGCCCCCTTCCCGCTCTTCGCGTTCTTCGCCTTCAGATATTCGGCGAGCCCCCGCGCGCGCAGCCGGCAGGCCGGGCACGTCCCGCACCCGTCGCCCGGAACGCCGCGGTAGCAGGTCACGGTCTTTTCGCGGATGAAATCCAGCAACCCCAGCTTGTCCGCGAGCGCCCACTCGTCCGCTTTCGTCTTGTGCAGAAAAGGCGTGACGATCTTGAACGGCCACTCCATCGCCAGGCGCATCGCCTTCTCCTGCGCGCGGATGAACACGCCGCGGCAGTCCGGATACCCCGAATAGTCCGCCTGCGAGACGCCCGTGTAGATCTCCTTCGCGCCGAGGCTCTTCGCCCACACGCCCGCCGCCAGCAGGAAGAACGCGTTGCGCCCTTCCACGACCGTCGTCGGGCAGGCCGACCCCGGCTTGCGCGCGATGGCGATCGAGTCGTCCATCAGCGCGTTCGTCGTCAGCTCCCCGTAGAAGCCGAGCCGCACGACCTTGTGCGCGGCGATCTTGAAGTGCCGCGCCAGGCGCCGCGCCGCCTTCGTCTCGATCGCATGCCGCTGGCCGTACCGGAAGGTGATCGCCGCCACCGCGTCCGCGCCGTGTTTGCGGCAGGCGAGCGCCAGGCACAGCGCGCTGTCCTGCCCGCCGCTCAAAACGACGAGCGCCTGGATCGGCGTCTCAGACGGATGCGTAGCCATCGCGCGCTCCTTCCTCCATGATTTTCTCCGCGGACGAGGTCCCGATGCGGGTCGCCCCGGCGGCGATCATCCGGCAAGCCTCTTCGTAGCCGCGGATGCCCCCCGCCGCCTTGACGCCCATCTCCGGACCGACCGTTTCGCGCATCAGCCGCACGTCGTCCACGGTCGCCCCGCCGGACCCGAACCCGGTGGACGTCTTCACGAAGTCGAACCCGAGCTCCTTCGCGAGATGGCAGGCGATTCGTTTCTCCAGATCCGTCAAGTTGCAGCATTCGATTATGAGCTTCGTCGCAATCTCCCGCCCCGTGCGCGCTCGCTCTTCCGCCACGCGGTCGTGGAAAGGCGTCAAGTCGAACAGGACCTTCCCGTACGCCGCCGCGTCGAACGCCGCCGTCGCGCAGGCCGCCTTCAGAAGCGAGACGTTCAGGACGACATCCAGTTCGTCCGCCCCGTCCTCGAACGCGCGGAGCGCTTCCTCTCCTTTGATGTAAGGATCGTTCTTCCCGAGCGGGAAGCCCACCACCGTGCAGACCTTGACGTCCGACCCCCGCAGGTTCTCCGCGCAGCGCGCGACCTCGCTCGGGTGCACGCAAACGGTCGCGAAGGAATACCTCCGCGCCGCCTGGCAAAGGGCGTCGATTTCCGCTTCCGTCGCCGTCGGCTTCAGGCAGGTGGAATCCAGATACCGTGCGAATTCCCGCGCTTTCGCCGCGGCTTTCTTCGTTTGTCGTTTCATGCGCAAATCGCCTTTCCCGTTCAATTCTTTCTCTTTCTCACTCCAGCGGCTCGGCCGGATTCCCCAGCACCGTCGTGTGCGGCGGCACGTCCAGGAACACGACGCTCCCGGCGCCGACGACCGCCCCGCGTCCGATCTTCCGCCGCGGCGTCACGACCGCGCCGGGGTAGATGCGCGCAAAATCCCCCACTTCGACCCCGCCGCCCACGGCGACCTGCGCGTAGACGTGGGCGAAGGACCCTATCCGCGTGTCGTGCCCGACCGAGCTGTTGTGGAAAACGCAGCTGTGCGCCCCGACTGTGCAGTCCGCCGTGAGAACCGCCCCGGCGGCGACGACGCACCCTTCCCGCACGACGACGTTCAGACCCAGCCGGGCCGTGCGGTCCACGAGGCTGAGGAACGACGCACCGCGCGCCGCGAGCATGCGCACGCACCGCTCCCGCGCCGCCGTGTCCCCCAGCGCCGTGATGAAGACGTCGTCCGCCTGCGGCGTGTAGGCGCCGACGGACCCCACGACCGGCGGATAGCCCCGAAACCCGGCGAGCGCCGCCGGACGGTCGTCCAGGAAGCCTTTGAGGACGAACGCTTCGCCGTACCCGACCGCCTGGCAAGCCGCGCCGGCGAGTTCCCGTCCGAAACCGCCCGCGCCGACAATCAGCAGATTCTTCACGGGGCCACCCCCACCGCGCGCGCCAGTTCGCCGACCGACCCGTACCGGTTCAGTTCCGCGAGCGCGACATCCGCATGGGCGCGCTGTTTCAGCGCGACTTTCAGCGCGAACGCCGTGAGCGACCCCCACAGCGGTGTTTGGCGGTAATCGTCCGATGCCGCCAGCGTGGGCACCTCGCAAACGTCCGCCACCAGTTCGCAAAGTTCCGCCATCGTCATTTGAACATCTCCTTTATATAAGCCGCCAAAAACCGCAAGCCTTCCCGCCGCGGCACTTCGCCCCGCAGGGTGCGGAGGGCTATCTCGGCAAGCGAAAAGACCGACGAACCCCGGTAAAGCGGCGCGAGCGTGCCGCCGGCCAGCGCGTCCAGCCGCTTGCGCGCCCGCAAAAGCGCCAGCTTGTTCGCGCAATAACGCCGCGCGTCTTTCGTCGTGCCGGACACCGTACTCGTACGGGAATCCAAGAGATAGTCGTAGAGCGGCGCGGACACGCTCGTCATCGAATGCGCGGCAATCAGATACTCCACGTTGAAGAGCGCGTCCTCGTTGAGCACGATCGCCTCATCGAACCGCACAGTCGCCTGCTCGATGATCGCCCGGCGAAAGCAACAACGCCAAACATAGCCCGGCTCGCGCTTCCGGGCGAACACGTCCTGCCCGGCCAGCCGCCGGAAGACGTCCCCCAGCGTGTAGCCGATCAGCCGCGGCAGATAAAGGCGGCGGATCTCCTCCGCGGACGTGTAATGGTACGGCTCCTTGAGTTTGACCTCGCCGCCCGGGCGCGAAGAATCCACATACTCCTGCCAGAAACTGCAGATGCAGTAGTCCGCCTTGTCGCGGTCCATCGCGGCGATCATCTGCGTGCAAAACCCCTCTTCGACCGTGTCGTCGGCGTCCACGAACTGGATGTACGTACCGCGCGCGAGCGCCAGACCCGCGTTCCGCGCCGCCGACAGCCCCCGCCCGAAAGAGGCCGCCACGCGCAGGCAGGCGTAGTCCTCGACGTAGGCTTTCAGGATCTCGCCCGTCGCGTCCGTTGACCCGTCGTCCACCGCGATGATCTCCCCGCCGGAGGGCAAGGCCGCGCGGATGCTGTCCAGGCAACGCACGAGCGTCCCTGCCACGTTCCGGCACGGCACGATCACGCTGACAATAGGTGTAGGATCTATCATACTTTGGAAAGCCATTATACCATAAACCCCCGCCCGTCGCAATATGGCGTGTGAATTGCCCAAGTAAATCGCGATTTGTCCTGATAATGTGCACCGGATTCCCGGCCTGCACGGTCGACAAACTCCGAGGAGCGACAGTGGGGACGGGACAACTAGGACGGGTAGGACAGGTGGGACGGGTAGGACGCGCCCCCTCTACATTATCTACATTCTCTACACGGTTAATATCGATAGCCCCCCCCCCCCCCCCCCCCCCCCCCCCTCTTTTTTTTTTTTAAAACCCCTTCTCCCCGTTCCCCCGTTCG
>ERZ808240.1874-NODE-1874-length-24621-cov-54.916348_pt1 | contig 24621 bp, 22 predicted proteins | sample MGYA00521084_ERZ808240 | MGnify/ENA primary metagenome ERZ808240 (study PRJEB31516, sample SAMN03275571) | gut metagenome | biome: mammalia-associated habitat; material: feces | host: Papio cynocephalus | place: Kenya | collected 2012-08-06 ... | reverse complement strand
ATCCGACGATTTCCTGGCTGGAAACGCCGTCCGCGAATATCCCTGTCGCCCAGAGCGAAGGGGCCGGGAATCAAGGTTGCATGCCCCTCCGCACAGGTGCATGGTGAGGAAATTGTCAGATACAACTGACAAAACGCGAGAATGCGGTTGCCTTGTCACTTATATTTTGATAAAATAGTGTCCTCTCAGAAAGGAAATCCGGCAAATGATAAAACGAGAACGCTATATGAACCGCATCCGGCCGTTTATCGGCGGTGAATTGATCAAGGTCATGACCGGCATCCGGCGCAGCGGGAAATCCGTCATGCTGGAATTGGTGAAGCAGGAATTGCTGGCGTCCGGCGCCCGGGCTGAGCAGTTCATTGCGTTCAACTTCGAGGATCTGCGCAACGCCGGACTTTGCAAGGCGGAAGCCCTGCATGCGGAAATCCTGCGCCGCGCCGCGGCGATATCCGGGAAAACCTATCTCTTCTTCGACGAAATCCAAGAGGTCGAGAACTGGGAAAAATGTGTCAATTCTCTTCGCGTGACGCTGGATTGCGATATTTATCTCACGGGTTCGAACGCCAAACTGCTTTCCGGCGAACTGTCGACATACCTGGCCGGACGCTACGTGGAGTTTGTGATTTACCCCTTCTCCTTCGCTGAATTCCTGGATCTGTACCGACCGGGCGCACCCGAAGCGTCTTTGCCGCAATGTTTCCAGAAATATCTGCTGGCGGGCGGCATGCCTTACTTGGCCAACTTGAACTATGCGGAGGCGCCTTCCCGCCAATATCTGACGGATTTGTTCAACTCCGTCCAGCTCAAGGACGTTGTCATGCGCAATAACGTCCGCGACGTCGATTTGCTGGAACGCATCCTTTCGTATGTCATGACAAATGTCGGCGCGACCTTCTCCGCGTCGTCCCTTTCCCGGTTCTTCAAGAGCGAGCATCGTTCGGTTGCGCCCGAAACGGTCTTGAACTACATCAAATACTGTTGTGACGCCTATCTTTTCTATCAAGTCAAGCGGCAGGATTTGCAGGGCAAGCAAATCCTGGCGACCAACGAAAAGTACTATATCGCCGACCACGGCATCCGCGAAGCGGTGTTTGGCGGCAACCGGCGCGACATCAACCAGATCCTGGAAAACATCGTCTTCCTCGAGCTGTTGCGCCGCGGATACGACGTGACGGTCGGCAAGGCAGGCGAAAAGGAGATCGATTTCGTCTGCGAGCGACAAGGCGAACGGCTCTATGTGCAAGTGGCCTACCTGTTGGCGTCGGACGAAACAGTCCGCCGCGAATTCGGCGCCTATGCCGGAATCCGGGACAACTACCCCAAGTATGTCGTGTCGCTGGACGAATTCGACATGGGGCGCGACGGAATCAAGCACCGGAACATTCGCGACTTCCTGCTGGCGGAGACTTGGGATTAGGTTGGATTCGCCCGAAACGGCAACCGACCGCAAAGAGCCGGCCTTATTGGCCGTGGAGATCGGGAGAATGTGGAGAAGGGAGGGCCTATCGGTTTTGGCCGTGTAGAGTTGTAGAATTGTAGAGAGAGGGTCTATCGATATTGGCCTTATTGGCCGTGGAGATCGGGAGATCGTGGGGGAGGGTAGACAGGATTTACAGGATTAACACGATTGAGAGGGAAATCGACCCCTCCGGCGCCGCGCACGAGCAGGGGTAGACAGGATTTACAGGATTAACACGATTGAGAGGACCCTCCGCATTCTACATTCTCTACATTTTCTACACGGTTAATATTGATAGGCTCCCCTCTCTCTGCGTGGCTCTGCGTATCTCTGCGTGAGATAAATCTAGCCGTGTAGAAAATGTAGAATTGTGGAGAGAGAATGGCCGTGGAGATCGGGAGAACATGGTGAGGGGTTTTAGACAGGATTCTGCAGGATTTGGGGCGACGCGTCCGTCCCGCCTGTCGCGTCCGGCCTGTTCCGTTCCGGCGCAACGGAATCGCGGTTCCGGCGCAACGGCATCACCGTTCCGGCGCGCCCCGGAAGGCCTCTCGCACAGAAAGTAAACGCCGACGGACGGCAAAAGGCTACGCCAACGCTACGCCTGACTGGCTTCGCACGTTCCGCCCGCCACTCTGCAGGCGAACGCAAATATCAGCTTTCCTCTCCAAGGGTAGGGGCGGCAGTCCCCTGCCGCCCGCCCAACAAAAGGCAGAACAACCACCAGGACAAGGGAGCCTTCCTCTTGTCTACACTGCATAAGTGCGTCCAAAGCGCGGCGCCAGCGCCAAAGATTCCATGAAATCGTACGCCCCCATGGCGCGAAGAGCATATTTTTGCTATAATATCCCCACTTTATGCGAATAGTTTTCATGGGTTCTTCCGCCGCATCGGCCACATGCCTGCGTGCGATTTTGCGCGAAAAGGGTCTTGATGTCGTGGGCGTCGTGACACAGCCGGACCGTCCGGCCGGGCGCGGCAAGGCGCTGACACCCTGTCCGTGCAAGGCTTTTGCGCTTGCGAACGGGCTGGGGGAGTCGATCATTTCGCCCGAGAGCGTGAACAGCGACGAAGCCTTGGCGAAACTGCGGGAGTGGAACCCGGATGTCGCCGTGGTGGTGGCCTACGGCCAGATCCTCAAGAAACCGGTATTGGAACTGCCCCTTTTCGGGTGCATAAACTGCCATTTCTCGCTTTTGCCGAAATATCGCGGCGCGGCTCCCGTCGCCGCGGCAATCGCCGCGGGCGACCGGGTGACGGGGGTGACAATCATGCGGATGGGGCCGGGACTCGACGACGGGCCCATTCTCTACCAACGCTACGAGCCGATTTATCTGGACGCGACGGGCGGGGAACTGATGGATGGCCTCGCGGTCACGGGCGGGGTTGCGCTCGCGAAGACGCTGAAACTGATGGGGCGCAACGCCCTGCCGCCGAGCGTCCCGCAGGACGATGCCGAGGCGACGTACGTGCACAAACTGAAGAAGGCAGACGGTCTCATCGACTGGACGGCCCCCGTCCTGGAAATCGAACGCAAAATCCGCGCCTATTCCCCTTGGCCCGCCTGCCACACCTTCCTGCCGGAGCGCTTCCGGCGCAAGGGCAACACGGGGCGACTCGTCATTCTGCGCGCACGGATGGTCAATAAAATGGAAGAAGCCTGGAAAAACGCCGCACCGGGAACGGTGCTAAAGGCATCCGCCATGCGTGAAAAGGGAGAAGATGCCCTGCCGCCCGGTCCTGTCGTAAAGTGCGGAGACACAGCCCTCCTTCTGACGGAACTCAAGCCCGAAGGCGGCGGTCCCATGGACGGCGGTGCGTTTTTGCGCGGACGCCCCCTCCAGCCGGGCGTGGACGTTCTGGGCAACGCATAGCCCGGAACGCGCGGCGCGGTCGAAGCCCAAAAGGCGTCTGTCCGCGGTTATTTCGCTTTGCGCGCGCCCCCGGGCCTTTTGTCGCCGCGGCGGAATCCGCCCAGATTTGGATTCCGGAAGTCCTTTTCCGCCGCGGAGATTGCGCTGACGAGGCGCAAGGTTTCCGGTCCGCCCTCCAAGGGATCCGGCACGAGAAAGGGCGCGATGGACTCCAAATGGTCTCCGACAGATCCGCCGTTGGCGAAAGAGCGGTAGAGATTGAGGTAAACCGGGTCCATGGGCAGGTCCGTGTTGAGTCCCCACTCGGCGACCAGGAGCTTTTCGAGCGCCTGGCTCGGTTTCCCGCCTGCATAGGTCTCGGAATATTTGTAGAGATCCCTTTTCGTGCGGGGCTTCCAGCGGGGGTGCTTGGCGGATTCCGAAATGAATTGTCTGACGTCCGGCCAGTAATCTTCCTTCTCCAGGTCGAACAAACAGGGATTGTAAATAATCGTATGTTCGCTGTCGACCAGATATTTCGCGTAGGGGCTGAGCGTGGGGGTCGTGATCATATACTTGATTTCGTTCAGGGAAATCAAAGGATCGAATTCCTCGAGCCCGAGAAGAATGTCCGTGAAGTCCAGATAGGTCAGCGCACCGTAGACGCGCGAACAGGCCGTGGCATAGCGCTCGACGATCATGCCGAGTTCTTGCATATGAAAGACGTAGGGGTCCAATTTCGCGATGGACTCCTGCAACTCCGGAGTCAGCGAAAATCTCGAGGTGAGCGAGTTTTCGTCCCACAGAACCTTCATGCCGTGGAGCGGGAAGCCCTTGAAAAAGGTGGCGTACGTGCCGTGCGGATCGAGCGCGGTAAACATTCCCTTATTCCGACAGGCGCGCATGATGCATTCCCAGGTTTGAACGTTGAAGAGCAGCACCTTGAGCTGCAGTTCTTCGGGATCTTCGGTTTTTTTCGTCATAATGCCTTTCTTCAGATGCAGATGAACACGAGCCCCGGGTTGGGGGAACGCTTGTAGAGGGGCGGCAGCTCGGCCATGAGGGGGAAGGCGAGCGCCTGCGTGGAGAAGATGTCGCCCGCATACTCGCCGTCCAGATAGCCGCGGATGTGGTTCTGGCGCCTGTAGACGGCGCAGGCGGCGAGGACGGCTTCCTTGATGCGCGAGGTGCCGCCGCTCGAGCCGTAGCCGGTTATGACGGCGAAAAGGGACGGGCCATGTGCGCGTGCGGACGAGATATAGCGGTCAAGGGACGCGAGCGCGGCGTCCACATGGGTGCCGCGGGGATGCAGATCGTACTCGGGGATGGTTCTCATTTTGCAGGTTTCAGGCGCGCCCAGTCCGGGAGGGGCGTCTCGATCCGGAGGGACCGTCCGGTCACAGGGTGGACAAACGCCGCGGCGAAAGCGTGCAGGCAATGCCCAGTCTGGTTCTCGACCGCGAACGCCCCATAGAGCCGGTCGTTTACGATATGGATGCCCGACAGGGCGAGTTGCGCCCGGATCTGGTGCGTGACGCCCGTGAAGATGGTGATGCGCAAAAGCGTCCGTTCCTCGTTCCCGGCGCGCGTATGTCCGACGGGTTCGTAGCGCGTGACGGCGTGCAGGGGGCGCAGACGGCGCCGTTCGCTTTCGCAGAGCCGGTTGTGGTGCGCGTCGATCATCCGGCAGAAGGGAATGGACGGGTCGTGCGCGAGGTCGTTTTCGAGGGTCGCGCCGGCGGTGTAATGTCCTTCCACGAGCGCGAGATAGGTCTTCTCGACCGTCTGTGCGGCGAATTGCGCGCGCAACGCCGCGAAAGCGGGGGCGGTGCGCGCGACCAGGACGAGCCCAGAGGTGTCGGCGTCGATGCGGTGGACGGCGCCGGCGAGCAGGGGCCGGTCGCCGAGAGGGGCGCATTCCGGGTACCGCGCCACGATGCCGTTCGCGAGCGTCGCCGTTTCGTTGTGCGACAGGGGCTGCACCGGCATCCCGGCCGGTTTGTCGCACCCCAGCAGCGCGTCGTCCGCGTAGATGACATGGGGGTCCACCGCGGCATTCGGGGCGACCGTGTTGTCGCGGGCCTCCGCGAGGCGGGCCACCGCAATCCGTTCGCCGCCGGCGAGGCGGCGTCCTTTGGGCAGAAGCCGTCCGTTCACCGTGACCGCGCCGGACGCCACCGCCTCGCGCGCGAAGGCTTTCGTCGTCGCCGGGAACGCCGCGACCAAAGCGGCATCCAATCGGACGCCGCTTTGGTTGTTTGTGAACGAAACGTTCTCCAGCATGGGCTAGTCGTACTGGTTCATGATGGAGGGGGCGATGGGGGCCATGCCCTCCCACGACTTGTTCGACGACCAGGGCAGGTCGCTGTCCTCGGCCGTGTCGGCTATGCACCCCGCGAACAGGAGGCACGCGCCCAGCGCGCCCCCCAGCAGCCATATGCGCAGATCAGTCCGCGAAGATGACGTCATTGGACTTGATCTCCCCTTGCGACCAGTTCGCGAGAATATCGCAGACGACATAGTTCTTGCCCGGCACTTCCTGGCGCAGGCGCAGACGCCCGATGAACTCGCCGGCGACGCCCTTGTAGCCCGGCCGCTTCACCGAAAGCTCCACACGCGGCAACGGTTTGTTGAGCTCCGGTCCTTTGAGCTCCTTCAGCGCCTCGTTCGAGAGCTTGACGATGGCGAACAGATCTTCCGCGTCGGCCTCGACGACCGTGCCCTTGTCCCCGGCCGGGAGCGTCACGGACGTATCGGCGCCCGCCTCGGCCGCAGGGCCCACGTTCGCTTGCGCGAGCGCGTCCTTTGCAACCTTCTTGAGCTGCTCGTTCTCGCGCAACGCCTTGGCGAGCTCCTCCTTCGCGGCGTCGGTCTCGTCCCGGGCGGAGACGGCTTCATCGCGCAGGGAGGCGATCTCGGCGTTCAGCTCGTCGATCTGCGAGCGGATCTTGACATTCTGGGTTTCCAGCGTATTGTGCGACTTTTCGGCCTTCTCCTGCTGGGAGGCGGCTTCGGTCTCGGACACCTTGGCCTGGCGAAGCTCCGGCTTCAGCCTGTTGACTTCGGACACGGTCTGCTCCAGAAGGTCGCGCAGCTTTTTCAACGCCTCGCGCGTCGTGTTGAGGCGGGCCTGCTGGGCGGAGCACGCCTGGAAGAGCTGTTCCAGGAGTTCCTTCTCTGTTCCGGGGCCGTCCATCAGCGGGCGTCCGCCGTCCATGACCGGCTTCCCTTCGGCGTCCGTCACGTAGACGTCGCGCAACTGTTGGCGTTCGCGCGCGCCCCAGGAGAACGTCTCGAGAGACTGCTTCTCGAGATAGAACTTGTAGTCTTCGAGTATGTTCTCGGTTTCGGGCGTATCGACGATCTTCGCTTCCACGGGCGACACGTCCATGCGCATTTCGGTCGTCACGCTCTTGTCCGGCTCGGCCTTCTCGATGGTGCTGGCTATTTTGATCAGGTAGTCTTCCTGCAAACGCCCCCTGTCCGCCAGCGTAGCACGCTGTGCGTTCAACTGGAGCTCGAACCACAGGGCGGCTCCGGCCAAGGCCACGAAAAGGTACACGAATACATGCAGTATCTTTGTCATAGAATCTGTTCCTTCATTCAAACACCTAATATGATACATCATTTTTCTCCAAAAGGCAACCGTTTTTTGGTAAAATATAGGGCATGACATTTGACATCATCAGAGAAGATGTGCGCACAGGGGCCCGTCTGGGCCGCCTCGAGACGGCGCACGGCACCGTGGAAACGCCCGTTTTCATGGATGTCGGCACGCTGGGCACCGTCAAGTCGCTCGAGCCGCGGGACCTTTCGGAGAACCATGCGCAGGTCGTTCTCGGCAACACGTACCACCTCATGCTGCGCCCGGGGCCGGACGTCATCGCCGCGGCGGGCGGTCTGCACGCCTTCATGAAATGGGACGGTCCCATCCTCACCGACTCGGGCGGATTCCAGGTTTTCTCGCTCGCGAAGATGCGCAAGATAACGGAGGAAGGCTGCCGGTTCAATTCGCATCTGGACGGCCACGAGTTCTTCCTCGGCCCGAAGGAGTCCATGGAGATGCAACGCATTCTCGGCAGCGACATCGCCATGGTGTTCGACGAATGCCTCCCCTATCCCTGCGACCGGGCGCGCGCCGTCTCCAGCGTGGAGCAGACGATCCGCTGGGCGGCGCGCTCCAAGGCGTGCCCCCACGCCCCCGGCCAGCTCGTCTTCGGCATCGTCCAGGGCGGCGTCTACGCGGACCTGCGCAGGCATTGCGCCGAGGAGCTCGTCAAGATCGGCTTCGACGGCTACGCCATCGGCGGCGTGAGCGTGGGCGAACCCGAAGAGGAGATGTACCGCGCGGTCGAGGCGTCCGTCCCGTATCTGCCGCGGGAAGCGCCGCGCTACGTCATGGGCCTCGGCGTCATGCACCAGATGGCGGAATGCGTGGCGCGCGGCGTGGACATGTTCGACTGCGTCATCCCCACGCGCATCGCCCGGCACGGCACGGCCATCACGCGCCGCGGCAACGTGGCCATCAAGGCCGCCAAATGGATCTACGACCAAGGCCCCGTGGAGGAAGGGTGCGACTGCTACTGCTGCCGCACCTTCACCCGCAGCTACGTGCGCCATCTGCTGGCGTGCAACGAGATACTCGGCCTCAGGCTTCTGACCATCCACAACGTTTTCGCTCTCAACCGGTTCATGGAGGAAATGCGCGCGGCGATCGCCGACGGTTCCTTCGCGGACTGGAAGGAGCAGGTAAGAAAGGACACAACCAACCATGAATGAAACGCAAGCGCCGGCGGCCGCGACGACCGCGACGACGACACAACCCGCGGAAGCGCCGGCAACGGCCGCCCCGCAGCAGCAAAGCGGCTTCGGCATGCTCGTGCCGATGCTCCTGATCCTGGCGATCTTCTACTTTATGATGATCCGCCCGCAGCAGCGCCGCGAGAAAGAACGCCGCAAAATGATCGAGAACCTCCGCGCAGGGGCGAAAGTCGTCTTTGCGGGCGGCTTTATCGGCACGATCGTCGAGGCGACCGAGAAGACGTTCCGCATCGAAACGGCCCCGGGCAACGTGGTCGAAGTTCTGCGCAGCGCCGTTTCGAACATTGTCGAGGCGGACAAGCCGGCGGCCAAGTGAGGACGGGAGAGGCTCGCCATGTCGCTTGCGCGCGGTAAGTTCGGTATCGAGTTCGACCCCCTGCGGGACGAGGAGCGCCCTTCCGGCCGCGGCATATTGATCGGCGCAGCCGTGCTGGTCGTGCTCGTCTCGTTCGCGGCGACGCTCGTCAACCGGCTGCGCGCACGCACGGCCGGGAATCCGGACGCGGGCGCGGCCGTTCTCGCGGAAGCGCCGCGGCCCGCCCCGTCCGCTCTCCCGGCGCCGCCCCTCTCGCCCGCCGTCCCGCCCGGGAAGGCCCTGCTGGAGGAGCGCCCGCGCGTGGTGCGCAATCTGCTCATGCGCCTGACGGAGGCGGAACGCGACCGCGATCTGTCCCGGCAGGTCGAGACCATCGAGCTTTTGCGCGCCCAGCCGGGCAACCCGACGGCCGACATAGACCACGAACTCGTCAAACGCCTCGGACGGCTCAACTTCCGCTGGATGTTCGGCGGGGGCGGCTCGCCGTGGACGGCCGAAGTAACGCCGCGCAAGGGCAATTCCGCCGCGCGGATCGCAAAAGAACAGGGCATGACGGTGGCGGCGCTCTTGAAGCTCAACCGCTGGCGCAATGTGGACGAAATGCGCCCGGGCAGTCCCGTGCGCGTTCTCAACCGGCCCAATTTCACCCTCGTGGTGCACCGCCGGAGCCAGCTCGCGGAGCTCATGCTGGACGGCAAGCTCTTCAAGGCGTACGAACTGGCGCGCCCCTCCCGGGCGGCTCCCGGGTTCTACCGGACGACGGACGATCCCACGCGGCAGTTCGCCCGCCTGGGACTTTCCTTCTCGCCCGCCGATTTTTCGGAATTATCCCTCTTTTTGCTGGCGTCCACGCCTGTCCTGGTCGCCGAATACTGACCGGGCGGATCCATGCGCAAAGGGCTGATTCTCTGTGCGGCGCTGGCCGCGGGCGAAGCCCTCGCGTTCGCCTGGCCCTCCGCTGCGGCGGTCTTTCGCCCGGCAGCGTGCGGAATCCTGTTTTTCGCCGCGCTTCTCGCCTGGGGTTGGCGTTCTTGGGGCCTTTGGCTCGTCTGCATCGCCTGTCTGGGCTATGCGCGGGCGGGGCAACTCGTGGCCGCACGGCAGGACGTCCTCCGCCAAGCACGCCTCTTGAACAACGGCAAGCCCTTCCCGGCGCGGCTCTCGATTCCCGAAAACATCACCCTGCGCCCCTCCGCGAAAGGCGGGACCAACATCGTTTTCATGGCGGATATCGGTCCCTTGCCCGTGCGCGTGCGCATTTCACGCTGGTCGGGGGGCGAACCGCCGCGGCCCGGCGAAGAATGGGACTGCGCCGGCTGGCTGAATGCGGAGGCGCCCGGCCGGAATGGACGGCCGACCTACAGCATCGCCGGCGCCCACGCCTGCGCACGGCGGGCGACATCCGCCGCGGAGCGTCCCCTCCAGGCCTGGCTGCGCCGCGTCCGCGGCGATTTTTCGCGCCGTCTGGGCATCGGCGTCCGGCCGGACTCGGAGTCGCTGGCCCTCGTGCGGGCGATCCTGCTCGGGGAGCGGGCGCGTCTGCCGCGGGAGACGCGCGAGGCCTTCGCCCTCGCCGGGACGATCCACGTGTTCGCCATATCGGGCCTGCACGTCATGGTGGTGGCGCAGATCCTGGCCGTTCTCCTGATGGTGTGCGACATTGGGCAGCGCTATCTCGGGGTCGCGCTGGTCCCGCTCGTCTGGCTCTATGTCCTTTTGACGGGCGCCAGTCCCTCGGCCATACGGGCCGCAGGGATGGCGAGCCTCTATTTCGCCGCGTTCGTCTTCGGACGGGCGCCGAATGCGCTTTCGGCGTGGACGGCGACGTTCCTCGTCACGCACCTGTCGGACCCGTCCCTCCTGCTGAACGTCGGCAGCCAGTTGTCGTTCGCCGTCGTGCTGACGCTGATATTCGCCGTGCGCGCCACGCAACATGCGCGGCCCGGCGTACGCATCGCGGTCCTGACGCTCGCCACCTGGGCGGCGGGCGTCCCCCTCGTCGCCTCGGCGTTCGGACGCTTCACGCTCGGCGGACTGGTCGCGAACCTCGTCCTCGTGCCCGCGGCGGAATGCGCCGTGATCGTCGCGAGCGTGGGGCTCCTGGCGAGTTTTCTCTCGGATCCGCTCGCCGCCTACTTCACGAATCTGGCGGTTCTCGTCGCGGACGTCATGTCCAACGTCTCCTTCTTGACCGCGGCGCTGCCCGGCGCGCATGGCGAAACCGCCCCTTGGCCGTGGTACCTGTGCGGACTTTGGTACCTGCTGCTGGGCGGCGGCCTCTGGTGGCTCGCGGCGTGCGACCGGCGCAAGGGTCGCAACCGGCTTTAGGGCTCCACTCTCTCCGCATCCGCCTGCGGCGCACCGCCCGAAAACAAAAAACAGGCGCGGAATCTTTCCGCACCCGCCTTTTCATTTGCGGATATCGCGCCCTCTGGCGCGACGTCCGCACGGGAAGTCACTTGCCGAGGATGGCATCCTTGAGCGCCTTGCACGCCACGATCTTGACGACCGTCTTGGCCTTGATCTTGATGGTCTCGCCCGTCGCGGGATTGCGCCCGGTGCGCGCAGGGCGCTTGATGAGCTTGACCTTGCCGAGGCCGGGGAGCATGAAGCCCTTGGCTTCCTGCTTGGCGCCCTTGATCGAAAGGTCGAGGAGACGATCATACATCGCCACAGCCTGCTTCTTGGAAACCTCGCCGGCTTCCGCAAGGGCCGCGATTATGCCGCTCTTCGTCGTAGGAACGATTTCTTTCTTTGCCATTCTTTTTGTCCTTATTGTAGATAGTGCCATACGGGAACCTTTCCCGCATGTTCTACCAATATAATAGCACGATTTTCCGAGAATTGCAAGCGGAAAGTTGCCGCTGTCGCCCAAAACACGGCACAACAATTCTGCGTGCCGTGCGGGCAGAAGCGCCCCGACACTCTCTCAGAATGGAATGGTGGCGAGAAAGGGGATCGAACCCTTGACCTTAGGCTTATGAGTCCTGCGCTCTACCAACTGAGCTATCTCGCCAAGCGTCCTACGATGGACAACTGGCGTATATGATACCAAAAACTGCCCCTCCGCGTCAAGCACTCTTTTTGAAAATCTGTCGGCGAAAAGTGTACAATAGGATGAGACCCCCGGGGCAAACCGTTCCGGAGGTGGAGGACGATACCCCAAAATGAGAAGAAACTGTTGGGAAAGCGGAAGGCTAGAGACCGCAATGGAAACCGGCATCATGGTTCGGGGCGTTTTGCCCCTCTCGGACGCACAAAACGGGTGAAACGGGGATGCCCGACCGGGGCGTTCCGGTTTTCAGGAGATATCTGCATGTTTAATGCTTGATTTCGATAGAAAGCTCAAACTAGCAGGCAATTACCCGCCTGCAGGCGATCCGTTCTCGTGCCCATGAGAATTTTTTCTCATGGGCACGAGAATTCTTTCTCATGGGCACGGGAATTCCGTCTGTTCGTGACGCCGCGCACCCATCTAACGGGTCGGCCGGAGAGACGTTGACGCCACGCATGCAAGCGGGGGGGGGGGGGCTTCGCGGAGACCAAAGGCAGGGAACGGGGCGAGACAGCCGCATCCTTTCCGCATCACTCGGCCGTTCCAGTAGAACGAGGTCGCCGTTCCGGCGCAACGGCATCACCGTTCCGGCGCGACCCGGAAGGCCTCTCGCACAGAAAGCAAACTCCGACGGGCGAACGCAAATATCAGCTTCCCTCTCCAAGGATAGGGGCGGCCGTCCCCCTGCCGCCCGCCCGATATGGCTCCTTTGACAGGCCGCAGGGGGATAATTGGCCGTGGAGATCGGGAGAACATGGAAGCGGAACGTTTCCGTTCCGCCCCGCAGCGATTTCCTTTGCCGCGTTCGCGGCGTTCCAGAGGCGAGACGGCCGGGTCGCATTCGCGTTCCATGCCCGCAGACTGCCTGACGTTCGTTTCATCCGTAAAGAAGCCGCGTCGCGTGCGGAGAGACCCGCCGTTCGGCAACGAATCGGCCCTCGAAGACTGCGAAATGGCGGGCGTGCGGCATCTCTTCAAAATGCGGCGGTCGACTCGCGCGTTCCTGCCGGAGCTTGCGTCTGCGTCGCAGTTGAGCGAGGGAGAACGCCGCCCGCGCCTGATCGCGCACACGCATTCCGTGCGTACGGCGCGGTACGGCGGCTTTCCCCGCCCGATATCGGCAGTCAGACGACACTTGCACTCACCTGAAGCGGAAATCCAACGGCATGCGGACATTTCGGTCCGTCCATCTTGGCTGGCGGTTGAAAGGCTGAAATCGGCACTGAAGCCTTTGTTTCAATGCTGAAGTGGGTTTCCCGTTTTCGCCAAACGGGTGAAGAACGAAGCCGTTCGAGCCATACTTTATAGTGGAAGACCGAGAAGGGCAGGACGAACGACAGGAAACATTCGGCCGTCTCAGATCAAAACCTCTTCTCCGCTAAAATGGGAGTAGAACCTGCATTTTTTAGCCATGTGGAGTTGTAGAGATGTAGCGGCAATTTACATTCCCTGCACGGTCAACGTCCCTGCGTCCCTTTTCGCACCTGGACGACATCCGCGGCAATTTGCCGTTTTAGCGCGTCCAGCGAGGGGAATGTCTTCTCGGGACGTATGAACCGCAGGATTTCGATGCGCTCGTCCCCGAAGGCGGACGGCAAGCCCTCCGTGAAGTGGACTTCCAGGACGGATCGGGACCACCCCGCCGAACCCAAGGTCGGCGCAATTCCCCAGTTGGCGATCGCCTGCGCGCCCCCGCAACGGACAGCGTAAACGCCGCGCGGCGGTTGCACGTAAAAGGACGGGATGCGAAAATTCAAGGTCGGGAAGCCCAGTTTGCGTCCAAGCCCTTTGCCCGCGAACATGTCGCCGCGCACAAACCACGCGGCGCCCAGCATGGCGTTGGCGTCCTCGATGGCGCCGGCCGAAATCGCCGCGCGAATGCGCGTGGACGAGACGGGTGCGCCCTTGTAGACGGCATAGGGGACCAATGTCGCGGCAATGCCGAAAGCCTTCAACGTGTCGGGCGTCCCCGCCCCTTTCGCGCCGAAATTCCAATTCGCGCCGCATCGAACGGCCGTCACGCCGCGCGGCAAAAGGCAATCGCGCACGAAATCCGCAGCGGAAAGCGCGGCGAAATCGGGGGTGAAGTCGAGCGGGATGACATCCTCCACGCCTGAAGCGCGGAGCGCCGCCACACGGTCTTCGGACGACATGATCAACCGGGGGGCGCGTTCGGGAGCAAGCGTTTCCAGGGGATGGGTGCGGAACGTCAGCACCGCTTCCGCGCCCGAAAGGATGGCGCGGTGCCCAAGATGCACGCCGTCGAAGAATCCAACGGCGAGAATCATCGGGCGAGAGCCTCCGAAAGCGGCCGGACAAGCGCGGCAAAGTCGCCCAGGGGGGTCTCCAACAGCCGATCGAAGGGGATAGCCTCCGTCACGGAGTAGCGTCCCACCGTCGTGCGGCGCAGACTCGCCAGAACCGCGCCGCAACCGAGCGCCACGCCCAAATCGTCCACGAGCGCGCGGACCAAGAGCCCTTTCGTTCCCGAAACGGTGAACGACGCACGGCCGTCCGCGCGCGGCGGTTCTACGTCAAAACGGTACACGTGCGCCAGGAAAGGCTTGTGGGGGCCGGTCGGGACGACCTCGTAATCGGGACTACCCTCCCGGCGCACGCTGCAATAGGCGTTTTCGGTCTGGAAAACGTCCCCCCTGAAGTCAGGGAGAACCGTCTCGAGGGGGAGGTCGGCCGGCACCGGCCGCTCTTCTAGGAGTGCGCCGTGGGAGTCGCCCGTGTTCGTCCGCCGGCCCAGTTGCATTTCGCCCGACCAGGTTCGGTCCGCACCCATGACATCACCGACGAACTTGTTCGCATCGTTGATCAGCAGGACGAGAAGCCCCGACGCCGCGGCGTCCAGCGAACCGCCATGGCCGACTTTCACAAGATTGAACTTGCGCTTGACCGTCTTGACGACGGTCGAAAACGCCATCCCGACGGGCTTGTCGACAAGCAGGAACCCGTCGAGATTCTCGAGCATGCGCAGCTGGACAAGGTTCGCCATCAGTCGTTCGCCGGCGGCAGTCTGTCGAGTATCGCCAACACTTCGTCGCCCTTCTCGAGCGAGAGGTCGAGCTTGAAGCAGAGGCGCGGAGTAAACTTCATGCGCACTTCGCGGTTGATGATCGCCTGGAACTTGCGCGCATTGTGCTGCAGATGGCGGATGGCCTTCTCTTTGAGCGCGTCGTCGCCGAACACCGAGACGCCCACCGTCGCGTCGCGCAGATCTTTGCCGCATTTCACGCCCGTCACGGTGATCAAACCCGGCGCCACGGCGTCGCCCTGCATGACGGCATGCATGGACTCCGCAATGACGCGTTTCAACAAGGAATCAAGCCGTTGCAACCGATCGACACCCATGGCGCGAACCTCCTCAGAGACTGCGCGGCAGTTCCTCGAGCGCGTAGCACTCGATGACGTCGCCCGTCTGGAAGCCTTCGAAGTTCACGAAGCACACGCCGCATTCCTGCTGGCCGGTGACTTCCTTGACCTCGTCCTTGAAATGGCGCAGCGTCTGGACCTTGCCGTCCCAGATTTTCTCGTTCTTGCGCAGGATGCGATAGCGCTCTTTCGCGACGAGGCGGCCGTCCAGCATCTGCGAGCCCGCGATCTTGCCGAGCTTGCCGATGTCATAGATCGCCTTGATCTCGGCATGCCCGAGGACGACTTCCTTGTATTCCGCCGGGATGAGGTCCAGCATGGACTGCTTGACGTAATCCAGAAGTTCGTAAATGATGCGGAAGGACGCGATCCGCACGCCATCGTGTCGCGCCTGGCTCTGCACGCCCGAATCGTTGCCGATGTCGAAACCGACGATGATCGCCTTGCCCGCCGCGGCCGTCTTGACATCCGTAAGCGAGACGTTGCCCGTGCCGGTGGCGATGACGTTGAGGGCGACCTTCTCGCTTTTGATCTGGCCGAGCGCCTCGACGATCGCCTCCAGCGAGCCTTGGGTGTCGCTCTTGACGATCACATTGAGCTCCCGGCGGCCTTCCGCCGCCATGCGGTTCATGAGCGCGTCCAGCGTCATCGCCTTGGAGGACGAAAGTTCCTCCTCCTTGCGCTCGCGCGCCGTCTGCTCGGCCAGGGTGCGCGCGCGCTTCTCGTCCAGCATGACGCGGAATTCGGCGCCCGCTTCGGGGACGCCCGACAGGCCGGTGCATTTCACCGGCGTCGCGGGCGGGGCTTCCTTGATGCGGCGGCCACGGTCGTCGATAAGCGCGCGCACCTTGCCGAAATGCTCACCGATGAGAATCGCGTCGCCCACCTTGAGCGTGCCGCCCTCGACCAGCAGCGTCGCGCACGGGCCCAGCCCCTGCTGGAGTTCGGACTCGATGACGTACCCGTTCGCGCGGCGGTTCGGGTTCGCCTGCAGCTCCAGGACTTCCGCCTGGACGAGAATGTTCTCCAGAAGCGAATCGACACCCTCGCCCGTCACGCCCGAAACCGGGCAGCAGATGATGTCGCCGCCCCAATCCTCGGGGGTGAGGCCGCGTTTCTGAAGCTGCTGTTTGACGCGGTCCACGTTCGCCGTGGGCTTGTCGCACTTCGTGATCGCCACGAGAATCTGCACGCCCGCCTGGCGGGCCACCTTGATGCACTCCTCCGTCTGCGGCATGATGCCGTCGTCCGCGGCGATAATCAGGACGGCGATATCCGTAATCCGCGCGCCGCGCGCCCGCATGGCACTGAACGCGGCATGGCCGGGCGTGTCGAGGAAGGTGATCTTCTTGCCCGCGACGTCGACCTGGTACGCGCTGATCTGCTGGGTGATGCCGCCGGCCTCGCCCTGCGCCACGTGCTCCTTGCGGATATAGTCCATGAGCGTCGTCTTGCCGTGGTCGACATGCCCGAGGAAGGTCACGACCGGCGCGCGCGGCTTCAACGTCTCCGGCGGATCTTCGGGGATCAAATCGTCCGCGTCGATCGCCTTCAGCACCGGCCGCGCCGCGGCGTCTTTGTTGCGCGTATGCTCGATTGCGACCTTGTAGCCGTATTTCGCGGCGATTTGCGTCGCGACGTCCGGCTCCACGCGCTGGTTTATGGACGCCAGGATCTTGAGCGCCATGAGATCCGCGATCAGCCGGTTGGGCTTCACGTTCAGCTGCGCCGCCAGATCCTTCACGATGACGGCCCCGCGGATGGAAATCTCCTTGGATTCGGCGTTGACGGAGATGCGGCCGCCGGACGAAGGCTGGGCCGCGGCGTTCGCCGTGGCATGGTTCGCCGTGATCTTGTCGAACGCCTTCTGGCCTTCGCGTCCCTTCTTGCCCTTCTTCGTGCCGCGCTCGTCGTCCTCGTAATCCACCGGCTTGGGCGGACGCACCTTGGGCTGCGCGGCGACCGTGATCTTCACGATGCCCGGCGCCGCCTTCTGCAGCGGCTTGAACCCGGAGTTGGCGCCCGCCGTCAAGCCTACGCGAATCTGGGGCTTTTTGCCTGGGTTGATGCTGATCGGGGCCAATTTCGGCTGGGGCTTCTTGGGATTGATGCTGATCGGCGCCAGAACCGGCTTGGGCGCGGGAGCCGGGGCGGGTTTTGCCGCGGCCGGCGCCGGCGCGGCGGGAGCCGCCTTCGGAGCCACTGGCTCGGTTTTTTGGACCACCGGCACGGTCTTCGGGGCAGCGGGAACCTCGGGCTTGGGGGTCTCCGGTCCGGCTTTCGGCGCCACCGTCGCCTTCACGGGTTCCGGAGCGGGCTTCTTCTCGGCCGGGAGCCTCATGCGGTCCGCCGGACGCGCCGCGTACGCCGCTTTCGCGGTTTCGACATGCCGCACAAGCGCGGCGTCTTCGGCTTCCCTGTCTTTCGCGCGCAATTCCGCCGCGCGAGCCGCTTTCCCGGCGCGCCGTGCCACTCCCGCGCTCGGACCCTGATCGGAAACGGCTTTGCGCACGGCCGCGAGATCGCCCGCTTCTATCGTGCTGATCGCGCTCGCCACGTCGATTCCGCACGAAGCCGCCGCCCGCAGGACGTCCGCACTCGTGACGTTCGATTCTTTCGCCAATTCGTATACTCTCATCGTAAATCTTTCCGTTTCTGATCGACTCTGCCAAACTTTGCCCGATTCGCGGACGCGGCGGTTATTCCTCCACGCCCCCGTTCATCATCTTCACGACGGCTCCGGCGGCCGCGTAGATGCCCTTTGCCGCGACCTCGTCTATGCCCGTCGCGGCGATAAAGCCGGCTTCGTCGTCGCCCACGATGCCTTCGACCGTCAGATAGCCGGCATCGGCCATGCGTGTCGCGATCGCGGTCGAGATGCTCAGCGTCTCGGCCAATTCCTTGATCGCGTGCGCCTTCTGGTCCTCGAACGAGGCCATCACGAGCGACTTCTTGACGTCTACGTGCCACCCCGTCAGGCGCGAGGTCAGGCGCACGTTCTGCCCCCGCTTGCCGATCGCGAGCGAATACTGGTCGGGAGCGACGACGACGCGCACCGAATTGGGCTGGACGGGATCCACCTCGATGGACTCCAGCTTCGCCGGCGCAAGCGCCGCCTCAACGTATTTGCAGATGTCCGCGTCCCAGCGCACGATATCTATCTTCTCGCCGTTGAGCGCGTTCACCACCGCCTTCACGCGATTGCCGCGCTGGCCCACGCAAGCGCCCACGGGGTCCACCTTGTCGTTCGACGAACGCACCGCGATCTTCGCCCGGAAGCCCGGGTCGCGGCTGCATCCCATGATTTCCACCACGCCGTCCGCGATCTCCGACACCTCCAGCCGGAAGAGCGCCTCCAGAAACTTCGGGCTCGCGCGCGAAATGGTCACGCTCGGCCCGCGCGCCTCGGATTCCACGCGCGTGATGATGGCGCGCACCGTATCGCCGACTTGATAGTGCTCGGTCGGGATGCGTTCCTTGTTGGGGAGGGTCATTTCCGTCTTGCCGACGGTCACGTACGTCTCGCGGGGGCCGACGGCGGAGATGGTCCCCGTGACGATGTCGCCGATGCGGTCCTTGTACTCCGAGAAGGTGTTCGTGCGTTCCGCGTCGCGGATGCGCTGCATGATCATCTGCCGCGACATTTGCGCGGCGATGCGCCCCAGACGCGCCGCGGGGATCTCGATCTCGATCGTCGCCCCTTCCACGACCGGATTGCCGTTGTTCAGCCGCTTGGCGCGCGCCAGGGAGATGAAGCCCGGCCCCACGTCTTCATCGGAGCAAACTACCGTATCGTACACATGCAGCGAAAGATCCTTGCGGTCGATAGCCACGCGCAGATCGTTCGTAACGTCGCGATTGCGGCGGGCGGCTTGCGTCAACGCCCACTCGATCGCCTGCAGGACGATCTCGCGACTCACGCCGCGCTCGGCTTCAATTTGCTGGACAACCGCCAGCAATGGATTGTTCATCGCCATTCTCTTTTCGCTCCTTACTGCTGTCAAAAACCAAACCGCGCCCCTCGGACCGACCGTTCAGATCGCCGAAAAGCACCCATATTGTATCAAATTTGACCGTTCGCGGTCAACTGGACTTGTTCAAATCTTCAAAATTTGCCCGTTTTGGACGGAAAACAGCAAAAAAAGAAAGGCGCATACCCTGCGGTACGCGCCTTCTCTCCTATATTATAGCCAGGAACCGCTGTCAGAAGTTCAGCGTCACGCCGACGCCGCCCCAGGCGAAGTCCTTGTACTGGCCGTAATCGGCGCCCGAGGCGACATCCGCCGCGTCGCGCAGATCGCCGTCGATGATCGAGCAGTAGGCGACCTTGGCGAAGAGCCCGAAGTTCTTCGTGATCTGGTAGGTCGCGTCCAAACCGATCTTCATCGTCGCGAGGCAGGAGTTAATCTTGTTCCAGTTCGCATCCGTGCCATAGTGGGGGAAGCACCAGCCGTAGTTGCGGTTGCGCCACACGAAGGTGATGGACGGGGTGAGCGCGAGCGCATCGTTGACCGCGACCGTCTTCTTCAAACCGAACTGCAGGAGGTTGCCGTCCGACTCGTGGTATTCGTGCACCACGTCGATGAACGGAATGACGAACGGGTTCACGAGCGCGAAGCTGTGGTTCCAGTCCATCGTGGTATCCGTCTTCTGGTAACGGTGATGGCGGCGGTGGGGGTAGTAGTACCACACGACCGAGGTGCGGTAGTCGAGGCCCCAGGTCTTGTCGTCGTCAAACCAGAACGTCCGGCCCCAGTGCACATTGAAATCCCACTCGTTGAACGCCTTGCCGTAGGAATCGCGGCGCTTGTCGGTGAGGTCGGTGTTGGACCAAATGCCGATGCCGAGGTAGCCGAAGTCGATATCCTTGGCGAGGAGGTTGACGTTGCCCTCGAGGTAACCCTGAAGCGTGGGCTCGGAGTTCACGAGCGACCCGTAGAGCTGATAGCCGGAATAGATGCCGTAGTTGCCGAAGCCCCAGAAAGGCAACTGGGGCGCCGCCTCCGTTTGCTCGACTTCCGTGGCGCTTTCGCCCTTGTCCGCTACTTCCGCCGCGGACGCAACGCAAGCGCCCGCGAGACACACCGCAACCATCAATTTTTTCATGATCTAGTCCTTTAACTCCTAGTTTTGGTTAGATTTCTTAGATTTTACTCGTTTGCGCCTCATGAAGATTTCACACAATCCTCACAAGACGCTGACAATTATACCATTTTCTCGCCGAAGCTACAACCTCCCCCTCGAAAAAAATGAACCCCGCACAACATCCACACGAATGCCGCGCAGGATTGGAACGTCAGCGCGGACTATGGCACGCCCCGGGAAGTTCGGGAAAAACCGCACAAGGAGAAGTTTGGTGGCCAAGGCCGGGATCGAACCGGCGACACACGGATTTTCAGTCCGTTGCTCTACCAACTGAGCTACCTAGCCACGATCGAAATGGTAGGGGCGCAGGGATTCGAACCCTGGACCCAGTGATTAAGAGTCACTTGCTCTACCAGCTGAGCTACGCCCCCATTTCACTGTCTCGAATGGAGCGAGGAACGGGACTCGAACCCGCGACAACCACCTTGGCAAGGTGGCACTCTACCAACTGAGTTATCCTCGCACGCTCACGAAAACGGAACATAGTATACCATATTTTGCCGTCCGGACGCAAGGGGATTTTTGAAGAAAATCAAAATATCTTGGCTATATCAAGAAAACGGACGCGTTTACACGTTTTCCCTGCACTTATCCTGCAACACGGCACCGCCCGGTATGCCCGCCCGCGCAAATCCCCAGCCCTGCTTTTGCAGGCTTGGGGCCGTTCCGGCGCAACGGGGTCACCGTTCCGGCGCAACGGCATCGCCGTTCCGGCGCAACGCCATCGCCGTTCCGGCGCAACGGGGTCACGCTCCAAGGACGCGTGCGAGAAAGGCGTGGTCCGACAAGACGCGCGTCGCCTGGACCCGCCGCCGCGCCGCCTTCAGGTTCGCCCGCCGTCGCCACAGATCGCGCACGACGCACGCCGCCGCGCAAAAATGCCGTATCCGCCCCGTCGCGAGGCATTTCCCCAGATAACCGGCGTAAACCACCGTAAACGGAAGCAAAATGCGCAGAAATCCCTCATACGAGAAGTTCGCCAGGAACGAAAAGAAGATATTGCCCAGATACTGCCGCCAAATCGCCGCGTTGTCCATCCGTCCCGACGTCGCCCCGCAAAGGTGCTCGACCGGCTGCGTCGGCACAAACCACACTTCCGACCCGCTCAGCCAGACGCGATGGCAGAAATCCGTCTCCTCGTAGTAGCTTTTGAAGTCGTTGTAGAACAAAACGCCGCCCAAAGCGTCCAGAACGCCCTTTCGGACCATCATGAACGCCCCTTTGGCGGAAAAAACCGCCGCGGCCTCCAGCGGCCCCCGCGGCAAAGTCCGGAAGAAGCGGTGGTTCTGCAGTCCCCAGCGCGTCAGACGCGTGCCGCAATCGTCGTATGCCCCGCCGCACCGCGGCAGAATCAGCGTGCCCTGCGCGACGGCGACATGGGGGTGGGCGTCCAGAAACCGCACGAGCGGCCCGAACGAATCGCCGCGCAGGCGCGTATCGTTGTTCAACAGGCAGACGTACTCCGTCTTGCAGAAGGGAAGCCCCAGATTGTTGCCGCCGGCGAACCCGAGATTGCCGGGCGCGCGGACGTAGTCCACGAAGGGGTAGCCCGCGCAAAGCGCGCGGGTGGACTCCGCCGCGCCGTTGTCCACGACCACGCAGGGCGGGGGTTCGTCCAGGGCCTGCACGAGCGAATCGAGGCACGTCTTGAGGAGGTCGTCCCCGTTCCAGGTGACGACAAGGACGGTATAGCGCGGCGAAATCCCTTGCATTACTTCAGGCTCGGCAGGACGATGCCGCGCAAAATGACCTTCTGGCACACGAGAAAGACGACCGCCGTCGGAATCGACACCACGACAAAACCCGCCATCACGCACCACGGCTGGTGGGCGAACGTCTGCGAAAGCTGGTACATCCACACCGCCAGCGTCCAGTGGGACTCCTTCTGGCACACGAGGAACGCCCATTCCCACGACGAATAGGCGTGGATGAAGGCGTTGAGGGCGTTTACGGCGAGGATGGGCGCCGTCAGCGGGAGCGTAATCTTCAAAAACACCGTCAGCTCGCCCGCCCCGTCAATCGCCGCGGCCTCGTAAAGTTCGCGCGGCAAGGCATCGAAGAAGCCTTTGAGGATGAAAATGGACATCCCGTTGGCGACCGTCGGCAGGATGAGCGCGGCAAATGTATTGAGAAGCCCCAGGTCGCGTATCAGCAAAAAACCGGGAATCGCCGTGACCGCCGCGGGGAAGGCCGTTGTCGCGAGCATGAAAAGGATGATGTTCTCCGTTCCCCTCAACCTGAAGCGCGACAGGGCGTAGGCGGCGAGCGGATTGACCGTCAAAGAAGCCAATATGGACAGGAAAACCAGAATCAGCGTATTGGCGAAGGCGCATCCGCGCAGGAAAAGGTAATCCCCCACGAGCCGGTAGTTGGCGAGCGCCCCCTCGAAGAAGTCGCGCCACCCGTGGTCCAGAAACTGCACCGCCAAAGCCCCCCGAACCGTCCGGGCGGTCGCGGGGTTCGCGAGGTCGGCGGGCATTGTGCGCGAAACCCAGTCCCCGCGTTCTTTCGCCCGTTGCACGTAGTCGCGCTTGAGTTCGAGCCAGGTCGCGAACTTCGGGTCGTTTTCCCGCCTTTCGCCCGGCGAAACCTTCGATTCCGCCGAAAAAGAGACCGAAAAGAACGATTTATGCGGAATCGGCCAGGCGGCGTTCAGCTTTTCCAGCGTACCGTATTTCGCCTTCACAAAGCGGGCGACGTCCCGCGGATCGTAATGGCACACCGTTTGGACCGGGTCGGTCCGTTCCAGCTCCTCCATGAGGAGGGTGGCCCGCTTTCGCGCCGTTTCGCGTGCCGCCGGGTCCGCATAGGGCGCCAATTCCCGCGCGGCGAACGCCTGAACCGCGGCACGGTCCTGCGCCACCATCTCCCAGCTCGTCCATGCGGCCGGTGCGTCCGGATACAGTGCCCGGGGAAATGTGCGGAACCGCAGCGCGATCGAGCGCATGAAACGGTCGCCCCGGTCGAAAAGCGCGTCCACGACCGGACTGTGCCGGGAATAGTCGTATGAAGAGGAGAAACTCGCCGAAATCATCACGGCGAACGGATAGACCATCGTCAACGCCCCGAGGGACAAAAGCGCGTAGACGACGAAGAGAAAACACCGCGCCTTCCATCCGCGGCGCTCGCTTTCGAGGACGACGCCCATGGCTTACGGCAGACCCAGCCGGCCGCGAAGCTCCGCGGCGGTGCAAAGCCCGACACTGCGCCCCCGGACCTGTCCCTTCTCGAAAAGGACGATGTTGGGTATGGCATTCACCTGATAGCGCGAGGCCAGTTCCGGCGCTTCGTCGATATTCACCTTCACAACCCGGAACTTTCCGGCGCTTTTCGCAGCCAATTCGTCCAAAACCGGCGCCATCTGGCGGCAAGGACCGCACCACGGCGCCCAGAAGTCGACGATAACCGGGAGTTCCGCCCCCAAAACCTCTTTCTCGAACGCCGCGGCGGATACATTCCGGGGGCGTGCGACGGACGTCTCCTTCTCCGCGGCGCTTTTCGGTTCTTCCGCCGGGACTTTCGCGCCCGTTGCGCAGGCGGTCTGCACAATCATGCCCGCGCCGAAAAGGACGAGCAACGCACCGCATACGGGATTGATTACCTTATAATGATTCTTGATGGCCATGACGACCCCCTTGAGCCGGTCGATGAAAAGCGCGGAAAGGACGAACGGCACCGCGAGCCCCAGCGCATAGACCGCCAAAAGCGCCGCGCCCTTCCCGACGGACGCCGAACGGGCCGCAAGCGCCAACGCCGCACCCAAAAAGACGCCTACGCAGGGCGTGAGGGAAACCGCGTAGACCATGCCGAACAAAAAGGACCCGAGAAAACCCGCCGTCGGACTCTTCCGCGCGGCAGAACCCGCCCAAGGCAGGCGAAAAAGCCCCAGATAGGAAAGTCCAAGCGCGACGACAATCCCGCCGCACACATACGAAATCACATGCCGGTGCGCGCCCAACAGCGCGCCGAGCGTGCCGGCAAACACGCCTAAAAGGATGAAAACGAGCGAAAAACCCGAAACAAAGGCGCACGCCCCGATGAGCGTGCGTCTTTTGTCCGCCGCGCCGCCTGCGAAATAAATCAGGTAGACGGGCAAAAGCGGCAGTATGCAGGGCGAGATGAACGATGCGAGACCTTCAAGAAAAGTCATCACATAGTCCATCGCGCCCGCCTTTTCACTTCCGGGCCTGCGCGTCCAGTTCGGCCATGGCCGCCCGGCGCGAAAGCTTGATGCGGCCGCGGTCGTCCACGTCCAGGCACTTCACGCGCATCTTGTCGCCGACCTTGCAGACCGACTCCACGCTCGGCACGCGCTTGTCGCTGAGTTCCGAAATGTGGCAGAGCCCCTCGAGCCCGGGAAGGATCTCGACGAACGCGCCGAAATCCTTGACGCCCTTCACCGTGCCCTCGTAGATCTTGCCGGGCTCGGCCACCGCCGTGACGGCCCCGACCGCGTTCTTCGCCGCGTTCATCGACTCGAGCGACGTCGCGAAGATGGAAACCTTGCCGTCGTCGTCGATGTCGATCTGCGCGCCCGTCGTCTCGACGATGCTGCGGATGTTCGCCCCGCCCGGACCGATCAGCGCGC